>Ga0183097_10235_pt1 | contig 164145 bp, 156 predicted proteins | sample BioMet8_FD_128883 | JGI IMG/M metagenome (GOLD analysis project Ga0183097, IMG submission 128883) | Microbial communities from bioreactor (seeded with sewage sludge) at Lawrence Berkeley National Lab, California, USA - Biofuel... | ecosystem: Engineered > Bioreactor > Anaerobic > Unclassified ... | reverse complement strand
GGGCCATCACGCCGGCGGTGACGCAGGCTCCCACGGTGAACCCCGCATAGTCCCGCGCTTCAAAGTGCAGGACATGGAGCTTGGTGCGGCCCTCTCCGCCGTGGTAGCAGCGGCACTCCATGGCCACCGCCAGCTCGTCGGCCCGGCGGAACGCGCTGATGAACAGGGGCACCAGCACCGGCAGCAGCGCCCGGGCCCGCTGCAGCAGATTGCCGCTCTCAAAGTCCGCGCCGCGGGCCTTCTGTGCGGACATGATCTTGTCCGTCTCCTCGATCAGAGTGGGAATAAACCGCAGGGCAATGGACATCATCATGGCCAGCTCGTGAACGGGAATATGGATTTTCTTCAGGGGATTCAGCAGCCGCTCCAGTCCGTCGGTCAGGGTGATGGGGCTGGTTGTGTACGTCAGCAGAAAGGTGCCCATAATCAGCAGCATAATCCGCAGCACCATAAAGACGGCCAGCCGGACGCCCTGTATGGTGATCCGGAAAATCCACCACTCTGTGATGGAATCACCGGGGGTGAAAAACAGATTCAGCACGGCGGTGAACAGAATGATGATCAGTACCGGCTTCAGGCCCCGGAACAGAGCCCGGGCTCCCACCTTGGAGATGCGGACCGCCGCAATCAGCATCAGAATCAGCACGCCGTAGGAGAACAGCCCGGCGGCGGAGAACAGTCCAACAATATAGAGGATCACCAGCAGGATCTTGGTACGGGGGTCCAGCCGGTGGGCCAGCGTGTTTCCCGGGAAATACTGCCCCAGCGTGATATCCTTCAGCATGCTGCACCGCCTCTCCGGAGGGCCAGCAGCTCCCTCTGCAGTTCCTCCACCGTGTAGACGGCGGGGTCGATGGGAAGCCCCCGGTCATGGAGCGCCCTGGCCACCCGGGTGATCTGGGGCACGTCCAGTCCGGCTGAAATCAGCTCGTCCGCCCGGGAAAACACCTCCCGGGGCGCGCCGCTCATCAGGATATGGGAGGATTTCAGCACCAGAATCCGATCCACGTTCTGGGCGATCTCGTCCATACTGTGGCTCACCAGAATGATGGTTCCGCCCCGGTTGCGGTGGAAATCCCGGATGTTTGCCATCAGGTTTTCCCGCCCCGCGGGATCCAGTCCGGCGGTGGGCTCGTCCAGCACCAGCACCCGGGGCCCCATGGCCAGCACCCCGGCCAGCGCCACCCGGCGCTTCTGCCCGCCGGAGAGCTCGAAGGGCGACTTCCGGAGCGTCTCCTCCTTCAGCTCCACCAGCTTGGCGGCATCCCGGACGCAGTGATCCAGCTCGTCTCCGGCTTTTCCCATATTGGCGGGACCAAAGGCGATATCCTTATAAACTGTCTCCTCAAAGAGCTGGTATTCCGGATACTGGAACACCAGACCCACCTGAAAGCGCACGCTGCGGATTTTCTTCGGCTCGGCCCAGATATTCCTGCCGTCCAGCAGAATCTGTCCGGAGGTGGGCTTTAAGAGTCCGTTGAAGTGCTGAATCAGGGTGGATTTCCCGGAACCGGTATGCCCGATGATCCCCAAAAACTCCCCGTCCTCCACGGAAAAGCTGATATCGTCCACAGCGCTGCGCTGAAACGGCGTGCCGATGCCGTAGGTATGCGTCAGATGCTCAATCTGCAAAATCTGTTTCACTGATCTTCGTTTCCCTTCGATTCGTTCCGGAGCGCGGCGGCGACGGCATCGGCGCACTCCTCCACGGTCAGGGCATCCCGCGGGACCTTCAGTCCCTCCTGCTCCAGTCCGTAGAGCAGCGCCACGGTATCCGGCACCGTCAGGCCCATGGACCACAGTTTCTCCACGCGGGAAAACACCGCCCGGGGCGCGCCGTCCATAACGACGGCACCGTCGTCCATGACAATGACGCGGTCGGCGTCCTCCGCCTCGTTCATATGATGGGTGATCAGCACCACGGTGATGCCCTTCTCCCGGTTCAGCCGATGGACGGAGGACAGCACCTCCTGCCGGCCGACAGGGTCCAGCATGGCGGTGGCCTCATCCAGGACAATGCACTCCGGCTCCATGGCGATGACGCCGGCAATGGCGATGCGCTGTTTCTGCCCGCCGGAGAGTAGGTGGGGCGCGTGGCGGGCAAAGGCGCTCATGTCCACGGCTTCCAGCGCGTCATCCACCCGTCTGCGGATCTCCTCGCTGGGCACTCCCAGGTTCTCGGGTGCGAAGGCCACATCCTCCTCCACCACCGTGGCGACGATCTGGTTGTCCGGGTTCTGGAACACCATCCCCACCCGCTGGCGGATGGCCAGCAGGAGCTTTTCATCCGCGGTATCCATACCCTCCACGTACACCTTGCCGCCCATGGGCAGCAGCACGGCATTGAACGTCTTGGCCAGGGTGGACTTGCCGGAGCCGTTGCGCCCCAGCACCACCACAAAGCTCCCCTTCTCAATGGTCACCTCCGTGCCCCGCAGTGCTACGGTGGCTTTTCCGCCCTCTTCCGCAGCCGGATAGGTGTATTGAAGGTTTTCAGTCGCGATCATAGTTGACATAATATCCAGTCACTTTCTGCGATTCGGTTCGAAGACAATCTTCGCCTCCGCCCGTTTAGTCGGTGCACCAACGGCCCGTTGCGCCGCAGGGCAGCGCCAGGCCGGTTTCACTCACCGGAAGGCCCAGTTCGTCCCAGGTGCAGCGGCCGCCGTATTTCTCCTTGACCGTCAGGTGCAGCAGATAGCCCAGAACCGAGGGTGCCAGCCCCGTGGTATAGGAGTTGATGAGCACGAACAGGGGCTTGTCCGACAGAACGCCGGCGCAGAGCTTCACGAAGGGGTATAGGTTTTCCTCCAGCTTCCAGACCTCGCCGGAGGGCCCCCGTCCGTAGGAGGGTGGGTCCATGATGATGGCGTCGTAGGTCTTGCCCCGGCGGATCTCCCGCTCCACAAATTTGGCGCAGTCATCCACAATCCAGCGGATGGAGGAATCCCCCAGGCCGGAGAGGTTCGCGTTCTCCCGCGCCCAGGCCACCATGCCCCGGGCCGCGTCCACGTGGCACACGGAGGCCCCCGCTTTGGCGCAGGCCACGGTGGCGCCGCCGGTGTAGGCGAACAGATTCAGCACCCGGATGGGGCGGCCGGCGCCGCGAATCTTCTCCATGGCAAACTCCCAGTTCACCGCCTGCTCGGGGAACAGGCCGGTATGCTTGAAGTTCATGGGCTTGACCTGAAAAATCAGCTCCCCGTAATGCATGAGCCAGCTCTCCGGCATTTTGCCCTTCTCCCAGTGTCCGCCGCCGGTCTGTGACCGGAGATAGCGGGCATTGGCGCGGTCCCAGGCGGGATTCCGATGGGGTGTCTCCCAGATGGCCTGGGGGTCCGGGCGCACCAGATACTGCCTGTCCCACCGCTCCAGCCGCTCGCCGCCGCCGCAGTCCAGCAGTTCATAATCCCGCCATTGATCCGCGATCCACATACTCTGTTCCTCCGTACATTTTCACATAGTAAATCATAGTATTATACCCCTAACGATGCGGCCCCGTCAATGGATTAACAAGGCTCACACCCTCCGGGCCATCAATTTTCGCAGAAAAAAGCGGGGCCGCCCCAATCGGCAGCCCCGCCTGCGGTATCATCTGTGAACGGCGTCCCGCGTTTCGGCGTTCGGCGCGCGCGTTTCTTCCCCCGCCGTCAGCCGCTCCCGGCCCACCGCCAGCATCAGCTTGATGCGGTTCTCCTGGTTTACCCGGGTGGCGCTGGGATCGTAATCGATGGCGGTGATGTTCGCTTGGGGATACAGCTCCCGGATTTTGTTGATCATGCCCTTCCCACAGATGTGGTTGGGCAGACAGCCGAAGGGCTGGGCGATCACAATGTTCTCGTAACCCGCCCGCACCAGCTCGATCATCTCGGCGGTGAGCAGCCATCCCTCGCCCATCTTGTCCCCCATACCGATGATGCCGTCAGAGAGTTTACATAATTCTGAAAACGGCAACGGCGCGTGATAGCCGTTGTCCTTCAGAACCTTGATCAGAACCCGCTCCATCCCGGCGATGTAGCCCAGCACCACGCCGGACAGGTGCTTTTCCAGAAAGGTGCCGCCGTAGAGCCGCGCCGTCTCCGAAGGGTTGTAGGCGCAGTACTGCACAAAGCCCATCAGTCCCGGCAGATTCACCTCGCAGTCCTGGGTATCCAGGAATTTTTCCAGGTCGTTGTTGCCCAACGGAGAATACTTGACGTAGATCTCTCCCACCACGCCCACTTTGACTTTCGGCGTCCGGCGGATGGGGATGGCGGCAAATTCCGCCCCGATCTTTGGCATGAGAGCCTTCATCTCCCGCTGGGAGTAGCCCTTTCCCTGCCGGACCCGGCCGCAGATCTCGTTCAGCCACTTCTCCTGCAGTGCCTCGGCCGAACCGAGCTCGGTCTCGTAGGGAGCGGTCTGAGCCCTCAGGGTCACCAGCAGATCGCCGTAGTAAACGGCGGACAGCAGCATCCGGAGAAACGTCAGGTTCATGGGCAGGCTGCTGTCCTTCTCCAGACCGGAAAAGTTCAGGCTGAGCACGGGAATGTTGCCGTAGCCGGCTTTCTCCAGCGCTTTGCGCAGCAGAAAGATGTAGTTGGATGCCCGGCAGCCGCCGCCGGTCTGGGTGATGATCAGGGCGGTGTGCTCCAGATCGTACTTGCCGGAGTTCAGCGCGTCCAGAAACTGGCCGATCACCAGCAGCGCGGGGTAGCAGGTATCGTTGTGGACATATCGAAGCCCCTGCTCGGACACCTGGCTGCCGCAGTTGCCCAGCAGCTCCACCTGATAGCCCTCGTGTTCCATGGCGGCCGCCAGAATCCGGAACTGGACGGGAGCCATGTTGGGGATCAGAATTTTATGGGTCTTTTTCATCGCGTCCGTAAATTTCGGATAGTTGAATTCCACGGCTCAGCCCTCCTTCTTCCGGGTTTCGTCCTGTTCCTCCAGGGCGGCAAACAGGCTCCGCAGACGAATGCGTACCGCGCCCAGGTTGGTAATTTCGTCGATCTTCAGCTGGGTGTACAGCTTGCCCCCCGCCTGCAGAATCTCCCGCGTCTCGTCGGAGGTGATGGCGTCCACGCCGCAGCCGAAGGAAACCAGCTGCACCAAATCCATGTCCGGCTGGGAACAGCAATATTTCGCCGCTGCATAGAGCCGGGAGTGGTAGGTCCACTGGTTCAGAACGGTGGTCGGGAACTTCTCCACCCGGTTGGAAATGGAATCCTCGGTGATCACCGCTGCGCCGGATCGGGTGATCAGCGTGTCGATGCCGTGATTGATCTCCGGATCCGCATGATAGGGCCGGCCGGCCAGTACGATGATCCGCCGTCCCTCCGCCCGAGCCTGGTCGATGATGCGCTCTCCCTCCCTGCGGAGCAGGGACATGTGATGGGCGTACTCGGCGTAAGCCGCGTCCGACGCCTCCCGCACCTCGTCTCGGGAGATCCCGGAGAAGTATTTGCCCAGAATCCCGTGCATTTTCCGCACGAAATCCTTGGGGCGGTGGATGCCCACATAGTCGTAGATGAACCGGGTTCCGGCAAGCTCCGGGCAGTTGCCCGCCAGCACCTCGGGATAGTAGGCAACCACCGGGCAGTTGTAATGGTTCTGGCCCAGTCCCTCGTCGATGTTATACGTCATGCAGGGGTAGAAAATGGCGTCCAGCCCCAGCTTGGCCAGGGCGTGAATGTGGCCGTGGGCCAGCTTGGCCGGGAAACAGGCGGTATCGGAGGGGATGGTTCCCTGTCCCTTCAGGTACAGATCCCGGCTGGACAGGGGACTGTGGTAGACCGCAAAGCCCAGCTTGGTAAAAAAGGCATACCAGAACGGGTACAGCTCCCAAAAATTTAGGCACAGGGGCAGACCGAGCTTTCCCCGGTGGCCGGGGACGGGCTTGTAGTCCAGCAGCAACCTGCGCTTGTAGGCATACAGGTTCCGCTCGCCGGTGTCGGCCTTGCCGGTGATGGGACGGTCGCAGCGGTTGCCGCTGATATAGGTACCGCCGTCGGAGAAGGTGTTGATGGTCAGCTGGCAGTTGTTGCCGCAGCGTCCGCACACCTCGGAGCGGGTCTCCTGACGGAAGTCCGCCAGCTCCGCGGCAGTCAGCAGCGAACTGACCTGTCCGCTTTGGGCCTTGCCGCGGCCATACAGCGCCGCGCCGAAGGCGCCCATCAGCCCCGCGATATCGGGCCGGATGACGTCCACGCCCATCTCCTTTTCAAACGCCCGCAACACCGCCTCGTTATAGAACGTGCCGCCCTGTACCACGATGTTTCGGCCCAGCTCCTCCGGGGAGGAGGCGCGGATGACCTTGTAGATGGCATTTTTCACCACGCTGATGGACAGGCCGGCGGAGATGTTCTCCATGGTGGCGCCGTCCTTCTGGGCCTGCTTCACACTGGAGTTCATGAAAACGGTGCAGCGGCTGCCCAGGTCCACGGGCCGGTCAGCAAACAGTCCCAGCTTCGCAAACTCCCGTACGTCGTAGCCCAGTGCCTGGGCAAAAGTCTGCAGAAAGCTGCCGCAGCCGGAGGAACAGGCTTCGTTGAGGAAGATGTTGCTGATGGCGCCGTCCTCAATCTTGAAGCACTTCATATCCTGGCCGCCGATATCGATGATGAAGTCCACATTGGGCATGAAGTGACGGGCGGCGGTGAAGTGCGCCACCGTTTCCACCACGCCGTAGTCCGTGTGGAACGCGTTCTGCGCCAGATCCTCGCCGTAGCCGGTGGTGGTCACCGACGCCACGTGGAGCGCCGGATGCCCGTCATAAATGTTTTGCAGCACGTCCCGGATCAGCGGCACGGGATTGCCCAGATTGGGCCGGTAGTCCGTGAACAGGATGCGGGAGTCCTCGTCCATCACCACCAGCTTGACGGTAGTGGAGCCGGAGTCGATACCGATATGTACCGGCGCGGCATAGTCCGGCCCGAAGGGCACACGGGGCACCGTGGCTTTCGCGTGACGCGAACGGAACGCCTCGTATTCCTCCTCGCTCTCGAACAAAGGGGGCTGGCTGCGGTAGCTCAGGGATGCGCCTTTCAGGTGCATCTGGTCCGCCACCGCCCGCAGATCGAACGTTGTGTCGGAGTAAAACGCGGCGCCCATGGCCACAAACAGCAAACTGTTCTCCGGGCAGGTTCCATTGACGCCCAGCGCCCGGTTGAAGCTGTCCCGCAGGACCCGGGAGAAGGTCAGAGGCCCCCCCAGATACAAAACTCTGCCCTTGATGGGACGGCCCTGCGCCAGACCCGCGATAGTCTGGTTCACCACCGCATGATAGATGCTGGCGGCGATGTCCTCCGCCCGGGCACCCTGATTGATGAGGGGCTGCACGTCGCTCTTGGCGAACACGCCGCAGCGGGACGCGATGGTGTAGGTCTTTTCCGCCCGCTGGGCGGCGTTGTCCATCTCGTCGGCACTCATCTTCAGCAGCGTGGCCATTTGATCGATGAAGGCGCCTGTGCCGCCGGCACAGCTGCCGTTCATCCGCACCTCCATCCCGTTGGTAAGAAACAGAATCTTGGCGTCCTCGCCGCCCAGCTCAATGATCACGTCCGTCCCGGGAGCCAGCCGATTGGCGGCCACGCGGGTGGCGAACACCTCCTGTACGAAGGGAACCTCCACGCTCTCCGCCATGCCCATGCCGGCGGACCCGGAGATGGAGAACAGCGCCCGCCCGCCGGGAACATATTCCTGCGCCATACGGCGGAGCAGCTCCTCCGACTTTTCAACAATATGGCTGAAGTGCCGCTCATAGGTACTGTACACAATTTTATCAGCGTCGTCCAGAACCACACATTTGATGGTTGTGGAGCCGACGTCCAAGCCTACTTTCAAGGGGTTTGCCTCCTTAAACGGATACCATGCCGCTCCGGCTTTCACCGGAATATCGTCTCACATGATAGTCATATTTTACACGCTTTCGGCGAAAAGTGCAACTTGCATTTGCCACACAGGATGTAAAGTTTCTGTGTATTTTCAGAACTTTGCGGTGAAGTATTCCCTTTCGTTGGCAGATATGGTATACTGAGTCAGAATTTTAAGCACAGAAAGGCATCCGTCATGGAAAACGTTTTACTGCACTGCTGCTGTGCCCCCTGTTCCCTGTCCTGCATCGAGCCTCTCCGGAGCGAGGGGATCGAGCCGGTGGCGTTCTGGTACAATCCCAACATCCATCCCTGGAAGGAGTACGAGGCCCGGCGGGACTGTCTGCTGGCATACGCACCCACCATCGGCATGGACGTCCGGGTGCAGGAGGATTATGGCCTGCGGCAGTTTGTGGAGCATGTGGCGGGCGACATCGGCCAGCGCTGCACCTATTGCTATGAACACCGGCTGGAGGGTACGGCGAAATATGCCGCCGAGCACGGAATTCGCTCCTTCACCACCACCCTGCTCGCCAGCGTGTACCAGCAGCACGAGAAGATTGCCGCCGCCGGGACGCGCTACGCAAAGCAGTACGGCGTGGAGTTTCTGTACCGGGATTTCCGGCCTAATTTCCGATTGGGCAATCAACGGGCCAGGGATCTGGGCTTTTATATGCAGAAATACTGCGGCTGCGTGTTCTCCGAGGCGGAGCGCTACCAGAAGCAGATTGACCGGGACCGGGCAAAGTTTTCCGAGATTGGGGAGACACCGGAGTAATCTTCCGGGCCGGCGGAAGCAGAGCCTTTCGCCGGCTTTCCCCTGTGTTTCGGCAGCGGTCATGCTGCCATAATTTGCGTTGTGAATTTTAAGAGAAAGAGGTCTTTTCATGGAGCTTCTTGCCATGTACGGGCAGCTGGGGATTTCCCCGGCTGTCTATAAATACGGGGAGTCCGTTCTGGTGAATCTGCGGCAGCGGTTTGACCGCATTGACCAGGTAGCCGAGCACAATCAGTGCAAGGTTCTCTCCGCCCTGCAGAAAAACCGGGTCAACGCCACCCATTTTGCCGCCACCACCGGGTACGGATACAACGACGACGGCCGGGACACGCTGGAACGGGTCTACGCCGACGTGTTCCACACCGAAGCGGCGCTCGTCCGCCCCCAGATCACCTGCGGCACCCACGCGCTGGCGGTAGCCTTGTCGGCCAACCTGCTGCCCGGGGACGAGCTGCTCTCCCCCGTGGGCCGACCCTACGACACGTTGGAGGAGGTCATCGGCATTCGGGAGAGCAAGTGTTCCCTGAAGGAGTACGGGGTGACCTACGCCCAGGCCGATCTGACAGCCGACGGCACCTTCGATTACGACGCCATCCGCGCCGCCATCCATCCCCGCACCAAGCTCATCACCATCCAGCGTTCCAAGGGCTATGCCACCCGCCCGTCCTTCGGCGTGGAGCAGATCGGGGAGCTGATCGCCTTCTGCAAGAGCGTGAAACCGGGCGTGCTGTGCATGGTGGACAACTGCTACGGCGAGTTTGTGGAGCCCCTTGAGCCCTCGGACGTGGGGGCAGACATGGTGGTGGGCTCCCTCATCAAGAACCCCGGCGGCGGCCTGGCCCCCGTGGGCGGCTATATCTGCGGCACAAAAACATGTGTGGAGCGCTGCGCCTACCGGCTTTCGGCCCCCGGTCTGGGGCAGGAGGTGGGCGCAAACCTGGGTCTGATGCCCGCGTTCTATCAGGGGCTGTTCCTGTCCCCCACGGTGGTGGCCGGCGCGCTGAAGGGCGCCGTCTTCGCCGCGTGCCTCTATGAAAAGCTGGGCTTTCCCGTGGTACCCAACTCCACAGAGGAACGGCATGACATCATTCAGGCCGTGACGCTGGGCTCCCGGGAGGCCATGGTGGCCTTCTGCAAGGGGATTCAATCCGCCGCCCCGGTGGACAGCTACGTCACCCCGGAACCCTGGGCCATGCCCGGCTACGACTCGGACGTCATCATGGCGGCAGGTGCCTTTGTCCAGGGCAGCTCCATCGAGCTGTCCGCCGACGGGCCTATCCGCCCGCCCTACGCCGTCTATTTTCAGGGCGGTCTGACCTGGTACCACGCGAAGCTGGGCATCCTCCAGTCGCTGCAGAAGCTGTTGGACGCCGGCATCGTCCGGCTGTAAGGGGTCGCGTCATGTGGTTCTGGCTCTCCCTGGCGGCGCTGCTGTGCTGGAGCGGCTCCGACCTGTTCTCTAAAATCGGATGCCGGGACGGGCGCGACCGGTACGCTCACCTGAAAATGGTGATCGCCGTGGGTGCCGTCATGGGTCTCCACGCCGCGTGGGAAATCTTTTTCAGCGGCGCGAAAATCAGCCTGTCTATTCTGCTGACCTACCTGCCGGTGTCCGCGCTGTACATTCTCTCCATGACCCTGGGTTATCTGGGCCTGCGGTACATCGAGCTGTCCATCTCCTCCCCCATCTGCAACTCCTCCGGCGCGCTGGTGGCGGTGCTCTGCCTGATCACGGGGGGCATCGGCGGCGTGAACCGTTGGCAGCTGCTGGCCGTGGCCTTCGTCTGCGTGGGTGTGGTCGCCCTGGGCGTGGTGGAGGCCTACGAGGACGACGACCTCCGCTCGGCGCGGCAGGACGCCTCCAACTTCCGCTACGCCAAATCCGTGCTGGCGCTGGCTCTGCCCGTCATCTACTGCCTGTTGGACGCCTTGGGCACTTTTGCCGACTCGCTGGTGCTCCGTCGGTTGGACGAGGACTCCGCCAACGTGGCCTATGAGCTGACATTCCTGCTGTGCGCAGCGGTGTGCTTTGTGTATGTGGTCCTCGTCAAGAAGGACCGGCTGATTCCGAAGATGGAGGCTCCCAAATATCTGGGCGCGATTTGCGAGACCGCCGGCCAGTTTGCCTACATCTACGCCATCGGGGATGAGGCCCATGTGATGCTGGCCGCGCCCATTATCTCCGCTTACTGCGTGGCCTCCGTGCTCTGGGGCCGCCTGTTCCTGCGGGAGAAGCTCTCTCTCCGGCATTATCTGGCCATCGCCGCGGTGGTCGTCGGCATTGTGATTCTGGGCGTGTTTGACGCATAAGATCCCCGCATGAGAAAGCGAATACAAAGCGGGAGCCGGTTTCAAAGCCGGCTCCCGCTTGATCATGCTCACATCTCGTTGAAAAAGAACACGCCCACGCCGCCGATGCCCAGGTGGACACCCAGCACCGCGCCGATTTCCTCCGTCAGAAAGTCACATTCCGGCAGGCGCTGGCGGAGTAGTTCCTGCATGGTGTCCGCCGCCTTGAGATCGTCCGCATGGGTGATGCCGATGGTCTGCTTCGGGCACTTTGCCGCCCGCTCCGCCACGATGTCCGCCACCCGCCGCATGGAATTCAGCCGGCCGCGAACCTTGCGGATAACCTCCATCTCGCCGTCGTAGACGTCCAGCACGGGCTTGATGTCCAACAGGTTGGCCGTATAACCCATGGTTCTGGAAATGCGGCCGCCCCGGGCCATCCAGTTCAGATCGGAAATTACAAACACATGCTCCACGTGGGAGATCAGAAACTCGCACCGCGCCGCCAGCGCATCAATCCCCATCCCGTCCCGGGCGGCGCGGGCGGCCTCCATGGCGATCAGACCGGTGGCAAAGGAGCCGCCCCTGGCATCCAGCGCCCGCATCCGGCGCTCCGGATAGCTCTCCGCCAGCTTGCCCATCACCCGGGAAACCGCGCCGTAGTTGCCGGACATCTTGCCGGAAAACGCCAGATACAGCAGGTCGTCCCCCTGCCGCAGAAAGTTCTCCAGCGTCTCCTCGGTATCCATCTGGTTCACCTGGGAGGTGGAGGGCATCACGCCCTTGCGCATCAGCTCGTAGACCTCTTTTGTGGAGATGGTCTTTTTGTCCAGATAAATCCGCTCTCCCACAATGACGTGCAGCGGAAGCACCGCAATTCCATATTCCTCTGCAAATGTCCGCGGCAAATCGCAGGTACTGTCCACCACAATTCGGAGCATAGTCTTCCTCCCAAATCATTCGTTGTCAATGAATTATAGCACGCTGTCCGACAAAATGATACAGACTTTTTCACAAGCGGCAAGCATTATCATCCAACAGATCAGGCGGCGGTCCGGAGCACTCCGTCACCTGGCGGGAATAATTTCCAGCCAGTAGTTGTCCGGATCAGTGATGAAGTAGATTCCCATTGCGGGGTTTTCAAAGCAGATGCAGCCCATGCCCTCATGCAGGCGGTGGGTCGCCTCATAATCCTCCGCCCGGAGAGCCAGGTGGAACTCGCACTCCCCCAGGTCGTACTTCTGGGGATGATCCCGCAGCCAGGTCAGCTCCAGCCGGAACCCGGTTTTTCCGTCGCCCAGAAAGACAATGATAAAGCTGCCGTCTTCGGCCACCTTCCGCTCCCCCACCGGCTCCAGGCCCAGAGCGTCCCTGTAAAATTTCAGGGACTTGTCCAGATCGGTCACATTGAAATTAAAATGATTGAATGTCAGCATACGATCACCTCCCCTGCAGTATAACACGAGCCGGGGCAGTTCCGCAAGAACGTCCGGGCCCGTTCCCACTGCATAAGAAGAGCCCGCACACCGGGTGCGGACTCTCTTGGTTACAGCCACTTTTTTCGTTTAAACAGCCAGATCAGCCAGGCGATCACCACCGCGCTGACGAAAATGACCACCGGATAGCCGTATTTCCACTCCAGCTCCGGCATGTTGAAGTTCATGCCGTACCAGCCCACCAACAGCGTCAGCGGCATGAAAATCACCGTCACCACGGTGAAGATTTTCATCAGCTCGTTCTGCTGAATGGACAGCTGGGACTGGTATGCCTCCCGCATCTGAGCCACATACTCCCGGAGGCTGCTCACGTTTTTCAGGTACCGTCCTGTCCGGTCACCCAGGATGACGAACCGGCGGATGATATCCTCGCCCAGCAGCCCGTTGTCGTCCTCCGACGCACCGTCGAAAATGGACTCCATCTGCTCGTAGTACCGCTTCAGCCGCAGCAGCTCCCGCCGGAACTCGATGATTTTATCCGGATATCCCACCTGGGACCCGGACAGCACCGCGTTCTCCGTATCGGTGATCTCCGTCTCCAACTGATCCAGCCGGTCGGTATCCCCCTTCAGCAGGCGGTTGAAAAACCGGTAGAGCATCTGCCCGTTTGGCGGCGTCTCGCCCTCGTTTGTCTCCTCCCGGATCATCGCGCAGACCTTCTTCTCCCCCGCCGGATTTTCGCAGAAGAAAAATAGATCCTCCTGATCCAGATAGATCAGAATCCGGGAGCAGTCTCCGCCGGTGCAGCTCACGTCGTACCAGTCAAAGGCCATGACATCAAACTCTGCAAATCCCTCGAAGGTCTCAATCTGACCCTCGTTGATATAGCTCAGCACCTTTTTGTCCATGTAGGGTTCCGCTTCCTCGATACGGGTAAAGGACAGGACCTTTTGCACGGCAGATCACTCCCGCTTTCCTCATTCTTTTGTATTTTTCTGCGGCTCAGGTGTAGGATTTCTCCACGTTCACCACCGCATAGTAGTTGCCGTCCAGCGTGCGGACGGCGGTCCGGATCTTCCGCTCCACTTCCTCGTCGGTCAGCCGGAAATCGAAGGGCACCACCGCGTCGAAGATCAGGTTCGTGTGGGTGGGGCCCGCCACCATACGGAAGTCGTGGATGTCGATCTCCTCGTCGATGCAGTTCACCAGAGCTGCCACTCTCCGCCGGGTTTCCTGCGTGACGCCGTCGTCGGTCACAACCGGGTCCATGTGGATGACGGCCTCACAGCCCAGTTTTTCCCGCAGCTCCTTTTCCACGTTGTCGATCTCGTCGTGGAGCTCCAGCACGTTCTCGCAGGAGGGCACCTCGGCGTGGAGGGAGATCATTACCCGGCCGGGGCCGTAGTTATGGACGATCAGATCGTGGACGCCGATGACCTTGGGGTGGGACATGACGGTATCCCGAATGTTCTGCACGAACTGCTCCGAGGGCGGCTGCCCCAGCAGTGGGTCCAGCGTCTCCTTTCCGGCTTTGAATCCGGACCAAAAAATAAACACCGCCACCAGCATACCGCACCAGCCGTCAATCTTCAGCCCGGTATACCGGCCCACCAGTGTGGCCGCCAGTACTGCAGCGGTGGCCATGCAGTCGCTGAGACTGTCCATGGAAGTGGCCGTCATGGCGGGGGAGTCATACTTTTTCCCGCCTGCCCGGTTGTACAGAAACATATACAGCTTCACACAGATGGACGCGGCCAAAATGCACAGCACCAGTGCTCCGGACTGCACCGGCTCCGGGCGAAGAATTTTGCCCAAGGAGGATTTTGCCAGCTCAAACCCCATCAGGATAATCAGCATGGCCACCACCAGACCCGACAAATACTCAATGCGCCCGTGGCCGAAGGGGTGATTCTTGTCAGCCTGCTGGCCGCCTAGCTGAAAGCCCAGCAGCGTCACCGCCGAGGAGCCGGCGTCGGACAGGTTGTTGAACGCATCCACCGTGATGGCGATGGAACCGGAGATGCTTCCGGCAAAAAACTTGCCGGCAAACAGAAGAAGGTTCAGGAAGATACCCACCGCGCCGCACAGCGTACCATATGCTCTGCGGGCGGCGGAGCCGGTATCATCTTTATTTTTAATGAACAGCCTTGACAGCAGAGAGATCATAGCAAGCAATCCTTTCGAAAGGGCTCAGACGCCGGAGGAGCTCCGGTGCCGGGTCGGGAAAAAGCAGCGTTTCGTAACGAGATAACACAGCGGGATCAAGTAGAGAAGCGCCGCAAAGGGGATGGCGGAGCTGCCCGCTCCCAGCATCTGAAGGGGCACAGACACGGCGATGCTCCAGGGCACCAGTCCCGCGATGGTTACGCCGGAGTTGGCGATGTCCAGCGCCAGCTCTGTCCGGGTGGCTCCCCGATCCGCATAACTCTTGGAGAGAAGCTGTTCGTCCAGCAGCACCATCACACTCTGGTTGCAGAAGATCATCACAATCAGGGTGCTGACGATGGCCGTGGCGGGAAACAGCCCCAGCCGGGAGGCCAGCTTCTCCGCGGAAGCCTCCGTGGACTTCAGGGCGTCGATACCCTCCAGAATTCCCGAGTACAGGCTGGTGATAAACACCACGCCGCCGGCGGTCAGCATGGAGACGAGACCCCCGCCGGACAGAATGGCCGCCAGCTCCGGCCGGGCGGGCGCGTAGCCCAACACCGCGGCGCGCAGGGCCGCCCACACGCTCAGGTGCTGGAGCAGCACCGCCAGTAAAAAGGCGGCGGCCGCGCTGGCGGCCATGGCCCATTTCACGGGGACGCGGAACAGCGGAAGCAGCAGCATTACCGCCGCCGGAATCAGCACCGGCCAGCGGAGAGAAAAATCGGCAGACAGCGCGGAGAGCACCGCCCCGTCCACCGCCGCGATGGGGTTGCGGATCGACAGCGCGGCGTAGAAACCCAGCGTCAGCGCCGTGGGCACAGCGACGGTTTTGAGCATCTCCCGCACGTTGTGATACAGCTCCGTTCCGGTGCAGGCGGCCACCAGCGTGGCGCAGGAGGACATGGGCGAGCAGCGGTCCCCGAAATAGGCGCCCGACAGCACCGCTCCCGCCGTCAGCGGAATGGACACGCCGCCGGAGCGGGCCAGCGTCATCAGCACCACGCCCGCCGTGCCGCACACACCGTAGGAGGTGCCCAGCGCGAAGGACAGCAGCGCCGACAGCACGAACGCCACCAGCACGAACAGCGGCGGGGAGATGCCGCGAAGGCCGTAGTACAGAAAAAAGGAGATGGTTCCGGAGGCCCGCCACAGGGCGGTCACCGTACCGATCATCAGGAACACCGGCACTACGATCAGCGCGTCTTTTCCCTTTTTCCAGGCCATGGCCCACAGTCTTTTCACGGAATAGCCGCGCTTCAGACCCAAGGCAAAGAACAGGCTCAGACCCAGCAGCAGCGCCCAGAGCAGGCTGTGCCCCGTAACGAGACACGTCACCGTGGCGGCGAGGAAGATCAGAAACAGAGCAATCATTTTGTTCCGGGAATCATCAGCGTCAGGTGGCAGCACAGATCATCCAGATCGGAGTCCGTGGCGGCGGGGATCCGCAGCTTGGCGCCGCACCCGCGGCAGACCAGATCCACGCTGGAGCGCCGGATCTCCATGCTGTATGCATGGCTTCCGCAGCCGCAGGTGATGCCGTCTTTCCGGGCGGCGATCTCCTTGAGCTCGGACAGCACCTCGTACATGATGACGCTGTCCGCGAAAGCCTCCGGCGTCCCGGTTTCCTGCTGCTTTTCCTTTTCCACCAGAATTTCCAGCTCCCGCAGATGCTTTTCCACGGTGCCCTCGTCCCCGATGAAACAGCAGAACTGCTTCGTGCCGGCACAGCTCAGGGCCAGGCCGCCACCCCGGAGCACCCGATCCGGCGTACACTCGGCCACATGGGTCTCCCCGCAGATGCCGCAGGGGACATAGAGGCGGTACCGCTCTCCGTCAAACTCCACCCGCAGAGCAGACTCTCCGCAGGGGCACTCAATCTCCGCGTTGGACGCCTCCAGGGCGAACGCGGAGCGGGCAGCCATGACGCTCTTGCCGCATTTTGGGCAGAGATATCCGAAGGTTCTCATTTCATCGCTCATTTGTATTGCTCCCATTCCACCGGATTTTCCCAGATTCCCCACAGCTGCGGGAAGAAAGGAAGGGACGCATTTCCACGTCCGATCGGTCCGGCATATGTCATAGATATGGCTTATCAGTATAGCACTATCAAATTTTATTGTACAGCGTTTTTTGGAATGTTGGGCTTGACTAACCACTGATATTTTCTGTAAAAGAGGACAAACTCTGTCTAAAGGAGCGTGATTTCTTTGAATTCAAAACGTGTCGGCAGCCGAACCATCGCTCTGTCGGAACCGCCGTCCGTCCTGTCCTTTGCCAACATCGGCGGCAAGCTGGAGAGCGCCGGCCCGCTGTCCTCCTACTTCGACGAGCTGTGCAGTGACTCGTTTTTCGGTGAAAAAACCTGGGAAAAAGGAGAATCCGCCATGCAGAAGCGGGTGCTGGAGCGGGCGCTGAACAAGGCTCAACTGGCGCCTTCCCAGCTGGATTATATTTTAGCGGGCGACCTGCTGAATCAGTGCATCGGCACCGCCTTCGGTCTGCGGGACTTCAACATCCCCCTCTACGGCCTGTACGGTGCCTGCTCCACCATGGGTGAGAGTCTTTCGCTTGCGGCCCTGCTGATTGATGGGGGGTACGCCGACCGGGCCGCCGCCCTCACCTCCTCTCACTTCTGTACCGCCGAGCGGCAGTACAGGATGCCCGTTCCATACGGCAATCAGCGAACCCCCACCGCCCAGTGGACCGCCACCGCCGCCGGCTGCACCATTCTGGGCAGCGATGGGCCCGGCCCCTATATTACCCACGTGACCTGCGGCAAAATTGTGGACAAGGGAATCAAGGACGTGAACAACATGGGCGCGGCCATGGCTCCCGCCGCCTACGACACCCTGTCCGCCTTCTTCAAGGATACCCACTCCACTCCCCGGGACTACGATCTGATTCTCACCGGAGATCTGGGACAATTGGGTCACGCCATCGTGCAGGACTTTTTTGCCCAGGACGGCATCGACATGACCAAAAACTATGAGGACTGCGGCATGCTGCTTTACGACCTGAATAACCAGGACATGCATGCCGGTGGCTCCGGCTGCGGCTGCTCCGCCTCGGTTCTGAACGGGTATCTGCTCTCGGGGCTGCGTGAGGGCAAATGGAACCGCATTGTCATCGCCCCCACCGGCGCCCTGCTCTCCCCCACCTCCAGCTTTCAGGGGCAGTCCATTCCCTCGATCTGTCACGCGGTTTGTATTTCCTCCGCAAAATAATGTCCCCGTCGGAAACACAGTTTTGTGCCGTATGTAAATTGCACAAAGGGGATTTTGTGAAAACTGCCTGTTTTGGCGGTTGCTCCGAAATCAGGCCGGGGAACTGCGGAAAACCCGCCAAAAACTTGACAGTGATGATACCTTCGCTTTATAATTCTTCAAAGAGAGCAATGGCGCTCCTTTTACAGGGGGTTCCTGCGCTCTTTTTTCTATTACAATCTAATCTTCCACAGTAAAGCAGCAAATAGCGAAAATCCGCCGACCGAAAGGAGTTCGACGCTATGTTGGGCAAATATACCAGGGAGGAAATCATCCGCATTGTCCGTGAGGAGGACGTCCAGTTCATCCGGATGCAGTTTACGGATATCTTCGGACAGATGAAGAACGTGGCCATTACCGCCTCGCAGATTGAAAAGGCGCTGAACGGCCAGATCATGATGGACGGCAGCTCCATCGAGGGTTTTGTCCGGATTCAGGAGTCGGATCAGTATCTGCACCCCAATCTGGACACCTTTGCCATTCTGCCCTGGCGTCCTCAGTTCGGCAAGGTGGGGCGGCTGATCTGCGACGTCTACAATCCGGACGGCACGCCCTTCATCGGGGACCCCAGAGGCGTGCTGGAGCGGGTGCTGAAACGGGCAGCCGATCTGGGCTTCACCTTTAACGTGGGGCCGGAGTGCGAATTTTTCCTGTTCCAGACGGATGAAAACGGCAATCCCACCACCCAGACCGCCGACGAAGCGGGCTATTTCGATCTGGGGCCACTGGATCACGGCGAGAGCACCCGCCGGGAAATCTGCATTGCGCTGGAGGAGCTGGGCTTTGAAATCGAGGCCTCCCACCACGAAGTGGCCCCCGGACAGCATGAGATTGACTTTAAATACACGGAGGCATTGAAGGCCGCGGACAATATTATGACGTTCAAGCTGGCGGTCAAGACGCTGGCGCAGAAAAACGGCCTTCACGCCACGTTTATGCCCAAACCGGTATACGGGCAGGCCGGCTCCGGAATGCATGTGAACATGTCGCTGTTCCGGAACGGCAAAAACGTCTTCCACGACGAAGACGACCCCAAGCAGCTCTCCTCTCTGGCCTACCACTTCATCGCGGGTCTGCTGGAGCATGTTCCCGGCTTTGTCGCTGTGACCAATCCGCTGGTAAACTCCTACAAGCGTCTGGTCCCCGGATATGAAGCTCCCTGCTATATCGCCTGGTCCACCGGAAACCGCTCCGCCCTGATCCGGGTCCCGACTCCCCGGGGGCAGAGCACCCGTCTGGAGCTCCGCTGCCCGGACCCCTCCTGCAACCCCTATCTGGCCTTTGCGGCGTGCCTTGCCGCGGGTTTGGACGGCATCGAGCGGAGTCTGACGCCGCCGGAGGAGATCACGGGAAATATTTTTGAAATGGGACCGTCCGCCCGGGAGGCCCGGAACCTTCGCAGTCTGCCGGACACGCTGGAGAGCGCCATCCGCGCCCTGCAGGCGGATAAAGTGATCACGGATGTGCTGGGTGAGCATGTCACCACCCAGTATGTTCTGGGGAAACTGCGGGAATGGGACGAATACAGAACCCAGGTTTCCCGCTGGGAGCTGGATAACTATCTGGTAACCTACTGACCGGAACGCCGGAACGCGGAAGGGGGTGCAGCATACGGACCGTATCATCGTCGCTTTTGCCAACCCGGAGGCCCAGCGCCGTATTGTCCGCATCCTGGAGCAGGATGGCTGCGTTCCCGCCGGCGTATTTTATTCCGGCGCGGACGTCATCCGCGCGGTGAGGAAGCTGGGCAGCGCCATTGTCATCTGCGGCTTCAAGCTGCGGGATATGACCGCCACCGAGTTGGCCCTGAGTCTGAAGAGTTCGGCAGTGTTTCTGGCCGTGACGTCCCCGGTCAATCTGGACTTCTGCGAGGGAGAAAACCTGTTCAAGCTCAGCACACCCGTCTCCCGGGCAGATTTTTTCTCGACGCTGCAGGTCCTCCGCCAGATGGAGGAACGAACGCTGCACCCGCCGGTGACCCGCAGACGGGAAGATGAACAAAAGCTCGTCCTTCATGCAAAGCAGCTGCTGATGGACGTGAACCGCATGACCGAAGACGAAGCCCACCGCTTTCTGCAAAAGCGCAGCATGGATACGGGTCTTCGCATGGTGGAAACCGCCCGCCTGATTGTTGAATCCTACACGCATTGAGCGTGCGTACCGCACACATTTTGGAGAAGGAGAAAACCAGATGCTGGAACAAGAGAGAACCCCCCGACAACCACTATACCGCCCCGATTTCGAACATGACGCCTGCGGCATCGGCGCAGTGGTGAGCATCCGCGGCATCCAGACATACAAGACCGTGGACAACGCACTGAAGATCGTGGAAAAGCTGGAGCACCGCGCCGGCAAGGATGCCTCCGGCGAGACCGGAGACGGTGTGGGCCTGATGCTGCAGATTCCCCATAAGCTGATGAAAAAGGCCTCCGCCGAGTACGAGATCGAGCTGGGCAATGCCCGGGACTATGGCGTGGGAATGTTCTTTTTCCCCCAGGACAATCTCAAGCGCGCTCAGGCCAAGAAAATGCTGGAGATCATCGTGGCCAAGGAGGGCATGGAGTTTCTGTGCTGGCGGGAGGTGCCCACTCACCCGGAGATACTGGGCGAACGGGCAAGGTCCTGCATGCCGTACATCTGTCAGTGTTTCGTGAAGCGCCCCGCCGGCTGCGAGCCGGGTCTGGCCTTCGACCGGAAGCTGTATGTGGCCCGCCGGCTGTTTGAACAGTCCAACATCAATACCTATATTCCCTCCTTCTCCAGCCGCACCATCGTTTACAAGGGCATGTTCCTGGTGGGACAGCTCCGAAACTTTTATGCCGACCTGACGGACCCGGAGTGTGAAAGCGCCATTGCCCTGGTTCACTCACGGTTCTCCACCAATACCAATCCCAGCTGGGAGCGCGCCCATCCCAACCGCTACATCCTGCACAATGGCGAGATCAACACCATCCGCGGCAACGTGGACCGGATGCTGGCCCGGGAAGAGACCATGCACTCCCCCGTGCTGGAAGACGATATGGACAAAATCCTGCCCGTGGTGGATCAGCAGGGTTCGGATTCCTCCATGCTGGACAACACGCTGGAATTCCTGATGATGAACGGCATTGAGCTGCCTCAGGCGGTGATGATGACCATTCCGGAGCCGTGGGCCAACGACCGGAAGATCAGCCGGGAAAAGCGGGATTTTTACCACTACTATGCCACGATGATGGAGCCGTGGGACGGCCCCGCAGCCATCGTGTTCTCGGACGGCGACTCCGTGGGTGCGGTGCTGGACCGCAACGGTCTGCGCCCCTGCCGCTGGTACGTCACCGATGATGACTATCTGATTCTCTCCTCCGAGGTGGGCGTGCTGGAGCTTCCCCCGGAGACAATCGTGCGGAAGTCCCGCCTTCAGCCCGGCAAAATGCTGCTGGTGGACACCGTGAAGGGGCAGCTGGTAAACGACGATGCCATCAAGCAGAAATACGCCCGCCAGCAGCCCTACGGCGAGTGGCTGGATGCCCACCTGGTCTATCTGAAGGATCTCGCCATTCCCAACAAACGGGTGGAGAAATACTCCCAGGAGTGGCGGGATCGGCTGTACAAAGCTTTCGGCTATACCTATGGGGAGGTCAAGGACTCGGTTCTCCCCATGGCCCGGGACGGTGCAGAGCCCACCGCCGCCATGGGCGTGGACACCCCGCTGGCCGTCTTGAGCGAGGCGCACCAGCCCCTGTTCAACTACTTCAAGCAGCTTTTCGCCCAGGTGACCAATCCCCCCATCGACGCCATCCGGGAGGAGATCGTCACCGACACCACCGTATATGCGGGGGCGTCGGGCAACCTGCTGCGGGAGGATCCGGAGAACTGCACGGTGCTGCAGATCCGCAATCCCATTCTCACCTCTGTGGATCTGATGAAAATCCGCTACATGAACCGGCCCGGCTTCCATGTGGAGACCATCTCCCTGCTGTACTACAAAAGCACGCCGTTGGAATACGCCATGGACCGCCTGTTCGTCACCTGCGACCGGGCCTATCGCGGCGGCGCCAACATCCTGATTCTCTCGGACCGGGGCGTGGACGAAAACCATGTGGCGATCCCCTCCCTGCTGGCGGTTTCCGCCCTGCAGCAATATCTGGTCCGCACCAAGAAGCGCACCGCCGTCTCGCTGATTCTGGAGAGCGCGGAGCCTCGGGACATCCACCATTTTGCAACGCTCCTGGGCTACGGCGCCCAGGCCATCAACCCCTATCTCGCCCAGGAGTGCGTGGAGGAGCTGGTGTCCATCGGCCTGTTGGATAAGGACCCCGGCGCCGCCATCGACGACTACAACAACGCCATTCTCCACGGCATTATCAAGATCGCCTCGAAGATGGGCATCTCCACCATTCAATCCTATCAGTCCGCCCAGATTTTCGAGTGCGTAGGCATCAACCGCGGCGTGATCGACAAGTATTTCACCAACACTATCAGCCGTGTGGAGGGCGTGGGACTGGACGAGATCGGCGAAGGCGTGGAGTGGAACCACAATCAGGCCTTTGAGCCGCTGGGTCTGGGCTTTGAGCCTCGGCTGGACAGCGTGGGCTCCCATAAGCTACGCTCCGGGCCCGACAAGGAGGACCACATGTATAATCCCCGGACCATTCTGCTGCTGCAGAAGGCCGTCCGGGAAGATAGCTATGAGACATTCAAGGAGTTCACCTCTCTGGTGGACTTTGCCGACAAGCCCCATACCCTCCGGGGTCTGCTGGGCTTCCAGTTCCCTGAAAACGGCGGGATTACCCTGGACGAGGTGGAGAGCGTGGAGTCCATCGTCAAGCGCTTCAAAACCGGCGCGATGAGCTACGGTTCCATCTCTCCGGAGGCTCACGAGTGCATGGCCGTCGCCATGAACCGCATCGGCGGCAAGTCCAACTCCGGCGAGGGCGGCGAGGATCAGGAGCGTCTGCGGGACGAGCGCTGCTCCGCCATCAAGCAGGTGGCCTCCGGCCGCTTCGGTGTGACCAGCGAATACCTCGCCAGTGCCAAGGAGATCCAGATCAAGATGGCCCAAGGGGCCAAACCCGGCGAGGGCGGCCATCTGCCCGGCACAAAAGTCTATCCCTGGATCGCCAAAACCCGCTGCTCCACTCCCGGTGTGACACTGATTTCGCCTCCCCCCCACCATGACATCTACTCCATCGAGGATCTGGCTCAGCTGATCTACGATCTGAAAAACGCCAACAGAGACGCCCGCATCTCCGTGAAGCTGGTATCCGAGGCGGGCGTGGGCACCATTGCCGCCGGCGTCGCCAAAGCCGGCGCTCAGGTGGTGCTGATCTCCGGCCACGACGGCGGCACCGGCGCCGCTCCCAAGAACTCCATTCACCACGCCGGACTGCCATGGGAGCTGGGCGTGGCCGAGGCCCATCATGCGCTGATTCAAAACGGCCTGCGCTCCCAGGTGGTCATCGAGACCGACGGCAAGCTGATGACCGGACGGGATGTGGCCATTGCCTGCATGCTGGGCGCCGAGGAATTCGGCTTCGCCACCGCCCCGCTGGTTGCCATGGGCTGCTGCATGATGCGGGTGTGCAATCTGGACACCTGTCCCGCCGGCATCGCCACCCAGAACCCCCAGCTGCGCAAGCGCTTTTCCGGCAAGCCGGAGTACGTGGTGAACTTCATGTACTTCGTGGCGCAGGAACTGCGGGAATTTATGGCAAAGCTGGGCATCCGCACCATGGATGAGCTGGTGGGCCGCAGCGATCTGCTGCGTGTCCGGGAAAAGCTGGTCACCCGGCGGGCGGAAACGCTCGATCTCACCTCCATCCTCAGCAATCCCAACGGCGACCATGTGCCCCACTTCGACCCCTCCGCCGCCTACAATTTCCATCTGGAAAACACCGTGGACATGAGCGTGCTGCTGGAGAAGCTGGGCAAATCCCTGAAAACAAAGAAAGCCGGCTCTCTAGATCTGAACGTCTCCTCCACGGACCGTGCCTTCGGTACGCTGTTCGGTTCCGAGATCACCCGCCAGTGCGGGAATACCCTGCCGGACGACAGCTATGTGATCACCTGCCACGGGGGAGGCGGCCAGTCCTTCGGCGCGTTCATCCCGAAGGGGCTGACCCTTCATCTGGAGGGCGACTGCAACGACGGCTTCGGCAAGGGGCTCTCCGGCGGCAAGCTGGTGCTCTATCCCCCCAAAAGCAGCCGGTTCGACGCCAGCGAAAACATCATCGTGGGCAACGTGGCCCTTTACGGCGCAACTGCCGGCAAAGCTTTTATCAGCGGGATTGCCGGCGAGCGCTTCTGCGTCCGCAACTCCGGCGCCGTCGCCGTGGTGGAGGGCGTCGGCGACCACGGCTGTGAGTATATGACCGGCGGTCGGGTGGTCATTCTGGGCATCACGGGCAAGAACTTCGCGGCGGGCATGTCCGGTGGAATCGCCTATGTACTGGACGAGAAGCACGACCTGTATATGCGGCTGAACAAGGAGCAGGTACTGACCGACACCCTGACCGAAAACCACGACATTCAGGAGCTGCGCACCCTGATTGAGGAGCATGTGGCCGCCACCGGTTCCCCAAAGGGCAAGCAGATTCTGGCCGCGTTCAAGTCCTATATTCCCTGTTTCAAGAAAATCATGCCCCGGGACTATGACCGGATGCTGCGCGCCATCGCGCAGCTGGAGGAAAAGGGGATGTCACGGGACCAGGCAGAGATTGAGGCGTTCTACGCCAATACCAAACTGTAAGAAAGGAGGGCGAATACCATGGGAAAACCCACCGGATTTTTAGAGTATACCCGCAAGGACGACCTCACCCGGAAGAGCGCTGAGCGCGTCCGCGACTGGGAGGAATTTCACATCTCGCTCTCCGAGGACTCCCGCAGACAGCAGGGTGCCCGGTGCATGAACTGCGGCGTGCCCTACTGCCAGACCGGCATGATCTATGAGGGCAAAACCTTCGGCTGTCCCCTGCACAATCTGATCCCAGAGTGGAACGACATGATTATGATCGGCAACCGGGATCACGCCCTGGCCCGGCTGCTGAAATCCAACAACTTCCCCGAGTTTACCGGCCGGGTCTGCCCGGCTCCCTGCGAATCCGCCTGCATCTGTGGCATCTACGGAAGTTCCGTCACCATCCGGGACAATGAGCTGTGCATCATTGAGGACGCGTTTGCGGCCAAGAAAATGAAAGTCCGCCGCCCGCCCCTGTACTCCGGCAAAAAGGTGGCGGTGGTGGGTTCCGGCCCGGCCGGTCTGGCCGTGGCAGACCAACTGAACCACCGCGGTCACTCGGTCACCGTCATTGAGCGGGAGGATCAGCCCGGCGGCCTTCTAACCTACGGCATTCCCAATATGAAGCTGCCCAAGGCGATTATTCAGCGCCGCATCGACCTGATGACGGACGAGGGAGTCTCCTTTGTCACCGGCGTGGATGCCGCCGAACCCAAGACCGCGAAGCGGCTTCTGGCCGAGTACAACGCCGTTGTGCTGTGCTGCGGCGCGGGAAAACCCCGTCCGCTGGGGCTGGAGACAAAGGGCATCACCGGCGTCTTTTATGGCACGGAGTTCCTGAAAGCCGCCGTGGAGCGGCAGCAATTCGGAAAATCACCGGCCACTCCCTCCGCCGTCGGCAGACACGTGGTCGTCATCGGCACCGGCGATACCGCCAGCGACTGCGTGGCCACCTCCCTGCGGCAGGGCTGCCACTCTGTCACCCAGCTGGTGCGGCGGAAACAGGAGGATTATCTGGACAGCTGCGGGAATCTCCCTGCGGACTATGCCCACGAGGAAGCGCAGGCGGTTTTCGGAAAAGATCCCCGCCGTTTCGGCGTGCAGGTGCAGTCTCTGGTTGCCGGAGCAGACGGCGCGCTGACAGGTGTGGTCACCACCGAGGGGGATACCCTTCCCTGTGAACTGCTGATCGGTGCCACGGGCTTTGCCGGCTGTGAAGACGCGGTATGCAAGGCCTTCGGCGTGAAAAAGGATCGCACCGTGTTGACCGAGGAAGGTCACTACCGGACCAACGTGGAGAATGTCTTTGCGGCCGGCGATATGCGCCGGGGCCAGTCTCTGGTGGTCTGGGCCATTGCGGAGGGCCGCGCCGCCGCCGCGGAGGTTGACCGCTATCTGATCGGCTACACCAATCTGGCCGGAATCTGAACCGGAGGGAAGCTCCGTTCATACAGGCTCGACCGGGACGCCATGGAACCGCTCCATGGCGTCCCTTTTTTTGCATTGCGCGTGGATCTCCGCCCCGCCGCGAAAATCGGGCTCAAACAGCGGCGGCGCATATTTTTGCCATGTTTCGGAACAATAGGAATACATTATCCGAAATCGGAGGGAATCCCATGGACTATCTCAACGCGTTCCTCTGCGGCGGCATTTTCTGCGCCATCGGGCAGATTCTCATCGATCGCACCCAACTGACTCCTGCCCGGATTCTCACCTGCTATGTGGTGGCCGGCGTCATACTGGGCGGTCTGGGCTGGTACCAGCCTATCGTGGACTGGGGCGGCGCGGGCGCCACCGTGCCGCTGACGGGCTTCGGGTTCGCCCTGGCCAACGGGGTAAAAAAGGCCGTGGCGGCCAAGGGCTGGCTGGGTGTTTTTACCGGCGGACTCACCGCAACAGCCGGAGGCATTGCGGCGGCTGTGGTATTCGGCGTTTTGATGGCAGCCATTTTCAAGCCCGGCGATAAGCGGTAGACAGCGGCAAAAAGCCGCCCCGTATCGGATTCGACACGGGGCGGCTTTCAATCTTACAATTCCAACTGCTGGGCGGCGGTGCCGCCCAGATCCACATCCTTTGGACCGGCGGACATCGAACCGGTCTTCGGGGTCTTCCCGCTTTCGGCGGACGGGGACGGAGTTCCGCCCAGGCCGAAGTCCTTTTGCACGCTGGCAGTATCCCGGTTGATCATGGTCTCCATGACCCGGATATCGCTGTCCACATCCATCACGTCCGCCTGATACAGCTCGTCCAGCTGATGCTCAAACCCCGCGATGATGGCGTCCATAGTGTTCTGGATGCGCTCTTTGGCCTGACGCAGGTTTTCACCCTCGATCCCCGTCCGCTCGAACTCCGCGTAGGCGTCCAGCAGCTTCTGGGTGGTCGGCAGGTAGTAATTCAGCAGCTTGTCGATCTTTTTCTGCTTTTTGGGGTCCTCCTCCACCGCGCGGAAGATCTTTGCCGTAATATCCTCCAGCCGGGAGATTTTTTCCGACAGGACGGGATCGGCAATCTGATCGTTGGCCCGGCGGATGCTCCGCAGAATGCCGGAATATCCCTCCTCGGTCTCCTTTGGCGTCTGGGCGCACTGCTCTGCTTCCCGCCGCCGCCGCTCCATTTCTGCATCCGCCTCGTTGCTGCGGAAGAGATAGCCCAGCTCCATATTCAGGTAGGCTTTCCCGCCGAAATAGCCTTTTTCAATCATCTTCTGCAGGTCCTTGACCACCTTTTTCTCCGGCAGACCCATTTTGCCCGCCAGCTGGGAAAATGCCATGGACTCCGCGTCGCCGATCATGGCCAGATACTGGGCGTAGCGCCGCATGGCCCGATCCATGGACAGTCCGCTGACCAACATCCCGATGCCCGCCACCGAGATGGCCAGGTCCTGCAGCAGCTCCGGCAGATATGAGGAGGTAAGGCCCGTCAGTACGGAACTCGCCGGCTCCATAGCCGCCAGCACACCTGCGGCGGCGAAAACCACGCCGAGGATTTTCAGCACGGTTGCGTTGGACCGCTTGGCCACCGGGGATTTGACCACCTTTTTTGCGGCGTTCCTCGCCCGGTTCTCCCGGTTCTCGGCCCGGTATTCCCGGCGCTCCGCGCGATACTCCCGGCGCTCCGCGCGGCTCTCCGTATGATTCTCTGCCTGACTCTCCGCCTGATCGGCAGCTTGAGCCTGAAGCGGGGGAATTCCGTTCATTCTCCACCGGTGATCCGGTGCGAACAGTTTGAGAAACAGCAGAACCAGCGCCACCGGCCACAGACCGACGGCAAAAAGAAACACGATCAGCGCCCAGGAACCCCAGTCGCCGTCTTTTTTCCGATCACATGAGGCCACGCTCCTCAGTCCTCCCTCTTTTTCATCTTTCGGTGATTGCCGTGGATATCCACCACGGTGGTGTGGGAGAGCTGGGCATCCAGACTTCCCACCACGGCCTGCACATATTCCTGCCGCAATGCGCCGCGCTCCGCCTGTTCCGCCTCCGTCAGGCCCTCCGATGTCTTCGCCTTGCGGGCCAGCTCATTGAGGCGGTCAATTCTTCTCTGTTCCATGCTTCCAGCTCCTATTCGTATCGTCTCAGCACTACGGACGTGCGGCCCTTGCGGGTCACTCCGCCCACGGCGGCAACCTCAAATTTTCCGAATCCCCGGGCGGTAACCGCATCCCCCTCTGCCAGCAAACGATCCGGCTTGACGCAGTCCCGCCAGTTGACCTGCACCTTCCCGCCCTCAACCAGGGCGGCGGCCTTCTCCCGGGACATCTGAAATCCCGTGGCGGCGAGGGCATCCAGCCGCAGGGTCTGCACGGTGTCCCGGATCTCACGGCAGCGGACCTCCGGCAAGCGCAGTTCCGACTGCCCGATCTCCCGGACCTTCAGCGCGGCCCGGCCCGCCAAATCCCAGCTTTGCAGCAGGAACTCCGCCACGGTGTCCAACACCGGCAGGTCGCAGGATTCCGGGCCGACCAGCAGATCGCCGATCTTCTCCCGCACCACGCCCAGCCCCATCAGGCTGCCCAAAATGTCCCGGTGGGTCAGGGCATACTCCGGTCGGAATTCTGCCCGCAGCCACCGCAGCGGACTCTGGCTCTCCGCCTCCCCGGGGGCGAGCCAGTCGGGCAGGAACAGCATCAGCTTCCGCTCGGCGCCCTCATAGCCGCCCAGCAAAACGTGATCTTCCTCCCCCGCTCCGGCAGAGCGCAGCAGATCCAGGGCCATCTTCTGTACCTGGGGGCTGAGAAAGCCTGTGCAAACCGGAATATTCCGGCTTTGCGCCTGCTCCAGCTTGTCCAGAACCCGGGCCAGCAATATCCGGTCATCCCCGGCGGCGCCCACCCGATCCAGCAGTTTGCTTTTCTCCATGCCTGAAATGATCCTTCCTTTTCCGCTGCTCTCCGCCGGTTCACGGCGAAGACCGCTCAGTTTTGAGCCGTGTGGGGAGCGCTCAGCTCCTGTGTTCGGTACAGCGCCGCATAGGCGCCGTTTTTCTCCAGCAGCGCCTCGTGGGTTCCCAGCTCCGTAATGCGTCCGTCCTCCACCACCGCGATACGGTCGGCGCTGCGGACAGTAGACAGGCGGTGGGCGATGATTATGGTGGTGCGGCCCTCCGCCAGACGGTCGAACGTCTTTTGGATCTTCGCCTCGGTAACGCTGTCCAGAGCGGAGGTGGCCTCGTCCAGAATCAGCACCGGCGGATCCTTCAGGAAAATCCGGGCGATGGAGATGCGCTGCTTCTGCCCGCCGGAGAGCAGGCTGCCCCGTTCGCCCACATAGGTGTTAAATCCGTCGGGCAGGGACTCGATGTCATCATAGATCTCCGCCAGCTTCGCCGCCCGGGCCACCTCCTCCTCGGAAGCGCCTGGCCTGCCGTATCGAATATTCTCCATCACGCTGTCGGCAAACAGAAACACATCCTGCTGCACCACGCCGATATTCCGACGCAGGGACTGCTGCGTGACGGAGCGGACATCCTGCCCGTCGATGCGGACGGCCCCGGAGGATACATCGTAGAACCGGGGGATCAGTTGACATAAAGTTGACTTTCCTCCGCCGGAAGGCCCCACCACCGCCACGGTCTCGCCGGGGCGGATGTGCAGGTCTACGTCCCGGAGTATCGCCAGACCGTCCCGGTAGGCGAAGTCCACATGCTCCATGTCGATGCGGCCTTCCACATCGGTCAGCTCCCGGGCATCCGGCGCGTCCAGCAGGGAGGGCTGGGTGCGCATCAGCTCCGTAAACCGGCGCAGACCTGCGGTGCCGTTGGCAAACAACTCCGCAAAGTTGGAGAGCTTCCGCACGGGGTTGACAAACGCGGTGATATACAGGCTGAAGGTGATCAGATCGATGGTATTGAGCTTTCCGCGCATGATGAGCCACCCACCCACGGCGATCACCGCCGCGGAGAGAAGGCAGAGGAAAAACTCCATCACCGCCTGAAACCGGCCCATCGCCTTGTAAAACTGGCTTTTGGAGTTCTTGAACACATCGTTGGACTGCTCGAACTTCCCCAGCTCCGCCCGCTCGTTGGCAAAGGCTTTGGCGGTACGAATGCCCGACAGGCCGGACTCGATATCCGCATTGATGTGGGCGATAGTCTGCTTGACCCGGGCGGAGGCATCGCTCATGCTGCGGCGGCAGCGCCAGACCACCAGCAGGAAGACGGGCAGGATAAGCGCGATCACCAGCGCCAGCCGCCACTGGATGGAAAACATAATGGCCAGTGAGCCCACAATGGTGACGGCGGAGATGAACAGATCCTCCGGGCCGTGGTGGGCCAGCTCGGTGATGTCGAACAGGTCGGCGGTGAGGCGGCTCATCAGCTGACCCGTGCGGTTGCGGTCAAAATAGTTGAAGCTCAGCTCCTGCATGTGCCGGAACAAATCCCGCCGGATGTCCGCCTCCACCAGAATTCCAAAGGTGTGGCCCCAATAACCGATGATATAAGTCATCAGCGCCCGGAGACCAAAGGCAGCGAATACCACGGCCATCACCGCCCAAAAGGTGCCATAGGCGCTCTGCGGAAGCAGCTGGTACATGCACCAGCGGGAGACATAGGGAAAAGCCAGGTCGATCAGACAGATCACCAGAGCGCAGAACATATCCAGCAGGAACAGCCCCCTGTGGGGCTTGAAGTAGGAAAGGAAAATTTGAAGGTCCGATTTTTTTTGAAACTCCCGGGTTGTCATGGGGGTACTCCTTATCAATCACATATCAATTCAGTTTAATAGTATACTACTCCCCCCGCCGGGAAGCAAGAAAAAGCCCCGAATATCTGGAGATATCCGGGACTTTGTGGGTTTATTTTACGCGGACAACACATTTGAGCGTCGTGCCGTTTACGGTGGCGACGATCGTGGTTCTGCCCGCACCCACGCCCGTGACGGTACCGCTGGCACTGACCGCAGCCACGGCGCTGTTCTCGGATGACCAGGTGACGGCGGACGACACTGTGCCGGAGACGCTCAGCGTATAGCTATCCCCCGTGGGCAGGGTGAAATCGGTGCTGCTGAGGGCAAGCGTCCCGGAGGATGAGCCGGTATTGGGCGTGCCGGTGCCCTTGACCCGGACAATGCAGGTGCCCTTTCCGGTGCCGTCGGCGGCGGTCACGTTGGCGCTGCCCGCAGAGACAGCCGTGACGTTCCCGTTCTCGTCCACAGTGGCCACGCTCTCGTTGTCGCTGGCCCAGGTATAGGCGCCGGTTCCGCCGGTGACCTTCAGCGCCACCGGCGCGTCCCCAACTTTCATGGTGAAGTCCTGACTGGACAGTGTCAGCGTCTCCGGCAGATTGGTGGTGTCCACACTGCTCTGGCCGGAAGAAGTGCTGCCATTTTCACCGATCACAGGCGCTTCGGCACTGGTGCTGCCGCTGGCCTGAGAAGACGAGGCGGCCCCCGAGATTTCGGACGAGGACGCGGCGTTTCCAATACTGTCCAGACCGATGGTGTGCAGAAGCTTCTGTCCGAAGAACATATAGAACAGCAAAAGGAGCAGGATCAGCAGAATTATCACCAGAATCGGGCTGAGAATGTTGGGTTCTTTCCCTCTTGCAGCCCGGCGGCCGTTGCGGCGATGGCTTTTCCCGCCGCCGTTCAGGTTCTCCTCTTCCTCGCAAAAGGGACAAGTCTTATATGTATCGGAATATTTCTCTCCGCAGATCGGGCATTTTTTTAACGCCATACTGTCCTCCTTTCAGAATTCGACAAAATCATTCAATTAACATAATATTGAGTTTCCCCGAGCCCGTCAAGCCCTGCCCATACATTTTCAGCCCCCGGCGAGCGGAAAGTTATTTCCACGCTCCGGCGGTCTGGCAGCACGGCAGGCACGGCGGATCTTTCAATCAAACCGCTTCCGGGATCGTCTTCAGAATTAGACGCAGGCCGTGTCGAAAAAGTTACTCCACATACCCATACATTCCCCGCACCGACGCCTCGCCGCTGCGGATGACTGCGGAGGTACCGTCGTCCCGGCGGACCACCAGCCCGAACTGGTCATCGACGTCCAGGGCGGTGACATGCTCCCGGCTGCCGTCCGGACGCAAAAGCTGCACTTCCTTCCCCAGCGTGACGCAGGCGCGGCGATACTCGTCCAGATAGGAATCGGTCTGTCCGGAGCATAGAGCCGCGTACAGCCGGTCCAGTTCCCTGATCTCCGCGGCGGCCAGCGCCGGACGTGAGACCGGGCGCCCCAGTTCCCGGAACAGGGAGGTTGCCATGGCCTCCACCTCCGGAGAAAAATCCTCTGGGCCGTGCAGGACGTTCAGGCCGATTCCGACCACCAGATACTGCACTTGCCCCGACTCCCCCTCCAGTAAAAGTTCCGTCAGGATTCCGCACAGCTTCCGCCCACCCAACACCAGATCATTGGTCCACTTAATCCCGGGCCGAACGCCGCAGACCTGCTCCACCGCGCGGCACACCGCCACGCCGGCCAGCGCCGTCACGCTCAGCAGCCGCTCCGGCGGCAGCACCGGACGGAGCAGAGCCGACAGATAAATGCCCTTGCTCCCCGGCGACTGAAACTCCCGGCCCATGCGGCCCCGGCCCGCCGTCTGGCAGTCCGCCACCACCACGGTGCCGTCCGCCGCACCGGTGAGGGCAATCTCCTTGGCATAGGTATTGGTGGAGCCGATTTCGTCAAAGCAAAGGAGCTTCCGGCCCACGCACTCGGTGGAGGAAAGGAAACTTCGGATCTCGGGTTCCGTCAGGGCATCAGGCGTACCGGTGAGACAATAGCCCAGGCCTGAGCTGGCCTCGATGGTGTAGCCGTCACGGCGCAGGGCGTCCACCGCTTTCCACACGGCGGTGCGGCTCAGCTCCAGCTGCTGGCTGATGCGTTCGCCGGAGAGATAAGCTCCCGAATGTTCCCTCAGCAGATTCAGAACGGTTTGCCGGCTCATAGCAGCTCGCTCCTTTAAAAAAGATAGTGCCAGTTTATCACGATTCTCGAGCACTGTAAACGGGTTGGGACAGGTTTCAACAAAACATCCTGCCGTCTCTTCGCGTGTTGCATACATTCTTCGACACATTGCCAAACTCAGGGGTGGACGCTTTGGAGGGATTGAACAAATCGTCTGATTTGTCTGCTGAACCGTTTACACTTCTTGTGAAATGTGCTACTCTTTACATAATCCGATTCTTCGGTGTCACTCCACCACAATGACCCCGGAGGACGAACAAAAGGAGGAAACACCCGCTTTCACTTGCGGTACGGCAGTGTGGAGACCTGCCGTAAAGCGGCGCGCCGGTTTGGCGGCCGCGAGGCCGTACCTTGCGGAGGCAGTACGGCTGAAGTGAATGTACTATGGCAGCTGTGGTAATGAAAAATCTGAAGAAGGTCTATCCCAACACGGAATCCAAGAAGAAAAAGAAAACCGAGGAGGAGAAGAAGCACAACCTGAAGATTACCCACGAGGGGATTCTGGCTGTGCAGGAGTTCAATCTGGAGATCGCCGACAAGGAATTTATCGTTCTGGTCGGCCCTTCCGGCTGCGGCAAATCCACCACACTGCGGATGGTGGCCGGTCTGGAGGACATATCCGGCGGGGAGCTGTACATCGACGGCAAACTGATGAACGACATCGCTCCCAAGGATCGGGATATTGCCATGGTCTTTCAGAACTATGCTCTGTATCCCCACATGACCGTGTACGAGAACATGGCCTTCTCTCTGAAGCTGAAAAAAGTCGACAAGGACATCATTGACAAAAAGGTACGGGAGGCGGCTGAGATTCTGGACATCACCCAGTATCTGGAACGCAAGCCCAAGGCTCTGTCCGGCGGTCAGCGCCAGCGTGTCGCCATCGGCCGCGCCATTGTCCGGAACCCCAAGGTGTTCCTGATGGATGAGCCGCTTTCCAACCTGGATGCAAAGCTGAGAAACCAGATGCGGGCGGAGATCATCAAGCTGCGCCAGCGCATCGACACCACATTCATCTATGTCACCCACGATCAGACCGAGGCCATGACGCTGGGCGACCGGATCGTCATCATGCGGGACGGCGAGATTCAGCAGATCGGCACCCCGCAGGAGGTGTTCGACCATCCGGCCAACCTGTTCGTAGCGGGCTTCATCGGTATGCCCCAGATGAACTTCTACGACGCGAAGCTGGTGAAGGATGGCGCGGCTTACGCCGTGGAGCTGGAAAACGCCCACATCGTTCTGTCGGATGAGAAACAGACCAACCTGGCCGCCAGCAATGTGGCGCCGCAGGCAATTACGCTGGGCGTCCGCCCGGAGCATATCGCCCTGATGGGTGACGGCGCTCAGATGATCCACGGTACCGTGGACGTATCGGAGATGATGGGAAGTGCGGTGCATCTGCATGTGAATGCCTGCGGCAGGGACACCATCATCATTGTCCAGACCATGGATCTGCGGGGCCCCAACCGGGTGGACTACACCACCGGCAGCCCCATCGCCTTTACCTTCGGCGGCAACGTGGTTCACATGTTCGATCCGAAGACCGGAAAAAATCTGGAGTTTTAATGTGCCGTCCGTGGGCATGGGGAAATCCCATGCCCACGGATTTTTAACAGTATGACACTGAACGGCTGCCCCCCCCCGCAAAACACGCAGTTCCATTGGGTAATTTATGGAGCCGCGCACCGAAACCGACACAGAAAACAGCTGTTGCAAAACAGCTTAAAAACGGAGCCAAAGCAACTGCAAAAGCAGACGCTTCGGCTCCGTTTTTTGGTATCATTGAATTGGCGGAAATCGCCGCTCAACTGCCCCTTATTTTTTCTTCTATGCCCTGTGTCCGCTAGCAAGCATTATATCCGCATGAAGCAGACAGCCGCGAGGCGGCGCAGTCCCGGAATATCTGGCCCCACGGCGTTTTGATTGCTCAGTTTATAATTCGTCCATCCATCAGATCCGCCACCTCGATGGCAGCCACCGCGCCGTTCTTCATGAAAAAAAGGATGTGCTTACAGTACGCCTCGCCGCCGGGCTCGTAGACCCAGGCGCCGTCGTATTTGACACTGAGGCTGCCGTAGGACGGGCCGGCGTGGTCGGCGTCCAGATAGATCAGCTCATCGGGGTAGACTTCTTTCATGTTAGCCTCCGAGTCCCCGCACCGGGCACCGCGGCGGGTCCTCAGGGAAGTCGCGCCGGAGGCATCCTCGGTGGTCATGGAGTAGAGGTACTGCTGCCCGTCGTCCGTCTCCGCATAGCGCAGCGTCAGATTCCCGCAGACCACCTCATTGACCCGGCCATAGCCGTCCCCGCCCTCCAGTGCCTTGGGCGTCCCCGTGAGCGCAAAGTCCCAGGGGAATTTCCCCTCCTGCGCTCCCAGCTGTAAGGCGCTGTGCCCCGGATCCGCGCTCAGCGGGCTCAGGGAAAACTCCTGCTCGGGCGTTATCTTGTTTGCCTCCTCATCCGCCGATCCCTTTTGATAGGCGGTGGTAATCAGATCCCACACGGCCTGTTCCGTGTCGGACTGCGGTGCGGCATGGCTTTTCAGCAACGATTCAAATTCCACCCGTTCACTGTACGCAGAAAAGCAGACCGCATTGTAGCCAATCCCGGAAATCAGGCTGTCCTTATGTTCCCAGGGGCTCTCCTCAATTATGGTCAGAGCCTTCATCACACGCTCCGGGTTTTTTAAAAAGCGGAGTGCCAGCACATCCGACATCTCGGCAAACGCTCCATCGGCATTCAAAAAGTAGCAGCAGAGTTCAAAGTCGCCGTATTTGTCAAAATCCGTGTGGTCAAAGGTATCGTTATCATAGGTAAATGTATACACCGTGTCGGCGCCCTCATCCAGATTGTCCGAGGGACAGAAGGATGCGAACCGCCATCCAGCATCCGTCTTTTCATAGTCCAGCACGGTCTGGGAGTAGCCGATGGTGACCTGGGGAGCGTCGGGGGTTGACTTGTCGTCGTAGCCCGCGTAAAAGGTGACCGTCACGTCCCAGTGGATGCCGTCCTTCTTCGCCGCAGTCGTCCGCTTGCCCTGGAGTTGGATGTCTGTCCCCCGGTCGGCGCTCCGGGCATATAGCACGCCGTCGATGTCCCGGTAATGATCCTGGGAATCCGCCAGCAGGCTCTCCGTCAGCTCCGGGGTAAACAGGGTATTCAAGTACGCCTTCAACTCTGCCATAGAGGAGATGCCCGGCTGATTCACCCGGTTGTAGACAGCCTCTCCAACCATTTTCGTATCGGTGCTGTCCAACTGCATAGTTGTCAGATCAAACCAGTCGTATGCAGCGGCGGCAGTTTGATAGGCGGCGGCAACTTCCTCCTGCGTCGGCCCGTTATCCGCCGGTGCGCTCTCCGCCGACGACGGTTCCTGCCCAGAGCTTCCGCAGCCGGTAATGCTCACCAGCAAAGAAGCAAGCAGCACAACCGATAAATTGCGTTTCATGCGATTCATAAATACCTCCCAAGCTCATCCTGCCGGCCAAAAGACAGGGCAGCAAAAAGAATATCGTTGAGCAATCGGTAAAAGCCGGATGGGGGATATGCTGCGGCACAGCCGCTCAAACCAACATGTTAAGGTCGGCTGCGTGAACCGATCAGCATACGATTAAAGTAGCACAGCCTTCCAGGGAAGTAGTAACAAATCCATGACGAAAGCAGGAAAATCTGAATCCTTTTTTCCGCGGTTCAGAAAATGCAGAAAAAGCGCAGCAGATTGACAGCCATCCCCGCCCCTGCCGCCAAATGGCTGAAAAATAGAGCGCACAGTTTTGACTGTCCGCCCCATTTATTAAGAAAATTTATGTTCGGTTCACTTTCTGTCGCAATACTACCCGCCTGACGCGCTGGCAGCTGTTCTCTAATTTCAAGCGCTCAGAACCGCTCAAACAGCACCTTGGGCCTCCTGGTTGTGATATTATAAATCTCATGCGTGAGAAAGTACTCCATATCCGGCAGATCGTTGACCGTCCATGCGGAGACGCCGATTTTCTCCTCGCGCAGCAGCTCGATCAGCCGGCGGGTCACCAGAATATGATTCACGTTCACCACCCGGATGCCTGTTTCCCGACAGACCGCAATGGCGCGCTCCGCCGCAGTCACGTCGAAGTCCGGAATCTCCCGGTAGTTGAAATAGAGGTTCTCCACAATCTCCTCCAGATTCAGGAACACCTCCACATCCCGCAGGACATCCGGGCACTCCCGAAGAAACGGCAGATCCACGGAACCGGACCAGATGGCCCGCTTCTCCATACCGTATTCCTGCAGCAGCCGGAAGAGCGGCGCCGACAGGCCTGGCTCCTTGTGGTCAAAATTGATCCGCATGGCGGGCACCTTTCCGGCCAGCTCCAGCGCTTCGCTGAGCAGCGGCACAAGGCCGTCGTCCGCCAGGTCATGGGTCAGGACCAGCGCGCCGTCTCCCCGGTCCCGGATGTCGATCTCAAATGCGTCCGCGGGAGTCGTCAGCGCGTAGCGCACATACTCCAGGCTGTTATCGGGGGTTCCGTCCGCGCCGGTATGCGCGGTGATCATGGTATTGTATTTCATGTCGGGATTCTCCTCCAAAACGGAATTGGCGGAAAGGGAGAGGGCTTATGCCCCCTCCCTCTCCGGTTGTCAAATTATTTTTCCCAGTCCTTATCCTTCAGGTTGGTGTAGATATACACCGCTGCGGAAATGGAGCAAATCAGGAACATGATGACGGACAGTGCCGCCGCCCGCTCGTAGCGCAGATACTTGTTGAACTGGTCAAACAGGGCGATGCCCAACATCTTGGGGCTGTTTCCGCCCATCAGGTACGGCGTGGTGAACGCGCCCACATTGGACATAAACACGAAGGTGGCAGCAACCACCACATCCTTATAGGACAGCGGCAGAATCATGGAGGTAAACACCTTCCATTTGGATGCTCCCACGTCCCGGGCGCCCTCGATCACGGAGTCGGGAATGGTTTCCAGACCGGCCGTAATCATCAGAGCCGCAAACGGGATGTTGAACCACAGATTCATGGTAATCATACCGCCGGCGTGATACATCATGCCCAGCTTCAGGTCGCCGCCGAAGGACTGTGAAATTCGGTTCACCAGACCGGAGTCCCGGATTACCGTAATCATCGCGTAGACCGCCACCAGACTGGGGACGAACCGCGGGATCAGGTACAGGTTACCGATGGCCCGGGAGATGGGAGATTTCACAAACCGCAGGTACAGCGCCAACAGATAGGCCACGACGATGGCAATGGCAACCGTCATGAGCACCACAAACAGCGTGAAAACCAGGTTCTTCAACTGATAGGGGTCCGTGAAGAAATATTTGTAGTTGTCCCAGGTAAAGCCGCCTGTCTCCGAATCGGTGAAGCTTTGCTTGACGGCTGTGAGGATTGGCCACGCCACGACCAGCATCACCACAAGGAATGCCGGCATCACCAGTAGGTAGCCAAACGCCATTCTCTTTTTTTCTTTACTCATTCAATCACCCTCGGATCCAGGTTTTGTTGGAGCTTCTTAGCCCAGCGTGGAGATCTCGTTGTCCCAGCGCTCGTTGAAGTCGTTGGACAGATCACCGATGGACAGGATGCGGAATTTGGAGACATCCAGAGACTTCAGATCCTCATAGCCGGTCATGTCGATGTTGGCGGTGCTCACCAGAGGAATAGCGGCCATCTGCTTGACCAGAGTGTCCTGCGCCTCGTCGGAGAGCATGTAGTTCATGAAGGCATAGGCGCCCTCGCTGTTGGAGCCGAAGGAGGGGATGCTCAGAGACTGCACGGCGCCGGTGAAGGACGGCGTGATGGAAGTGACCTTGATGGTGTCGGGAATCGTGCCGGCGTTGCGCTGAGAGAGAACCATGTCGGCCCACATCGGGCACATGTCAATCTCGCCCTGAGACAGCAGATCCAGCGCGCCCTGGTTCTTGTTGGGATACACCACGGAGCCACCGGACTTGTACATGTACGGATGCAGCTCAGCCAGCAGCTTAAAGCCCTGATCCCACTGCGCTTCCCACTTGGTGTCGTCGGAGACCATCGCGGATTCGTCGCTGATGAAGTTGTAAACGGTGGTGCGGACGAAGGAGTCGCCGGCGCCGCCGGTACCGGGCGTATTGTAGGCGAAGCGGCCGGGATTGGCCTTGATCCAGGAAATCAGCTCATCCATGGTGGTAGGAGGCGTGGCAACCTTCGCGGAGTTGTACGCCAGAATCACGGTGGTACCGCGATAGGGCTGGCTGTACTCGGGAGAAACCGCGCACTTGGCGGTTACGCTGGATGCGTTGGGAAGCTTGGAGGTATCCAGCTTGGTGAAGGCGTCCTGACCGATCAGGGAGACGATCTTGGACCAGTCGTCGCCGCTGAAGTCCACCAGGTCATACTCGGTGTTGGTCTGCTTTGCCTTATAGGCCGCAGACAGCATGTCGACCATGGTCTGGGTGCCTGTGCCGCTGAGCATGAAGTTCAGCTTCACTTCGTACTGATCGGAGGTCTTGTTGAAGTTGCTGGTCAGCGTCTCATAGATCTCGCGGACATTGTCGGAGCCGGTGGCCCACAGATTCACCGTAGTCTTCTCACCGGAGGAGGCCGCAGCGCTGCCGCTGGCGGCGGAGGAACTGCCGGCGGACTTGCTGCCGCAGGCGGCCAGGGAGAGCGCCATGACCAATGCAAGGACAGTTGCTAAGAAACGTTTCATGTTTTTTCCCCTTTCTTCCTTAAAAAATGTGCGTTTTGCAGAATTTCAGGTTGACTTGATCGCCCACGTTCACCTTCTCGGACTCCTCGCGCTGGATGTAGCATTTCACGACATTCTCCCCGCACTGCACATTCACCTCAACGTAATGTCCCAGAATCATGATGGTCCGGACACTGCCGCTGATGTCGGCGGGTTCTTTTGTGATGACAACATCCTCGGGACGGACGGCAACGGACTTGCCGTCCCGCTCAATAAAGTTCATCTCACCGATGAACGAAGCGACATATTTGGAACAGGGATTGTCGTAGATCTCGGTCGGTGTTCCGACCTGCTCGAATTTGCCCTTGTTCATCACCACGATCCGGTGGGAAAGCGCCATGGCCTCCTCCTGGTCGTGGGTGACAAACACCACGGTGATGCCCAGCTCAGACTGAATCTTCTTCAGTTCCTCCCGCATCTGCTGACGGATTTTGGCGTCCAGAGCGGAGAAGGGCTCGTCCAGCAGGAGGACGGAGGGCTTGAGCAGCAGGGATCGGGCAATGGCCACGCGCTGCTGCTGGCCGCCGGAGAGCTGGCTGGGGTACTTCTTTTCCATACCGCCGATGGAAACCAGCTGCAGATGCTTTTCGATGCGCTCTTCCATCTCTTTCTTGGGGGTCTTGCGCAGCTTCAGTCCGAAGGCCAGGTTCTCGTACACGGTCATGTGGGGCCAGAGGTTGTAGCTCTGGAACACCATGGCGGTGGGCCGTTTTTCGGGGGGGAGATTGACAACGGACTGGCCGTCGATCAGGATGTCGCCGGACGTCACATCCAGAAAGCCGCCGATGGTGCGCAGGATGGTAGACTTTCCGCAGCCGGAGGGCCCCAGCATGGTCACGATTTCGCCTTCGTAAATATCAAGGCCGATGTGTTCGACACCGTCGCCGTTGTCGTACTTCTTTGTCATGTCGCGGATCTGTAATTTAATCACTCTGTCAGCCATGGTTCTTTCTCCTTATTTCATCTTGAAGCCGCCGGCAATTGCCTCCGGTCCAATATACTTGCGCATCACGAAGATCAGCAGTATGGACGGGACGATGAGGATAATTGAGAAGACGGCGCCCACCTGCACGGGGTAGTCCAAAATGACGCCGAACATCTCCACCGGCATGGTTTTGATGTGCGCCAGACCCACCAGCATGGTGCCCTGTGCCTCCTCCATGGAACCCAGGAAGGTGTACAGGGTTGCAACCGCGATTCCCGGCATCGCCAACGGGAAGGTGATCTTCATAAACGTTCGGAAGGGGCCGGCGCCCACATCCCGGGCCGCCTCCTCCTGCTGTCGGTGCACCGCGCGGAACGCAGAGCTGGGCAGCCAGACCATGAACATCATGGAGTTGATCATATGGATGATGACAACGCCCAAAAGCGTGCCCATCAGGTTGTATTTATAAAAGAGGATGCCGATCGAGGTATAGATGCCCAGCTTCGGGAATGCGTTGGTCAGCAAAAACGACAGCATGAACGCCTTCCGTCCCGGATACTTGAACCGGGCGATGGAGTACGCCGCCGGAATGCAGATGAGCATGGAGGCGACCATGGTGATGAGCGCGATCAGGAAGGACTGGCCGATAGACGATACCAGGTTTTCCTGAGAAAACACAAACCTCCAGTATTTGAATCCCCACGCCTGCGGGAATACCGACGGGGCGTCATATTTGTTCGCAAACGCCAGCATGAACATGTTCACCATCGGCCCGTAGAAAAACAGAAGAAACGCCGCCAGAACGATGAACTCCCAGAATCTCCTCTTTCCCACCGCATGGTAAAACCGTCTCGGGTTCAGCATCTTAAACATCGTACCCCACCTTTACTTTTTCTCCTCCAAAACGCTACTCAGAATAGCATGGAACTTTCATTTCCGCTACCCCGCCTTCATCAAATTCATGTTCTGTTCCGGTAAAGCGCGCCTGGTTTTCAGGGCAAAAAAAAATCAAGAACAACCAAGTACTTCCCACGCGGGAAGTACTAACAGCTGCCTTGACTCTCATTTCTCAAGCATCGCCCTGATTTACTTGTCCACAGTATATCAGCTGCATTTGCGTAATGCAAGTAAAAATGATGTGCTGCGAACGATTTGCACAAGTTTCATAACAATGTCTCTTGTTTGTTGTGCATTTTGCAAATTATTGCTTTTTTTGACAATGGGTAGCGGTGTTGTTGAAATCATGTTATAATGCACATATTCTGAACAATCAGCGGAGGTGCAATATGACAAAGCAGACGTCGTTTCTGGAGCTGCTGCAGGATACACCGGTCATTGCGGCGGTGAAAAATGACGAGGGGCTCACGAAGGCGCTTGCCTCTGGCAGCGGAGTGATTTTCTTTTTATATGGTACGCTTCTCACCATTCCCGATCTGGTGCAGCGCGCCAAGGATGCGGGCAAGACGGCCTTTGTCCACGTGGATCTGGTGGAGGGACTGACGGGCCGGGACATTGCCGCGGACTTTATCGCTGTCAGCACCGCCGCGAACGGCGTGATCTCCACCCGGCCCAATCTGATTCATCGGGCAAAAGAGCTGGGTCTGATCACGATCCAGCGGTTTTTTCTGCTGGACTCGCTCTCTTTTGAAAACGTCCTGCGGCAGAGCTCCCACGCCGATGTGGTGGATATTCTGCCCGGCACGATGCCCAAGGTCATCAGCCGCCTGACGGAACAGCTGCGCCAGCCGCTGATTGCCAGCGGACTGATTGCCGACAAGCAGGATATCATCGCCGCGCTGTCTGCCGGAGCCGTGGCGGTCTCTACCACCAGCAGCCCGCTCTGGTTCGTTTGAAATTATATCTTGATTTTCTCCCCGCGTTATGCTAAACTAATACTCGTAGAAAATTGAATGATTGCTTGGAGATTAGAGTCAAAGCAAAATGAGTCACCGAATTCGGTGGTCGTTTTGTTTTGGCTTTTTTATTTTGGAAAGGGGCAGAAAACCATGTATGACGTGACAATCATCGGCTGCGGCATTGCGGGCGCCTCTCTGGCCTACCAGCTGTCGCAGTATGATCTGCGCGTGCTGGTGCTGGAGCGGGAGAACGACGTTTCCATGGGCACCACGAAAGCCAACAGTGCCATTGTACACGCGGGGTACGACCCGGAGTATGGGACGTTGATGGCAAAACTGAACGTCCGCGGCGCGGAGATGATGGAGCCGCTGTGCCGCGCACTCTCCGTGGAATACCGCCGAACCGGCTCCTTTGTCATTGCCCTGAATGAGACCGATCTTCCCCATCTGCAAAAGCTTTACAAAAACGGCGTGAAAAACGGCGTTCCGGGCCTGCGTCTGCTGTCGGGTGAAGAGGCCCGGGCCATGGAGCCGCATCTGGCAGACACCGTATGCGGCGCTCTGCTGGCCCCCTCCGCCGGAATTGTGGACCCCTGGGGGCTGTGCATTGCGGAGGCCGAGGTGGCCGTCCGCAACGGAGTGGAGCTCCGTCTGCGCAGCGAAGTACGCGGCGTTGAGGATCATGGCGGCCGCTATGTGGTTCACACCTCCTCCGGCGATGTGGAGACGGCCTATTTGGTCAACTGCTCCGGAACTCACGGCCACGAGATCAGCGCTATGGTTGGCCCCCGGGAGTGGGATGCCCATCCGTCCCGGGGCGAGTATTATCTGCTGGACAAATCCAGCGGAGGTCTGGTACAGCATGTGATTTTTCAGTGCCCCACCGTCCGCGGCAAGGGCGTGCTGGTCTCCCCCACCGTCCACGGCAACCTGATCGTGGGTCCCAACGCACAGGACGCGGATGATGCCGACGACCGCAAAACCACACTGTCCGGCCTGGACGAAGTGGCTGACTCCAGCCGCAGAAGCGTTCCCTGCCTGGATCTGCGCCAGTCCATCCGCAACTTCGCCGGTGTCCGCGCAGTCACCTCGGAGTCCGACTTCATTCTTCGGCCGTCGGCTTCCTCTCCCCGGCTGCTCCACATCTGCGGCATCAAGTCCCCCGGTCTCACCGCCGCGCCCGCCATTGCCGAGTATGCGCTGGAACTGCTCGGTGGGATGGGTCTTACGCTGTGCCGGAAGTCCTCCTGGGACGGCGGGCGGGAGCGGATATGCTTCCGCAAGCTGTCGGAAACCGAGAAAGCCGAGCTGATCCGCCGTGACCCCCGGTACGGGCGGGTCATCTGCCGCTGTGAAACCATCACCGAGGGAGAGATTGTGGCCGCCATCCACTCCCCCATCCCCCCCTGTTCCATCGACGGCATCAAGCGCCGGGCGGGCGCCGGGATGGGTCGCTGTCAGGGCGGCTTCTGCGGTCCCCGGGTTCTGGAACTGCTGGCTCGGGAGCTGGGCAGCAATCCGATGCAAATTCCTCAGGACGGGGACGGTACCCGTCTTCTGATTGAGGAGACCAAGGGAGGCGATCGGAAATGAATTATGATCTCGTTGTCATCGGCGGAGGTCCCGCGGGTCTCGCCGCCGCCAACGCCGCGTGGGAGGACGGCTGCCGCTCCATCTGTATTGTGGAACGGGACCGGGAGCTGGGCGGAATCCTGAATCAGTGCATCCACAACGGCTTCGGCCTGCACTACTTCAAAGAGGAGCTGACCGGCCCGGAATATGCGGGCCGCTTTGTGGAAAAGCTCCGCGCCACCGGCGTAGCGGTCCGCCTGGACGCCATGGTGCTGGACATCACCCGGGACAGACAGGTCCACATCGTCTCCTCCGGCAGCGGATACGAGGTGCTGGAGGCCAGGGCCGTTGTGCTGGCCATGGGCTGTCGGGAACGCACCCGGGGCGCCATCGCCATCCCCGGCACACGCCCTGCCGGCGTCTTCACCGCCGGCACCGCCCAGCGCTATCTGAACATCGAAGGCTACATGGTGGGCAAGCGGGTGGTCATCCTGGGCTCCGGTGACATCGGGCTGATCATGGCCCGCCGCATGACGCTGGAGGGGGCCAAGGTTCTCGCCTGCGTGGAGGTTCTGCCCTATTCCGGCGGACTGACCCGGAACATTGTCCAGTGCCTGAACGACTTTGACATCCCCCTGTATCTGTCCCACACCATCACCGATATTCAGGGCCGGAACCGGGTGGAGCGGGTGGTCGTTTCCCAGGTGGGATCGGATCGCCGGCCCATTCCCGGCACCGAGATGACCTTTGACTGCGACACCGTGCTGCTGTCCGTGGGTCTGATTCCCGAAAACGAGCTCTCCCGCGCGGCGGGCATCGTGATGGACCCCCGAACCAACGGGCCTGTGGTCTACGAGAACATGGAGACCTCCCTTCCCGGCGTGTTCGCCTGCGGCAATGTGGTTCATGTTCACGATCTGGTGGACTTTGTCACCGCCGAGGCCACCCGGGCGGGAAAGGCCGCGGCTGCCTGCTGTGCCGGGACACACCCCGCCGAACAGAGGGTTCTGCCGCTGCAAGGCGGAAATCTGGTGGGCTACACCGTCCCCCAGCACATCCATCTGGACGCCGATTTTTCGGTGGTAGAGCTGTTCTTCCGGGTTCGGGCCGTCTGCGGCGCCAGCCGTATCGTCCTCACCGACGAGACCGGAGCGCAGCTCGCCGCCTTCCCACGGCAGCGCCTGGCTCCCGGCGAAATGGAGAACCTTCGGCTCTCCAGAGCTCTGCTGGACAGGGCACAGGGTTCCGTCACTGTTTCCATTGAGGAGGCCGCAAAATGAAAGAGCTGATCTGCATCACCTGCCCCAGAGGCTGCCATCTGACCGTGGATGAGGCGCATGACTATGCCGTGACTGGCAACGCCTGCCCCCGGGGCGCGGAATATGGCCGGAACGAGCTGCTGCATCCTGTGCGCACCGTCACTTCCACCGTCCGGGCGGAGGGCTCCGCCATCCGCCGCCTCCCGGTGAAGACCGACCGCCCCCTGCCCAAGGAAAAGATATTTGACTGCATAGCCCTGCTGAACACCATCACCGCCCATGCTCCCGTGAACTGCGGCGCAGTGCTGGCGGCCAAGATTCTGGGCACCGACGTGAATATCGTGGCAACCAGGGCTCTTCCTCTTTGACTATATGCACAATTATATCATTAGTTATTTGTGTGATTCATGAATTTTTGAGCTTGCCGTCTTTCCTTGAAAGTATTATAATACCGTCAAGATAAACGATTACTTTCAAGGAGTTGACTGCGATGTCACTATTATTCGTATTGGAAAATCATCGCGCCCGGCAGGAAGCCCGCTGGTTCTCCATGATGGAGCAGGCCGCTTTGTTCCGCGCGGTACAGTAAGCAAAAAACCCCCGGATACCGTGGTATCCGGGGGTTTTCCATTTCAGGCGGATCAGCCGCAGACATCCCCTGCCACACGGCAGAGCAGGTCCGGGTGATTGGAGATGATGCAGTCCACGCCTCTTGCGATCATGTCCCGCATATTTTCCTCATCGTTAACCGTCCAGGTGTTGACCTTCATGCCGCGCCCGTGAAACAGCTCCATCAGCTCCGGCTGATACTGGAGCAGCATGTAGCGGGGGTGCATGCTGTCGGCGTTGGAGCGCTCAATGTACCGATCCATGTCCAGGTAGGGCTTATCATAGAGCAGACCTGTCTCCATCTCCGGGCAGAGGATTTTAAAATTCTGCATGGAGATATGGTTGAAGGAGGACACAAAGACCCGGTCCAGCATTTTATGGGCGCAGACCGCGTCGATCACTCTCTGCTCCAATCCCTCGTAGAATACCTCGTAGTTCTTCAGCTCCAGGTTCAGCAGCATCTCCGTCTCATCGCAGAAGTCCAGCAACTGATCAAAGGTCCAGATGTGCTCTCCGGCAAACTCCGGGGATTTCCACGCGCCGATATCCAGCCGCAGCAGTTCCTCGTAGGTGTGATCTTTGATGTAACCGGTGCCGTTTGAGGTGCGCTCCACGGTGGCGTCGTGGAAAATCACCAGCTGGCCGTCCTTTGTGATATGCACGTCGCTCTCGATGCCGTCAGCGCCGGTCTTCTCCACCGCCATCCGGAACGCCAGGGGGCTGTTCTCGGGATAGTCGCCGGAAAAGCCGCGGTGGGCAAGCAGTAAGGGCCTTTTCATATTCAATCGCCTCTTTCATAAAATAAAAAAGCACATGATGAGATCCCTCTCATCATGTGCCACTCTCATTCTCTGTGCACAAGGACAGTATAGCCGAATCAGCGTCGCATTGCAAGGGCTTTCTTCTGCAGTCGCTTGCAATCACTTGCAATGGGGCCGCCCAAACACGGCGTTTCCTCTGCGCCATTTTCCGGACGGATGGCGGAGTACTCCATCAGTTTTTTCTGGCAGCGCAATCCGCTGATGGCAAAGGAGCCCGGAATCAGCCGGATTCCCAATCAGTTGTGGGCCGTCAGGGCAGCCATGCCGCCTTACGGTCTCAGTCCTGTTTTGCGCGGAGTCATATCACACCATATGCAGATACTGGAGGAAATTCCTGCGGACATCATACCGACACTGTTCTTTCCTGCATTTTTCTGCTTGCGGAAACGATGCTTCGATGTTATAAACAAGGTATGCATTTTTATCAGGAGGCAATTGAATGGAAAAAAACGGAACAAAACGGTGTCCTTGTCAGGGGGAGACGTTAAATCGCTTTGTCCAGCCTACTGTTCTTTCGGTATTGCAGCAAGGTTCCGACCACGGGTACAGCATTTTGCAAAAGATTTCCGAACTGGGGCTATGGCATAATAATACTCCCGATACCACCGGTGTCTACCGGGCGCTTCGGGATATGGAGGAACGCGGACTGATTACGTCCTGTCTGTCATCAGACAGCCAAGCGGGACTCGGTAAGCGCGTTTTTACCCTGACGGATGCCGGCCGCTCCTGCTGCCAAACGTGGATTGCGACACTGCGTCAATATCAAAAGGATCTGGACGAGGTAATCGGTCTGCTGGAAAACGAAACCTAAGGCAGCACCGCGTACAAGAAACAGGTGCCGATTGCGATACGCTGCGGCGTTTTCGCAAAAGCGCGATTATCCGTACAAAAAAGCCGCTTTCCGCAAGCCGCGCAAATATGTCGATATGCGGCACAGCCTCAACCACTGTGAAATTTACGCAATCATACCATTATATATATATATATATGTAAGAAGCCTGTTATTCCCACCAAGAATAACAGGCTTCTTACATTTTGAGGAAAGGATCTTATTTACAGGAGAGCCTCGATTTCTTTTCTCAACTCTTCGCTGTCGGGGATCATAGAGACGTGCTGAATCTGTCCGTTGATACACATGGTGGGCAGATTGGTAACGCCCATCTTCTTGCAGCGAACCACGTTCTCCCGAACGGTGTATTTATACTCAACAACGTCAATCTTATCACCGAAGTATCCTTTGGCCGCATTGGCTGCTGCCATCATATAGGTGCAGGCAGCGCACTGGCTGGAGTCCAGCGTAAATACTTCAACAAACGGACGTTCAAGATGTTCATAGTCAGGAAGTTCAATAACAATACCGCTGTCATCGGGGCCGGTATAGTCCTTAATCATCGCGCGGCACTGGTCGGTATTCTTCACTGCCTGCATACAGGCAATGGTGTTTTCCAGAGGAACATCGTAGGGCATATCGCAGCCGGGGCTGACGATCAGATTGCGATGGTCGCTAATCTTATCCAGCTCGTCGACCACATACTTCATATTGTCTTTTGTCGAACCGTGCAGCATGACCGTCGTCAACGGGATATTTCCGCTGATCGCCAGGTTGTACTTATCGGAAATGCTCTTTCCGTAAACAATGTCCACGTTCTCATCCACAGCGATGCTGTCGGGATAAGTCTTGCACATGACTTCCAGCTGAGGCGTGGCGTTGCCGCACACGAAGAAGGAAGAAAAGGCGCCTTTATTGCGGACATAGTCGAAAACAGCCTTGAAGGAGTCGGCCAGCATTGTATCGAAGGACTCGGGCGCGATCTGGCTCACCAGAGGATCGACCACGGCAATGATGTCCATGCCGGCATCCAGATAATACTCTGCCATGCGGATGCAGACCTCGGAACAATAACTCACCAGATCACGGACATACTGTTCATCCAAGAGCATATCCAGGAATATCTCGCTGCCGCGCAGATGAGAAGCCATCGTGAACGGGCCGCAAATCAGGCCGTAGAGGGCAATTTCGTCACCCACAGAAGCCTTCAGCTTGCGCATGGCATTCAGCATGACAGGGATACGGCCAGACTCGGGCGTGGGCAGTTTGCAGCGGCAGGGAATTCCCTTGTTGTCACCCTCAAAGGGATGGGAGGCAACGGAAGGAGGATTGTCTTTCGCCCACATCATCTCACAGCCAAGGATTTCAGCCTCCAACTGGAGATCAAACATAATCGGCATACCATCGGGACCGTAGAGTTTGGCGACTTTCGCCAGGCACTCATACAGCTTGTCGCCGTCCTTCAGGACTTCCTCTGCGTTATAACCCATCAGCTTGCCGGCGTGAATGCCGGCAAAGGGCACCCAGGGCACACGCTCGGTAGGCTCATGGCGCATTGTCTTGAAAATCAGTTCTTTTCCCATAAGTCGGGCTCCTTTCAGTCTCGGATCTGCGTGGGAGCGCAAATCGCTCCCACGCAGATCTTCATAAAATGGTTCGGTCAGTCAACCGCCTCGGTTGTCTTATTTCTTCTCTTTCACAACGTAGAAACGCTTCATGCCGGTTTCAAGCGCCTCATAGAAAGACTCCGAATCCTTGGGATCCTGATGCGTGACCAAGCTGACGACCACCATGGTAATCGTGGAACCCAGCAGACCGATGGCGCCATACCATGACCCACCAAGATTCCATACGAAGTAGGTCATCAGGACCAGAACGGTACCCACAATTGAGGATACGATTGCTGCCTGCTTGGTTGCTCTTTTCCAATAGAGGGCACACACCAGAACGGAGAAGAGCGGCATTACCAACGCGATGGAGAACATAATCAGGGTGAAGATCAACTCAGGAGGATCGATTGCGATGATCGTGGAGATAACACCCAGCGCCACAATAATGATCCGGCTGACGTTTTTCTCGTTTTTGTCGGATACCTTCAGATGGAAGGTGTTCTTCAGCAGATCAGAGGAAACAATGCCGGAGGCTGTGGCCAGGAACGCATTCGACGTAGACAGACCCACGGCAGATGCGCCGACAAAGAAGCCGACCATCAGGATCTTCGCCATTGTCGGGCTGTAGCTCAGCACGAAATTCTTAACCATGTAAGGAATAATCAGCTCGCTCTCGGAAGCGGTCATATTGCTGACCAGAGCCAGACCAACCAGACCGATGAGCATGGTTCCGGTCCAGACGACTGCCTGCAGAATCGGGGTCATGAAGGACAGCTTGCGCTGCGCCTTCAGATTGTCGCCGAAATAGCCGGAACGAACGAACACGTGGGGCAGCATGATGGTCCAGCCGATTGCGCAGGAGAACGGATAGCCGAATCTTGCCGCATACGGCGCCCATCCGGAGGGCCCGGGATAGGAGAAGAACGATTTCGTATCCGGATTATTCCACAGCTTGCTCACGGCGGCAGGCAAAGATCCATGGAATCCCACAATCAGGCAGCAGATCACGATTACCCACAGCAGAGTGATGAAGAGCAAGCCCTGAATGGTATCCGCAGTCGCGGCGGATTTCACGCCGCCCACACAGACGAAAATCGTCATAATCAGACCAACCACAATGACTGCCATCCGATAGTTGATGGCGCCGTCCGTAGCGTACTGAGCGGCCTGAGCAATGGCCACAAGAACGGATGCAATGTACGGGAACGAACACACCAGGAAAATAACGCCCAGAATTGCCCGCAGAGCAGGACTCTTGTAACGCTCATAGAAGAAGTCGGCCGGAGTAACGAAAGACCCCTTCTTCTGCTGGTTAATGATCCAGACCTTATTCATGGTGAAATGGGCAATGAACGGAAACAGCGCGATATAGCTCATCTCAGAGATCCAGTACCCCATACCACCGCGATAGTACGCGCCGGGGCCGGCAAAGAAAACCCACGTGCTCATCAAAGATGCAATATAGGTCATGACCAGAATGGGCCAGGATACGGAGGCAGTCAGCAGGCTGCCGCCCTGTTTTTGACGCTTTTCCTTCGCCGTTACCGTAATTGCCACGGCGAGAAGGAAACACATGTAAAGTGCGAATGCAATCCAAATGGTTGTTGCGCTTAGCATGAATTACCCCTCCTGCTCCTCTTTATTTTCTTCGTCATCTTTCAGTTTGTAGGTCTTATAGACTCTCGCAAGGCCAACATAGACAATGATCCAAAGGGGAACAACTGTCAGCAGCGCGTGAATCATCGTGGGAACTGCCTCATAGTACGGAGGGACACCGGGGAGATTGTAAAGCACATAAAAGAGAACCACGAGAATAAACCAGACCTTTTCCACTTTTGTCATTTTCATGCATGTACCGCCTTTCTCTCACCTTTCCGATTTGCGGGGGACAGAGCTGCTATGTGCCGGGAACTGGTGAAGGACTTAGTCCTTCACCAGTGCAGCATGAGCACGCTTGAGAACCTTCTCCACTTCGGCAGCCTTGTCGGCATCCAGAGCGTAGGTATCCTCTGCGGCCATGATGGCGTGGAATTTCTCGAGAGCCTTCTCCTCCAGTGTCTTGGAGCCGCCGCGCTCCCAGTTGGTAACACCGTCGCGGTTGAACATATCGGGACGATGAGCCTCGGTATAGTGGCGGAACGTATGCTCGGACATCAGGAAGCTGAATGCGGGGTCCTGATCGATACCGGCAATGACCTCATCCCAGTCAAGGGTTTCATCATCCACCGCAAGACCGGCGCGAATGCGCTTGGCAATGCCGAAGATTTCGTTGTCGATAATCAGCTGAAGGGGACTGACGGTCTTGGCAGTCTCCAGCTGACCGGCGCCGCCCAGTACGCTGGCTTCGCTCATGGCCATCGCATCGATCAGGTTGGTGCGCTCAATGAAGTTCTGAGCGTCCATGCACAGGCTGTCCGTGCCGGTGCCGTAGGAATGGGCACGGATGTTGTAGCCGCGCTCAAACAGCTCCATGCAGATGAGACGAGCAATGGTGATCTCGGTGTTGGACTGCAGCGTATAAGTCGTCTGCATATCCATGGAGAACAGCAGCGTCGTTGCGATGACGGGCAGACCCGGAGCAATCAGCTCCAGCATGACGATCTGCGCAAAGACCTCGGCGCAAGCCAAAAACGCAGTGCCCTGAGCGGTGACCGGGGTATTTGCGCCGGCGGTGGGAAGCGAGCAGGGCTGAACGGGCACGCCGGCCTTGGCGCTGCGCAGCATTGCCTCGGCGTCCATGTGCTTGTAGGTCAGGCAGGGAACGCTGCAGCTAATCATGCTCATGATCGGACGGCGGCGGAATTCCTCGGCGCCGCCAACAGCGGCTTGTGCCATCTCGATGAGGAAATTCACATTGTCCGTTTCATAAGGCTGAACCCAGATGTGCTTGGCGGAGTGCTTCAGAGCTTTCTCCAGCGTGTACACGTCCACAGCATCGCCGGGAACATACTCGCCCGAGGTAGACGGAATGGTCACGTAGTCCAGATTCTCCATAACATTGGTAATCTTGTACCACTCGTCAACCTCCTCGAGGGTCGTGTAATGGGTCTCGCCCTTGATATTGCGATAGTTGGGAGCGCCGGTGTTGGTGCGGGTATAGAAGCAGCCGGTGGGGTTGGGGAACTCCAGATCATACTTGCCGCTGGGAGAATACAGCGTGAACTTCTTAGGCACTGCGTCGACGGCCTGCTTGATCAGTTCCTTGGTGAACTTGACATTTTTGCTGTCCATATCAACAATGCAGCCGACCTTGGCCAGTTCTTCCAGCATCTCGTCGTGATCCAGATGAACGCCACGCTCGATGAGCAGCTGCTCCATCCGGGATTTCATGTGCTCCAGTTCCTGATCGTTCATGACGTTGTATTTAATTCTTCCTACCATGTGTAACGCCCCTCCATTAATTAAAATTTAGAAGTAGTGATGGATCGTGCTTACTTGCTGGTAGCGTAGTTTTTGGCCCAGCGGGCAGCCTCGGCAGCGTCAGCGGTAAATGCGTCAGCACCGATCTTGTCAGCCCACATCTGCGTAACAGGCGCGCCGCCGATCATGACCTTAACCTTGTCACGGACGCCGGCTGCCTCAAAAGCGCGGATGATGTTGCCCTGCTCGTTCATGGTAGTGGTCAACAGCGCAGACAATCCGACGATGTCGGGATGATACTCGTTGATGGCTGCGATGAACTTGTCGGCGCCGACGTTGGCGCCCAGATCGATGACTTTCAGGTTTGCGCTCCGCATCATCAGTGCGACCAGATTCTTGCCGATATCGTGCAGGTCGCCCTTCACGGTAGCAACCACTGCGGTACCGATGGTGGTTTCACCGCCGGAGGCCAGCAGAGGCTGAATCACTTCCACGCCGGAGTTCATCGCCTTTGCGGACAGCAGCACGTTGGGAACGAAGATCAGACCCTTTGCAAAACGCTCGCCGATTTCGTTGATGCCGGGCATCAGGCCCTGATTCAGAATGACCTGCGCATCTACTTTCTGCTCGACTGCCTCTGCAACTTTCGCTTTCGTGCCTGCGATGTCGCCCTTAATGACGAGTTCGGAGATTTCGTTGAGAATTGACATGGTATTAACCGCTCCTTTTTAATGATTTGTCCTGGTTTTTATGGAATAGCATTGATCCGCCCCTAAACTCTAATAGTTTTCATCCTTTGTCGCATCCATTGCCAGCTTCATGCTCTCCATCATGTTTCCGGAATACAGCACATGAAGTTCCCGGGCGAAGTTGGGTGTGATCGGCGCCCCTCCTACGATAATGCTCAGCGGATAACCGAAATCCTCCTTCTGAAGCTTCTGTACGATCTTTCGCATGGCTGACATGGAGGTTGTCAGCATCGCAGACATGGCAATCACGTGGGCGCCATATTTCCGTATGGCTGCGGCAAAATCCTCCGCGCTGACATTGACCCCCAGATCAACGACGCGGAATCCCCCGCTCCGGAGCATGATGCCTACCAGATTTTTTCCGATGGTGTGAATGTCCCCGCTTACCGTACCGACAATTACAACGTCGTGCCGGAGCTTTCCGGTATGCTCCTCAATCAGCAGCGACTGTATCTCCGCCAGTGCGGACTGCATGGTTCTTGCCGATAGCAGAATCTGGGGAATAAACCGTTCTTCGCGGGCCAGCAAATCCCCCAGCTGATCCATCGCAGGAAGCAGCCCTCGGATCAGAATATCCATCGGGCGTACGCCGTTTGCGATCAGTGCCTTCGTCAAAGTGACAGCATGTTCCTCATCACCATCCATAATGCTCTGAAAAAGTTCATGAAACTGATTCATTCCGCATGTTCCTTTCTGCTGCCTGTATTCAGTATACAAAGCAGTCCATAAATTTTCTCAAAGAAAAGTCCTTTGTTTTTGGTTGAATTTAATTGCTTTGCAGTGAGCGTCCAATTCAGTCAAATGTTTTTGTTGATTTCTGCCTACAAGCACGATATACTACTGGTAAAAATCAGGAACGTTCCGTGCGGATTTTACCATTTCTGTTTTTATCCTGGTAAAATGCGCCCCGTTTCGAGTTCAGGAGATGTGAGGACCTTGGCTGCTATTAATCAAAAATCTCTGCACAACTGCCTGGATTCCTTCAGTGACTGCACAGGGATTCCGGTGACTCTGTACACACCGGAAGGCATCATTCGCGAAGAGTTTCTGCCGGAGCAAAAGTTCTGCAAGTTTTTTAATACGTCCAAGATTCCCGGCGAGTGCAGCAGCAGTCTGCGCTTTTCTACCCAGATTTCCTACGAGATGGGAGACGCGTATGTCTACTATTGTCCGATTGGGCTTGTCCATATCTGCGTTCCGGTCATTGTGGACAAGCAGTACTGCGCAAGCGCGGTCGCAGGACCGCTGGCAATGGGTGAAATTGGCGATCATCATCTAAGCCAGGCGCTCAATATGGATCAGAATGCACTTTCCCAAGTCACAAAAATTGCTCTTTTTATTTCAAAAATGAAGGTGTATACTCCTACACAGATTCAAAAAGTCTCCCAACTATTTTATGGTGCTGTCCTCCAGAGTCATAAAAACTGGGAAGATTACGAGCAGCTCCAGTCCCGATACAACCAGCAAATTGAAGCGGGCGAGCACATACGAAAACGGAAGGAAGCCATCGTTTCTCATGTCTCCCCTTCCCTGAACTGTGCAGAACTGGAAAAGCAGTTCACCCGGGAACTGCGCGCCCGCAACCGGGAAAACGCGCTCTCCTGTCTGCAGTCTTTACTGAATGAGTTGATTCTCCTTGAGGGCGGAAACCTCGACAGCATTAAGCTGCATATTCTGGAACTATACATTTCCCTCTCCTGTTCCGCATCGGAGGAAGGGATTCCGCTGTGCAAGATCATCGGTGACGATTTTGCCCTGATTAACTCTCTGAATCGCAGTGAACTGATGGAAGATTTTTATGGATGGGCCAGCAAAATGGTAGACCATTTTGTGGATGATGTCTTCGCAACTGTCTCCAATATGTCCGACACCATGTCACGTGCCGTGACATATATTGCTGCCCACTATATGGAAAAATTCACGCTTCACGAGCTTGCCGCGAAACTTTTTGTCAGTGATTCCTACCTTTCCAAACTGTTTCGTCAGGAATTGAATTCCAACTTTTCCGACTACCTGAACCGCACCCGAATTGACCGCAGCACGGAGCTGATGCGGAATACCGATTTGAGCATTCTGGAGATTTCCGGAATGGTGGGCTTCGATGATCAGAGTTATTTTACAAAGGTGTTCAAGCGCGCCCTTGGGGAAACGCCGAAGCAGTATAGAAATCAGACAAAAAAAGCGGGAGGGGCTTCTGCTTCGGGCAGCTTTTTATCTGCCCCGGACGAAACAGACTAAACCAGGTGGTTTTTCAATAATACAGGCAGAAATGGAGAGATTGGTATGATTAAATACGCCAATGTGGACGTACAGTATGATCAAAACCGTATTTTCCGCCGGCTGAAGATCGAACCCGGGACACACGTCTACGAGTACGCAACAGAGGTATTTCCAAAGCTCACCCGAACTGTGGAAGAAAAACTGGACATGGTAAACTGCTACACCGTCCTGCACCATGCCCCCCCCGTGAATATTCCCGAAGTGGATTGCTGCTCGCATCAGATTGTGTGCCTGTCCTCCTGTTCCGATCAAATTACGCAGGCAATCGGCAACCTGCTGGAGCAGGGCGACTATTTGGAGGGGTATCTTCTCAACGACCTTGTCAATGAAATACTGTTCAACGGGTCCGATCAGATGAATCGGCAGATCGCCGCGGAGCTGGCCGAGGGGGACTGCAAGCTCACCCGTCGGTTCTCTCCCGGAGAGGGCGAAATGGATTTGCCCTATCAGGCACCCCTGCTGCAGTGCTTTCGGGAAGATCAGCGGCTGGATTTCGTGAAGCTGACGGACAGCTTCATGCTCTCGCCCGAAAAATCCATGCTTTATATCTACGGCGCAGACAGAAGGAATCCCGGTGTTTCCGTCGAACACGACTGCAGCATCTGTCCGAATAAAACCTGCTTTTTCCGGGTCGGCAAGTAACATTTTGCCTTATACAGAGTATTTTACTCTATTTTTGGGGGGTTGCATATGTATCAAATCAGATTTGTCAATCAGGGAGTTACCTCTGAGGTTGCGGGTGGTCTTCTGTCGGAAGTTTGCGCCAACGCCGGCTTTCCGCTGAATCTTGTCTGCGGCGGACGCGGAACCTGCGGAAAGTGCAACGTTTGGGTGGAGCGGAACGGCGTCCGGGAGGAAGTTCTCGCTTGCCGCGAGGAAATCACCGGAGATCTGGCTGTGTATCTGACAGAGGAACAGCTCTCCCGCGCCGCCGCGATCATGACAGAGGGTCATTCCGCTCACACCACGGTCTTTGTACCGTCTGTCTCCAAGCGCTGCTTTTCCAGGCAGGAGTTGATCCCCGAGCATTGCGGGGCCTATCTGGATTGTCAGAACATTGATGTTTTGCGGAAGTTTTCCCTGCTTTTTGCGGAACATGATGTCAGAAAAGTAACTTTTACATCCTTCCGCGGCGAGGTGATCGACGTTGAGGCGGGCGATACCACCTCACAGCTTTATGGCGGAGCCGTGGACATCGGGACCACCTCCGTTGTCCTGTACGCCTATGATCTTACCACCGGAAAGCTGCTGCGCACCGAGTCCACGCTGAACGGACAGATTGCCCGGGGTGCAGACGTCATCAACCGAATTCTGCACACTCTGGAAAACCCCGATGGCCTGCGCGAGCTGTCAGAACGAATCGCAGCGACAATTAACGAACTGCTGGCCGGCGTGGAGGAACACATTCCCGGGTTTTGCAGCAATCTCTACCATATGGTGCTCTGCGGGAACAGCACCATGCAGCATCTTTTCCTGCAGCTAAACCCCGCCGGTCTGTCCGCAGATCCGTTTGTCAACGTCACGGCCAAAATGATTCGCATTCCCGCTTCTCAGACCGGTCTGAACCTTCCCGGCCCCGCCACAGTGGAGTTTCTGCCTCTGCTGGGCGGCTTTGTCGGTGCGGACACAGCCTCCGTGCTCCTCACCCTGCCGGAAACTCAGGGCTGCCACATGATGGTGGATCTCGGCACCAACGGTGAGATTGCCGTTGGGAATTCGGAGGGCTATCGCGTGGCTTCCACAGCCTGCGGCCCGGCGCTGGAAGGCGGCAATATTGCCTGCGGAATGCGCGGCACCAACGGTGCCATTGAGAAGATCTCCATCCAGGAAGACGTGATCACCTATCGGGTGATCGGCGGCGAAGCGCCCAAGGGACTGTGCGGCTCTGCGATCATTGATGCGGTGGCAGAACTGCGCCGTGCGGATGTCATCGATCCCAGCGGAAGACTTTTGACGGCGGCGGAGTACCGCGAAATGCATCCCGGCAGCGCATTGGCCGACTGCATGGGAACGGTGGACAACAGCAGCCCTGCATTTTTCTTCGTCCGGGGCGAGAACTCAGTTTACCTCTCTCAGCACGATGTGCGGCAGATTCAGCTGGCAAAAAGCTCCATTTTTTCCGGCTGCGTTACCCTGCTTGCAGAAGCGGGCTATGCGCTGGATCAGGTGGACGCGTTCTATCTGTCAGGTGCTTTCGGCAATTATATCGACGTGGGCAATGCCCTGTACATCGGCCTGCTCCCGCCCGTGAAGCGCGATCACATCATTTCCATCGGAAACGGTGCGGGGCAGGGTGTGCAGCTTTGTCTGCTCAACCGCGCGCAGATTGACCGATGCAGAGAGCTGCCCACGCGTGTGGAGCACCTGGAGCTTGCCACCAGCGCCACATTTATGGAAGAATATATCATGAACATGAACTTTCTGAATTGAGGTGTGCGATGAATCAAATTGTGCTTTTGACCGGTTTTCTGGGTGCGGGAAAGACAACCTTTCTCAATCAGATCCTGAGTGAATTTTCCGACAGCCGGATCGGTCTGATTGTCAACGAATTCAGCGAAACCGGCGTGGACGGCGCTCTAATCCGTCGGGATATTCCCAACACCGCAATGCGGGAACTGAACAACGGTTCCATCTTCTGTGCCTGCATCAAGGACTCTTTCGTGGACTCCCTGATTGAGATGGGACGCATGGGGCTGGAGTATGTTTTTGTGGAGGCCTCCGGTCTTGCGGATCCCTCCAGCATTCTGTCGATTTTGGAACAGATCCGGACGCTCTCCTGTGTGACTTACGACTATCAGGGTTCCGTCTGCCTGATTGATGCCCAGCATTTTATCCATCATGTAAAAGTTCTGGTTGCTCTGCGCCGGCAGGTAACGCACAGCCGTGTGGTCGTGCTGAACAAAATCGACCTTGTGAATCAGGAAACTCTGGAAAAGACGACGGATGCCATCCGGGAAATCAATCCGAAAATCCCCATTTATTTAACCACGTACGCCAAGATCTCTCTGCGCAGCATTCTTTCCGAAAACGGCGCACCGGTGCCCGCGCCGCAGGAGACCACTAACACGGAAAGCACTCGTCCTACCACCGTTACACTCAGTGCCGACGAAGTCGTGGACCTCAATGCGCTCCGGCAGTTTCTGGAGCAACTGGGACCGGTCACCTATCGCATCAAAGGGTTTTGCCGCACCGCCGACGGTGCCAAAAGCGTCAGCATGGTCGGCACAACCTGCCAGATCACCGACTGGTCATCCCCAGTGGAAAAAACGCAGCTTGTTCTCATCTCCTCCGTTGGCGTGCGGATCTTTTCCGAGGCGCTCAATGCCGCGAAGTGCTGTTTCCAAAAGCCTGTTGATCTTAAATAATATCAACCAATTCGATTTGCAAAGCGGATTCCCAAAAGGCCATTCTCTCCCCTTTTCATCGGCAAAACAATCGCGGTTGCCCGCTTTCAGATGCATCGATAACTTCCGCCCTGGATTTGCGGACACACGCCGCAAATCCAGGGCGCAGAACTTCCCGAAACGATTCGGTTCTCCCGCGCTTTTTTCTTATTGCCCGCACAGTCTCCAAGTCAGGCAGGATTCCTATGCATGTTTTGTTTTTTCCTTAAATTTTACATTTTCTGTTGCAAAATCGAAAACTGCAGTGTAGGATGAAAGCGCCCGCACGGTATGGTGCGGATAAAAAAGGCTTAATATTAGACCTTGTACAATATTTACCGATGTCTGATTGGAGGGGCATCTGATGCGCCGTTTGATTCTTGACTGTGACAACACCTTTGGAATTCCCGGATGTGATGTGGATGACGCACTGGCGCTGTTCTATCTGCTGGGCTGCGGGCAGGCGCTGGTACTGGGTATTACAACCACCCACGGGAACAATCAGGTGAATCAGGTATACCCGAACACCCTAAAGCTTCTGGAGGCCATCGGCCGCAGTGATATTCCGGTATTCCGGGGCAGAGAGCGGGACGAGCCCGGGCAAAACGACGCCGCCTCGTTTCTGGCCGCTCAGGCACGGCAGGACCCTGGAAGCGTGTGGGTCGTAGCCACAGGCTCTATGACGAATTTAAAAGCAGCGCATGGGCTGGACCCGGATTTTTTCCAGAATCTCGCGGGGATCAGCTTGATGGGGGGCATTACCGCCCCGCTGCACATAAATGGAACGATATTGGGTGAGCTGAACCTGTCCAGTGACGCGCCCGCAGCTCTGTGTGTGCTGCAAAATGGGAAAAACAGGTTGATTTCCACCGGAAACGCCTGTATGACTGCCTTCTTTCCTCGCGAGCAGGCCGAAAAACGGCTGCGCGGCGGCGGCGAAACCGGCGCGTGGCTGCTGAAGCGGATTTCATACTGGTTTCAGCGTGAGCGTGCGGTCTTCGGTCACGACGGCATTTACCAATGGGATGTCTGCGCGGCAGCCGCATTGATGGAACCGGAGTGGTTCGACTGGCAGGAGACGGTCATTTCCCCCACGGTGGACAGTCTTCGCTCCGGGAACCTGATCGGCGGGGGGACTGCCGTAACCGTTTGGATTCCTTCTGTAAGGGACGAGAGCGCCTTTACGGAGCATATTTACGATGTCTATCTGAAAAACAAATTCAAAGGGGGAGAGCTTACAAAATGAAGCTTGATGCAAGATTGGAACAGATTTTTGACAAGGCCCACAGCGGGATTCAACTCACCCGCGAAGATTGCGCGTATCTACTGCGGACCGACGAGCACAGCTTTGAATCCGGTCTCGTTCGCGCCACGGCAGCCGACGTTGTCCGCCGTAAAAATGACAACTCTGCAATCATCCTCGGTCAGATCGGTGTGGATATTGCCCCGTGTCCCGGCGGCTGCAAATTCTGCACGTTCGGAGACGGTCACACCGCCTTTCAGCGCAGCCAGCTGTCCCAGGAGGAGCTAGCGGTCAAAATGGAGGACTTCTGCAGGGAAGGCGACCTGTACGGCCTGTATCTGATGACCATGCACGAGTACGATCTGCCCCACTATCTGGAAATTATCGCCCACGCCCGCAGGATTGCGCCCGCCGCCACCCAGATCTGGGCCAACGTCGGCGATTCCGATCTGGATACCTTTCGGGCCATCCGCGCCGCCGGCGTGACGGGCGTATACCATGTCTGCCGACTGCGGGAGGGGATCGATACCAACCTGAAGCCGGAGGATCGCAGACGCACCATGCGCAGCGCGCTGGACGCCGGGCTGGAACTGTACACCTGCTGCGAGCCCATCGGCCCTGAGCACACGGTGGAAGAACTGGTGGACAACATCTTCATCGGCGTTGAAATGGGTATTTATCAGCACGCCGCCATGCGACGGGTGGCGGTGCCGGGCGCGCCGCTGTCCAAATACGGACAGATCAGCGAGCTGCGGCTTGCCCACATTGTGGCAGCCATCGCCCTCACCTCGGTAACCGTTCCCACGCTGGCCTATATGGGCGTTCACGAGCCCAACGAGCTGAGCTATCTGGCCGGCGCAAACATCATCACCGCCGAATCCGGCGCCAATCCCCGTGACTGCGCGGATGATACTTCCCGCCACCGCGGCATGGACATGGCACGGTGCCGCAAGATGCTCTACGAGTGCGGCTTTGACTACATCCGCCGGGGTGACGAGAGCAAAATTCCTCTGAACTATGACTATCTTGTGAAGACAAATTCTTCGAAATGAGGCAATCATCATGAAACACAGCGCTGCAAAAAAGCAACGGCTCCCGGCTCTGCTGCTGGCAGCAATCCTGCTGATGGGTGCACTCACTGGCTGCCGCAGCGCTTCCGCCGGCGGAAGTACTTCCTCGCCGGCATCGGCAGAGACTGCCGTGCGCGGGTTTGACCCCTCCTCCACCGACTGGGATGCCATTGTGAAGGCGGCCCGCGGCACAACCGTTACGTTCTATGGCTGGGGCGGCGATGCCGACCGCAACGAATATTTAAACACCACTGTGGCGCAGGCACTGAAAGCGCAGTATGACATCACGCTGGAAGTAGTCGGCATGGACATCGACCAGATTCTCAGCCAGCTCTCCGGTGAGAAGCAGGCCGGGACCGAAAGCGGCAGCATCGATATGATCTGGATCAACGGGGAAAACTTCCGCTCCGCCCGGGAAAACGGACTGCTCTACGGCCCCTTTACGCAGTCCCTGCCCTCTTATCAGCAGTGGGTGGATATGAAGGACACCGAGAATCAGCAGGACTTCGGCTATCCCATCGAGGGGTATGAGGCCCCCTACGGCAAAGCCCAGATGGTTCTCATCAAGGACAGCGCGCGTACTCCCGAGACGCCCAAAAACGCGCAGGAGCTACTGGAATTCGTGAAGCAGTATCCCGGTCAGGTAACCTATCCCGCTCCTCCCGATTTCACCGGTTCTGCCTTTGTGCGCAACATTGTCTACGAGCTGTGCGGCGATACGCAATTTCAGAACATGGCGGCCGACAAGGAAACCCTGCGCGCCGCAGTGGCGCCTGCCATGGAATACCTGCGCCAGCTGAATCCCTACCTGTGGAATCAGGGAAAAACCTTCCCCGCCACCTCCGGTGAGGTCGAGACCATGTTCCTGGACGGCGAACTGGCGCTGAACATGAGTTATTCTCCCTTCACCGTCTCCACGGGCATTGAAAAGGGTACCTATCCTGCCACGGCAGAGACATTCGTACTCGACAACGGCACCATCGGCAACACCAACTACATCGCCATCGCCTACAATTCCCCCAACAAGGCCGGAGCCATGGCAGCCATCAACTATATTCTTTCCGAAGATGGTCAGCTGAGTCAGTATCGGGCGCTGCGCACCATTCCGGTGTTAAGCCCCAAGCTGCTGGAACAAAGCCAGCTGGATGCCTTTCATGCAGTGGATATCGGTCAGGGCGTACTGACGCAGGAAGAGCTGCTGGAGCACCGACTGCCTGAGATGCCTTCCGCTCTGGTCCCTCTGCTGGAGGAAATCTGGCTGGAAGAGGTCGTAGGCAAGTAAACAAGAACGCAACGAAAGGAGGGACCTGTATGCTCCGTCCGCTGCAGCGGCGCAAAATCCGGCGCAGGCTGGCTCCATACCTGCTGGCACTGCCTGCACTGGCCCTGCTTGGCCTGTTCGCAGCCGGTCTGGTCAGCGGTCTGATGCAGAGTTTTGGATACATCCCTGCCTTCGGCCTGACCCGGTTCACTCTGGACTATTACCGCGGGGTGTTTGCCGATGCGCAGCTGGCCGCTTCGGTGAAGCTGAGTCTGTGGATTTCCGTCTCCTCAACGCTGATTTCGGTCGTGCTTGGCACGCTGCTTTGCACAGCGCTGGTCCGTCTCCGGAAAGTCCGCGGATTTACACTGCAAACTGTGCGCCTACCGATTCAGGTGCCCCATACGGTGGTGGCACTGTTCACGCTGTGCCTGTTTTCGCAAAGCGGGCTGCTCTCCCGCATTCTGGCGCAGGCAGGGCTTCTCACCAGCCAGAACCAGTTTCCCAATCTGGTGTTCGGTTCTTCCGGAAGCGGAATTCTGCTGGCCTATGTCTGGAAGGAAACGCCTTTCGTGGCCTATTTTGTCCTTGCCTTGATGCAGAGTGTGTCGCAGCATCTGGATGAGGCCGCCGCAACGCTGGGCGCTTCCCCTCTGCACACCTTCTTTTCCGTGACGCTGCCCCTGTCCATGCCTGCGATTCTGCGCGCGGGACTGATGATCTTCGCCTTTTCCTTCGGCGCCTACGAGCTTCCCTTTCTTCTGGGCGCCACCAGTCCCAAGGCTCTGCCGGTTCAGGCCTACATCGAATATATCGACCCGGATCTTCGCCATCGCCCCTACGCCATGGCACTCAACGGCATCATTCTGCTTCTGACCCTGCTGCTGGCAGCCGCCTTCTTCCTGGTAACCGAGCATACGGCAAAAAAGCTGGGAGGTGATGGCCATGCGACGTAAACAGAGCAGATTTTCAAGGCTGATTCTGGCGGCAGCGGCGGCGACCATTCTGTTTCCGCTGGCGCTGATTGCTCTGTGGAGCGTCAGTTCCGTCTGGGAGTGGCCCGGTGTTCTGCCGGGAGGGTTCTCCCTCCGGGGTTATGAGACGGTTTTCGCCGATTATCAGCAGATGCCCCGGCTGCTGCTTTTCAGCGCAGAGCTCTCTTTGGCGGTGGCCGCGCTCAGCACGCTGGTGGGACTGATGACAGCCCGGGCCATTGCCCTTTACCGCTTTCCCGGCCGCAAACTTCTGCTGTTCGGGACGATGCTGCCGATTTTGGTGCCTTCTACCGTATTCGGCATGGGCGCTCATGTGCTGCTGATCCGAGCCGGACTTGCCGGAACGCTCCGTGGCGTGATTCTCATGCAGACGGTATGCGCCCTCCCCTATACAGTCAATATTCTCACCGACCTCACCTCTTCGGTGGGCGACGGGCTGGAGGAGCAGGCGCAGGTGCTGGGCTGCCCTCCCTGGCGTGCTTTTTGGGCGGTGTCTCTGCCGGAACTTCTGCCGGGCATTCTCTCCGCCATGTCCATGGCGTATATTATATCATACAGCCAGTATTTTCTCACCCTTCTGATCGGCGGCGGGCGGGTCAGGACGCTGTCCACCGTCATGGTACCGTTCCTGACCGGGGGGGATCGCACGGTAGCCGCAACCTATGCAGTGACCTTCCTGTTTTCCGTGCTGGCAATGTATCTGGTTTTCGAGGGGCTGATTCGTCTGATGGCCCGGGGGAAAGGAAGCGAACCATGGAACTGGAACTGAGACATCTCACCGTTTCCCTCAACGGCAGGGAGATTCTGCACAGCATTGACTGCCGCGTGAAAAACGGGTGCTTTTTATCCTTGCTGGGTCCCTCCGGCTGCGGAAAGAGCACGCTCTTAAAAACGATTGCCGGCATTCTGCCGCAGACAGCGGGTGAGGTATGGCTGGGCGGTGCCTGTGCGGACGATCTGCCGCCCCACAAGCGCGGCGCGGTCATTGTCTTTCAGGATGTGCGGCTGTTCCCCCACCTGACAGCTGAGGAAAATGTGTCCTTTCCAATGAAGATGCAGGGCATTGGACAGCAGGAGCGCAGGGCAAAGGCCTCTGCCCTGCTGGAACGGGTGCAGCTGAGCGGCATGGAACAGCGCCGCCCCCATCAGCTTTCCGGCGGTCAGCAGCAGCGGGTGGCGCTGGCCCGCGCACTGGCAGCGCAGCCAAATCTGCTGCTTCTGGACGAGCCGTTTTCCGGGCTGGACGAGGAGCTCCGGCTTCAGATACAAAAACTGGTGCGCCGCCTTCACGACGAAACCGGCTGCACTACCCTGCTGGTCACCCATGACAAAGCGGAGGCAAACGCACTCTCTGACCGCATCATCCGGATGGAGGACGGCCGCCTGTGTCCGGTCTCCGTATAACACGCGGTGTTCTTTTGCCGTGCGAAAAAGCACCGCAACGGCAAAACGATCAGTCCGGCTGCAACAGCGGAACCGTGATCGCGGAGGCCGCCCGTGCGCCGTCGGGCATCCGTATCTGCAGAGTGCTCCGCTGCTCAAGGAAACCGAAAACACCGGAAAGCGAACATTGGGGCAGGGTTCTCTCCCTGCAGATGAATGTCCCTTCCGCAGCAATCCGCGCGCTATGAGCGGGAGAAGTACTTGTTTCAAACGCGGTCACTCGCTTTCTGACCAGAGCGTCAGTCTCAGCCGCTTCTCCGCTCCAATGTCCGGGAAAAAGCCTGCAGTGTGAGCGCGTGGAGAGCTGGGCGCATTCATGATGGTCGCGTCTGCAATTATTCCGCCCCGCATCAGATAGCCGCTTTGTTCAATGACATAGTTGATGGTTCGCTGCCCTCCGATTTTCGATTCCCTTCGGCAGATGGTCTCAGTTTTTGCGGTGAATAACCGCAAAGAGGAAAATAGCTGCTCACGATTGCTCTAATTTTTCGCTTTTAGGCTCAAATGGTTGGAGATGCGCCGAGTTCACGTTGCGAAAAACGCAAATTGTTGGTATAATAGTCGAAACTCAACTGGGGGAGCCTAATGGACAAATATGACGTATTAAAACAATATTTTGGCCACGCCTCCTTCCGGGATGGGCAAGAGGCGCTGATCGACGCGATTCTGAGCGGCCGTGACGCGTTCGGAGTGATGCCCACCGGCGGCGGCAAGAGCATTTGCTATCAGCTTCCGGCTCTCCTGTCGGATGGGGTGGCTCTTGTGATTTCCCCGCTCATTTCCCTGATGAAGGATCAGGTTATGGCGCTGAAAGATGCGGGAATCAGCGCAGCATTTATCAACAGCTCTTTGACATCGGAACAGTTAAAAGCTGTATATCGGAATCTGCGCGCCGGAAGATACAAGATTGTTTACGCTGCGCCTGAACGGCTGGACGGGGACGGTTTCGTTTCGATTATCCAAAGTCTGCCTGTTTCGCTTGTAGCTGTGGACGAGGCGCACTGCATTTCTCAGTGGGGGCAGGATTTCCGGCCGAGCTATTTGCGCATTGTGGACTTTCTGGAAAAGCTGCCGCGCCGTCCAGTGCTGGCCGCTTTTACCGCGACCGCGACAAAGCAGGTGCAGGTCGATATTGAGCGAATTCTGAAGCTGCAGGACCCTCTGCGCGTTACCACAGGTTTTGACAGGCCCAATCTTTATTTTGAGGTATTGCGCCCCCAGAACAAGGCGGCTACCCTTCAAACATTGGTTTCACAGCGCCGCGGCAAATGCGGAATCATATACTGCGCAACCAGAAACGCTGTGGAAAAGATATGCGATGCTTTGCGCAGTTCCGGAATTCCGGCAACGCGGTATCACGCGGGACTTGCCGACGATGAGCGCCGGAAAAATCAGGAGGACTTTCTGTATGACCGCTCCACTGTGATGGTGGCGACGAATGCTTTCGGAATGGGGATCGACAAGTCCAATGTGGGCTTTGTGATCCACTACAATATGCCAAAGAGCCTGGAAGCTTACTATCAGGAGGCGGGCCGCGCAGGCAGAGACGGTGAGAAGGCAGATTGCAGTTTGCTTTATTCCGCCGGAGACATCCAGACTGCAAAGTTTTTCATCCAGAATTCAGGTGAAAACGAAGCGCTAACCCCAGCCGAGCGGCAGGCGGTCATGCAGCGGGACTATGAACGTCTGAACTTCATGGCCGGATACTGCAAAACCACACGCTGTCTGCGGGGATATATTTTAGATTATTTTGGGCAGGCCCATGAGGAGTCCTGCAGGAATTGCGGAAACTGCCGTGCAGTCTTTCAGGTGAAGGACATCACCCAGGAAGCACAGATGATTCTGTCCTGCGTAAAACGCGCAAGAGATCAGCTTGGTTACTCCGTTGGAGTTACGTTGATTGTCCAGACCCTCTGCGGAAGCGCGGACCAGCGGGTGTTGGCGCTGGGACTTGATCGGACGACAACTTATGGATTGATGAAGGGCACGACCAAAACACAGATCAAAGAGCTGGCAGAGGCTTTGGAAGCACAGGGTTATCTGCATACCGACCCGACACATGGCGGCGTGGAGCTGACACCGAAGGCTGCAAATGTGCTTTTCCGAGATGAAACGGTGGAAATGACAATGAGGGAGCCCTCTGTGCCTGAGAAACGCCGCGGGAAAAAGGCCGCCCCAGTCAGCTCGGAGGAAACAAGCGGCCTTTTCACGGCGTTGAAAGCGCTGCGCTTCAAGCTTGCACAGCAGGAAAAGGTTCCTGCATACATCATCTTCTCCAATGCATCACTTGCAGACATGGAGGTAAGGGCCCCGAAAAACATGACAGAATTTCTGGAGGTCTCCGGTGTCGGTGAGGTGAAGGCCAATCGCTACGGGAAAGCCTTTCTGGATGAAATCGCAAGATACAAGGGATAAACCCGGAAAAAACGGCTATGCAATCGAATCGGGATGCACAGCGCAACAGTGACAGGCCCGGAAGTATGAGCCGGCCGGGAATTATAGAAGGAACCTTTTCTATGGTGCCTGAGTTCGACCGCCTCTTGACACAGGGCAGATTCCGGAGTACAATACAAAACGCAACTAAGTTGCATTTATTTCAAAGAGAATCTAACCGCATCCACATTATGGCGTACTGCGCTTTTCAGGAGGACTTAAGTTGCCGAAAAAAAACAACGCAAAAAAGAAACCCGTAATTATCCTGACCGGTTATCTCGGAAGCGGAAAGACTACCGTTATGAAGGAACTGCTGCTGAATCCAAACAGCAAAAAAATTGCGGTTATCGTCAACGACATGGGCAGCGTTAATATTGACGCGGCCCTATTGCGCAGCGGTGATACCTCCTCTTACACGAATGATATGATCGAATTGCAGAACGGTTGTATCTGCTGCACACTGCGGGATCAGTTTATGATAGAAATCGGAAAACTGGCAGCGGTGCCCGACATTGATGTCATTCTTGTGGAGGCGTCCGGTGTCAGTGACCCCGCCAACATCGCACAGAGCTTTCTGATGTATCAGGAGATGAATCCCCAGAGCCCGGTCTATTTGAGCATGGTAGTGACCGTGGCAGATGCCGACCGTGTTTATACGGAGTTTCTGGACGATTTGGAACTGCGGCCCGAAAAGGAATCCGAAGAGGAGGATCCCGATATTATCAACCTGATTATGGATCAGATCGAGTTTTGCAATCTGATTCTGCTTAACAAGTGCGATCTGCTGTCGCGAAATCAACTGGACAGGGTAAAACAGGTATTGCACGAATTACAGCCGGAAGCGAAGATTGTGGAGACGGTTCAGGGCAAGGTTGATTCTGCCTTGATCATGAATCAACAGCAATTCGATTATAATAGGGTCAGACAGTCCTCTCTGCTTTCACAAGCGCTGTCGAACAAGGCGGAACCGGCTGGACAACATTCCGAATATGGGATTACCTCTTTCGTATTTGAAGACCGTCGGCCGCTTGATCGCGACCGCTTTACTTCTTTTATGGAAAATGATTATCCGGACGCCCTGATCCGCGCGAAGGGATACATCTGGTTTTCGGACGATGATATGCACGTCCAGCTGTTTGAGCAGGCAGGTCGGAATGCCTCTATTACAGAGGTATCCAACTGGGTAGCCTCGCTGTCAGCCGAAGATCAGAAAGAAGTATTTGATAACTATCCGGAAACATTGAATGACTGGGATAAAACCTATGGGGATCGTCTGAATCAGGTCGTGTTGATCGGGCGCGGATATGACCAAGGTGAGATCATCAGAAAATTGCAGGATTGCCTTGCATGAAAAGGCAATTGCATGTTTGCCAAACAAACAAGATCACAGCATAAAAAAATTGCGGGGGGAGGGGTGACGATGCCAAGGAGTGAGAACTACAGCACAAAAGCGAGGCAGGAAATTATGGGCTATTTGAAAAAAAAATGGTCAAGCACCGTCAGTGCCTCCGATATTCTGCAATATTTGACGGAAACGGGAGTATCGGTCAACCCGACAACGGTGTACCGCTATCTGGATAAGCTTTGCTCCGATCATACGCTTATCAAATACGTTGCCAATAAAGGAGAGAAAGCGGTATATCAGTTATCTGAGAATCAGCAATGTGCCGATCATTTGCACCTGACCTGTACGAAATGCGGAAGAATTATTCACTTGGATTGCGGATTTATGGACGAATTCAAAAACCACTTGCAGGGACATCACAATTTCCAGCTGCAATGCGAGGGCGGCATGCTGTATGGAGTTTGCAACAGCTGCGCCTCTGCTGCCAAAAAGCAAGTGAATTTATAAAGCAAAAGCCGACGGATGATATATCTCCGTCGGCTTTCTGCTGCCATATTCCAAAAATGAAAAGGGCAAATTCCTGCCGCTTACGGCCCTTTCATTCTTTGCAGGTGCCTCATCTATCACTGTCCTAAAAAGCAAGCGCCATCGTGTGCGGCGTGACAGTATGCTGCCGGTGTATTATCGGTCGTTCTGCTCAGCCCGCATTTCTGCAAAGCATTCGCTGCAATAAACCGGGCGATCTCCGCTTGGCTTAAAGGGGACCTTACAGGGTTTCCCACAGCGGGCGCAGATCGCATCGTACATAACACGCTCGCCATTTGAAGGGCCATTTCGCTGCGACTTACGGGATTTCCGGCACTCCGGGCAGCGTTTTGGCTCGTTCTGGAAGCCCCTCTCCGCATAGAATTCCTGCTCGCCGGCAGTCCAGATAAATTCCTTGCCGCATTCCGCACAGATCAGCACTTTGTCCTCAAACATAGTAGTCTCCTCCAGTTTTGCCTTTGAATTTGCAACTTATTTGCATATTTTATGGTATCACTTCAAAAAATATTTGTCAATATTATCTGAATAATTTATTGAAGTACCCCCAAATTCCAATTCAGCAATTGACGTTTTCAAAGAATCGTGATACCATTAATTCGCAAATAATTTGCATATTTCGACACGGAGGTATTCTTATGGCTAAGTGCGCAATCACGGGGAAGACTACGTCGTTTGGAAACAGCGTCAGTCATTCCCATCATAGATCAAACAAAATGGTAAAGGCGAATCTGAAAAGAGTGCATGTCATGGAGAACGGGACCCGGAAGCACATTTGGGTTTCAACCAGCGCTTTGAAATCAGGACTGGTCGAACGAGTCTGACAGAAAGATGGAGTGAACATTTGTGAGAACAAAGAATTCCGGGCGTGTGATGGTTACGCTCGCCTGCACAGAATGCGGTGAGCGGAATTACACGACGACCAAAAATAAGAAGGCACATCCCGACCGCTTGGAAATCATGAAATATTGTCCCAAACTTCGCAGGCATACACTGCACAAAGAAGTTAAAGCATAGTACACCGCATATTCGATGCTGTACATCAAGTGAATGATGCGCAGAACGGATTATGCCAATCACGCTGCTGGCCGGGTATTTTGGCGCGGATAAACTTCGTTTTCAGCCATAAGCTGTAAAGTTTGGCAGGGAGATCTCCCTGCTCTTTATCTGTGTTCCATGGGGTCACGCTTTCACTTCTGCTCGCGCTTTGCTTTGGCATGGCGGCAGATGGCATCAAAGGTCTTTTCACTCACGTCGTGCTCGACCTTGCAGGCATCCTCCCGGGCGGTCTTTTCATCGACACCGAGGAACAGAAAGAGTTCGGTCAGCAGCTTATGGCGCTCATACATGCGGTTTGCGATTTCCATACCGGAATCCGTCAGCGTGATGAGCCCTTCTCTGTCCATTGTGATATATCCGTTCTCCCGCAGACGCTTGGTTGTATAGGAAACGCTGGGCTTGGTCACGCCCAGCTGTTCCGCCACATCGATGGATCGGATATACCCATGCTTTTCCTTCATCATGAGCATGGCTTCCAGATAATCCTCGGCCGCTTTTTGTATTTTCATGGCAATTTGCACCAACTTTCCAAGTAAATTATGTACAGGTTAACACACTCTAACCAAAAATGCAACTTTATCCTGCAAGGGGGTTGACAGGCGAGGTTAGAGGAGTTAAACTGTTTTTAGTTAGAGCGATTTAACTATTTTATTTTGGCATTTGGTTATCCATGGCTAACTAGTGATGAAAGTATCTGGGAGGAGGAATTATGATGCCGCTTACACTGGCAAATGCTGGCGAAGAAAACATGATCCGCAAGGTGGGCGGAAGCCCGGAGATGAAGAAGCATCTGGAGGACATGGGGTTCGTCGCCGGGGGGAACGTCACGGTGGTTTCCACCATCGGCGGGAATCTGATCGTCAACGTCAAGGAATCCCGCGTGGCGATCAGCCGCGAAATGGCTGTCAGGATTATGATCTGATTTCCGCTTGCGGAAACGGATCCTTGAAATGATTAAGGAGGAGCAGAGAATGAAGACGCTGAAGCAGGCAAAGATCGGCGAGACCGTCAAGGTTGTGAAGCTTCACGGAGAAGGCGCGCTCAAGCGCCGCATCATGGACATGGGCATCACGAAGGGAGTGGATGTCTGTATCCGCAAAGTGGCGCCCCTGGGTGACCCGGTGGAGGTGACCGTACGGGGTTACGAGCTTTCGATCCGTAAGACAGAGGCAGAAAACATCGAAGTTGGGTGATTCACCGCGTTGCGGCGATTGCCAGTGCGCTCAACGCCGCGGCGAATGAGATCGCCGCATGGCGGACTTGCCGCGGACGGCAAAATGCGGGGGCGACCCCATTTTTTAAGCGCTTTAAATTAGACAACTCTAACTTTGAAGGAGAGGAAATATGGGTAAGGAAATTAAAATTGCCCTTGCAGGCAATCCGAACAGCGGCAAGACGACGCTGTTCAACGCGCTGACCGGTTCCAACCAGTATGTGGGCAACTGGCCGGGCGTCACAGTAGAGAAAAAGGAAGGCAAACTCAAAAAGCATGACGACGTAATCATTGAGGACCTTCCCGGCATCTACTCTCTTTCCCCCTACACGCTGGAGGAAGTCGTCTCGAGAAACTATCTCGTCACGGAGCGGCCCGATGCGGTGCTGAACATCGTGGACGGCACGAATCTCGAGCGGAATCTGTACCTGACCACCCAACTCACCGAGCTGGGCATCCCGGTGGTCATCGCCATCAACATGATGGACATCGTCCACAAAAACGGCGATCAGATCAATATTCAAGAGCTCAGCCGGGAACTGGGCTGCAAGATTGTCGAGATTTCCGCTTTAAAGGGCGCCGGCATTCAGGAGGCGGCGGAAGCTGCTGTGGAGGCGGCAAAATCGTCAAAGACCATCCCGATGCACACCTTTTCCGGCCCGGTGGAACACGCCATCGCCCACATTGAGGAGGCCGAACTGAACGGCGTTTCCGCCGAACAGCAGCGTTGGTACGCGGTCAAGATCTTCGAGCGGGATGAAAAAGTTCTGGCGCAGCTGAGCATTCCGAAAGAGACGCTGGATCATATCGAGCTGGACATTCGCGCCGCCGAGCAAGAGCTGGACGATGATGCCGAGAGCATCATCACCAACGAGCGGTATGTCTACATAGCCACCCTCATGAAAGGCTGTTACAAAAAGAAAAACGCCGGCAAGATGTCCCCCTCGGACAAAATCGACAGGGTCGTCACAAACCGCTGGCTGGCGCTGCCCATCTTTGCGGTGATCATGTTCCTCGTTTACTACATTTCTGTCACAACTCTGGGCACTGTGGTCACCGACTGGACGAACGACACACTCTTCGGCACCTGGATTCAGCCCGCGGTGGGCACATGGCTCACGAACATCGGCGCTGCGGACTGGGTCAACTCCCTGGTGGTGGACGGCATCATCGGCGGTCTGGCAGCCCCCATCGGCTTCGCGCCCCAGATGGCGATTGTGTTCCTGTTTCTCTCCATTCTGGAGGACTGCGGCTACATGGCCCGGGTGGCGTTCATCATGGACCGGATCTTCCGCCGCTTCGGCCTTTCGGGCAAGAGCTTCATCCCGTTCCTCATTTCCTCCGGCTGCGGCGTGCCGGGCATCATGGCTTCACGTACGATCGAAAATGAAAAGGACCGCCGCATGACCATGATCACGACGACCTGCATCCCCTGCGGGGCGAAGCTCCCCGTCATCGCCCTCATCGCGGGCTTCCTCATGGGCGGCGCGTGGTGGATGGCCCCGATGATGTACTTTTCCGGCATCGCGGTGGTAATCATCTCCTGCATCATTATGAAAAAGCTCAAAATCTTCGCGGGAGAGCCTGCCCCCTTCGTGATGGAGCTGCCCCAGTATCACATTCCTTCGTTCAGGGGCGTGATGCTTCATGTGTGGGAACGCGTCTGGGCGTTCCTGAAGAAAGCCGGAACGATCCTGTTCCTCTGCTGCGTGGTCATGTGGTTCCTCGCGAGCTTCGGCGTGCAGGACGGCGTGTTCGGCCTGGTGGACACGGAAGCCAGCTTCCTTGCCGTGATCGGCGGTGCGATCGCTTTTATCTTCAAGCCTTTGGGCTTTGGCACCTGGCAGGCTGTGGCGTCCTCTCTCTCCGGCTTCGTGGCGAAGGAGGGCATTGTCTCCACAATGGGCGTGCTCTCCGGCCTCGGCGACGTGGAGGCCTACGACGTCACCATGCACGCGCAGTTCGCGGCCTTCTTCCCCACGGGCATCGCGGCGGTTTCGTTTCTCTACTTCAACCTCTTTGATTCCCCCTGCCTGGCCGCCATTTCCACCATGTCCCGGGAGATGGGCAGCAAAAAGTTCTTCTGGTTCGCGATCCTGTTCCAGAACATATCCGCCTACTGCATCGCCCTGATGGTCTATCAGATCGGCGGACTTTTTTCCGGCGAGGTCGCGTTCGGCGCGGCGACGGTCGTGGCCTTCCTTGTGCTGGCCGGCGTGCTTTACCTGCTCTTCCGCCGCGATCCCAATAAGCGCGGCGAGCGGCTCCCCGCCCGTCAGGCGGCATGACGGCGAATCTGACGCTAGGGACGGCAGACATCGCGGTGCTGATCGTTCTTTTGATCCTGTTCGTTCTCGGCGTGCGTATCGCGGCAGGTTTTTTTCACGATAAAAAATAGCGGACGAAAAGGAGGCCGATTTCATGGCAACCATCATCGTTATTGCAGTAGTTGTGCTGCTTGTTGTACTTGCTGTACTTCATATGGTTCGGGACAAAAAGAAGGGCAAGACCTCCTGCGGTTGCAATTGCCAGGACTGCGCCATGCGCGGCGAGTGCCATAAGAAGCACTGAGATCCGGGGAGGCGCGCATCTCTCCGATCTTTTTAGGGGAGGGAAAAGATGACGAAGAATGGGCAAGCCCTGACCGCAGCCAATATCCGTTATCTGCTGGTCATACTGGAATTGGATACCGAAAAGCAAGGCGTGCGCGGCAGCGACATCGCAAAGCAGCTGGGTGTCACGAAGCCCAGCGTTTTTGCCATGACGCGGAATCTGCTGGAGCTGGGACTGGTGAAAAAGGAAAGGTACGGGACCGTATTTCTCACGGAACTCGGGCGGCAGAAGGCAGATCAATACGCGGATTGTTATGCGCTTCTTTTGCGGCGGATAGAAGGTGCGCTCCGCTGTACCGGCGCGGACTACCGGAGCGCCGCCTGTGAACTGCTGGCGGACACGCCGGAGGGCGATATTCCGGAATTAAGGATGCGATTGCGGCAGAAGCGTTCCTGACCGGAACCGACTCAAAACGGCAGCGCCATTGTGACGGAAAACGCGGCAAAGGGATTTTTGGAAAGGAGGCGGTTTCGTGTACGCGGATGCGATGGTTTCTTTCTTGTTTGGGATGTCAGCATGGGCTTTGATTTCCATTTTGGACGCACGGCTCTGCGGAGTGTTTCGCCGGTTTGGGAAAGCGAGGATGGAAGACAAAAAATGAACACATTGTTTTATGCAATCGGGATTGTGGTATTCGTTATGCTCATCGTGACATCTGTCAAGAGCTATTGCAAAAGGCTCTCCGGCGGATGCTGCGGGGGAGGCGGGAGCAAGGCTGTTCATGCAGACAGAGTTACCGACAGGGACCCGGCGCATTACCCATTTGTGTACGTGCTGACACTGGATGGCATGGTGTGCGCGAATTGCGCGAACACGGTGGCAAACGCCCTGAACGCCCTCCCCGGCGTCTGGGCAGCCGTAGAACTGAGCAAAAAGCAAGCCAGGGTCCGCATGAAGAAGCGGCTGTCGCAGGAAATGCTGCGCGAAGCTGTGCGCGCCGCCGGACCGTATACAGTGCTGACTGCGGAGGAGGTTTCCGCATGACCGCCTCCACCATGGCAAAGCGCATCACGGCTCGGCGATGAAAGGGCTCCGCCGCCCTCTTTTATAGCTTGTCCAGCTCCTCCAGCCAAAGGGAGGCCGCGGCGTCGGACGGCATGCGCCAGTCGCCGCGGGGAGACAGGGCAGCGGAGCCGACCTTTGGCCCGTCCGGCATACATGAGCGCTTGAACTGCTGGGCAAAGAATCTGCGCACGAAAACGCGCAGCCACTTTTTGATAGTCTCGTCCCCGTACTCGCCGGCAAAGGCGTATTTTGCCAGCCTGTAGATCTTGGCGGGGGAGAAGCCGAAGCGCAGAAGATAGTAGAGAAAAAAGTCGTGCAGCTCGTAGGGACCCACCAGATCCTCGGTTTTTTGGCTGATGGCGCCGTTTTTGTCGGCGGGCAGCAGCTCCGGGGACACGGGCGTGGCCAGAATATCGGACAAAACGCCTGAAAGCTCCGGCACCGCCCTGCCGGCCACGTGTCCCACGATATAGCGCACCAGCGTTTTCGGCACCGAGGAGTTGACGCCGTACATGGACATATGGTCGCCGTTGTATGTGGCCCAGCCCAGCGCCAGCTCGGAAAGATCGCCGGTGCCGATGACGAGCCCGCCCTCCTGATTTGCGATGTCCATTATGACCTGGGTGCGCTCACGGGCCTGGCAGTTTTCGTATGTCACGTCCCTGATTTCAGGGTCGTGGCCTATATCCCGGAAGTGCAGCTCCACCGCCTGGCCGACGGGTATGTCACGCAGGGTAACGCCCAGGGCGGCGCACAGCCGCACGGCGTTGCTTTTTGTGCGCTCCGTTGTGCCGAAGCAGGGCATGGTGACGGCGATGATGTCCTTTCTTGGCTTTTTGATAAGGTCGAAGGCGCGCGCCGTGACCAGCAGGGCGAGACAGCTGTCCAGCCCTCCGGAAATTCCCACCACGGCGGTTTTGGCGCGGGTGTGCTCCAGACGCTTTTTCAGGCCCGCGGCCTGTATGCTGAGTATGGCCTCGGCTCTGGCGGAAAGCTCGCTGCCGCTGTCGGGGACGAAGGGATTTTTCGCCACAGACCGCGTCAGCGCCGTTTCCCGCATGGGCTGGCTGAACGTCACCCGGCGGTACCCGTCCTCCGGCAGGAGCGTAAAGGAGGTCTGCCTGTGCCGCTCCCCGCAAAGCCTGTTCAGGTCTACTTCCGTGCACACCAGCTCCGCGCCGCCGAAGGGCGGATTTTCCGCCAGAATGGTCCCGTTTTCCGCAATGATGTGGTGCTGGGAGAACACGATGTCCTGGGTGGATTCCCCGGGCCCGGCGCTGCAGTAGACGTAAGCGCACAGCAGCCTCGCGGAGGTGGAGGAGACCAGAGCCCGGCGGTACTCGGCCTTGCCGATGGTCTCATTTGAGGCGGAGCAGTTGGCGATGACCGCGGCGCCGGAGCGGGAGAGCGCCTCGCTGGGCGGGCAGGGGGCCCAAAGGTCCTCGCAGAGCTCTATGCCCACCTTGTAGGCGCCCATCCGGTCGTGGCACAGAATGATGTCCGTGCCGAAGGGCACGGCCCGGCCGCGGAATGTGACTTCGCCGCGGGCGCCCTCACCGGAGGTGAACTGCCTCAGCTCGTAAAATTCCCCGTAGTTTGGCAGGAAGGTCTTGGGCACCAGGGCCAGCAGCTCGCCGCCCTGTATGGCGGCGGCGCAGTTATATAGCTTGCCGCCGCGCATGACCGGCACACCCAGAATTACCAGCGGGTAGGTTCCCGCCGTATCTTTGCACACGCGCTCCAGCGCATCCAGCGCGCCCTGCAAAAGCGTGTCGGAATAAAACAGGTCTCCGCAGGTATAGCCCGTCAGGCACAGTTCAGGCAGCACCAGCAGATTTACACCTGCCGCATCTGCCTGCCTTATCCTTCGTACCGCCTCTTCCGCGTTCGCCTCCGGGTCGGCAACCGCCGTGTTTACCGAGCCCGCCGCCGTCTTTATGAAACCGTCTTTCATGTCCGCGCCCCCTAAATTTTTTCCGCTGAAAAGCAAAAAAGGCGCTGTAAGATTGCTCTTACAGCGCCTTTGCTGTCGTATGAACGCAGTATAGACCTGAAAAACTTCAGCGTCAAGGCCGATGTGTCGATTTTTGACCTCAGCAATACAGGGAAAGCGGGCAGTGCAGAAGAGGGCAGAAAAGATCTGGCGCAATGCCGCAGGAAAACGAAGCCGGCACAAAAGCGACGGTAAAAGGCGCGGAAATGGAGCGACAGCTCCGTTTCCGCGCCTCTGCTTATTGGTTAGAATAACTGACCGGGCAGCTTTTGCTTCTCCTTTGGCGGAAACTGCGCGTCAAAGCGTTCGGCCTCCGCTTCGTCCACAAAATAGCCCTCCGGGTCCTGATAGGTGCCGGTGACGCCGGTGAGAAAGCCGGGCTTCAGCTCGCGGATCAGAAAATACGGCACCTCCGCGTCAGGCGGCTCGGCGGCATAGCGGATGCCTCTGGTGCCGGCCACTTCAAATCCGGACTTTCCGTAGAAGCCGATATTGCCCTCGATGGCCAGCGCGCCCGCGCCCAGCAGTTCTGCCCTGTGCATGGATTCCCGCAGCAGGACGGTTCCCCAGCCCTTCCTCTTGACTTCCGGGGCGATGCTGATTGGGCCGAAGGTCATGACGGGGACGGTTCTGCCGTCGTCGGCATGGATCGCCGACCGGACGTACATGACGTGGCCGATGAGCCTTCCGTCAAGCTCCATCACGAGGCTTAGTTCGGGAACAAATTCCGGCCTGCCGCGAAAGGTATGCAGGACGTAATGCTCCGTGCAGCCGGGACGGTAGACGTTCCAGAACGCTTCACGGGTCAGGTTTTCAGCGGCTGTATAGTCGGCGGGGGTTTCGATGCGAATGATGAGATCATCTTTCATGATGCTCCTCCTAAAATTTGATGAATGTCAATTTTGGGAGGCTTGAGCGAAAACGGCAAACCTCCCGGTCAGCCGACACGCTCCAAAGAGTTGTTTTTCAAACAGCGGTTCTCCTTGAGATAAATTTGAAAAAGCCGATGGCTTTAACATGAACTCAGTATACATTATGATGCCCGCCTTTGCAAGCGCGGAAAAATGTCTGTTCCTGCGTGCAAAAGCATGATATTATGAAAAAAATACGAACCCGGCTGACGCGAAGATCATTCACGGAACACCGCCGGATCGCATCCGCAGGAAGGGAAAAACTGAATGAAAGCAGAAAACAAAATTCCGGACGAACCCTACGGCTACTGCGGGATGCCATGCGCGCTCTGCACCCGCTATAGAACGGCGGGAACGAGCCGCTGCCCGGGCTGCTCCTGCGGCGGCTACTATACCGAGGGCTGCAGGGTCTATCGCTGCTGCCGGGAAAGAGAACTTGCGCACTGCGGAGAGTGCGCGGACTTTCCCTGTGCCCGCCTGGGCGGCATGGGCGACTTCCGGGACCTTGACACCGGCCATGTGAAGCCTCGCACCTGTCGGTTTGTGGCGGAGCACGGTCTGGCGGTCTGGCAGCGGGAATACAGCGAGCGCGCCGCGCTGCTGACCGAGGCGCTTGCCAAATACAACGACGGGCGAATGAAGCGCTACCTGTGTGAGCTGTTCATCAAAACAGACCTTGACGCGCTGCGGGAGCTGATGCGCCGAGCGGAAACCATAAGCGGCACGCCAAAGGAGGCCGGCAAGGCCTTTCGGGCGCTGTCGCAGTCGACGGCTGAATGACGCGGCGCAAAAATGCTGAAAGGACGAGACGTTATGGCGTTCGATTTCAAAAAAGAGTATAAGGAATTTTACCTGCCGAAGAACGCGCCCCAGATCGTGACGGTGCCGCGCGCCGGCTATATCGCCGTGCGCGGGCAGGGCGACCCCAATGAGGAGGGCTGCACGTACAAGGCGGCGGTGGGCGTCCTATACGCCGTGGCTTACACCGTCAAGATGAGCAAGCTGAGCGACCGGCGCATCGACGGCTATTTCGACTTCGTCGTGCCGCCGCTGGAGGGCTTCTGGCGGCAGGAGGGCATTGACGGCTTCAATTATTCCCGCAAGGATCTCTTCCGCTGGATCTCGGTCATCCGCCTGCCGGACTTTGTGACGCGGGAGGATTTCGATTGGGCGGTGGGCGAGGCGGCTCGGAAGAAAAAGCTCGACTGCTCCGCGGCCGAATTTCTGACCCTCGACGAGGGCCTCTGCGTGCAGATGCTGCACCTGGGGCCGTATGATGACGAGCCAGCCAGCGTGGCGCGCATGGACGCCTATCTCACGGAAAACGGCTATAAAAACGACTTCTCTCACACCCGGCAGCACCATGAGATCTATCTGACCGACGCCCGCAGGGTCGCGCCGGACAAGTGGAAGACGGTGATTCGCCACCCAATACGGAAGGCGTGAGGAGAACACATGGAGTATACTGCGGACGAGCTGCTGTTTTTCCACCGGCTGCCCCGCTTTCTGCCGGTATATGCCGAACTGAAGAAAATACTGTCGGCGCGGTACCCGGGAATGACCGTCAAGGTCACGAAAACGCAAATATCCTTCGGCAGCCGGTATGTGTTTGCCATGGTGTCCCTGCCGTACCGGCGCAAAAAAGAGTGGCCGAAGGAATACCTGATGGTCTCCTTCGGTCTGCCAGAACGTAATACTTCGCCCCGCATCGCCGCGTCGGCGGAGGCCTATCCCGGCCGCTGGACCCACCATGTGCTGGTGGAGGGGCCGGAAGATCTGGACGCCGAGCTGCTGGGCTGGATCGACCAGGCGTATCGGTTTTCCATGGTCAAATAACGCCCGCGCAACCGCCGGTTGACAAATTACCAGCTTCGTTTGGTGGCGTGCAACGACAAAATCCGGTACGATGAGGGCACAAATCGATCCGGGATGCGCAGGCCGTTCGGTACGCGTTCCGCGGAGAAGGAGCTTCGAAATGATCCTTGCAGATAAAATCATAGACCTCAGAAAGAAAAGCGGCTGGTCCCAGGAAGAGCTTGCTGCAAAGCTGAACGTCTCCCGTCAGGCGGTGTCCAAATGGGAGGGAGCACAGAGCGTGCCGGACCTCGACCGCGTCCTTCAGATGAGCCGCCTGTTCGGCGTTTCTACCGACTACCTTTTGAAGGACGAACAGGCAGCCGCCGACAGTACCGGCGATGCGATTTCCGACAGCGCCGTGCGCACGGTCTCCATGGAGGAGGCCAACCGCTTCCTGGCCGCCAGGGAGGCCAATGCCAGGCCAACGGCGCTGGCCACGTTTTTGTGTATCGTCTCTCCGATTTGCCTGATGCTGCTGGCCGCGCTGAGCGACCGGCCGGGCGAGGCGCTTTCGGAAGGCGCGGCGGCGGCCATCGGACTGTGCGTTCTCCTGCTGCTGGTGGCTGGCGCCGTGGCGATCTTCATCTCCTGCGGCGCGCGTACCAAGTCATTTGAATACATGGATACAGAAGTATTCGAGACCGCCTACGGCGTTGAGGGCCTTGCCTCCCAGCGGAAGGCCGGGTTTGAATCCACCGCCCTGCGCTATCGCATCATTGCCACGGTGCTGTGCATCATAGGAGTCTTGCCGCTGCTGCTCTCCGCACTGCTGGAGCTGAACGAGCTTTATATCGTCGCCATGGTATGCGTTCTGCTGCTGACAGTGGGCGTTGCGGTGGCGCTGTTCGTGCTCGCCGGGGTGAGAATGGGCAGCTATGACCGGCTGCTTCAGCAGGGCGACTATTCCATAGCCAGCAAAAGCGACCACGCTGCCCAGCGCCTCGCCGCCATTTACTGGCCGCTGGTCACGGCGGCATATCTTGCGTACAGCTTCATCACCAACGACTGGCAGCGCAGCTGGATCATCTGGCCGGTGGCGGGCGTCCTGTTCGGCGGCATAAGCGCGGTCTGTTCGGCGCGCCGCAGCCATGGCGGCAGCAAAACGCCCTGACACAACTTCGCACGGAAAGGCAGGAAGGCTCCGGCGAAACGCGATAGAATCACAGCATACGGAAGGGAAGTGAGAGAATGGATTGGATCACGGGCATCCAGCGGGCACTGGACTATACAGAGGCGCATTTGACGGACACGATGGACTATGAGACCGCGGCGAGGGAGGCCGCCTCGTCGGCGTTTCACTTCCAGCGGATGTTCACCATGCTATGCGGCTTCACGCTGGGCGACTACATCCGCATGCGCCGGCTGTCCCTGGCCGCAGAGGACCTGATGCAGACCGGAGACAAGGTCATCGACATCGCGTACCGGTACGGCTACGACACGCCAGAGAGCTTTTCCCGCGCGTTCACCCGTTTCCACGGCGTCACGCCCAGCGGGGCGCGCCGCGGCGGCAGCGTCAAATCCTTCTCCAGGCTCTCCGTAAAACTGATTTTGTCGGGAGGAACCAGCATGGATTACAGAATTGAAAAGAAGGACGCGTTTCAGCTCATATGCAAAAAGAAGCAGGTCACCGCGCCTCAGGGCGACACCGCCACGGCGGACATCTCCGCCTTCTGGAACGAGGTGAGCGCGGAAGGCACCATGGAAAAGATCTGCCGATACGGCAAGTTCGACACTTACAACGGCGTACTGGGTGTCTGCTTCTCGGACGAAGTGGCAGACTCCGGCTTCCCCTACGGCATCGGCGCGGAGTGGAACGGCGCGCCTGTGACCGATGCCGGACTCGATATCGTGGAGATCCCGGCCTATACCTATGCGGTGTTCACCTGCCGCGGCAAAATGCCGGACGCCTTCCGGGAGACGTACAAGCGCATATGCACGGAGTTTTTCCCGCAGAGCAATTACGAGTACGGGCAGGGCGTGGAGCTGGAGGTCTATCCCTCGGCGGACACGCAGAACCCGGACTACACCTGCGAGATCTGGATCGCGGTGAAGGAAAAGGCATAACCGAGAGCAAAACGAGACCGCCGGGGCTGCTGCCCCGGCGGTCTGAGGCTGTCAAAAAAGTATTTTTGACAGCCTTTAAACGCCGATTTTTTGCGAAAGCGTATTTTCGCAAAAAAAGTCGCTGCGCTCCCCAAGGCCATGCTCCGCAAGGCTTTGGCGGCTATTCATATCATTCGAGGCGGGGCTCCGCCCCCCGTCGAGCTCCCCCGGCTAAAATCTGGACAGCTCGTATTTTTTAGTTCTTTGACAAGCTGAGACCGCCGGGGCTGCTGCCCCGGCGGTTTTTTGCAATCATGCTTTTTTGACGGCTTTCAGCTCGATGTACCCGCGCTCGCCCCGGGGCTCCAGCTGGATGCGTGGATTTGTGTCGTCCCAGACATAGCCGATTGCCGACGGTTCGTAGCGCTCCATAGCCGATTGCAGGGCCTCGATAGCCTCGCAGTAGTCCTCCTCGGCAAAGGGCTCGCCCTGGAACATCAGGTATGTCGCCGCGGGCAGGCTGATCACATCGAAGCCCTCCGGCACAGGGCCGTCGTAGTCTGCCTCCGTTTCCACGCCCTGCACATACTCCGAGGCTCCGGCGCGATACGGCTCCGGAAGCCACAGGCATACCGGCTCGCCGCAGAGGGACTTCATGCTGGTGAGCACGCCCCACACGTCGCAGCCGACCTCTTCGCAGTAGGCAAAGTAGTCCGCCGCCCGGACGCCGCGCTTGACGAGCACCTTGCGGGCGGGCTTCTCCGTGACCTGAATAAAAATGCTTTGTACGTTTTCCATTGTCAGCTTCTCCTTTCGTCTCGCTTCCCGGAATTTGACGCCGTAAGCGGTGAACAGAGGGAGCGGAACAGGGCGCAGGGCGTATTCCTTGGGGTTGCAGCCGAATTCCCGGCGAAACGCCCGCTGGTAGCCGTCCACGCTCTCAAAGCCCAGGTCGTAGGCCGCGTCGATCACGCGCAGCTTTTCGTCCCGCAGCCGCAGAGCGGATCTGGAGAGCCGCAGCCGCCGTAGGTAGTCGGCGGGGGCAAGGCCGGTAAGCTCCCGGAAAATGCGCGCGGCATACCAAGGAGAATAGCGCGCCGCCTCCGCGAGCTGGGCCGGCGTGATCGGCTCCGCCAGGTGCGCTTCGATATAGTCCTGCATCCGCTGGACGGCCAGCGTTTTTTCGCCCATTCCGTTTCCCTCCCTTCCTAGGAGATGGTATCACAGGTGCGCACCGGATTTCTCGACGTTTCCTGCTGTGATTTTAACACGGAAAAGCTGCAAACGCCACGAAAAGGCGCTGGGCATCCCGGAGAATACATGATAGAATGAAACAAACCAGTAGGGAGGACAGACCATGGCGACAAGCGAGGACTATATGGAATTTGTCTGCGGGCAGCTTGCGGGTGCGGGTGCTGTGCGCCGCCGCAAAATGTTCGGGGAGTATATGGTGTATGTGAACGACAAGCCGCTTTTGCTGGTCTGCGACAACACCGTGTTCGTGAAGATACTGCCGGAGCTGTCGGCGGTGCTGACTGGCGCGGAGACCGCGCTGCCATACGAGGGCGGCAAGCCTCATTATATCCTGGATATTGAGAACAGGGAGCTGGTGCGGACTGTAGTCGAAATCCTTGAGCCCATCACGCCGCTGCCGGGGCCCGGAAAGCGAGGATGCAAATGACGGAAGAGACGTTTTTGATCGGCCGCATCCCCGCCGTGCTGTATGGCGAGCCTTCCGACCGTGTTTATTTTTTTGTTCACGGCAAGTGCGGCTGCAAGGAGGAGGGCGCGGCGTTCGCCCAGGTCGTCTGCCCTAAAGGGTTCCAGGTGCTGGCTGTCGATCTGCCGGAGCACGGCGCGCGCAGGGGGGAGACAGACCGCTTCGACCCCTGGACGGCGGTGCCGGAGCTGCGGTCCGTGCTGAAATATATTAGGCCGCGGTGGGGTGACGTCAGCCTGCGGGCAAACAGCATCGGCGCGCATTTCTCGCTGCTGGCCTTTGCCGGCGAGCCGCTTCGCAGGGCGCTGTTCGTGTCGCCGATCCTCGATATGGAGCGGCTTATTACGGACATGATGCGCGGGGCGGGCGTCACGGAACAGGAGCTGGAGGCGCGGGGCGAGATCGCCGCCGGCTTCGGCCAGACCCTCTCGTGGCGCTACCTCAGCTGGGAGCGGCAGCACCCCGTCCAAAACTGGGATTGCCCCACGGCGATCCTGTATGCCGGGCATGACAATATGACCGGCCGCGAGACCGCGGAGCGTTTTGCCGCCGACCGCGGCGCGTCGCTGACCGTGATGGAAAACGGCGAGCACTGGTTCCACACCCCTGAGCAGCTGGCCGTCCTGCGCGAATGGGAAAGCACAGAAGCATAAAAGCACCCTCCCGCCTGCAGGCAAGCGGGAGGGCGTCGCTATAAGCTGCGGCGTCAGTCCTCAACGTCGATGCGCTCGATCTTGAAGATGACGGGTCTCGTCCCGTCGCTGCAGCAGGCGATCATGACCCGGTCGTCATTTGTCCAGCCGTGCATTACGGCGCCGCCCTGCAGCGCGGAGTATATGTACCGGCTGATGGCGTCCCACGCCTCCGAGCAGAACGGCACGCCCTCGCTTCCGCAGTGCATCGTGCCGGGAGAGAGCAGCGCGCCGTCGTCGGGCGCGCCGCTTTTTACAAGCGTGCCAGCGCCCATGTGCCAGAAATCGTCGCGCTGGTCGTTGCGGTAAAATAGAAACTCGTCCCCCACACTGTAGCAGGGACACCTGCCGCTGTCGGGAACGGCGCAGTATTCCGCCTGCAGCTCCGGATACAGCTTTTTGTCCAATACGGTGACCTTGACTCTGTGTTCCATGATGCTCATTCCTTTTCCAAAATATTTATCGTTCCATAACCGAAATTATTTTATAACGTGTGCCGTGATAATCGTATAGGTATGCGCATTGATGGTAAATTTAACGTTGCCGGTCTCGCAGTACCAGTTTTTCCCCTGCCTGTATATGATGCAGTTTTTATCCGAAACTTTGCCTTTACAGTACCCGACAACATCTTTCATATCTGTTTTCAGGTTTTTCTTTATCCTGTCAATACCCATTTCCGTTGTATGGATTTTATCGATGTTTTCAAGGAGCATTTGCCTGCTTTCCATAGCCGCCCTCCGCCGTGATCCGCTGACAGTTCCGTGCGCGGACAAAGTTCTGCCGTCAGTATAACATGCGAAAACGGCAAACGGAACAAAAATTGCCGCGGAGCATTTTACAGAAGAGGCTGCGCGCGGACTCCGGCGAACTTTCGGATTTTGCTGTGCATATGCGGGAAACCGTGATAAAATATAAGAAACAAGCTGAGGAACACGCCATGGCGGAGGTCTAAAAATGCTGACAGTAAAGACACCGGACGAAGTGCTGGAGCTCATAGATGAAAAGTTTTCCCGTCTGGACGGCCTGCGCGAGACCGTCGGGCTTGAAGGCGCGGTGGGCAGAGTGCTTGCGGAGGACATACAGGCGGCCGAATATGTGCCGGATTTCAACCGTTCGACAGTTGACGGATACGCTGTGCGCGCTGCCGACACCTTTGGTTGCTCGGACTCCATCCCCGCCATCCTGCCTCTCTCCGGGGAGGTGCTGATGGGCGAGGGCGCGGCTTTCACGCTGCCGGAAGGCAGCTGCTGCTCCGTTCCCACGGGGGGAGCCGTTCCGAACGGCGCCGACTGCTGCGTTATGCTGGAGTACACGGAGAACTACGGAGACGGCACCGTGGGCATATCAAAACCGGGAGCGCCGGGACAGAATATGATATTCCGGGGGGACGACTGCTTCCCGGGAAAGACAGTGCTCAAAAAAGGACGGCTGCTGGCCTCTCAGGATATAGGCGCGCTGGCCGCAATAGGCAGAGTTGAGGTTCCTGTGGCAAGAAGACTCAGGGTCGGCATTGTTTCCACCGGCGACGAGCTCGTCTCCCCGGAGATCACGCCGGGACCGGGGCAGGTGCGGGACGTCAACGCGCCCATGCTGTTTGCCATGCTGACGGCGTACGGCGCCATACCGGTGGGCTGCGGAATTGTAAAGGACAGCGAGGCGGAGCTGTCTCAGGCTGTCCGCCGCGCGGCAGCCGGGTGCGACGCCGTTCTCATCTCGGGCGGAAGCAGCGTGGGCGTTAAGGATGCCAGCTGCCGCATCATCGAATCCATGGGCACGCTGCTGCTCCACGGCATAGCAATAAAGCCGGGCAAACCCACGATAATGGGCATGACCGCTGACGGCAAGCCGCTGGTGGGCCTGCCGGGACACCCTGTTGCCGCTTATTTTATTACCCGGCTTTTTGTGCTGCCCCTGCTTTCAAGGCTGGAGGGAAGGACCGTGCCGAGATATACGGTTAAAGCGGAACTGTCCGAGAGCGTGGGAGCAAATAACGGAAGAGCCCAGTACGGCTGCGTGCACCTTGAACGCGACGGCGGCCGGCTTATTGCCCATCCGATACGCTCCAAATCCGGGCTTATCACCACCCTTGCCGGGGCGGACGGCTTTTTCTGCATAGACCGCGACTGCGAGGGTGCGGCGGAGGGAACGGAAATCGAAGTAACGATCTGCACGGGGGATTGAAAAATGGCGTTTGAGTATCTTAAAAACGTGCCCCTTGAAAGGGCAAAAAACGAATATCTTGAACTTCTCGTGTCCCAGGGCTTCAAGTGGAAGACCCAGCGCGTTTCCGTTCAGCAGGCCTGCGGCCGGATAACGGCGGAGGCGGTGTATGCCCATATCTGTGCGCCGCACTATGCCGCCAGCGCCATGGACGGAGTGGCGCTGGACGCAAAGCTCAGCTTTGGCGCCACTGAGTCCACCCCTGTGACACTTATGGAGAAGGATTATGTGGTCGTCGATACGGGAGATCCTATACCGGAGCACTGCGATGCGGTAATAATGGTGGAGGATATAGTGAAGAACGCCGACGGCAGCATAACCATACACGCTCCGGCTGCGCCGTGGCAGCATATACGCCAGATAGGCGAGGACGTCTGCGCGGGAGAGATGATACTTCCCGCCTATGTGCCGGTCACGCCCGCGTCAATCGGCGCCATGATAGCTGCCGGCGTGCTGGAGCTGGCGGTGATAAAAAAACCCGTCGTCGGGATCATTCCCAGCGGCGACGAAATAATCCAGCCCTGCTCCGACCCCAAACCGGGGGACATTCTGGAGTTCAATTCATCGATATTTTCCGCCATGCTCGGCGGCTGGGGCGCGGAGTGCGTGACGTACCCCATAGTCCCAGATGTTTTTGAGGAGATAAAAACCGCGGTAAAAACTGCCGCCGATGAATGCGATATTGTCATACTCAACGCCGGATCTTCAGCCGGGCGGGGAGATTTTTCGGCCCAGGCCATCGGAGAGCTTGGCGAGGTGCTGTATCACGGGATCGCCATGAAGCCCGGCAAGCCCGCCATTCTGGGACATATAGGCCCGAAGCCCGTTCTGGGCGTGCCCGGTTACCCCGTGTCCGGGATAATTGTGATAGAAGAGCTGCTTAAGCCCATTATCGAGTTTGCCTCCCAGCGGGCCGCCGAGGAAAAGCAGTACGCCGACGCGGTGCTTACAAGACCGGTGGTGTCCGGGCTGAAATACCAGGAGTTCGTACGGGTTCGGATGGGCTATGTGGGCGGCAAGCTTACAGCCTCCCCGCTGAGCCGCGGCAGCGGCGTGGTATCCTCGTTCATGAAGGCTGACGGCATAATGGAAATTTCCCAGGGCTGCGAGGGCTATGAGGCCGGGGAAACCGTGCCGGTGCGGCTTCTCAGCAGCGACAGGAAGCTTAGAAACACGCTGGTTGTCATCGGAAGCCACGACCCGCTTCTGGACGAGCTGGCAAACATGATGCATTCGGATAACCGCGACGTATTTATGAGCTCTTCCCATGTGGGCTCCATGGGCGGGATCATGGCGATACGCCGTGGAGAGGCACATGCGGCCGGCTGCCACCTGCTGGATACGGAAACCGGTGTTTACAACCTCTCTTTCATGCGCAAGTATTTCCCCGGCCGCGATGTCAGGCTTGTGCGCTGCGTAGGCCGCCAGCAGGGACTGATGCTGCAAAAAGGCAATCCGTTTGCGCTTGAAGGTTTTGCGGATATCGCGCGCGGCGGTCTGCGTTTTGTGAATCGGCAAAAGGGCTCCGGTACGCGTATACTGACGGATTATCTCTGTCAGCAGGCGGACATTGATGTCTCCGCGATATACGGATATGAGCGGGAGGAGCTGACGCATACGTCGGTGGCGGCTCAGATATCCTGCGGCTCCGCAGATGCCGGGATGGGCATATATTCCGCAGCAAAACTTTACGATCTGGACTTTCTCCCCATCTGCATCGAGGAATACGACCTGATAATACCGGACTGCGCATGGGAAACCCCTATGGTTTGCCAGCTGCTTGACACGCTGAAAAGCGAGACCTTTAAAAAAAAGCTCCTGTCGATGGGCGGATATACCGTTGAGGCTCCGGGAGAGCTCATAGAATATTGATGTTGACGATGCCGTCAGCGGCGGGTTTCTGTTGTGTATTTGCACCGTCTGAGGCGTGAAAAATCCGGCGGTTCGTGTAACTTTACCAAAATAGCGTAAAAAAGTTTTTTATCCGGCGTTTTGCGTTGACAATTAGATTCGCAATGATATAATAACCCAAAAGATGCCCGGCCGCACTGTCGGCGGGGCATATAATATAACAAAAAATAGAGGCGCGGCGAGATGAGTAGGCTCCGGAGGCAGGGAAACCGGTGATGGAGAGACGAAAGGCGAAGCCGCCGAAGCGAAGAAGCGCATCCCGCGCTCTTTATGCTGGGACGCGTCCGAACAGGACGCGGACTCTCACTGTACGGTGAAGGAGCTATGTATACTTTGAAGGCATACAACGGCATTTTTCCCGTTGTATGCCTTCTTGTTTTTTCACCTCTCCCACGAAAATCTGAAAGGCGCTGATCACTTTGCTAAAGTACGTCATAAAACGCATACTGCAGCTCATACCCATACTGCTCGCGGCCTCCATACTCATTTTCGCGCTGGTGCGGCTTTCGCCGTCGGACCCCATAGCGTCAATGACCACCGGCAAGGCCGTAAGCGCCGAGACGCGGCAGTCGCTGGAGGAGCACTACCATCTTGATAAGTCGTACCCGGAGCAGTATCTCATATGGATCACCGGCGCGCTGCAGGGCAATCTGGGGGAGAGCTTCATACATAAGCAGACGGTCAACTCGCTTATCGCCGGCAGACTTCCCACTACATTGCAGCTGGTGTTCATGAGCGCCATACTGGCGCTTATCATCGCAATTCCTGTGGGCGTCATAAGCGCGGTGAAGATGAACACTCCGCTGGACCGCACGCTTTCGGTGCTGACGCTTATTTTTGTGGCGTCGCCGGTGTTTTTGACGGCGCTGCTGCTGATGCTTTTCTTCGCGCTGAAAATACCGCTGTTCCCGGTGTTCGGCACCGGCGACGGTTTTTGGGACAACTTCAAATATCTGTTTCTGCCTTCCGTGGCGCTGAGCCTTAACATGGTGGCGCTGATATCACGCATCACCCGCAGCAACATGATACAGGAGCTCAACTCCAACTACGCCACCACGGCCATCGCCAAGGGCGTGCCGTACCGCAGGGTGGTAATGGGGCACTGCCTGAAAAACGCGCTGATACCAGTGATCACCGTCACCAGCATTGAGTTCGGCACCATGATAGTTGGCGCGGTGCTGGTGGAAAACGTGTTTGCGCTGGGCGGAATCGGCGATGTGCTGCTGCAGGGCGTAAAGGCCGCGGATTACCCGGTGGTGCAGGGGATAACCCTGCTGCTGGTGGCGATATTCCTGCTTATTAATCTGCTGGTCGATATCATCTACGCCGCCATCGACCCGCGCATCAGACCGCAGTAAGGAGGACGGAATATGGAAAGCAAACAGAAATTCTACAATTCGCATTTTCCGCTCTTCCGCTCACACAGGAAAAAACAGGAGGGCGTACTGTTCACGGCACCCATGATAATTTCGCTTTTGGTGCTGGCCGCCATAATTTTCTGCTGCGTCTTCGCCAATGTAATCTCCCCGTATTCGCCCACCGAGCAGGACCTTTCAAGCTCTCTGGCAGCGCCGTCCGCGGCGCATCTGCTGGGCTGCGACAAGGTGGGGCGCGATCTTCTGACAAGACTTTTCTACGGCGGCCGTACGACACTGCTCAGCGCCCTGGGCGTGGTGGCGCTGTCGATAGTGCTGGGCGTGCCTCTGGGGCTGCTGTCCGGCTATTACGGAAAAACGGTGGACACGATAATAGGCAGAATATGCGACGTGCTGCTGGCTTTCCCGTCGCTGCTGCTGGTGTTCGTGTTCGTGGCCGGTCTGGGCCGCGGCCTGGGAAACGCCGTGGTCGCGCTGGGAATAGTTTACGTCCCCATGCTTACGCGGCTGGTGCGCTCGCTGACAATGGTGGAGAAAAACAAGACCTATGTGGAGGCCATGAACTCCATCGGCTACTCGGACGCGCGCATAATGTTCAGGCACATTCTGCCAAACTGCATATCCACCATAACGGTGCAGGTGACGCTGGATCTGGCATATGCCATTCTGGACCTGGCGGCGCTGAGCTTTCTGGGCCTGGGCGTACAGCCGCCCACGGCGGACTGGGGCGCCATGCTGGACGAGGGCAGGAACTTCCTGCTGCAAAATCCCATGCTGGCCATTGCGCCTGGCCTTGCCATAGTCGTGGTGGTGGTGTCGCTGAACATTTTCAGCGACGGACTGCATCAGTATTTCGAGCCTGTGCAGCGCAAGCTGCCGTCCTTCAAAAAATACGACAGAATGGAAGCCAAAGCGCGCGCTGAGCGGGAGAGAGAGGCGGCAAAGCATGAGCACGCTGCTTGAAGTAAAAGAACTCAGGGTCGAGCTCATGTCCGTGCGCGGCGTGGTGCACGCGCTGGGCGGAGTGGATCTGTCGATAGAAAAGGGCGAGATACACGGGCTGGTGGGCGAGAGCGGATGCGGAAAATCCATGACCTCCCGCGCCGTGATGCGCCTGCTGCCGCCGGCCCGCAGCCGGGTGAGCGGCCAGGTGCTGTTCGACGGAAAGGACCTTTTGAAAATCCCTCCGCGGGAGATGGCAAAGATCCGCGGAAACAGGATATCTCTTATATTCCAGGACCCCATGACCTCCCTGAACCCGCTTATGACCGTGGGCGACCAGATAGGTGAGGCGTTCCGCCTGCACAGGGAGTGCGGCAAAGCGGAGGCGCGGGAAAAGACGCTGGCCATGCTGGAAAAGGTGGGCATATATCCGCCGGAAAAGCGCATTGACCAGTACCCCCACGAGTTGTCCGGCGGACTGCAGCAGCGCGTCATGATAGCAATGGCCATCGCCAACGAGCCCGACCTGCTCATCGCGGACGAGCCCACCACAGCACTGGACGTGACTATACAGGCCCAGATACTGGAGCTTTTAAAGTCGCTGCAGAAGGACACGGGCATGTCCATACTTATAATAACCCACAACTTCGGCGTGGTTGCCGAGGTGTGCGACCGGGTGTCGGTTATGTACGCCGGGCGCATAGTGGAATCCGCGGACACCAGGACAATATTCCACAACGCCGCCCATCCGTACAGCAAGGCGCTGATAGACAGTATACCCAAGGCCGACGAGAACTGCGAATATCTTGCGACGATACCCGGAAGTCCGCCGGAGCTTTACGGGGAACAGAAGGGCTGCCCCTTCGCTCCGCGCTGCGCTTTCGCGTCGGACGAGTGCGCCCGGCTTCCGCAGATGCGCAGCTGCGGCGACGCGGAGGGACATACCGCCGCGTGCTGGCATTTCCAGTGCAGATAAGGAATTGAAGCTATGACAGATATGGAAAACGCGCTCATCGACAAAGAGCATGTCGTGCTCTCCGTGCGCGATCTGAAAAAGTATTATCCCACCGGACAGGGAGGAGTGTTCGGCAAGCCGAAAAAGCTGCTGCGCGCCCTGGACGGAGTCAGCTTCGACGTGCGCCGGGGCGAGATAATCGGCATAGTCGGCGAAAGCGGCTGCGGAAAATCCACGCTGGGTCGCTGCGTTCTGAGACTCATCGACGTTACGGACGGCTCCGTGGTATTTGAAGGAAAGGACATCACGCACCTCTCGTCCTCGGCTATAAAGCCCTTCCGCCGGGACATGCAGATGATATTCCAGAACCCATTTTCATCCTTCAACCCCAAGCAGTCCATCGGCAGCGCGCTGCGGGAGGTGGGCAGGGTCCACGGAATGAGCGCGGAGGAGGCCGACAAAAAGATACTGGCCATGCTCTCCGACATAAGTCTGCCGGAGGACATACTGCTCCGGAGCCCCGGCGAGCTTTCCGGCGGCCAGCTCCAGCGGCTGGCCATTGCCCGCGCGCTGATGCTGGACCCCAAGTTCATCGTCGCCGACGAGGCTGTGTCGGCCCTGGACGTATCCGTACAGGCGCAGATACTGAACCTTATCGTTGATCTGCGCAGGAAGCTGAGCATGACGATGATGTTCATATCCCACGAGATGACCGTGGTGGAGCACACCTGCGACACCGTGGCGGTGATGTATCTGGGCAGGATAGTGGAGACCGCGCCCACGAGGGAGCTGTTTGGAAACGTGCTGCACCCGTATACCCAGGCGCTGCTTTCAGCCATACCCAAGTCCGACCCTGACGACGACAAAAAGCGCATCATACTTCAGGGCGACGTGCAGAGCGCCATAGATCTGCCCAAGGGCTGCCGCTTCGCTCCGCGATGCGCCCGGTGCACCGCAAAATGTCTGGAGAGCGAGCCGGAGCTGCGGGATTTCGGCGGCGGGCACTTCGCCGCGTGCCACCTTATATGACCGGCCCTCGGGCCTTCATAATAAAAAAGAAAGAGAAAGAATGTAAGTAAGAACTGGAGGAAAAGAAATGAAAAGAATCCTGTGCCTTCTGTGCGCGTGCACGATGGCGCTGACGCTGCTCACGGGCTGTGGCAGCAGCAGCACGGCAAGCTCGTCGTCCGGCAGCAGCGACATCACCTTCACCGTCGCTCTCGACAGCGACATCGTAAAGCTGGACCCCGCGTTCGCCTATGATTTTACCACCAACCCCGTCGTCAACCAGATAACCGAGGGCCTGCTCACGTTCAACGAGAAAAACGAGCTTGTCCCCCTGCTTGCCAAGGACTGGTCCATGACGGACGACAAGACCTACGTCTACAATATCCGCGACGACGTCACGTTCTCCGACGGCACGCAGATGACCATGGACGACGTGCTCTTCTCCCTCAACCGCACCATGGACTCCGCCACCGCGTCCTATCTGCAGTGGATGTTCAGCGACGTCGACTCCATAGAGAAGACGGGCGACTGGCAGCTCACTGTGCACCTCAAGGAGCCGTCGGCCACATGGAAATACGTTTTCGGCACCACCGCCGGACACATCATCAGCAAGGCCTATTACGAGGCGCACAAGGATAACTTCGGCACCGCCGACGGCGGCCTGCTCGGCACCGGCCCGTTCGTGTTCAAGAGCTGGACCAGCGGCCAGGAAATAGTTCTCACCCGCAACGACAATTACTGGGACAAGACCGCCAAGATCGACATTGCCAAGCTCGTCTTCAAGATAATCCCCGAGGACACCACCCGCGTGGCGGCGCTGCAGTCCGGTCAGGTGGACTTTACGCCGAACACCCCGCTGGACATGCTTGCCACCGTAAAGGCCGACAGCAAGCTGTCCGTACAGGGCGTTGAGACCATGGGCACCACGTTCATCGCCTTCAACACCCAGCGCGCGCCCTTCGACGACGTCAACGTCCGCAGGGCCATTGCCTGCGCCATCGACCTCGGCTCCATCCACAGCAACATCGACAAGGACGCCGGCGTCATCTCCACCGGCCTGCCCCAGGGCGAGGCGCTGTACGGCACAAAGGCGGACGAGTGGAAAAACTACGCCTCCTCCGCCAAGGTATGCACCTACGATCTTGCAAAAGCCAAGGAGTATCTGTCCAAGTCGGCCTATCCCACGGGCTTCGACTGCAAGATGCTCATTTCCGAGTCCTCTCTCCGCTACTCCATGGCGCTGGCCGTGCAGGAAAACCTCAAGGCCATCGGCATCAACGTGGAGCTGGTCAAGCTCTCCTCTGACGAGCACACCAACTACCAGTTCGGCGGCAAGATGGACGCCAACGGCAAGCGCGACTACGACATGATAATGGCCGGCTGGGAGGCCGACTATCCCGACGTGTCCGGCAACATCGAGCCGCTTCTGGACGGCGCCAACGCCGGCGAGGGCGGAGCAAATGCCGCCGCGTACTCCAACAGCAAGGTGGACGATCTTATCGCCCAGCAGTCCGTGCTCAGCGATGAGAGCGCCCGCAACCAGCTGCTGTTCCAGGCTCTGGACATTGTGAACGACGAAGTCCCCTACGTGTTCGTCGACTACCCCGTGAAGCAGGTCACCATCAACGCCAATTACACCGGCTTCACCATGAACGCTTCCTGGATCTGGAACCTGTATTTCAAGAACATCCACCCCGCGGCCTGAAACCGCAGGACGCAAAAAATCAAAGGGTCCGCGGACGCAGCCGCCCGCGGCCCCTTTCCGGCGCGTAATATTTTTTTGGGAGGCCCTGCCATATGAAAAATGCAGACTGGATACTTTATAACGGCGTCGTCCGCACGCTGACGGGAAGCGGAGACGCATCCGCGCTGGCCATAGCCGGCGGCAGAATACTCGCTTTCGGAAGCGACGCCGACATCCTGGCTTTGGCCGGCGCGGAAACCAGGACGACCGACCTTGCCGGGGCGTGCGTCCTGCCGGCTTTCAACGACAGCCACTGCCACCTGCGGATGACGGGCGAGGGCGCCGAGAGGGTGGATCTGCGCGGCGCGCGCTCCCGGGACGAAATAATACTGCGCTGCCGCAAATACGCTGAAGGCCGCGACTTTTCCAACGGCGAGTGGATAGTGGGCTACGGCTTCGACCACAACATTTTCCCCGACCGCGCCCTGCCCGACATGGGCACGGCTGAGGCCGTATCCGGGGACGTGCCCGTGCTGCTGGACCGCGTATGCGGCCACGTGGGCGCGGCTAACCGCGCGGCGCTGAAGGCCGCCGGCTTCGACGAGAGCACCGTCATACCCGGCGGAATTCTGGACCGCGGCGCGGACGGCAGACTGAACGGGATACTGCGCGAGGCGGCGCTGGACCAGATAAAAATGAGGATGAAAAAGCCGGATGTCCCCACCGTGAAGAGACAGCTTCGCGCGGCGATGGACATGCTGAACTCCTACGGTGTGGCCGCCGCCCAGACCGACGATCTGGAGGGCTCGGACCTTGACACGCTGCTGGCCGCCTTTGCAGAGCTGGAGAGGGAAGACAGGATGACGGTCCGCGTTTTCGAGGAGGTGCAGTGCGCCCGCATACCGGTTTTGGAAAAGTTTCTGGTCAGAGGAATGAGGACCGGCGACGGAACCCCGTGGTTCCGCATCGGAAATATCAAGCTGCTCACCGACGGCTCCCTGGGGGCGCGCACCGGGTTCCTCCGCACCGACTACTGCGGCGAACCGGGAAACCGGGGCGTCGCGGTCTACACCCAGGAAGAGCTGGACGAGGTGGTACTGGCCGCCCATCTGGCGGGCATGCAGTGCGCGTTTCACGCCATCGGCGACGGAGCCGTGGAACGGGCGGTGACTGCGGTGGAGCGCGCCCAGAGCGTCCAGCGCAAGGATCTCCGCCACAGGATCGTGCACTGCCAGTTCGCGGACGAGGACATCTTCCGCCGCATGGCCGCCGCGGGAATGTGCGCGGACGCACAGCCGGCCTTCGTGGCTTCGGACTGGCCCCTTGTCCGCTCGCGGCTGGGGGAGGACAGAGAGGCCGGGGCGTACGCCTGGAAATCACTTCTGGAGCACGGCGTGTGCGTGGGCGGCGGTTCGGATTCGCCCGTGGAGATACCCGATCCGATCTTCGGAATATACTGCGCCGTGACCCGTAAGGACGGGGACGGGCAGCCGGAAGGCGGCTGGCATCCGGAGCAGCGGGTGAGCGTTTCCCAGGCCGTGCATATGTACACATCAGCCGGGGCGTATCTCTCCTTTGACGAGAAGATAAAGGGCGCGCTGGCGCCGGGCATGCTGGCGGACATAACGGTGCTGTCCAGGGACATAATGGCGGTCGGCGCGGAAGAGATCCCGGAAATCAAGGTGCTGATGACCGCCGCCGGCGGCAAGGTCTGCTTTGAGGCGTGAGCCTTTCAGGCGGACACGCGCCGGACGCAGACTCTCGGGTATCAAGGCTTTTTGAAAAATTCCAAGGCTGATTTCAGCCGCAGACGGAGTATTCGACGCCTTCTGCCGCTGATGCCAGCAGGGAGCGGTAGTCCTCCGTATGCGAAAGCCATCGGGAAATCATGTTCTCCGGCATTATTACCGGCATGCGGTCATGTATAAAGGCTATGTCCTTTGCTGCAGGCCGGGTAAGTATGGTAAATTCTCCAAATGGGCAGCTGTCAGAGCGCGTATACAGCCCTGCAAGGTACATGACGCCTTCGCCGGGCATTTTTATGCTGTATTTTGTCTTTCCTCCGGCGCTTCGCTCCCACTCAAAGTAGTTTGCGGCCGGGAGCAGGCAGCGGCGCTGCAGCGCGCTTTGGCGGAACAGGGGCTTCGTATCGGCAGTCTCGCTGCGGGCGTTGATGAGCGCGCCGCCGCCGGAGGCCGTGAAGCCCCATCTCATGGGAAACACTCCGGGCTTAAGGTCCCTGCCGCCGGCTATTGCCGGTACGATGTCGGTGGGGAATATCTCCCCGGTTTTGAGCGTCAGCCCGTTGGCTTCCGCCTTTTTGCGGGCCGCCTCCACGAAGCGCAGCATCTGCGCGGACATATCGTCTTCTTCAATATAGAATCTTCCGCACATGGTTTTGCCCTCAAAGCTTCATCTTTTTGCGCAGACCTTCCGCGCTGGTCTCATACTGGGTCATGGTTATGGCCCCGCGCTGCAGAAAGCCCTTCAGCATTTCCATCTGCCTGTTGAAAAGATCCTGATTTGTAAGTTTTTCCGTCTTCTCTTCATTATCCATTTCACTCACACTTTTCAAGTTTTATCCTGAACGACAGGGCGCGCGGCGTCTCCACCGAGTCAAATTTTATTACATATGCGGCTCTGTCGGTATCCAGATCGATTATTGTACCGGCTCCCAGTATGTCGTGCCGCACCCGCTGGCCGACGTCATAGATCTGCGGGTCGGCCCCGGACGCGAGAAGTCCGGCATTGGAGGTTATATACTCCCGCGCCTCGGCCACGAGACTGGCGCGGGGCTTTTCCGTGTAGTCCAGCAGCTCCTGATCTATGTCCAGCAGAAAGCGGGAGGGGTAGCGCGGCGAGCCGTCCAGATTGCGGCCCTCGGCCTCCGACAGATACAGCGCCTTTTCCGCCCTGGTCATCGCGACAAAGGCAAGCCTTCGCTCCTCCTCCATACCGGGCAGCGTCCGGGTCTTGCGGGAGGGGAAAACGCCCTCGTTCATGGCGCAGAGGAAGACGTACGGGAACTCCAGCCCCTTGGCGCTGTGCACCGTCATGAGCTTCACCTTGTCTCCGCCTTCGGCGGTATCGGTATTCGTGAACATTGCCGCATGGGAGAGATAGTGCTCCAGAGTGCTTTCCTCGCCGCAGGTGGTTTCGTACTCGAACACCGACTGCTTGAGCTCCGCCAGATTGTCCAGCCGTTCCTGGCTGCCTTCGGTGCGGAGCATTTTTTCATAGCCGCTGTCGTTGAGTATGGCCGAGAGAAGTTCGGATATGGGGCGGTCCGCATAGTCGGCGGAATACGCCTCTATCAGCGAAATAAAGCTCCTGGCTTTTGTGCCTTTGAAAATTTCGTCTTCCTGGGTCTTTGTCAGCGCACCGTAGAGGGTACAGCCGTTCTGAGCGGCGTATTCACGAAGAAATTTCATGCGCCGTTCGCCCAGGTTGCGCTTGGGCACATTCGCAATGCGTAGAAACGAGAGATCGTCCCTGTAAGCGATCATCCGCAGATACGACAGGGCGTCCTTTATCTCCATGCGGCCAAAAAACTGCACGCCGCTGTAAATCGTGTACGGTATCTTCTCCCGCAGAAAAGCCTCCTCCACTGTGCGCGTAACGTAGTGGGCGCGGTACAGCACCGTCATATCCCCGTATGGTACTCCGCCGCCGTGCATTTCGGTCATCTTTGCCGCTATCCATGCGGCCTCGGCTTCGGAATTCACCGCGTGATGACATACGACCCTTGCCCCGTCCGGCAGGGTGGGGACGAGGTCCTTTTTTATGCGGTATTGGTTTTTATCTATCAGGGAATTCACCGCCGATATTATCTGGGGCGTGGAGCGGTAATTATCCATCATCATGATGGTTTTGGTGCCGGGAAACTGCTTGTCAAAATCCAGAAGGTAGCGGACGTCGGCGCCGCGCCAGGTGTAGATCGTCTGATCCGGGTCCCCCACGATGAAAAGATTTTTATGGTAGCCGCACAGTACCTTCATAAGCCGGTACTGCAGTTCATCAATATCCTGGAACTCGTCTATCATGATGTATTCAAGACGCTTCTGCCATTTGAGCTTTATCTCCGCGTCCTGCTCAAAAATGTACAGGGTAAATTTTATGAGATCGTTGTAGTCCAGACCGAAACACTTTTTCTCCTGGTACAGATAGCCGTAAAAAATTATATCCTGCGCCGCACGGGCGTCCAGGTACTTCTGATGGAGGCCGTCCAGCGACATGCTTATCATATCCAGATAGTATTCCGGCTCCCTGAATATCTTGCGGATCTCGATCATGTCTCTGGCGTTTGCGAAGGTCATGTCCCGCAGAGTGAGGCCGCGCTCCTCGTAGATTATTTTCAGCATGGAGTCAATGTCGCTGTTGTCCAGCACGAGGAAGCTTTTGGGATACTGCACGGCGCTGCTGTCCTCCTGAAGAACGGACACGCAGAAGCCGTGAAATGTGTTTATGTAGCCGGTGTCGTTGTCGCCGGTGAGGTTGTGTATGCGCTGGCGCATCTCGTTGGAGGCCTTGTTGGTGAAGGTGACGCACAGAATGTTGCCGGGCAGTATGCCGACGTCGTTTACAAGATACGCAAATCTGTGCGCCAGCGCCCGGGTTTTGCCGGAGCCCGCGCCGGCTATGACCCGGACAAAACCCTCCGTGGATGTAACAGCCTCGCGCTGGGCTTGGTTGAGGCCCTGTAAAATGTCGCTCATGCCGTCCGCCTTTCCGTAAACCAACGTACGATATTGCCGCTGGATTTTAAACCGCACTCAAAAAATAAAAAGCTTTGCCTTCTGTCAATCCGCATGGTATAGCCGGCACCCTTCACGATGATTTCATAACGGCACATTTATCGTACGACACGGCCGACGATCTGAAAACTCGCGTTTTGGGAAACAGGTCTGGGGGCATAATCTTTGTTGTACGAGATCATGACCGGCTGCATGTGCGTGGTTCCGGCGCTGTCGGTGAACGCCTCGCGGTCGCTGCCGATTGGTGAACGCTCGCCGTAAACCTTTATATATCCGTCGCCGTCATATATGAAAATACCGACTTCGCCGGGGACAAGAGTTTTGCATTTCTGCACCCAGACTATCTGCCCGTCGTGAAACACCGGTTCCATGCTGTCGCCGCTGACCTGCAGGCCGAACTCGGCATTGGCGGGAACTTCGGATTCGGGGAAGCTGACGGTGTCAAAAGAATTTTCGTCCAGAAACGCGCCGGTCCCGGCGGACGCCGGCAGACGGCTTACAGGTTTGTCTATATATCTTATGCAGGTTTCCGGCTTTGCCCTGGGCCTGTATTTTCCTGAGGCAATGAGATCAGTCCTGTAATCTGATAGCTTTTTAATGCCTTCGTCATTCAATTCGGGATTGTGCCCCGCACTGGAAAAATAGTCGAGGCCGTCTTCGATATGCAGAGCGCGGCAGACGGTGAGAAGCTGATATCCGTTGGGCACAGAGCTTCCGATCTCCCATTTGTTTATGCCGGCCGCGGTAATGTCTATACCGTATTCTTTCAGAAGCCTGCTGAAGCCCGCAAGGCTGAGCCTGCTGCGGTTTCTGGCTTCCGCGATGCGCCGTCCGATAAAATTCTGTTCGCGCTCGACTTTGTAATTATAATCGCCGCTGCCTTTTGCGGTGTTCATGGATACGACCTCAGGCTTTTCGCTTTTGCCAGACATAGCGACCACCTCCGTTTACGATAGAAATTATATATACGGAAATGGAGCATGTCAACAAAATATAGATAATTAGTCTATAAATATGGCAATATTGAGATAGATGGTTGATACACACCTGCGGAAACAGGGAAAGAACGCGAAGGCTTCTTAGGCACCATTTTGAAATAAAGACCGACTTCATATTGACAAATCTTGATTTGAGGTGTATGGTATGCTATATCAATCAAAGTTGATTTGAGGCGAGAAAATGGAATCCTCTTACGAAAATGACGCAAAGGTATTTAAGGCGCTGTGCGATCCGCGCAGGCTTGCAATTTTGGAGCGCCTGCGCAGCGGCGAAAAATGCGTGTGCATGCTGCAGGAAGATATGGACATAGGACAATCCGGGCTTTCATATCATATGAAGATCCTCTGCGATTCCGGTATCGTGGAAAGCCGGCAGGAGGGCAAATGGACGCATTACCGGCTGTCCGGCTCCGGATGTGAATACGCGGTCTCCCTGCTGCGGAAACTGACGACGCCGAACACGGAGCAAAAGAATGATTGCTGTTAATGAAGGCCATCTTTCGGGATGGCTTTCGTTTAGAGTAATAAATCAAAAATTGTTGATTTGATAATCGTTAAAAGATTAACTATTAAAAGTCAAGCTGGAAAATGAGGATGGTGGCAAAGAAGCAGATGGTTCAAAAAGGGTATAGCAAAGCAGACGCCCTGGAGGACGCCATGCGGGCTATCTGGTGTAGGTTACGATGCCAAGCGGTAGGGCTGGCCGGACTTTTCCAATGCAAAAATAATTCGTACCAACTTTTTGGCAGCGTGTGAGATGGCAACATTGTAATGCTTGCCCTCAGCTCGCTTCTTGGCAAGGTAGGCTACAAAGGTTGGATCCCAAAGGCAGACGCATTTGGCAGCGTTGAAGATGGCGTAACGCAGATATCTTGAGCCGCGCTTCTCCATATGTGCATAGCAGTTGTTCAGTTGTCCGGATTGGTAGGTAGATGGCGAAAGCCCAGCGTAGGCCAACAACTTATCGGGAGACTCGAAGCAGGAGAAGTCGCCGACTTCGGCCAGAATCATAGCACCCATGCGGGTGCCAATGCCTGGGATAGTCGTGATAGGAGAATGGATCTCATCCATTATGCCGTCAATCGCGGTTTCAATCTCGTTTATCTCGGCATCAAGCTCTCGGATGAGCCGGATGGTGTGGCGAAGCTCCAAGGACTTCGCCGGCATCACGGAGCCAATTGAGGTTCTGGCCGACTCCCGTATCTCCACCGCCTTGTCCCTGCCGTAGTGCCCCTTAGAGGTGTCAACAAGAACGGTCTTCAAATGGGTAAGGTGCGCGTCGGCAATCTGCTTTGCGCCCGGGAACTCATCCAACAGGGCATATATGGAGGCCAGGTGCAGCGTCGGAACCAGCTTTTCCAATTCTGGGAACAGGATGCAGACCAGTCTGGACACCGACTGTTTAAGCTGGCCGCGCTCCTTCACCTTGTCGAATCTGTATCTTGTGAGTGACTTTAGCTCCTCGTTGTGGTAAGCTGTGTCTGTGTAGGGCTTGAGGCCCACATCGGACAAAAGCATAGCCGCAATGGTACGCGCATCAACCCGGTCGGTCTTCGTCTTTCTAAGGCTGAGGCTCTTTCGGTACAGATTCGTGTGCAAGGGGTTCAAGACATAGGTGGTCAGACCGTTGTCAAGAAGAAACCCGAGAATGTTGTAGCTGTAATGCCCGGTAGCCTCAAGCCCTACTTTTATTTTGTCCTGAGGCGCGGAACACTCGCGAATTCTTTGCAGCAGGCTGTTGAATCCATCCATGTTGTTTGGAATGGTGAATACGTCCGCGAGGACTTCACCCTCCGAGTTGATGATGAAGCAGTCGTGCTTGTCCTTGGCAACGTCAATCCCAACAGAAATCATAGCAATTCCTCCTGCAGTGAAATGTTGATGCTGCATCCACAGGGCACTTTGCTCTTGTAACCTTGTTCCACATAAACCGTCAGGCGGTATTTAACTGATTAACAAAACTGCAAAGACCTGTGGTTGGAACCTTTCAAGAACCGTCTGGCGGTAGGAGTTTGCAACCAATCCACAGCATCCCTTACAGTGTAGCACAGCCCTTGGAGAGGGGCTCTAATAACTACTACTCTATAATACAAGGAGTTTGTTTATGGGCGTAGGGGATTTTATTCAAAATCAGATTCTCGGCATGAAATGGCTGAATGAAGTCATCGGTTCTCTGCTTTCCTCACTGGGGCTGGACATTTCCTCTCGCTGGGGCGGCAGCGCGCAGTTTTTCCTGTACGATGTGATAAAAATTACCATTCTGCTCTGTCTGCTCATTTTCATCATCAGCTACATTCAGAGCTACTTTCCGCCGGAGCGCAGCAAAAAAATTCTCGGCCGCTTCCACGGCCTGGGCGCCAACTCCATCGCGGCGCTGCTGGGTACGGTGACGCCGTTTTGCTCCTGTTCCTCAATACCGCTGTTCATCGGATTTACCAGCGCCGGTCTGCCGGTGGGCGTGACGTTTTCCTTTTTGATCTCCTCTCCCATGGTGGACCTGGGCAGCCTTGTGCTGCTGATGAGTATTTTCGGCGCCAAGGTTGCAATAACTTACGTGATATTCGGCTTGATAGTGGCCGTCATCGGCGGCACCGTCATTGAGAAGCTGCACATGGAGCGCTATGTAGAGGACTTCATCAAGAATGCCAGCGAGGTTGACATCGAATCTCCGGAGCTCACCAGGCGCGACCGGATGGTTTACGCGAAGGATCAGGTGGTCAACACCTTCAAAAAGGTCTTTCCGTATATACTTGTCGGCGTGGGCATCGGCGCGGTGATACACAACTGGATCCCGGAAAACGTTGTTGAAAAGGTGCTGGGCGGCAGCAATCCCTTTGGCGTGGTGCTGGCAACGCTCATCGGCGTGCCGATGTATGCTGACATTTTCGGCACCATTCCCATCGCGGAAGCGCTGCTTGGCAAGGGCGCACAGCTTGGTACTGTGCTGTCCTTCATGATGGCGGTGACCACGCTCTCGCTCCCCTCGCTCATCATGCTGCGCAAAGCTGTGAAGCCGAAGCTGCTGGGACTGTTCATTGCCATCTGCACGGTGGGCATCATCATAGTCGGTTATCTTTTCAATGTGCTTCAGCCGTTCCTGATATAAAACCGGTGCGATAAAAAATTGCTGGAGGAAAATAATATGGCTGCAAAATGGTACCCTGTAATCGATTGTTCCCTATGTGTTGAATGCGGTGCATGTTCAAAATTATGCCCGCACGGCGTCTACGATAAGAGTCAGTCTCCGAAACCTGTGGTCGTAAAGCCTGAGAACTGCATGGACCGCTGCCGCGGCTGCCAGAGAGTTTGCTCCAACGGAGCCATCTCCTATGCCGGCGATAATTCCGAAGTATCCGACTGCTGCAAATGCTGTTAACTTGAATTTGGAGGAAAAGATCGTGGCACAATTTGGACAAGAAAAAGATAGAGCCGCCGAGGGAATAAGCTTTTTTCAGAAATACCTGTCCGTTTGGGTGGCGCTGTGCATGGTGGTCGGCGTCCTGCTGGGCCGCTGGCTTCCCGGCATCGGCACGTTCTTGAACCGGTTTGAGTATTACAGGGTCTCCATCCCCATGGCCATTCTGATCTGGATCATGATCTATCCGATGATGATGAAAGTCGATTTCAGAAGCGTGCAGAACGTGGGGAAAAATCCCAAGGGCCTTTACGTCACCTGGATCACCAACTGGCTCATAAAGCCGTTTTCCATGTACGGCATCGCCTCGCTGTTTTTCTTCGTGATATTCAAAACGCTGATCGCGCCGGAGCTGGCGACCCAGTATCTTGCGGGCGCGGTGCTGCTGGGCGCGGCGCCCTGCACGGCCATGGTTTTCGTCTGGAGCACGCTGACAAAAGGGAACCCGGCGTACACGGTGGTACAGGTGGCCACCAACGACATTATCATTCTTTTCGCGTTCGTTCCCATCGTCAAATTCCTGCTGGGCGTATCCAACGTCAGCGTTCCTTACAGCACGCTGATTCTCAGCGTGTTGCTGTTCGTGGTGGTGCCGCTGACTGCCGGAATTTTTACGCGCGTGCTGGTGGTGCGCCGCCGGGGCGCTGAATACTTTGAAAATAAGTTCGTCCATAAATTCGACAGCGTGACCACCGCGGGCCTGCTGCTTACGCTGGTGATGGTGTTTATGTTCCAGAGCGAAGTTATTCTTAAAAACCCGCTCCATATCCTCCTAATTGCGGTGCCGCTGGTCATTCAGACCTACCTAATATTTTTCATCGCCTATTTTGCCTGCCGCATACTGAAGCTGCCCTATGACATTTCGGCTCCCGCCGGAATGATAGGCGCGTCCAACTTTTTCGAGCTGTCCGTGGCAGTGGCGGTGGCGCTTTTCGGGACCACCAGCCCGGCGGCGCTGGCGACCACGGTGGGCGTGCTGACGGAGGTTCCGGTCATGCTGACGCTGGTGAAGATCGCGAACAGGACGAAGGGCTGGTTTCCCCATGAGTAAGCCGCGAGTGGCCTTCGTGTGCACGCATAATTCCTGCCGCAGCCAGATGGCCGAAACTCTGGGAAAACTGCTGGCGGCGGACGTTTTTGAAAGCTGCTCGGCGGGAACGCAGATAAAAAGGGAAATAAATCCCGATGCGGTCCGTGCTGTAAAGCGGCTGTACGGCGTGGATATGACGCAGACCCAGAGACCCAAGCTGATCTCTGAGCTGCCGCCGGTGGACATGGTGATAACCATGGGCTGCGGCGTGCAGTGCCCATATCTGCCCTGTACCAGCCGCGAGGACTGGGGGCTGGAGGACCCGACGGGTCAGGATGACGCCGCGTTTGAACGCACGGCCAAAGCCATTGAGGCAAAGATCAAAACGCTCAGGGATACCATGCCCGGAAAACAGCGGCGCTGAAATTATCGGCGGACCGGAAGAGATCTACAACGCTGAGAAGCAGATGTATTTTTAGGTTTTGATATGGATGTGCCGGATGAACAAGACGGGAAATAAATCAAAACGATGACGCAAGCGCCTGATTTCTTATGAAATCAGGCGCTTGCGTTACCTTCACCGGCAGACAAAAGAGCCGCCGACGGTCATCCTTCGGGAAATTCCTCCCGCAGATATTCGAGAAACTTTGCGGAGGCGGGGGCAAACACGGGATACTTTTTCCACACTACCGACATACCTAAGACCAGAGTGGGCGACAGCGGCCGAAATACCAGCGGACTGTCCCCGGAGGCGTTTATCAGGCCCTCCAGCGTGAGCACCAGACCCATGTTTTCCTCCGCCATCAGGGAGGCGTTGTAGGCAAGGTTATAGGTGGCCGGAATCTGCAGCGCCTCCCGCGGGCGGCCCAGCCAGCTGAAAAGCTGGGGATAATTGCCGCACTGCCGGGACAGGATCAGCGGGCGGCCCTCAAGCAAGGCCGGGGATATTTCGGACAGCCGCGCCAGCGGGTCGTCCCGGCGCATCAGAATGCCCCAGCGGTCCGCCGCGGGAAGACGCAGAGAGTCGCAGCGGCTCATGTCAATATCGCCCATGAAAAGGCTGAAATCGTCCAGCCCCTTGCCGAGCCTGTCCAGCAGATCCTCCCGGTCGCCGCTGGACACATGGAATCGCACGCCGGGATACTCCGTCTGCATCTTTGCCGCCAGCTTCAGAATAAGCCGCATTCCCGGCGTTTCGGCGGCGCCGATATAAATATCTCCGGATACCGCCGGCACATTTTCCATCACGTCTTTTTCCGTTTTCTGCACAAGGTCCAGAATCTCCTCGGCCCGCCTGCGCAGCAATATACCGTCCTCCGTCAGCGTGATGCGCCTGCCCCGGATAAAAAGCTGCTTTCCCAGCTCCTCCTCCAGCTCCCTCAGCTGTCTTGACAGCGTGGGCTGAGTCAGATGCAGCGCCGCCGCCGCGCCGGTGACGCTCTCTTCCCTGGCCACGGCAAGAAAATACTCCAGCACCCTTATTTCCATTTCTGCGCCTCGGTTCTCGTCACTCAACATATGCCTTAAAAGCATTTAACAAGATAAAATATAAGTATTGGACATTGAAAAGTCAAGGCATTATTATGAAGACAACCGAACACGGGAACAGAAGGAGAGACGGACAATGCGCGACGCCAAATTTATGCAGGCGCTTCTGGACGCCGGATGCACGGAGACGCAGGCGGTGGACATTCAGGGGCTGCGTGAACAGGGGCGGACGGAGGAGGTCCTCCGCAGTCTGAGATGCTGCCGGTGCGAGCAGCTGGGCGCCGTCCACGAGGAACAGAGGAAAATAGACCTGTACGATTATCTGATAAAGATCGTCAGGGATGACCGATGAAAAACAGAAGGAGAAAATCAAAATGGGAAAAAACGTGCTTGTGATCTCGTCCAGCATGCGGCAGGGCAGCAACTCCGACGCGCTGGCGGAAAAATTTGCTGCCGGGGCCGGTGACGCCGGCAACACCGTGGAAAAAATAAATCTCAGGGACAAGACCATAGGCTTCTGCCGGGGCTGTCTCGCCTGCCAGAAAACGGGGCGCTGTGTCATCCGCGACGATGCGGACACGATAGCGCAGAAGATGCTTATGGCGGATGTCGTCGCCTTTGCAACGCCGGTATACTATTACGGCCTTTCCGGCCAGATGAAGACCATGCTGGACAGGGCAAACCCGCTGTTCCCGTCGCCATATGCCTTCAGGGACGTATATCTGCTCACGGCGTCCACCGAGGGCCCGGAGGCCGCGGACGGCACTGTGGAAGGTCTGGAGCACTGGCTGGACTGCTTTGAAAAAGCGCGCCTTGCCGGCGTGGTGCGCGGCGGAGGCGTAACTTCTCCCGGCGAGATAGCGGGCAGTCCCGCGCTGGACGAGGCGTACAGGATGGGAAATAACGTGTAAGAAACATATCAGCAAAATATGTTTTTGAAAGGAAGGCTGCAATATGGCTCTAAAATCAATGCTTGGCTTCGGTATGATGCGGCTGCCGGTGAAAAGCGGCCCCACGGACTTCGATTACGAAACGCTGAACAGAATGGTGGATATATTCATCGGAGCGGGCTTCAACTACTTCGACACCTCTTACGTCTACCATCAGGGCAAAAGTCAGGAGGCCGTGCGCAAGGCGGTGGTGGAGAGATACCCCCGCGAAGGGCTGCTCATCGCCACAAAATTTCCCACCTTTATTCTGAAACCGGGAGACGAGGACAGGATAGAGGGCATTTTCCAGAGCCAGCTGGACGACCTGGGCGTGGAATACGTGGATTATTACCTGCTGCACAATTTTCAGACGGAATATTACGATGGCTTCGACGGAAAAGGCGGCGTCATAAGAACCGAACATCTTATAGAGCACGCCCGAAAGTGGAAGGAGCAGGGGAAGATACGGCATCTGGGCTTTTCGTTCCATTCCTCGGCAAAGCTGCTGGACCGCATCCTGACCGAGCACCCGGAGTTTGAGTTCGTACAGATCGCCCTGAACTATGCGGACTGGAGCTCGCGGCTGGTCCAGGCGGGAGAGTGCTATGATGTAATCCGCAGACACGGGAAAAAGGTGGTCGTGATGGAGCCGGTGAAGGGCGGAGGCCTTTCGATGGTTCCCGGGGCGGTGGAAGAAACGCTCCGGGCAAGAGCTCCGGAGTGCTCCGCCGCGTCGTGGGCGATACGCTTTGCGGGATCGCTGGACGGGCTTGTGTGCTGCCTGTCGGGCATGAGTACGCCGGAACAGGTGGAGGACAACATCCACAGCTATAAGGAAATGTCACCGCTTACAGAGGATGAAATGGATTTCCTGCGCAACGACGTAAACGCCCTTTACAGGGCCCAGGGCCCGGTGGGCGCCGAGCTTTCAAAATACGAGGGCATGACGCTTTACGGAGCACCGGTGCCGGCAATACTGGAGGCATACAATATCTGCCAGCTCCAGCCGAATCCGGGCTTTTCCGACGACAACAACTATCTGAAAAACACCGTGGCCGAGGAAGCGCATCTGAATATCCATGACGAGCTGCCAAAAACAAAGCTTTTGACGGCTGAGGGCGAGGATGTGACGGAGACGGTTTACAAGGCCTATGAATGGCTGAGAGAAAATACCTTCTGACAGAAGAAAAAATGGCGCTTATCCCTTGAAATCAACTTGAAAACGGGCAGCAAAACGAAAACTCCGCTTCGTACTGAAGCGGAGTTTTCTATTTAAACTTTCTTGGCGTCGGGACGGGTTCACGGCGCAAAGACCTCCGGGCGCAGAAGCGGCAGATACTGCCGCGCTTTTCGGGACCCTGCGGCACCGGGAAGATCCGCCTGGGCATACAGCAGCTGTTCACTGTCGTCCGCCCGGGCCGCCACGCCGCCGTCGAAGTCCGCGAATATTGAGCCGCCGCAGAAGTCCATGCCGCCCTCAGTCCCCACTCTGTTGCACATAAGGATGTTGAGGCTGTTCTGAAAGGCGGGTACGCGTATCTCCCACTCGAACATCTCGCCGGGCTCCGCCCGCTCGTTGGCCACGGGCACGAACACAAAATCCGCGCCCTTCATGGCCATGAACCGAAAGCTTTCCGGGTAGTGCCGGTCGAAGCACATGACTATGCCCACCCGGCCGACGGAGGTGTCGGCCACGCAGAAGCCGCCGGGCCCGGGGCTGAAATAATCCTGCTCGTAAAAATGTTCGGCCATCACGATGTGATTTTTCTTCCCCACGCCCAGCACCCGGCCTTCCTGGGAGATTATCATTCCCGCCGGATAGACGCGGCCGTTCTCAATGAGGTTGGGCGTTATGCACGCGATGATGCGGTTTTCCCGGCAGGCGGCGCGCAGACCATCCACATACGGGTGATCCGCGGGCACCGCGTAAGCCTCCGGACTGAGCCCTCTGTACTGGGGAGCGTAGCGGGAGAGCTGCCCCTCCGGGAAGCATATCATCTCCGCGCCGTTCTCCGCCGCCAGCCGGATAAGCTCCAGCGCCTTGTTATAGTTTTCGTTTGTATCAGGGCTCATCTTCATCTGAGCCGCAGCGATTTTTGTCATTGTCTATTTCCCCGCCGCAATAAGCGCCTTTGCCGCGTCGGCTCCGACCTGAAACGCCTTGAGATTTATTTCGTGGAGCTTTGGCGGAAACTTGTTGAGGACGGCGGCTTTGACCGACTCCTCCGACGCGCCCTTCGACAGTACAGATATGGCGCCCAGCGCCACCACGTTGGCCGTGATGGTCCTGCCGGTCTCCTCCCGGGCTATCCTCGTCAGAGGCAGCGAATAGACGCATTTTACGTCAGAAGGCACGTTCTTTACAAGCTCCTCGTCCACCAGCAGCGCGCCGTTTTCCTTGTCCATGTCGTCGGTGTAGCTGTCGCAGGCAAGCTGGCTCATGGCAAGGACGAAGTCCGGCTTTGTCAGCGCCGGGTAGTTTATGCTTCCGCTGTCGATGATAAGTTCGCTGCGGCAGGCGCCGCCCCTGGCCTCCGGGCCGTAGGACTTCAAAAGCACGACCTCACGGCCCTCGCTTATGCCCGCGGCCTGGGCCAGCACGTCGCCCATGAGCATCATGCCCTGTCCGCCGGAGCCGCCGAAACGCATTTCATAATGTTCCCGACCCATGTCTATCCCTCCTGCGCCGTGCGGATGACCTCCGCGTATTTTTCCGTGTATTCCCTGCGGTCGCCCCGCTCCACAAACCTGCCGTATACTATCTTGTCCCGAAGCTCGTCCTCGCTCATGCTTTTGGCTTTCTCCGCCGTCACGGCCCTGTCAGCCCACAGGCGCATCATGTCCGCCGGGCCGCCCAGCTTGTTGAGCCTGCCGTATAGACTGGGGCAGTCGCTCATGGCCTCTATTACGGAAAAGCCGGGGTGGCGTATGCCCTTCAGGATGGAGTTTTTCAGATCCACAGGCTGGTAGGTGAGACCTCTGGCCACATAGGTGGCCCCGGCGCCTGCGGCAAGCTGGCACACGTCGAAGGGCGGCTCATAGCTGCCGTAAACCGAGGTCTTGGTCATGGCTCCCAGGGGAGTGGTGGGGGAATACTGACCGCCGGTCATGCCGTAGTTGTTGTTGTTTACCACCACCACGGTGAGGTCGATGTTCCGGCGGCAGCCGTGGATAAAATGGTTGCCTCCGATGGAGGTGCAGTCACCGTCGCCGGTTATAACGATGACGGTCAGCTGGGGATTGGCCATCTTCACGCCGGTGGCGTAGGCGATGGGGCGGCCGTGATTTGTGTGCAGGCCGCAGGCGTCCAGATAGTTCACCGCCCGGCTGGAGCAGCCCACGCCGGAAACGATGACCACCTTGTCCTGATCTGCGCCGGATTCGTCCAGCGCCCGGATGAGCGCCTGCAGGACGATGCCGTTGCCGCAGCCGGGACACCACATGGTCTTCATCTTGTCAGCCCTGAGGTATTTATCAAAAACGTGCTCCGACATTTCAGTTGGCCTCCCTTATGGCGGCCAGCACTCTGTCCGCCCTTATCATGGTGCCGTTATTCTGGGTGACGGGTATGAGCTTTTGGCTCCTGTCCGTGAATTTTGCGGCTATTTCGGCAAGCTGCCCCTCGTTCATCTCGCAGGTCATCACCGCGCGGGCTCTTTCGCACAGCTCGCCAAAGCGCGCCTCCGGGAAGGGCCAGAGGGTTACAGGCCGGAAAAGTCCGATCTTTATGCCTTCGCTCCGGGCCGCGTCTATGGCGCTTTTTGCGGAGCGGGACACAAGCCCCGCGGAGAGCATTACGATGTCCGCATCCTCCGTGCGGTATTCCTCCCAGGCCTGAATATCGCCCATGTTGTCCGAAATCTTGCCCAGCATGTGGTCAATGGATGCGCTTATCATATCCGGGCTGTTGGTGACGGGGAAGCCGGTGTCGTCGTGGATTATGCCGCTGACGAACCAGCGGTAGCCGTCCCCGAAGCAGGCCATGGGCGGCACGGCGTTCCCCTGCTGTCGGTAGGGCCTGTATTCCTCCGGCGGGCAGGTCGGCCGGACCCTGTTTATTATTTCAAGCTCGCCCGGAGCCGGTATGCGCACCTTCTCGCTCATGTGCGCCAGGGTGGCGTCGCTGAGGACTATCACCGGGGTACGGTATTTTTCCGCCAGATTGAAGGCGCGCACCACCTGCGTGTACGCTTCCGCCACGGAATTTGGCGCCAGCACTATCACCGGGTGGTCGCCGTGAGTGCCCCAGCGGGCCTGCATGAAGTCGCCCTGAGCCGGGACGGTGGCCACGCCCTGACAGGGCCCCTGCCGCATGACGTCGATGAGCACGCAGGGTATCTCGGCAAGCATTCCGTAACTGAGGTTTTCCTGCATCAGCGAAAAGCCCGGGCCGGAGGTGGCGGTCATGGCCTTTGCCCCTGCGGCGGACGCGCCGATGACGGCGGCGATGGAGGCCAGTTCGTCCTCCATCTGCATGTATTTTCCGCCCGCCCTGGGCAGCAACTCCGAGGAAAGCTCCGCGATCTCCGTGGCCGGGGTGATAGGGTAGCCCGCGAAGAAATTCATTCCCGCGGCAAGAGCCCCCAGCGTGCAGGCCTCGTTGCCGGTCATGATCTTATACTGTTCAGCCATTTCAAACGCCCTCCGCACGAATCGCAAAATCGGGGCAGCGATATTCACACAGTCTGCACAGAATGCAGTCGTCTCCCCTGACTACCGCCGGTTTGCCCTCGCCGTCGGGCTCCAGCACGTTTTTCGGGCAAAGCCCATAGCAGATGCCGCAGGCCTTGCAATAATCTCTGTTAAGCTCAAATTTCAAAGAACGTTTTCCGCTCATATTCGCGCCTCCCGCCGTTGTTTTACCTTATGATAACAGCAACAGGAGTATAAGTAAAATACCGTTATTTGATTTAATTTATAGCAAAAAGATATAAATAAGCGACCGCCCCCAGGGGCGGTCGCTATGCCTTTTTTACAGCTGCTGATTTTGCCGACAGTAATCGATAAACCGCTGTGCCGCCGCCGAGAGTATGCGGTCTTTCACAGTTACGATGGAACGGTGTGCCAGCAGCAGTTTTCGGGTATCCTCGTCGTCGGCGCTCAGCGGCAGGCAGAACATTTCGCCGTCCGTCTCCCGCGCCGGGTCTCCCGCGCAGACCACGGCGACGGCGGAGCCGTCCCGTGCCCACATCATTGGGTTCATTCTGGAGGTGGAGACGCTGAATATCCGGGCGGAGACGTCCTCCCTCTGGAGTATCTCGCTTACCGTGGGGGCAAAGCCCCGGGAGATGGCCAGCGGCACGTCGGCCAGCGACGTTACGGCCACGGAGCCGTTCCCCGGGGATATCCAGGGATTGTCCCGCCGGGCGCAGACGCACAGCCGCTGTTCAATGCGGCGCTGTTCCGTGAGAAAGGGCGGCGTCACGCCGGGCAGCCGCACTATGCCCACCTCCGCCAGCTCGTTTTTCAAAAGCTCCAGGATACTGGCGGAGGTAAGCTCGTAAAACTCAAACATTATGCCGGGATTTTCCCGGTGAAAGCCCAGCAGCAGCTCAGTCACGGAAACGTCCGGGTAGGCCTGGGTCATGCCTATGCGCACGGTGCCCTCAGATCCCTCTGCGCAGGCACTTATCTCTTTCGCGGCCGCGTCCTCCAGCGCCGCGATGCCGCTGGCCTTGCCGTACAGTATGCGCCCCGCGTCGGTGAGCTGCATTTTCCGGGTGCTGCGGATGAACAGTTCGGCGCCGTAGAGCTTTTCAAACTGCTTTATCTGGTTTGAAAGCGCGGGCTGGGCTATGTGCAGCTGCTCCGCCGCCGCGGATATGGTGCCGCAGTCCACGATCTTGACAAAATTGCGGTAAAAATCAGAGTTCATTATATATCACCGCTTTTTAATAATATTTGGATATAAAATACCCGCCGCAGGCGGATTTGTCAATAACGGCCGCAAAGTCTTGGACAGCTGGTGCTTTTTGGCTCTTTGACAGACTGCGCAAAACTTCCGCCAATAATGGCGGAAGTTTTGCCATCTGTGCCGAAAATCCCTCCGGAACGAGAAAACTTTCCGCAAAATGTTGAAATATTTTCATAATGTCGTATATTGATACAAAACAGAACGCGGACAATTCCGCCGGACAGCAGGAAAAAGCGGCAGCTCGCCGCTTTTTCCCATGCATATTTTTAAATATTGATGTATGATGGCATATATTGCAGCGCGAGGGGGTGCCGTACGTGAAAGTTGATATTGATGAAGCCCTGCGGTATCTGGGCGTGCAGGGAGCCGTCCCGGACCAGCTGCGTCATCAGACCGAAGCGGCCGCCGTCCGGCTGGAAGTCTCCCTCAGCCCAAGGTATGTATATCAGGTGTTTCCGCTGGAAAAATGCGGGGAGGGCATACGCCTTTCCGGCACAGAGACCGTGCTGACGGGCGCCTCGTCCGGCGTGATGTTGGCGGACTGCCGTGAGGCCGCACTACTGGCCTGCACGCTGGGCGCGCAGTTCGACGCCATGCTCCTGCGGGAGCAGGCGCGGGATATGGGAAACGCAGCCATACTGGACGCCTGCGGCAGCGCCTATGTGGAAGCGGGCTGCGATGAGGCGGAGCGTGAGCTGGCCTCCAGACTTCCCGGAATGTACCTGACCGACCGCTTCAGTCCCGGCTACGGCGACCTGCCGCTGGATGTCCAGCGGGAGCTGGGAAACGCGCTGAATATGGAAAAACTGCTGGGGCTTCACGTCACAGAGAGCCTCATGCTCAACCCGGTGAAATCCGTTACCGCCGTCATCGGCATATCGGAAAGGCCGCAGATGGCCCGCATACGCGGCTGCGCGTACTGCGCCATGAGGGAGACCTGCGCGCTTCGCAGAGGAGGGACACACTGTGGAATTTAACTTCTTGAAAGATAAACTGACTATTCTGGACGGCGCCATGGGCACGGTCCTGCAGCAGAAGGGCCTGCCCGCCGGCGGACCGCCGGAGCTGCTCAATCTGACGCATCCGGAGCTTATAGAGGACGTGCACCGTTCCTATATCCGCGCCGGCAGCCGGGTCATCTACACCAACACCTTCGGCGCGAACCGAATGAAGCTGGAGCGTACCGGGCACAGACCCGGCGAGGTCATAGCCGCGGCCGTCGCCGCGGCCAAAAAGGCCGCCGCGGGCACCGGTGCCGCGGTGGCGCTGGACGTGGGTCCGCTGGGCGCGCTGCTGGAGCCGCTGGGGAGTCTGAGCTTTGAGGAGGCGTACGGGCTTTTCCGCGAGATGACGGCGGCGGGCGAGGCGGCGGGAGCCGATCTCATTGTCATCGAGACCGTCACCGACCTGTACGAGGCAAAGGCCGCGCTGCTGGCGGCGAAGGAATCCACAGACCTGCCGGTATTCGTCACCATGTCCTTCGAGGAGCGCGGCCGCACCTTCACCGGCTGCACCGCCGCCTCCATGGCAAGGACGCTGGAGGGCCTGGGCGCCGATGCCATAGGCCTGAACTGCTCCCTGGGGCCGGACAAGCTGGCCCCGCTTATCAGGGAGATATGTGAAAACACTGCGCTGCCGGTTATAGCAAAGCCCAACGCGGGTCTGCCGGACCCCATGACCGGGCGCTACGACATGGGGCCGGAGGCCTTTGCTGCCGCCATGCTGCCGTGCCTGGAAGCGGGCGCGACAATACTGGGCGGCTGCTGCGGCACGTCGCCGGAGTATATCCGCGCGCTGGCCGGGGCGCTTGAGGGAAAGAGCCCGGCGGTGCGAAATTTCCGGGGCGGTGCCTTCGTATGCACTCCATCCGTGCCCCTGCCGCTACGCGGCGTACATGTGATAGGCGAACGTATAAATCCCACGGGAAAAAAGCGCTTCCAGCAGGCGCTGCTGGAGGATGATCTGGACTATATTCTGGATGTGGCCATCCAGCAGGAGGACGCCGGGGCGGACATCCTGGACGTAAACGTTGGGTATCCCGGCGTGGACGAGGTCTCCATGCTGCCCAGAGTTATAAAGAAGCTGCAGAGCGCCGTTGTGCTGCCGCTGCAACTGGATTCCTCCGACCCCGCCGCACTGGAGGCCGGACTGCGGGTGTATAACGGCAAGGCGGCTGTCAACTCCGTGAACGGCGATCCGGAGGTGCTGGAGCGCATACTGCCCATAGTGAAAAAATACGGCGCCTCCGTGGTGGGGCTCACTCTGGACAAAAAAGGCATCCCCCAGACGGCGGAGGAACGCACCGCCATCGCGCGGCGCATCCTGGACGCGTCACTGGAGCACGGAATTTCCAGGGACGATCTGTGGATAGACTGTCTGACCCTCACGGTATCGGCCCAGCAGGAGCAGGCCGCGGAAACGCTGAAGGCCCTGTCCGTCGTGCGGCGCGAAATGGGTCTTCAGACTGTGCTGGGCGTGTCCAATATCTCCTTCGGTCTGCCGAACCGCGCCCTTGTCACCCAGAGCTTTCTCACCCAGGCGCTGTACGCCGGGCTGACGCTGCCCATTGTGAATCCCAACCAGAAAGAGATGATGGACGCCGCAGCAGCCTTCCGCGTGCTATCCGGCGAGGACGCCGGGTGCCGCGCCTATGTGGAACGCTTTGCCGGGAGCGCGCAGATCAAGCCCGCCGCGGCGCCCGCGGAATATACTCTGGAGGACGCCATCATACGCGGCCTCAGGGCAGAGGCGGGGAAGCTGGCAAAGGCGGCGCTGGAGACGGAGGACGAGCTGTCGGTGGTGGAAAACCGGCTTATTCCCGCGCTGGACGCAGTGGGCGGGGCATACGAGCGCGGAGAGGCGTTCCTGCCCCAGCTTTTAAGCGCGGCTCAGGCGGCTCAGGCCGTATTCGAGGTCATACGCACCTCCATCGCGGGCAAGGGCGGCGCGCCGGTCAAAAAGGGCCGCATTGCCGTCGCCACCGTGCAGGGGGATATCCACGATATTGGCAAGAACATAGTCAAAACCGTTCTGGAAAACTACGGATACGAGCTTATCGACCTGGGCCGGGACGTACCGCCGGAGGCGGTACTGCAGGCCGTAAAGGAGCGGGACGCGCGTCTGGTGGGACTCTCGGCGCTGATGACCACCACGCTGCCGGCGATGGAAGAGACCGTCCGGCAGCTCAGGGCGCTGACCGATCCGCCGGCGATCATGGTGGGCGGCGCGGTAGTGACGCCGGAGTACGCGGAGAAGATCGGCGCGGATTACTACGCCAGAGACGCACGTCAGGCAGCGGAAATAGCCAGAAAGGTTTTGGGAGCATGAATATTCGCAGTTATTTGTCGCAGGGCAAGCCCCTGCTGTTTGACGGAGGCATGGGTACGCTGTTTGCGGCCCGGTCCGAAGGCACCGCCGAACAGTGCGAGAGGGCGAATGTAAATCAGCCGGAGGAGATACTGGCCATACACCGCGCCTATCTGAAGGCAGGCTGCCGGGCCGTTAAAACAAACACCTTCTCTCTGGGATCCATGTTTGCCTCGGGGATGGATTCCGAGGGCACCGCGCTGATAGAGGCCGGATGCAGACTGGCAGACGAGGCCGCCGGGCCGTACGAAGCCTTCGTATTTGCTGACCTGGGACCCGCGCCCCAGTTTGAAAAAGAACCGGGACAGCTTTACTGCCGGGAGGCGGACGTGTTTTTGGCCCAGGGCGTCACCTGCTTCCTTGCCGAGACCCTGTCCTGCGCGGACGGGCTGCAGGAGCTTGCGGCGCATCTTAAAAAGCTCTGCCCGGACAGTTTTCTCATAGCTTCCTTTGCCGTGGGCGCGGACGGCTTTACCCGGGACGGCCTTTCGGGAAAAGATCTGTTCCGGACGGTCTCGGCCTGCGCGGATGTGGACGCCGTGGGCTTCAACTGCATGTCCGGCCCGCATCATATGCTGAACTTTATACAGAGTCTGGATACCGAGGGACACATCCTCTCCGTCATGCCCAACGCGGGCTACCCCACGGTGCTGGGGCTGCGCACGGTATATCAGGGCGGCGCGGCGTATTTTGCCGATCATGTGGCCCGGATGGTCCTGGCGGGAGCCATGATCGTGGGCGGCTGCTGCGGCACCACGCCGCTGCACATTAAGGCCCTGCGGGACGAGCTGGACGGAGCCGGCCGGATCGTGCGCGTCTCGCCGGAGCCGGCGAAGGCCGCCGTTCAGGAAAAAGCCGATCAGAACACACTGTGGGACAAGCTGGAGCGGGGGGAGCGCATCATAGCGGTGGAGCTGGATCCGCCGACGGACGACAGGATCGATCCGTTTATGGACGGCGTACGGGCTCTGCAGAAGGCCGGAGCGGACGCTGTGACCATAGCCGACTGCCCCGTTGGACGCCCCAGAGCGGACAGCAGCCTTCTGGCGTGCAAAATCAAGCGGGAGCTGGGCGTGGAACCGCTGCCGCACATGTCCTGCCGGGACCGGAATCTGAACGCGACCAAGGCCCTGCTGCTGGGACTATCCATGGAAAACGTCCACAACGTCCTGCTGGTGACCGGCGACCCCATTCCCACCGCCGACCGGGACGAGGTGAAAAGCGTTTTCAACTTCAACTCCCGCAAGCTGATACGATACGTCAGCGATCTGAACGAAAGCGTGCTGCACACCCCGTTCCGCATATTCGCCGCCCTGAACGTAAACGCCAGAAATTTCGATATACAGCTGAAGATCGCACAGGAAAAAGAGGAGTGCGGCGCCTCCGGATTTCTGACCCAGCCGGTGCTCTCCAGGGAAGCGCTGGAAAATCTTAAGCTGGCGCGGGAGACGCTGCACGGAAAGATACTGGGCGGCATTTTCCCGGTGGTGAGCTACCGAAACGCCTGCTTTCTCAACAATGAGATCGCGGGCATGCGGGTGAGCGACGAGATCACCGCCCGCTACGAGGGCAAAAACCGCGAGGAGGCAGAGGAGCTGGCGGTGGAGATTTCCACGAAGATAATACGCCGGATCATGCCGTATACCGACGGCCTCTATTTTATGACGCCGTTCAGCCGCGTAGCCCTTATATCCCGCATTATCGACGCTGCCGAGGGCGACGGCGGCGCGGCGCATTGTCTGGAGAGAGTGTCGTCCGTCCGCATGCAATAGAGCAGAAAGGCCGCCGCAAGTTTTATCGCTTGCGGCGGTCTTCTTTATGTCATTCACACGACGCTGAAGGTGCCTGGCTCTACTGCCGGGTCGTGGGCGGCGAATATGCCCACGCAGTTTTTGTCGGCTCGCATGTCCCGCACCCACTGGAGCGAGCGCAGCATTCCGTCCCGGTCGAACATGATGCCTGGAAGCAGCAGCTTGTCCCAGGAGGCGGAATTGTAGCCGTCGTCTCCGGCCAGAACGGCGAACTTGTCCCCGCTGCGCACCACCACGGCGGAGGAGCCCGCCGAGTGGCCCGGGGTGAGCATAATCTTCACGCCCTCGTCCCCATAGAGATCGCAGGAGCGGCCGAAGGGCGCGTCCGGGTCGTCCGACATGGGCAGGGCCTGGATGTCAATGCCCCGCCACAGCCTGCGGTTATACCGCAGATCGCCGGAATTGGCCTGAGCCAGCTCCTCGGCGGAGGCGTAAATGTGTTTCGCGTCCGCCACATCCCGCAGGCCGCTGACGTGGTCCACGTCCAGATGGGTGAGGATAACGGCGTCAAGCTCCCCGGAGCGTATGCCCAGCCGGGATAACCAGCGCTCCAGCGTCTCGCCCGCGGAAAGCACGGGCTCGCTGGCAAACCACATCCCGAAGCCCACGGCGGCGAGCGGATGCCGGACGCAATTTTTGCCCCAGCCGGTATCCACGAGTATCTTTCTGCCGCCGGATTCCACCAAAAAGCATTTTACCGGTACGCTGATGCGGTCGCTTCTTTTCTGAAAAAGTCCGGTGAAAGCCAGACCGGTTTTGCGGCTGCCTCTGTCGGGCATGGCGGGCGACACCAGGGTGCTGCCGGTTTGAAGGACGTGGATCCTTGTCATTTCACAGCCTCCCTGAGTGTCATATCCGCCGGCGTAACCTCAGGGTGATGATACTGCGGTCTGTGCTTCAGCGAAGGAAAGTTGACCAGAGCTGCGTGCTGAGGGCACCAGTGCAGACAGGCGTAGCAGGCCGCACACTGGTCGCCGTGGACAGCTTTGCCGTTTTTGACGGTTATATTCCCGGTGGGGCATATCCCGGCGCAAATTCCGCAGCCGACGCAGCTGTCCGTCACGACGAAATTTTTCATCGGAGTGAGCCGCTTAAGAGAGTGAATGCCGTAAAAATACGAATTTTCCACAAAACGGGGTCCGGCCTTTTCGCCGGGGGAGATGAAATTCACATCACGGGCCCGTATTTTTCCTGCGATGTCATCCACTGCCTGAGGCGCGGCGGCCAGACGGGCGCAGTTGTCCGCGTCGGAGCTTACGATGCAGTTGCCGGGCATCTGCAGGTCGTAGGCCGTACTCAGATGCGCGCCGACAGAGCAAAGCGCCTTGTCCATGCTGGCGAAGGCGTTTCCGCTGGCGCCGCCGTTGGAGGTCATGACGAGAAAGACGAAGGCGTCCGCCGGCAGGGAGGCCGACAGCAGTATGCGCTTTACAAGCCAGGGCAGATCGCTCATGTATGTGGGAAACACGAAGCCGATCAGCCCGTCGCCGCAGGAGAGCGGCTCGTCCTGAAAACCGGCGAGGTTTTCCACCTTCTCGCCCAGCTTTTCGCCCAGAGTTCTCGCTGTCCACAGCGAATTTCCGGAACCGGTAAAATAGTAGATCATTGCGCTCGTTCCTTTCCAAAAGTTTAGTTCTCCGGCATATGACCGGGGATGTCCGCGGAGATCTTGTCCGCCTTTTCCAGCGCCTCGAAGGTCTGGTACATGTTGTTCTGTGAGAGCTTGGAGAGCATATACACGAACTCATCGTTGGAGTCCGTCATGTCCCCAAGAAACCAGGCCTCCAGCATGCCGAAAAAGGCCATGGTGTAATACTGCACCACATATTGGAGCTGCTGCGGAGTCAGCGAGAGAGAAATCTCGTGACGGGCATCGAACACGCCCACGGCGGAGCGCACGAAACGGACCATGGCCCGCTCGAAGAGCTTTTTCATGCACAGCCGGAAGCTGGGACCGTAGCTGGAATCGTATATGGCCCTGAGGTATACCGCTTCCCCCCGCACATAGTCCATGGTGCTGAGAAAAAGCTGCTTCCAGGTATCCGGCGCAATCTGCGCCGGCGACACCTCCGCCCCGAAGCCCTCGGCGTACATCCAGTTCAGCAGGTCGGAGATGCTGTGAAAATTATAATAGAAGGTCTTACGGTTCACATTTGCCCGGTCTACCAGTTCCTGGACGGTTATTTCGTCCAGGGGCTTTTCTTTTATGAGATCCTTTATCGCCGCAGACAGCAGCTGCTGAGTGTATCTTGCCATAATTGCCTCCCAAAGAACAGAAGTATTTCTGGACATTTGTATATAGTGTACCGAATTAGGGATATTATATACTTTTGGCCCATTTACTTCAAGACGCAGATAGCTAAAATGTTGTCAAAGCCAATAAAAAGGAGTGATACCGCTTGACCGACAAGATGAAAGTCACAGTACTGGAATGCGGCAGGGTCATCCTGCCGTCCTGCGCCCTGTTCCGGGAGGAGGATGCGTTTTATCCTTTCGCAATGATAACCAAGCTGAGAAGCAGGGACGCGCTTATCAACGCCCCGGTGTTCTGCTTTCTTATCGAGCACCCCAACGGGAAGAAGATCGTATACGACACGGCCTGGAGCAGCATGGTGCGCGCCCATCCCTGGCGGAACATGGCCGCGTCGCATCTGGTGGACCAGCCGATCCTGCCGCCGGGACAGTGCATAAACGAGCGCGTTGCGGCACTGGGCTACAAAAACGCGGATATAGACTATGTGATACTCAGCCATATGCACATCGACCACGCCGGCGGCGTGAAAAACATGGCGGGAGCGCAGAAATTCATGGTCTCCCGGGCCGAATACGAGGTGGCCGGCAAAGGCGGCATTGCAGCGTACAGAAAGTGCTGCTGGGACGGGGTGGCCTTTGAGCTGTTCGACTACGACGACCTGGGCATCGGTCCGCTGGGCAAGGCCAAGGATCTCTTCGGCGACGGCAGCGTGCTGCTTATCGCCACGCCGGGCCACACGCCGGGCCACACGTCAACCCTCCTGCGCCACGGCGGAAAACAGCTGCTGCTGGCGGGAGATAACGGCTATGCCAGAAAAAGCTGGCGGGACGGCATACTGCCGGGCCTCATGAAGGACCCCGAGAATATGGAGCGCTCTCTGAAATGGGAAAAGGATTTCCATGACAGCAGCGACGACCTGATAGACGTCATCAGCGACCACGAGACGGAGCTCGACCAATTTGTATATGAATTTTAAAAAGGAGCAGCCATGAAAAAAGGATTGATAAAGACCATACTGGCCGTCGGCGGGCTGGGTGCGGCCGTGTGCGCGGCGAAGAAAAAGTCCGAAGAAGACGAGGACGGAGTGGTCAGCGGCTTCGGACAGACGGCGCTGGTGACAGGCGCCTCCGGCGGGCTGGGCAGGGCCTACGCCGAAGAGTTTGCAAAGCACGGTTTTGATCTGGTGCTGGTGGCCCGCTCCAGAGAGAAGCTGGAAGCCGCGGCGGAGGAATTCAGGGAGAAATACAACGTGACGGTCACGGTGGTGGACGAGGATCTCTCCGATCCCGCCGGCGGAGAGCGGCTCTACAACAAGGTGAAAGAGCTGGGCATACAGGTGGATCAGCTGGTGAATAACGCCGGAGCCGGAAAGATGAGCCGGGTCATCGACGCGGACGTGAAGTCCATGACGGATCTCATAAATCTCAACTGCACCGCCGCGGCGGTTCTGTGCCGACTCTTCGGCGCGGACATGGCCGCCCGTCACAGCGGACGCATACTGAATATGGCGTCCCTGGGCGCGGTGATGCCCGACCCGTACTTCAACGTCTACGGTCCCAGCAAGGCCTTCGACTATTACCTCACCGAGGCCATGTACGGCGAGATGCAGGGCAGTGGCGTCACAGTCACCACCGTCTGCTCCGGGCCCATCAAGACCAACTGGTCCAAAAACGCCGGCAAGGCGGACAGCGGCATGGCCAAGGACCCCGCGGTCATTGCCAAGGAGGGCTTCGACGGCATGCAGAAGGGCCGGCTGGTGGTCATTGCCACGCCCCTCTACCGGGCCGAGGCGGCCCTTGCCCACGCCATGCCCGACGCGCTGGTGGCCAAGGTCATATGCAAGTGGCAGGCCAGCCTTATTGAGAAAAACGGCAAATGAAATTCAGTTATGTGGAGCTGGCCGCCTCGGATCCCGGCGCGCTGGCGGATTTTTACAGGGACGCCCTGAACTTTTCAGAGGCGCAGGCGGAGGATGAAAAGTGGCTCTCCGGCCCCGGGCGCGTGCTGAGGGCGCCGGGCTATGGAAAGGGCGGGCCAATCTTCGGCTTTGCACAGGCGGAGAGAAAAACTCCGCTGCGGGCCTGCGATAATGGCTATGCCCACGTCTGCTTCGAGACCAGGGACGTATGGGGCAGCGTGGCGCAATTCGTATGCCGCGGCGGAAAAGTGGTCTCCAGGCTGCCGCTTATGGAGCGCCAGCCGGCCGTCTACTGCGCCGACCCGGAGGGAAACCTTGTGGAATTCCATATTCCCTTTCCAAAGGAGGGGGCGCCGGAGGAATACGCGCTGGCGCTGGGCAGCGCCCTTGGACTTAAAAAAAGCCGCAGACTGAAATTCCTCCACGTCAACATCGTGACCCCGGACTGGGCAGGACTGTGCGAATTTTACCGCAGGGCGTTCCGGTTTGAGACTGTGGGCAGGCTGCGGGACTATTCCGGGCGATACATCGGCGGGCTCACTGGCCTTCCGGGCGTGGGTGTCACCGGAAAACACGTCTGGCTCACAGGCTACGGCCGCGGCTGGCCAACGCTGGAGATATTTACCTATACCGGCGGGGGCAGCGCCGAGCCAGCCGCGCCCGGTGATTCCGGATTTGGAGCCATAGGCTTTGCCGCAAGAGATTTGGAACGGGGAATATCGGCCGTTATCTCCGCCGGGGGCGCTCTTGAGCGCCGGAACGGGGGCAGGGTCGTGGTGCGGGACGTTTCCGGCAACAAAATAATATTGATGGAGGCTTAATATGAAATTTCTCACCGATGAATGGATAGCGGAATTTGAAAAACGGGCGAAGGATATCTTTGCCGAGGGCAAAAGTCCCACCCAGCTCACCGTGAAGCTGGTGGAGTGCTATGAAAATGTGCCCCAGCTGGACGGCCGGGACTTCTGGCACATGTATTCCATGGAGGACGGCGTCATCGACGAGCTTGACCACGGGTACGACAAGGCAGACATCCCCGCCGACGCGGATTTTGTGACCTACTGCCCCTATTCCATCGTAAAGTAGATCATGTCCGGCGAGGTGTCGACGCCAAGGGCCATGCTGTCCGGACAGATAAAGATGAAGGGCAATATGGTGCGGGCCATGAAAATGCTGGAGACCTACAACATCCTCCAGGACCTGAAGCGCCTGGGCGGGGAAATGGAGCTGTGAAGATGGAAAATCTCAAATATCCTGAGCTGTTCAAGCCCTTCGACATCGGCTCCTGCCATGTGAAGAACCGCGTGGTGATGACCGCCATGGACACCAAGCATGAGACCGAAAACTACATATGGTCGGATGAGACCATCGGCTATTACATCGAGCGCGCAAAGGGCGGCGTGGGTCTCATCCACACCTACGCCTGCTACTGCGACAGCCATGTGGAGAACGGCCCCGCCGTGGATTCTCCCTTCGCCGACCCGGCCAGATGCAGAAAGCAGCTGACAAAGCTGGCAGACGGTGTGCACAAATACGGCTGCAAGCTGTTCGTCCAGCTGTGGAGCGGCTTCGGACGCATCGCGTTTCCAATGGCCATGGAGGGCGATCTGGTCTCCGCCTCCGACTGCGCAAACCTGTGGGATCCCGAGAGTCGGTGTCGCGCGATGACGACGGACGAGATACACCGCATCGTAAAGGCGCATATCGAGGCCGCAAAGCTCTGCAAAGAGTGCGGTGCGGACGGCGTGAACATCGTGGCCGCCTACGGCGGTTATCTGGGCGACCAGATGTGCATGCAGCTGTTCAACCGCCGCACCGACGAGTACGGCGGGAGCCTTGAGAACCGCGCCCGCATGGATACGGAGATAATTTCCGGCATCAAGGCCGCCTGCGGGACGGATTTCCCCGTGACCTGCCGCTTTTCCATCAAAAACCATATGAAGAGCATCGGTCACGGCCATATGCCGGAGGAACCGTACACCGAGGCGGGCCGAGACACAGCCGAGAGCATAGCGCTGGCAAAGCTGTTCATCTCCGCCGGGGCCGACGGCTTCCTAATAGGCGAGGGCAGCTACGACGCCATGTACTGGCAGTACCCGCCCATGTATCAGAAGGAGGGGCTGTGGCTGGAGGATGTGAAGCCCTTTGCAAAGGAGATACATGTCCCCATCATGTGTCCAGGGCGCATACTTATGCCCGATATGGCCAACGCGGCCATCGCCGACGGCACGCTGACCGCCGCCGCACTGGGCCGCGCGCTGCTAGCTGACCCCCAGTGGCCGGAGAAGGCCAGGGAGGGCAGGGACGAGGACATCAGGCCGTGCATAGGCTGCAACAACGGCTGCATGGCCCGTGTCATGAGCGGCCTGCCCATAATGTGCGCGGTGAACGCGGAGCTTTTCAACGAGCGCAACGAGGCCTATGTTCCCGCGGCGGTGAAAAAGAAGATTGCCGTGGTGGGCGCCGGCATCGGCGGCATGGAGACTGCGCGGGTGGCGAAGCTCAGGGGTCACGAGGTGACGGTGTTTGAAAAATCAGACCACATGGGCGGCCTCTTCGTGGCGGCTTCGGTGCCGGATTTCAAGCAGGGCGACAGGCGGCTCATCCGCTGGTACGAAAAACAGATGCGGGATCTGGGCATCGACGTGCGCCTCAATACCGAGGCCACTGCGGAGACGCTGAAAGCCGGAGGCTTTGACGCCGTTGTCGTGGCCACCGGCACCCAGCCGCGCATTCCCAACATGCCCGGCATAGAAAAGGTAAACGCAGTGTCCGCCGTGGACGTGCTGTACGGCAAGGCGGGCTGTGGTAAGAAGCTGGTCATCATCGGCGGCGGCTGGATAGGCTGCGAGACGGCGCTGTGGCTGTCGGAAAACAAAGACGTGGACATCTCCGTGGTGGAGATGAGCCAGGGTATCATGACCGGCGGCGAAATTCAGCCCGCGCCCTCCAACGAGCAGTATATGGTGGAGGCGCTGGATTACAGACCCAACGTCCATGTCTATACCCGCGCAAAGGTGATCTCTTTCGACGAGGGGCTTGTGAAAATAAATCAGAAGAAGACGGGGGACATCGACCTTCCCGCCGACACCGTGATAATCTCCATCGGCCTCAGGTCTCAGCGCGCCCTGTACGACGAGCTGAAAGAGAGCTTCGGCGAAAACGCGTACCTTGTAGGCGACGCGGAAGCCCCCGGCAATATCCTCATCGGCGTACAAAAAGCCAATGAGGTCGCAAAAGAGATTTGATCTGAAATATAGAAAAGGGCGCCGCCGTCAAGCTTCTGCTGACGGCGGCGCTGTTTTCGATCCCGGCGGGAGCTTTCAGGTTCCCGCATTTTTGCGCCCTATGCCCAGGGCGGCAAGCGCATCGGAATCCAGTTCAGAAAACGGGATTACGGGCAGAGGCGCTTCGGGATGCGCGCCCAGCAGCTTTTCCATCCATACCATGTCGTACCAGCGGCCGAATTTGCAGCCGCATTTGTGGAAGCGGCCCGCCATGACGTACCCCATGTGGGCGTGAAACTGAACGCTGTTTTTAGTCAGATATTCGTCATCGACGTCGGGATAACCGATGCATGCGTTGAGGTTTATGATGTTCTGGGCCCTGGAAATGTCCTCCAGCGCCTGGTAAAGCACTTTGCCCAGACCAAGCTTCCGTCTGTCTTCCCGGAGGTAAATGGTGGTCTCTGCGGACCAGTCGTAGGCTTTCCTACCCACGAAGGGGCCGGTGTAGGCATAGCCGAGGATCTCTCCGCCGACCACCGCGGCAATATATGGATGGCGCGGCAGAGTGCGGACTATGCGCTCCCGGAATTCGGAAAGGGAGGGGACGTCGTATTCAAAGGTTATGGCGGTATTCTCGACGTAGTAGGCGTAGATGCCGAGTATTTCTGCGGCGTCATCAGGCGCCGCCGCGCGAAGCTGTATCTCCTGCTTTTCCATGAAAAACCTCCGGTCGGCCAAAAGATGCTTTCCGCATTATAGCACCGGCAGGCCGAATGTGCAAATACCGGGCAGCGGAACAGCTGCTCGGAGCGCTTTTACACCGGGGGCAGCGAAAAACAAGAGATCGGACATTTCAAAATGTCCGATCTCTTGTTATTATAACACGCTCTTTTAAGCGATGTATTATTCCGCGGCTTTCTGCTTTTTCTCGCCGATGCCAAGCAGAAGGTTCAGCACGATGCCGAAGATTGCGGCGCCGGCCACTGCCGGAACCTGCATGCCGAAGAAGTTCAGCGTGCCGTTGAAGACGTACTGGGTACCCAGGCCGATGACCATGATGCAGGCGATGACGGCGATGTTTTTGGCGGAGAACATGTCGCACTTTTTCTCTATCATTATCGCTATGCCCTGGGCGGCGATGGCGCCGAAGAGGTAGATCTCCAGACCGCCGATGACGGCCAGGGGGATGCCGTAGATGACGCCGATGAGCGGAGTGAAGCAGGACACCACCATGGCGATGATGGCGGCGGCGATAAGTACGGGGACGCTGAACACGCGGGTGATGGCCATGGTGCTGATGTTCTCACCGTAGTTAGTGCCGGCGGGGCCGCCGATGAAGCCGGTGATCATGTCGCAAAGACCGTCGCCGATGAGGTTGCGGTCAAGCATGCTTGCGATGTCGTATTTCTTCTTGGTGCCCTTGGCACGGGCCACGTCGTTGACATAGATGTCCAGCTGATAGACATGGGCGGTGGATTCCGGGATGGTGGCGATGGCTATGGGCATTATGGCCGCAACGGCCGCCCACGAAACCTTGGGCAGGGAGAAGGCGGGCAGAGCGAAGATGCTGCCGTCGCCCAGTTTCCAGGTGGAAGCCGCCAGAGCCTCCGGCGGCAGGGAGCGGAACAGGCTGTATTCGGGTCCGCCCACAAGGTAGATTATTAAGGCCGCAAGGCAGCCCACCAGCGCGCCCAGCAGCAGAGGGAGCTGGCCCAGGAAGCCCTTGAGGTATCTTGAGAAGAAGATGGTGGAAAGAAGCGTGGACAGAGACACTACCCAGACCCAGCTGGAGTTTGCAACGCCAGCGGCGACTCCATCCGCAATGGCCTTGGGGGCGGCGTCGGACAGAGCGTTGCCGGCCAGCGTCAGGCCGATTATCATGGCCACAGGGCCGGTGATGGAGGGGGGCAGGACCTTTTCCACCGCGTCGCGGCCGGCGAAGCGCACCAGCAGGCCTGCCGCAATGCTCACCAGGCCGGAGGCGACGATGCCGAACTGCGCGATGCGTATGGCGTCGGTGGGCAGGATGCCGTTGGAGGTGGCGTAGCCCTGAGCAGCCACAAGGCCGGATATTGCGGAGAGATAGGCGAAGCTGGAGCCGTAGTACAGCGGCAGCTTTTTGCCGGTGATGAAGGCAAAGGCTATCGTGGCAAGGCCGCTGGCGAAGATCGTGGTGGACACCTGAAAGCCTGTGATAAGGGCCACGGCGATGGTGGCGGGGAACATGACTATGACCTGCTGTATGGCGTACAGCAGCAGCTTGCCGAATGGCGGGCGCTCTTCGGGGAGGTAGCCGTTCTTACTTTTGTCCATAATGTTTTCCTTTCTCTTTCCCTGCTTCTATTTGAATTTATAATTCGCTGTTGTCCATGAGACACACCTGGGTGGTCTCGTCGTAGGGCGGTATGCGCACCTCGATGAGCTCGGTATGGGAGGTTGGGACGTTTTTGCCCACATAATCTGCCCTGATGGGCAGCTCCCTGTGGCCCCTGTCCACCAGTACCGCAAGCTGTATGCTCCGGGGCCGGCCGCAGGATATGACGGCCTCCATGGCGGCCCTCGCCGTGCGGCCCGTGTACAGCACGTCGTCCACTATGATCACCCGCCGCCCGGTAACGTCGAAGGGCAGGTCAGGCTTTTCCCACACGGGGGACTCGTTCATCTGCGTCAGGTCGTCCCTGTAAAAGTGCACGTCTATGCCGCCGCAGGGGACCGCCCGGCCCTCTATCTTTTCAATGTTGCGGCCTATCATTTCTGCCAGAGGCTCGCCCCGACGCCGTACTCCCACAAGGCACAGATTTTCAGTGCCCTGATTTTTTTCGCATATCTCGTGGGCCATGCGCATCAGCGTCCTGCCGATGGCGGCTTCGTCCATAAGCTCCGCTTTGAGCTTCATACGCACTGCTCCTCTCCCAGAATTACGCAAAAAAATACCTTGCCGGATACGGCAAGGCACACAACAAAACACTTCGATTGTTGTTGGCGTTTTGCCGGCATCTCTGTACCGATCTCAGTAACTCTCAACAGTTAACAGGATACAGCAGAGCACCCGCAAAGTCAACAAAAAATTCGCGGTGTTTTGGCCTTTATGACGAGTGCAAAATATCCGGCCGGTTTCTTCCACGGCATTTAACCGTACATCTCCCGTCTCCCGACCCAATGCCGTGCGGTATTATAAAAAGCCTTTATCTGTACTGCAGATATTCCAGAAATCTTTTTACTGCCAGAGACGCAGTCTTTTTGTCCCGGAGGGCAAGGCCTATGTTGCGGTAGGCCGGCACATCCAGCTCTCTTGCCGCGATGCGGTACGGGATACGCTTCAAGATCAGCTGCGGCAGAATACTGACGCCCAGGCCGCTTTCCACCATGGACATGACCGCGTAGTCGTCCCAGGTGGTAAAACGTACCCGGGGCGTCAGACCGGCGCGCTCAAAAATCTCGGAGATTTCAGCTTTTGCGCCTTTTTCCAAAAGCATGAAAGGTTCCTGACAGAGGGCCGAGACGGGAATTTTGTCCTGTTTGGCCAGGGGGTGCTCCTCCGGCAGAATGGCAAGCAGCTTGTCCTGCTCCAGAAAGATCGTTTCAAACTCCGGGCGCGTGGGCAGCCTCAGAAAGCCGCAGTCCACCCGTCCTTCGGCGATCCAGTCCTCGATTTCCGTGTAGTCGCCCAGCAGCAGCTCGTAGTCGATGTTGGGATAGCTCTTTTGAAACTCCCGGATGATCTTCGGCAGCCAGTGCGTGGCCACGCTGGAAAAGGTGCCGATGCGGATGAGACCCGACTGCAGGCCGTTCAGCTCGTCCACCTGCATCTGCAGCTTCTGGTACTCGCTGCAAAGGCTTTGCGCCCGCGGCAGCAGCTCCATGCCGTCGGATGTAAGCCGCACGCCGGAACGGCTGCGCTCCAGAAGCGAAACGCGCCACTCGTTTTCCAGATCTGCGATCATGCGGCTGATGCCGGATTGGGAATAGTGCAGCATTTCCGCCGCCTTGGTAAAGCTGCCGTACTCCACGGTTTTGACGAAGGCCATGTATTTCAGAATATTCGCGTCCATTATTGCGGCCCCTTTTATATCTGAATTTGTAATGTAATTTATGCTAAACATTCGCTTTTATGATTTATAAGCCAATGATATACTGCTTCCAGTGAGTTTTCAAGCAGAAAGGTCGCAAAGCAAATGTTTTTTGTAAGTGAAATCAAGACAGCGGCGCCAGAGCATTTTCAGACGCCTCTGCAGGAAAAGACGTATCGCGCGCTGGAAGAGCTGAGTATTCCCTTTGAACGGGTGGATACCGACGAGGCGATCACGATGGAGGACTGCGTTCAGATAGACGCAAAGCTGCAGATGAAGATGGTCAAGACGCTTTTCCTCTCCGACCGAAAGCAGACGGAGTTTTATCTGTTCATAACCGTCGGCGACAAGCCGTTCAGCTCCAAAAACTTCAGCGCCTCTCTGGGAGTTTCCCGCCTGTCCTTTGCCCCGGCTGAAAAGATGCAGTCAATGCTGGGGACGAAAATCGGCGCTGCCACAGTGTTCGGCGCTCTGCTGGATACAGAAAACCGCGTTCATATCGTCTTTGACCGTGATGTGGCGGAGGAGAAATGGTACGGCTGCAGCGACGGCACCACCACCGGCTATATGAAGGTCGGCACGGACGACATTCTCCGGAAATTCCTGCCCTTTGCCCATCACGCGGTGAAGATCGCGGAGGTGTGACGTGGGGCTTTATCAAAATCGGATCGTCGTCAAGGTTGGAACGTCCACCCTTACCAACGAGCTGGGGAAAAGCGACCTGCGCAGCTTTGACCGTCTGGCCTGTGTGCTGTCGGACATTCAGAACATGGGCTACGAGGTCATTTTGGTGTCCTCGGGCGCAATTGCGGTGGGCACCAACAAGCTCGGCTGGAAGACCCGGCCCGCCGGGATGAAGCAAAAACAGGCGGCGGCCGCCGTGGGTCAGTGCAGCATGATGTTCCTTTACGATAAGTTTTTCGGCGACTATGACAAAACCATCGGGCAGATTTTGCTCAATGCCGAGGATATCCGGCAGGAGGAGAAGAAAGAAAACCTGACCAATACCTTCAACGCGCTGCTGGAAATGGGAATTATCCCGATTGTCAACGAAAACGATTCGGTGAGCTACACGGAGATTGAATCGGAGGAACGGCTGTTCGGGGACAACGATATGCTGTCCGCAGTTGTGGCCGTACTGTGCAGGGCGAAGAATCTTGTCATTTTGTCAGATATAAACGGGCTGTATAATGCCGATCCAAGGCTGCACCCTGACGCCGGCCTGATAGAACGCATTGACAAGATAGACGAGAGCGTGTATGCCCTGGCGGGCGGAGCCGGTTCACGCAGGGGTACGGGGGGCATGAGGACAAAGCTGCAGGCCGCCGCCCTTGCCACGGCGCAGGGAATCAACACGACGATTACCAACGGAAAGAAGCCGGAGGGACTATACAGGATCGCGGAGGGAAAAAGCGTAGGGACTTTGTTTGCCGGAACCCTCTGAGAGCCGTGACTCCATAAACCGAAACGCGCATCCCTGACCCCGGCCGGCTGCGGCAGGGGTCGGGGATGCGCGTTTGCCGCATTATTTGCTGCTTGCTGATCTGTGAGCTGCGGCGGCAATTGGTACAAATAAGCGTTCCAAATCAAAAAATGTTGAAAAATGGCAATAATGCGGGTACAATGGACACATATTACGGAATACTTTGCAAAAAAGGCGGAAAGCTGGAATATATACGGCAGATCGGATTGCCGCTTTCTGCTTATAAGAGCGCCGGACTTCCTGATATGTGCGGCGGATATAGTTTCAAAAATAAATATTGCGCTGCTGTTTTTCGCATCCGCAGCAAGCTGTCTCTGCGCTTATACGACCCGACTGTTCCGGAGAGAAACCGTTTACATCATTATTGATATGGAAATGGGAAATGAACAGTATGATAAGAAATGAAAATGCCGGAAAGATCATGGCGTTTCTATTGACCGCCGCCCTGCTGACGGGAATTTTGCCCGTCACCGTGAAAGCGGAGGCGCAAGCCTCCAGACAGACGGTCAAAGTAGCCGTGCTCAACCACTCTACCTATGCCAATCAGGATGAAAACGGAGTGTGGAGCGGCATGGATATCGAGACCATGATCGACATTTCCCAGAAAGCGGATTTCGACGTGGAATTCATCGACTCCAGCGCCGACCCGGATTTTCTCGCAAACCTGGATAACGGCACCTATGATATGGTAGCGGACGTAATGATTACGCCGGAGCGGGAAAAGCGGTATTTGTTTACCGACGAGAGCATGGGAACGAACAACAGTTCCCTCATTGTAAGGGCGGACGACAATCGCTGGGAATACGGCGATATAGACCAGATTTCCGGCATGAAGGTCGGCGTGCTGTCCACCTATGCGAACAACGCGGATTTCCGCGCATGGTGCGCGAAGCACTCCATCCATCCTCAGATAACAGAGTATAAAGCCTTCGCCGATATGACCGAAGCCCTGCAGAGCGGCGAGATCGACGGCGGGGTGTACAGCGCCATCGCCGGAGACGAATATACAAAGCAGTTCCGCACCATACTGAAATTTCTTCCGGAGACCTACGCCTTCGCTTTCCGCAAAGATGACATTGAGCTGAAAAACAAGGTGGACGCCGCCATCGCGCAGCTCCTTTCGGGCAACACCGGATATTTCAATGATCTGCGTATTAAGTACGAAACGCAGTACAAAAGCAATATTCTTCCACTTTCTTCCGCGGAGAAAAAATATATTGCCGACAATCCGGTGCTGCGGGTCGCGGTGGTCGGCGACGAAATGCCATATTTCAAAAACAACGCCGACGGCACGGACAGCGGCATAATTCCGGATTATTATCAGCGGCTTGCCGAATGGACGGGATTGAAATTCAGCTTTTCCCCGTATGCCTCCTATGACGAAGCGATCAAGTCTGTTCAGAAACATGAGGCGGACATCCTGGGTATTTATGGCAACGGGGTCATCAGCGCCTATCAGAACAAACTGTCGCTGACAGACAGCATTTCCAATGTCAGCTGCATACTTCTGGCAAATCCGGGAACGGACATCTCCGGCATGAAAAGAATAGCGACCACATCCGCTATTTCGGAAGCTCTGATGCCGGGCATCAGCAGCACGTTCCCTGAGGCCTCTGTAATTGAATATGATAACGCCCGCAGCTGCTTCGACGCCGTAAAGGACGGAGAGGCGGACGCCGAAGTTGTGGGACTGTACAGCACTACCTGGATGACCAACCAAGTCGATGCCAACGCATACAATATTATCCCGATATCCGGGATAAGCTATGACCTTCACGCCGCCGTGCGGGAGGACGAACAGGTTCTCTGCTCCATCATGAACAAGGGCATTGCCGCGACAAAGGGCGATTTCATCGGAATCGCAACGAAAGACACCGTGCCGCAGAACGACCTGAGCACCACGATTTCCAGGATACCGCCGGTCATCACCGTTTCCGTGGTCTGCGTCCTTCTGGCGCTGGTGATCGGCCTGCTTTGGGCGATCATCATGCTGGGCAAGCGGCAGAAGGAGCGTACCGCCGTATTGGCGGCGCAGGCTGAGACGGAAAAACAGAAGGCCCTGGTGGCGGAAATTCAAAAGAACACGGACGACCGCAACCAATTCTTTGCAAACATCAGCCACGACATGCGCACGCCGCTGAACGCCGTCCTGGGCTTTGCGTCGCTGGCGCAGAATGACAATATAACGGAAGAAACCAGAAAAGAATACATTTCCAAAATCCAGATCTCCGGCAGTCTTCTGCTGGAGCTTATAAACGACACGCTGACCCTGTCCAAGGCAAACAGCGGAAAACTGGAGCTGGACCCGGAGCCTGTCCGGGGAAGAGAGCTTTTCGAATCCATTATCGTGCCTATACGTCAGGAAGCCGAAAAAAGGAACGTTTCGTTTACGGCGGATTCCTCCGGCGCCGCAGACCGGGTCATCATGGTAGACAAGCTGAAATTCCAGAAAATCTTGCTGAATCTGCTGTCAAACGCCGTCAAGTTCACGCCGGAGGGCGGCCATGTGAACGTGCGGTTTTATAATGATCCGGACGCCGTTCTTGATTCCGTCATAAAGGTGAGCGACGACGGGATCGGAATGTATCCGGAGTTCCTTCCGCATATTTTTGAGCCTTTTACCCAGGAGAAGCAGGCCGGATACGAATCCGTGGGAACGGGTCTGGGCCTTTCCATCGTGAAGCAGCTGGTGGACCTGATGGGCGGGACCATCCAGGCTGAAAGCGAAAAGGGGAAAGGCACTGCATTTACGATCCGGCTTCATTTTGAGGAAGCTAACGGGGAAGCCGCCGCGGATGAATCGGCAGCCCTCCCCCTGAGCAGAGACATTACGGGGAAGAATATCCTCCTGTGCGAGGACAATGCTCTCAATCGGGAAATATCCACCGCTCTTTTGAAAGATAAGGGCATGACTGTGGATACGGCGGAAAACGGCAGGGAGGGCGTTCAGAAATTTATGGACAGCGCGCCGGGGACCTATGACGCTGTCCTGATGGATATCAGAATGCCGGTCATGAACGGGATCGACGCGGCAAAGCAAATTCGCCTGTCGGATAGGCCCGACGCAAAATCCGTTCCCATCATCGCCATGACGGCGGACACCTTCTCGGACGACATCCAAAAATGTCTGGATGCCGGGATGAACGGACATCTGGCAAAGCCTGTCGATCCGGAGAAGCTGTATGCGGCGCTGGTAAGCGCAATCGGAAACAGCCGCGGGAAATGAAATGACGGGATGCCGGCTTTTTGAGGATAAACGGCAGCTTAATAGCCCACTAATTTCTGCCGTCAAATCGCTTTATATATCCATAAAAGAACCGCGGCTTTCACTTAACGAAAGCCGCGGTTCTCAGCGTGTCAAAGGACGGAAGGAAGCCGCCGCAGCCACGTGCGCGCGGACGGGGGCTCACAGCCACGTGACACGGGCGGGTTCCCGGGGAGCGGAGCGCAGGTATCTGACCGCGGGATAGCCCAGCACCAGCGCGGTGACTGCCTTGCGGCGGCCCGAAACTCCCATCAGCTTTTGGAGCTTTGCGGAATGCTTCACAGCTATGGCAAAAAATCCGCTGTACAGCACGCCCAGCCCCTGGGCCTCGGCCACAAGCTCCATGCTGGCCGCCGCCAGCGCGCCGTTTACCGCGGAGTCCGCAGTGACGACGATGACCGCCGGTGCCTGGAAAAAGAAGAAGTGGTCGCCTATTGTCATCCTGCGCGCAAGGGATGAAAAGGGGTCGATAATTTTTTTGGCGCTTCTGAAGACCTGGCAGGCCAGGGCCTCCGCCTCGTCCTTCCTGTCCCGCAGTACCACAAAGCCCACGTCCTGCCGGTTGCCGCCGGTGTGGGTGAGGCGGCCCGCCTCGATGATCTTATCCAGTACACCGTCGGGTATGGGATCTGCCTTGAACTGCCGCACGGCACGCCGGAAACGGATGACGTCCAGCACCGTGTCCGCGTCCAGCCGGGCGTCCGGCTCCGCATCCGCAGGCCGGTCCGAAAAGCCGCTGATGCTCACGGCCCCGGCGGGGCAGACGGCGACGCAGTGGCCGCACATGATGCAGTTGTTTCCAATCGCGTGCGCCCTGCCTTCGGATATATTGATGTTTGCCGTCGGGCAGTCTCTGACGCAGGCACTGCAGCCTGTGCACAGAGCGCTGTCAATATTGATGCTGTGTTTTTTCATACTGCTCTCCTTCGCCTGTATTGGGGCTATTTTACTCCGAATTTTCTGCGGCGGCAATGCGCTTCTCACGGCGTTGATCTTATGTTTTGGTTTCTGTCCGGATAAGCGCCGCGCAGACGATTGATTTCTCTTGCTGAGATGCTATACTTTATTTGCCTGTTCGGGAAAAAGGCGGCGGGGACACCGCCGTCGACACGGCGGGCGGGGAGGAATAATAATGTCACAAAAGGAAGCGCCATCCATGGACGCATGGATAAAAGAGGCCAAATCAGACCCGGCGTCGGGGGAGTGCGGTATGTATCTTTTTCACTGCGGTATCGTGAGACAGACCGCCAGAGCGGCAGCGCGCGAGGGCCGCGGCGGCGTACCCGCGGTGAGGGGAATGGAGTTTTCCCATGACGCTGCAAAGGCCGAAGCCGCAAGACAAAAAACCCTAGATATGCCGGGGATCAAATACGCCCGCGTGTGGCTCAACGAAGGAGAGCTTGCGCTTGGCGACGACATTATGCGCGTGCTCATCGGCGGCGATATCCGTCCCCACGTGGTGGATGCGCTTCAGTTTTTGGTGGGCGAGCTTAAAACCAACTGCGTGACGGAAAGAGAAAAGTTTTAATGAGAGACCGCGCTGTAATTGCCGCTGTGTCTCCCGATGCGATGCTTTTTGTGTGCGGCAGGCAGACATTAAGAAAAGAACATAGGGAACATTTGCGCATTTCAAACGTCTTTATTTACTGTTCCTGACAGTCAGGCGAAGAAATGGAGGCTTTGAGATGAAGAAAATTCTGTCCTGTGTTGTTGTCATGGCGGCGGTAGTATCGCTTTGCGTTCCCACTTTTGCCGCAGCGCTTCCCAAGAAAGCGGCGGCAGCGCCATACAGTATCACAGTAAGCGGCAAGGCCGTGGATCTGGGCAAATTGCCGGCAGCGCCTTATGCAGAGGGAAATACCGTTATGGTGCCGCTTCGCATCATCGGTGAGGCGCTGGGCTACGAAGTCAGCTGGAACCCTGAAACCAAGGCAATTACCATCGACGACCATTACATCCAGAAAGCCACGCTGTTCAACGGAACGGCAGCCGCGATCTTCAAGGGAGAACTGCAGGTTATCGATATGAGCCGCGAGGTGGATAATTCTGCCAAGACGGTTGTCCATAACGGTTATACATATGTGCCGCTGGAATTTTTCCGGGAATTTTTCAATGATACCGCGGTCAGCGGTAATGTGATCACCGTTGCCCCCAGCAAATGCGAGCTGCAGACCGCAGAGCCGGCGGCCGCAATCAGGCCGCAGTATGAACGGCAGCCGGAAGTTTTGGCCTGACTCCGGCAGGCACTGGCGGAAAAATGGCCAAAAGAGCAGCGCCGGGGCGCGTTTGCGCCCGGCACCTGCAGACCGACAAGCTCCGCCGTCAGGATTTGTCCTGACGGCGGAGCTTCTTTTATATCCGGCTGGCAGCAGCTTACCGTATCTCTTTGACGGCTGCGGGTATGCCGCGGATCGTCATGGCCTCCGCCAGGGAGAGAAATTCCTCCGTGGGAAGGCGGGGTTCGCCCAAATACCAGGCACGGAATGCGGCCAGAAGCCCGCTGAGACCGAAACCGAAAACAATGGAGATCTCCGGGGATACCGGCAGCCCCTCACGGAGGGCGAACTCCGCCAGCAGTCTTTCCTTCAGCATCAGCGCAAAGCCCGGGTCGCCGTTTTCCCCGGTGAGTATGCACAGGTATCTGCCGTTGGAAAGATACATTTCCGAGATGCCGGACATCGTTTCCGCCGGACTTGAAGCCGCGTCCAGCGCGGCTCTTTTTTCGATTATCCCGCTGATTATGTGCTCCTCCTCCTGACGGAGGATGTCGTATATGTCGGTGAAATACTGATAGAAGGTGCAGCGGTTTATCCCCGCGCCCGAGGCTATCTCCTTTATCCGTATCTCCGATACCGGGCTTTTTTCATACAGCGCCCAAAAGGCGTCCGCTATCCGCTGCCTGGTGGCTGCGGTTATCTCCGGCTGCTTGTTCATGTCCGGCCTCCATCGTCCCACAAAAAAGCGGGAATTGTTTGTTGATGACCTGCGTGAGTCAAAATATAATTGCATTATACAACAATGAGTCGGATGATTGCAAACACCGGTATACGGAGGCAGAGCGATGGAAAACTTTATGCGGAAATACAGCTTTTGGATAACGTCGGCGCTGGGCGTGTGCGCGCTGGTGTGGCTTGCAGTTTGCTGGAACACTATGACCATGGTGCAGAAGCTGCCGGTTATATACATGGCGGCGCTGTCCCTCCACGAAATTGAGGAGCTGAAGCTGCCGAGCGGCTTTGTGGAGCTGGTGACCGCCATGACCGGCGCGGAGATAAAAAACATCGGCACCGCCAAGTTCTGGCTGCTGATGTTTACGCTGTACGCCACCGTGGTGCCCGCGTTTCTGGCAGAGTATGTGTGGCCGGTGATGGCCACGCTGTTCATTGGCTTTATCGAGATGTTTGCCCATCTGGCCGCGGCGGGAGTCAATCCCAAAAAATTCTATTCGCCCGGCATGGTTACTGCCCTGTGCGTGCAGCTGCCAGTGGCTGTTTACGGTTACTGGTATCTCTTTTCAAACGGCCTTGTCAGGGGCATTTACTGGCTGTGGGCTGCAATATTTCTGCTGGTTCCGCTGTTCGGCCTGCAGGCGCTTATCGTGCGCTCCAACGGGCAGAAATGGTCGGAGTTCGCGGGAAAGGCCGGCCGCGCCATGCTCACGAGGGAGGGCCGCCGTGAGACGAAGCGCCGTCAGGGCGGCCGGTGAGCCGCCTTGTCAGGCGCCTGGGGCGGCATAGCGCCGGAGCTGAGGCAGAACGCCCTCGGTCAGCAGCCGCTGTATCAGAATTCCCAGCCGCTCGTAGGGCAGCCCACGGTCGTCCCGGCGCCATTTGCCTATAGCAGAGAGCACGCAGCTGATGTACATGTCCAGTATATATTCCAGCTCCATGTCGTCGGCCGGAAGACCGTTTGCAAGGCAGAACTCACGGATAAAGCCGCCCTTAATTCCGGCTATGCGCGGACTGCCCAGGTCGTCCAGCACAAGGTCAAGGTACGGCGCCCATTTTGAGTAGAGCCCGGCAAAGCTCGCCGCGAAATCCGTTTCGAAGGAGCGCTCCCTGTAAAAAGTCAGCACCTCGTCCTTCACGGCGGACATAACATATTCCTCGGCGTAACCGTACAGCTCATAAACGCTGCCGAAATATCTGTAAAATGTGGCGCGGTTATACCCCGCTCTGGCGGATAGGGCCTGCACGCTGATCTTGTCCAGCGGCTGCCTGGCGTAAAGCTCGATAAGGGCCTGGGTGAAATTCCGCCGGGTGGCCTCCTGTATCTCGGGATGTTTTTTCATGTCTTCGCCTCCAAAATGCGACAAACGGGGTCCGCCTGTGGCTTGATGAAAGCCCGGCGGGCTTTTATACTGTGATTATGCGACATGTGTCGTGCAATTTCAAGCCCTTGCGGGGGAGGCGTGAATAATGAACTGGTTCCAAAAATGGTGCGGACGATACTGGATATGGGCGATCTACGTCATGGGCCTTGCCATGCTGGCGGCGTTTCTTATTATCCCTGATATGACCACGGAGCGGAAGTTGGCGTTTATGCTGGCGATACTGCTGCCGCTGCACGTGTTTGAAGAAAACACCTGGCCCCGCGGATTTCACTATATGATGAACCTTGTGCAGAAGTCGGACAGGCCGGACGCGGGGCCCATGAACACCCTGACGGACATGATATCCAATTTCGGCGCGGAGCTTTTGATGATCGGCCTGGCCCTGTACGGCGGCAGCCCCGGCGTTTCCCTGCTGGCCGCGTTTTTCGGCATCGGCGAGTGCGCCGCGCATATCGGTTTCGGGATAATCGTGCGGAGAAAGCTGAAAGACCGGGGGAAGAAGACCATCTACGGGCCGGGGCTTGCCACCGCGCTGCTGACCCTGCTGCCCCTGTCGGTGTGGGCGATAATTTATCTAAGGGGCCTGAAGCTCACGGGCGGAGATATTGCCGCGGGCGCCGTGCTGATAGTGTTCCTCATTGTGGGGCTTATCCGGCTGCCGATAATGACGCTGGGAAAATTCCAGCCGGGATACGAGTTCACAGACAGCGGATATTTTGAGAAGTACAGGCGGCAGGAGACCCAGATTTGATGCCGGGCAAAAATGACCGCCGCAAAAACGCGGCGGCGAAAGATCCTATAAAAGCCGCAGCACCCATATGCCATAGGCGGGCATATGGGTGCTGTGTTATATATCAAGGGCGTGAAAGGAGAGAGGTTCACGCGCCGAGATATGCTTTTTTTATGCGCTCGTCCATTGCGAGCTCCTTTGCCGGGCCGGACATCTTTATTACTCCGGTCTCCAGAACATAGGCGCGGTCCGCTATGCTCAGCGCCATCTTTGCGTTTTGTTCCACCAGAAGAATGGTTATCCCGGCCTTGTGCAGCTCGGTGATGATGCTGAATATCTCGCCCACAAGAATGGGCGAAAGGCCCATGGACGGCTCGTCCATCAGCAGCATGGACGGCCTGGTCATAAGGGCCCGGCCGGTGGAGAGCATCTGCTGCTCGCCGCCGGAAAGAGTGCCGGCGGGCTGGTCGGCCCGCTCCCTAAGCCTGGGAAAATGGTCGTATACCATCTCCAGATTTTCCTGTATGGCGGATTTGTCCGTAAGGGAATATGCGCCCATGTACAGGTTTTCCAGAACTGTCATCTGGGAAAAAACGTGCCGCCCCTCGGGAACGTGGGCCAGGCCGCAGCCAATTATTTTTCCCGGGGAGGTCTTGCGCAGATCCCGCCCGTCCAGCTCTATGGAGCCGGAGGACACGTTCAAAAGCCCGGATATGGCGTGGAGCGTGGTGGTTTTGCCCGCACCGTTTGCGCCGATGAGCGTCACAAGCTCGCCGTCGTTTACCTCCAGCGATACGTCCTTCAGGGCGTGCACCGCACCGTAGCTTACGTTAAGTTCGTTTATTTTCAGCATTTTTGACCCTCCTCAGCTTCCCAGATAGGCCTTTATGACCTCCGGGTTCGACGCGATCTCGGCAGGAAGTCCGGAGGCGATGGTCTGGCCGAAGTTTATCACCTGTATGCGCTGACACACGTTCATCACCAGACTCATGTCGTGCTCTATCAGCAGTATGGCTATGCCGAATTTCTCCCGGATAACGTTTATGCATTCCAGAAGCTCGGCGGTCTCCGTGGGGTTCATGCCCGCGGCGGGCTCGTCCAGCAGCAGGAGCTTCATATTTGTGGCCAGCGCCCTGGCGATCTCCAGCTTCCGCTGCTGGCCGTAGGGCAGGGAGGAGGCCAGATCCCCGGCCTTTTCTTCAAGACCAAATATTTTCAGCAGCTCCATGGCCCGCTCATCCAGCTCGCGCTCAGTGCGCCAGAATTCCGGCGTGCGGAATATCGCCGTGCCGAAGCCGTATTTTACGTCCTTGGTGAAAGCGGCCTTTACGTTGTCGGCCACCGACATCTGGGAGAACAGACGTATGTTCTGGAAGGTACGGGCTATGCCCGCAGCCACGGTCTGGTGGGGGCGCATACCGTTTATAAGCTTGCCGCCGAGATATATCTCGCCCTCCGTGGGCTTGTACACGCCGGTGAGCAGGTTGAACACCGTGGTCTTGCCTGCCCCGTTGGGACCTATCAACCCCACCAGCTCGCCGGAGCATATCTCCATGTTGAAGTCGTTTACGGCCTGAAGACCGCCGAAGGCCACGCCAAGATGCTGCGCCCGGAGCACGGGGGAAGTTGTTTCACTCATTTTCAGTCGCCTTCTTTGCCGTGAGTTTTGAGCTCTTTTTTGTGAAAATGCCCCTGAGCGTCCCGTAAAGGGAAAATTCATAGGTTCCGAAGATGCCGTGGGGGCGGAAGATTATTACGATGACCATGACTATGGAATACACCAGCATGGGATAGGCGAAGGCCTGCTGCATAAAGACAGGCAGGGAGTCCACCCATTTGCCGTTTTTGATTGTGTAGTTCAGAAGATACAGCAGCACCGCCGCCACCGAGGAGCCGGTGAGGGAGCCCATGCCGCCAATTACCACCATGACCACGATAAACGTGGAATTGAGGATGGAGCTGGAGGTAAAGTTGAAGGACGCGGTGGAAAGCGTGCTGGAGCACATGGCGAATATGGCGCCCGCGATCCCCGCGAAGAACGCGCCCACCACAAAGGTCAGCACCTTGAAATGGGAAACGTCTATGCCGGAGGCCGCCGCGGCTATCTCATTGTCCCGGATGGCGGTGATGGCCCTGCCGTATTTTGAACGGACGAACATATACATGGCGGCCACGGAAATGATCGTCAGCGTCACCGGCATCCACAGGTACGCCACCAGCTGCTTTGACACGAAGCCCAGACCGTTGGCGTACAGCGCCGGGGCCGCCGAGCCCTGGGAAAGTCCGTTCATGCCGCAGAAAGGCAGGTTGTTGATGATGTTTACGATGATGAGGCCGAAGCCCAGCGTGATAATGGCAAGATAGTCGCCCTTCATGCGCAGGGCGGGAATGCCCACCAGAAGCCCCACCAGAGCGGCGCATACGCCGGAGGCAAGCACGCATATCAAAACCACCAGCAGGAAAGCCGCGCCGGCTTTGTCCGAGTAGAAGCCCGCCCGCTGGAACGCCAGGGATATAAGGGCGGCGGCGTAGGCCCCCACGCCCATGAAACCGCAGTGGCCCAGACTGAGCTGTCCCAGAAAGCCGATGACCAGGTTCAGGGAGCAGGAGAGGATGATGAAATAGCACAACTGCCACAGTATGGTGACGCCCTTCACCGACGCGCCCAGCTGGGGCGCCATCACCGAAAGAGCTATAACGGCGGCGGATACGATCGTGTTCAGCAGATACCCGCCGGTTTTTTTCTCATTTAGTTTTGTCATAGTTATGACCATTCCTTTCACATAGCCTTAAGCACAAGCTGAAAAAGTCTGCACATGCTTCAAACCTTTTCACCTACGTTCTTTCCCAGCATTCCCTCCGGCTTTACCAGCAGAACGGCTATCAGAATAAGGTAGACGAAGGTGCTGGCCAGGGACGAGCTTATGTAGGCCGAGGAGAAGGAATATATAAGTCCGATGACAAAACCGCCAAGCATGGCTCCGGGGATGGAGCCTATACCGCCCAGTACGGCGGCGACGAATGCGTAAAGACCAAGAGTCGCGCCCATGACGTTGGTGGCCGCGGGGTACTGTGCCACATACATCAGCGCGGCCACGCCCGCCAGACCGGCGCCGATGGCAAAGGTTATAAGAATGGTGGAGTTCACGCTTATGCCCATGAGGGTCGCTGCCTGCTTATCCTCGGACACCGCCCGCATGGCCCTGCCCAGCTTCGTGCTCCGGGTGAAGGTGTAAAGTACAAGCATTATCACCAGACTTACGATGATCGTGATAAGCGTTGCCCAGCTAAGGGTTGCGCCGGATATGGATACGCCGCCGGCGGCAAAAATGGAGTCCACAGTGCGGGGGTTGGGGCCGATGGCCGGAATGGCCTGGGCCAGGTTCTCAAGCACCAGGCTCACCGCGATGGCGGTTATAAGCGCCGTCATGTTGGTGCCGGTTTTGCGCACGGGGCGGTAGGCCGCAAGCTCTGTGGCCATGCCCACCGCGGCGCAGACGATGACCGCCGCAATGACGCCCAGCCAGGCGGGAACGCCCGCAGCCTTCAGAATCGGAACCGTGAAAAACAAAGCGTAAGCGCCCACCATGATGAAATCGCCGTGGGCGAAGTTTATAAGTTTTATGATGCCGTATACCATGGTATAGCCCAGGGCTACCAGCGCGTATACGCTGCCGAGCCTGAGCCCGGTGAAAAGCGCCGTGAGAAACGCGCCCATAATTTTCTCCCTCCTTTTTTAAGAATAACGGGCGGAGACACTCCGCCCGTTACCACCGGCCGTGGCGGGGAGACACTCCCCGCGGCTGGCCTAAGCTTTGACGGATGATCTGCCGGATTACCAGTCCAGACTGTCTATGGTTTCCGACAGGCTCTGGGACACCTTTCCGTCCTTGTCGGAGATGGCGATGACCACAGCGCCCTTCTTGGGGGTGCCGGATTCATCCAGCGAGAATTTGCCGGTGACGCAGTCGTAGGTGTTGCTGGTGTCGGCCAGATATGCCTGCACGTCTTTTGCCGCAAAGGACTGCGCGCCGGTTATGGCCTGTGCATACATGTAAACGGCATCGTACACAAGAGCTGCCAGAGCGTTGGGTGCGTCGCCGTAAGCGGCGGTGTAGGCAGCGACAAAGTCTTTGACCTTCTGCGTGGTGCTGTCATTGGAATAGTGAGTGCAGAACAGCACGTCGTGGAAGGCGCTTTCGGTACCGGATGAGACCACGTCGCAGGTGCCGTCGAAGCCGTCGGCGCCGAAGATCACGCCGTCATAGCCGGCGGAGCGGGCCTGAGGTACAAGATACGGGCCCACAGCACTGTAATAGTAAGGGCAGAAAATGAAGTCCACGCCCGCGTCCACCATGGCCTGGACCTGGTTGGTGAAGTCCACGGCGTCCATGGTATCGGTGGAGGCCTCTGCCGCCACGGTTATGCTGTGTTCCTTGCAGGCGGCGGTGAAGGCGTCGTAAAGACCCTTGGAATATGTGTCGGCGGCGCAGTAGATGACGCCCACGGACTTGTAGTTGTTTTTATAGGCGTAGTAGGCGGCGATGGAGCCCTGATAGGAGTCCTTGAAGCAGGAGCGGAAGATGTAGTCGCTCTCGGTGGTGATGGAATCGGCGGTGGAGCAGCCGGTTATCAGGCACACGCCGGCGGAGTTCGCGGCGGAGGTGATGGCCGAGGTGCAGGCGGAAGTAACGGAACCGACTATCAGCTGCACGCCGTCGCCGGTGAGCTCGTTGAAGGCGTTGAGGGCTTCTGTGGGGTCGCCCTGATCGTCCTTGGCGTCAAGGGCCAAAGTATAGGCCTTGTCGCCGATCTTCACGCCGCCGGCGTCGTTTATCTGTTTGACGGCCAGCTTGGCGGCGTTGGTAGTGGTGGTGCCGTACATAGCCAGGGAGCCGGTCATGGGTCCGATATGTCCGATGGTTATTACGCTGCCGGAATCAGCGGCGGTGGTGGAGGCGGCGTCCGTCGAGCTGCTGCCGCAGGCGCACAGCGCCAATGTCATACACAATGCCAGTACAAATGCCAGAAGTTTTTTCATTTTTTTCCTCCTTTCGCCTGAGGCGAAATAAAAAATGCGGGGTGAGCGCGCACCTTTGATGTACGCACAGACCCCGTTGCCTGTATTTGCCGTTTTGCAGAGCGGCCGCTTTGCAAACAGCTTGTGAAACTAAAAAGGAGGGTGTCGTAAGAAAGCTCTTACAACACCCTCGCTGCAGCATGGACGCAGTATAAACCAAAACCCGGCGCCGCGTCAAGCTTAAAAAGTCACATTCTTTAACGGTTGAAATCGGCGCAAAATTATAAAACATACACAAAAATGGCGCACGCAGATTGTAGAATATGTCAGGCAGAGGCTGGCAAAAGCATTTTGACAAAGGTCTGTTGTTATACTGCTCCCTCAGTTCTCACGGCCGAGCTGCCGGGCCAGCTCGTCATAGAGCTGCGCCGGATCTATGGGCTTTGCGATGTGCCCGTTCATACCCGCGTCCCTGCATTTCCGTATGTCGTCCAAAAATGCGTCGGCCGTCATTGCGATGATCGGCACCGTCTTTGCGTCGGATCTGTCCATGGCGCGTATAGCCCGCGCCGCGCGGTAGCCGTCCATGACGGGCATGCGTATGTCCATCAGTATGCAGTCAAAGTATCCCACGGTGGATTCCCGGAACAGCTTTACGCACGCCAGACCGTCGTCTGCAAGCTCTACGGCGGCACCCTTGTCGGTCAGCAGCCTTTTGGCGATTTCCTGGTTAAGAGGATGATCCTCGGATATAAGCACGTGCGCTCCGGAAAGCGCGTCAGGCACGCTTGCCGCGGCCGCGGCTGAGCGGCCGGCCGCAAGACCCGCCGGCACGCACTCCGGCGTGAAGTCCAGGGAAAACGTGGTGCCTTCTCCCGACTTGCTTTTGACCGAAATGCGGCCGCCCATGGCGTCCACCAGCTTTTTGGTGATGGCAAGCCCCAGACCGGTGCCCCGCATCTCCGAATTGTCCACGCGATGCTCCTGGGTGAATGGATCGAACAGTATTTTCTGAAATTCCTCGCTCATGCCGATGCCGTTGTCGATAACGTCGACGTGCATGGTCATGCTGCTTTCCGACAGCTTTGTTTCAGCCACGCGATACCTTATCGAACCGCCCTCCGGGGTGTATTTGACGGCGTTGGAGAGAAGATTGAACACGACCTGGTTTATGCGCAGATGGTCGAAAATGGGGATGACATCGGAGAGAATCTTTTCGGGCTCGAATAAAAGAGTCTGCTTTTTTTCCAGGCACAGGGGACCGATTACCGCTGTGATGTACTGCCCGAATTCTTCCACGGGATACGGCTCAAGACGCAGCTCGACCTTGCCGCTCTCGGCTTTGGACATGTCCAGAACGTCGTTGATAAGGCTGAGCAGAAATTTGGACGAAGTGTCGATCTTGCGGAGGTAATCCGCCGTTTGTGGCGGATTGGGCTGCTCCTGCGCAAGATAGGTCATGCCGATCACGCCGTTGAGCGGAGTTCGCATATCATGGCTCATGCGGGAGAGAAATTCGCTTTTTGCCGCGCTGGCCTTATCGGCCCGCTGTGCCGCGGCCTGCAGCTCAAGGTTTTTGCTTTCTATAAGCCTCACGCTCTTCTGCCTGTAGAGAAGCAGCGCGGCCATCACCAGAAGCAGCGCAAACAGCGCCGCTGCAGTCACCATTGCGGCAGGGTGTGTAATAAGATATTCCCACAGAGTAATTCCGTGCTGCTGGGTCTCTGCCTGAGAAACTATAATTGATTCCAAGTCGCTCTGACTGAGATTGACTACCGCCTTGTCCAGTACGGTAAGCAGACAGTCGTCCGCAAGATCCGACACGCCGATGGCATATGAAATGCTGTATTGCGGGAGCAGGGCGGCCTGCAGCGAACCGGTTAAATCGCTTTCGCTCTGATAACGCTGGGCGGCGTAGGACAGTACGTAGGCTGCGTCGGCGGTCCCGTTTTTCACGGCGTCCAGACACTCGTTCATGGTGTCGTATTCCAGCAGCTTTGCCCGGCTGTCGATAACGGCGTCCCTGTAAGGCGTCGGATCGGAGGTCTTTACCAGCGCAAAGGACGAATAAGGAGGTGAAGAGGATTTTTTGGACACCTCGGAAACGGAGGCGGTAAGATAAGACGAGGTCAGTTTGAAGCCGCCCTTTTCCGCTGTGTAATAATCGTCGATGGCGTCGATGCGCACAGTGATGCCGCTGCCGTCAGAAAGCGCGCTGCAGTATTCGGCGGGAGTCTTCGTTTCAACTATCTCAAAGTTCAGGCCGGTCATTCTTTCAATCTTTGCGAATATTTCGGGGATAATGCCTTTGGCCTGCCCATTTTCAAAATACGAGTACGGAGCCCGGTCGGGTTCCACGACGGCGCGGATAGCCGTGCCGTTTTTCAGCTGGGAGTCGATATACGCCTTTTCTCTTGCGGTAAACGCTATGTCTCCGCTGGATTTCGCCGTATAGTATTTGTTCCAGAGCTCGTGCCGCCATTGGGGCTGGTTCATATCCAGCTGGTCTATGGCGCTGTTGATGTCGGAGAGGAGCCGGGTATCGTTTTTGCGCACCATTACGTAAAAATCTGAAGGCGCAAATTCGTCCAGGATCCATTCGCCGTCTATTGAGCGGAGGTTGCTTGTGAATATCGCGTCTATCCCGTTTCCGCTTTGCAGGTCGGAAGTCATCTGCTCCACAGTGTCATAATAGACCCCAATGTAGGAAAAGCCCTTTTCTTCAGCAAACTCCGCCAGACTCTCGTTGCGGCTGCTGTTTTTGAGAAGGCCGACGCGCATGCCGTCGTAGGTTGCGTAATCCCCGATGGTATACCGCGCGTCGCCGCTTTTCACTGTCAGTATGGCGGAGCTCGTGCCGATAGCCTTGTCGGAAAATGCGAACTTTGCCTGGCGCTCCGGCGTCTTCTGGGCGGAAGTCAGAATATCGATTTCACCGTTTGCGAGCATGTCCTGCATCTCTGACCAGCTTTTGTCGTAGCCCACATATTCATAAGTCCAATCGCCATATCGGGCCAGCTGCTGCAAAAAATCGTAGCCGTAGCCGCTGCGCCTGCCGTCCCCGTCCTGGATATTGTAACCGTCGAAAGCGAAAAAGCCGACGCGGAGCGTCCTGCTGTTTCCGGGCAAGGCCGAAACGGCAGGCGCGAGAGCGAAAATCAAACATACCGCTGCAAGAAAAACGCTTGCCGCGGCAGCAAAAACACGCTTTTCCATTTGTAAGTCGGCCCCCTAAAACTTTGTCGCATGCGGCTGCGCGCCGCCGAGCTCCCAAAAATGATCCAAACAGGACCCCACGACGGAGAAAAATTACATTGTGCGATTATAATAGCAGGATTTGCAGACAAAAACAACCGGTTTGCGATCCTTTCAAATAAATTTGAGAGACGAAAACCGACAGCGGCGCAAAGACCGGAAATAAGCAAGGTGACAACGGACTTTGGCCGTGGTAAAATACAAATTACAGCAGCGGAGCGCTCTGCTCCGCGGCAGGAACTCCGGCCGGGCATTGCTGCATTTATAAGCCGGTCGGCGTTGAGCGGGCGTGCCCGCAGAAAGGAAGACCCATGGAAACTAATGAAGAATCGAAAAGATCAGGGGGCATTAAAAACGCCCTTGAACAGCGCAGGACCTACTATGCGATCAATAACGTCCTGCCGGTGGCGGAAAAAACCGTAGAGACGCTGGTGGAGGAATTCACGGAACTCGTGCCCGACGCCTTCAATATGAAAAGCTCCCGCGCGGCCGTCGTCTTCGGGGACGCCCACCGCAAGCTTTGGGACAATATAGAAGGCGCTTTCGGAGGCAAGGTCCCGAAAGAAAAGATAGAGTCTTTCCGCGCCGGAGCGGGCACCATACTGTATTTCTTCGACGGCGCCACCGTGCAGGCGATGCAGGAGAAATTCCCCAGATATGCGGAAAACTTTCCCGTCTGGGCGCAGCAGGCCAGCGGCATGCTCCAGTTTGCTATATGGAGCGGCCTGAGGGAGTGCGGCATAGGCGCGTCGCTGCAGCACTACAATCCGGTTATCGACGGCGCCGTCCGCGCCCAGTTCGGCCTTTCGGATGACTGGAAGCTGGTGGCGCAGATGCCCTTCGGCGGTATAGTGTCAGAGCCGGAGCCCAAGGAAAAAGAGGACATATCCAAACGGGTTTCGGTCTTTCGCTGAACTCCGGCCGCATATGCCCGGCGCAGATATATAGAAATGCCGCCCTTTCGGGCGGCATTTCTTGTTTTCAGTTTGAAATACAGGCGGCGCGGTCTGCCCGCGTCAGTCAATACCCCGGGCGGGCACGTCGATGACGGCGTCTGACACGGGGAAGGCGGAGCAGGGGTGGATATAGCCGAACTGCACGTCGGCCGCCCGGCGGCCGTCGGTCTTTTCGGGGATGAACACCTGCCCTGATATGAGCCTGGAGCGGCACCAGCCGCACTCGCCGCTGCGGCAGCGGGAGGGGGCCTTTATCCCGGCACGCTCCATGGCCACCAGCAGCGGCTCGTCCGCCAGGGCCGGCAGTTCATAGGTCATGCCGCACTGGGTCACCTTCAGCGTGAAGCTTTTGCCTTTCATGTCCATGGGATAGCCCGGCTGGTTCCAGGGATCCTTGATGGCGCCGAAAAGCTCCCGGCGGACGAATTTGCGCCGGAGGTTCAGCTTTGCGATCTCCCCGTCCAGAAAATCGTACATGGCCTGGGGGCCGCACATGAATATGCTGTAAGTTCCCGGCTCGCCGCCGTATTTGGCGATGAGCTCCGAGGTAATGAAGCCGTGCTCGAAGCCGGGCCTTTCCTCGTCGGAGAGGACGTGCACCACGTGTACCCTGGGGCACGCCGAGGCGATGTCGTCCAGCTCCTTTTTGTAGACTATGCCGTCGGCGGTGCGGGAGCCGAAGATAATGGTGAGATCGAAGTCCTCGCGGCCGTCGAGAATGGCGTATGCCATGCCCATGAAGGGCGTTATGCCGCTGCCGCCCGCAAGGGCCACCACTTTTTTGGCGTCCCGCAGGGGTTCGTAATAGAGATTGCCCTGGGGCCCGGATATGACGATCTTTTGTCCCGCGGCCCAGTTGTCCTGAATGTACGGGGACACGAAGCCGGCATCGTCCCGCTTGACGGTGATGTTGTATTCGCCCCGCTTTGCCCAGGCGGGACTGCCGCACAGGGAGTAGGAGCGGGTGGTGTTGGTGCCGCCGATGGAGACGAGCACGCTGACGTACTGCCCGGCGCGGAAGGGGGCCAGGGGCCCGCCGTCCGCGGATTTGAGGACGATGGTCTTGGCATCGGAGCCATTGGGACGTATCTCGGATATCACAACGTCCTGTTTTTCCGGGTGCATAAACTTTGCCTTTTCATTGGTCTCAAGGGTTTTCGGCAGCGGAAGCGCGGGGGAGGCCTGTATGGCCGCCTCGCGGTTTTTGGCCAGATTCTTGAACTTCAGCATGTCCAGCTTGCCGATAAGACCGACCTTAACATTCAGCGACATTTTATTTTCCCTCCTCTTCCTTCATCTGCGCAAGGGTCAGCCGGGCCATCATGTTGCCGGAGAAGAAGGCGGAATTGAAGCCGTCGCCCCGGATGCTGGCCGCGCCGCAGAACTTGAGACCCTTTATGGGATAGTCCTGCTTCATCATCATCATCCGCGCCATCATGGCGTCCCAGTCCCGCAGCTCGTAGCCGTAGGCCGCGCCCTGGGGAACCATGGCGTAACGGCAGAAGGTCCAGGGTGTGGCGACGGAGATCTCCTCTATGGCGTCGCGGATCCTGATGCCGGTTTTTTCCTCAAACCAGCTTATCATGCCGTCGGCCACTTTCTCCTTGACGGCCACGTAGTCCTCCGGATCAATGTCCTTCCAGCAGTCGTCCATGTAGGTGGTGGTCAGGGACATCATGCAGGTGCCATCGGGCGAGGCGTTGGGATTTACGACGTTGTAGCACAGGGCGATGTTGTACTTGTTGGTCTCGATGCTCTTCAGACTGTTGTATTCCTTTACCGAGTCCGCCGACTGGGGCAGGAAAAAGCTGTAATCGTGTATGCCCAGCTCCTCCGCCGTCTTGTCCAGGCCCAGATATACCACGAACATGCGCGCGGAATAGCGCCGGGCGTTTGCCAGCTTCAGCTCCCGCTCCGGAACCTTGTCCCCGGGCAGCATGGCGGCGTAGGCCATGGAGGGGTTGCCGTTGCACACTACATAGCGGGTCTCCGCCTCGCCGCAGGTGGTGACAACGCCGGAAATGTGGTCGCCGTCAAAATTGAATTTCAGTGCCCGGCAGTTGAACCAGCACTCGCCGCCCATGGCCCGGAAGCGTTCCACCAGGCCTGTGGTGATCTGATTGCTGGTGCGGTCGGGGATGTAAGCGCCCAGCGTGACGTACAGCGTCACCATGTTGACGTACTGCATGAAGCTGAGATGCTCGGCGTCCACGCCCAGATAACCCCAGTATGTGGTCATGATGTCCTGGGCCTTGTCCGGCATTTTCAGCGCCCTGAGCACTTTGTTTACGGGGTAGCCCGCCGTGCGCAGAAAATTGGGGTACTTCTCCTGCATGAGTTTGGAGTCCACCTTGCCCGCCGCGTCGGTCATGTAGTGGCCGGCCTCCAGGGTCTCGTCTCCCAGCTCAAAGAAGTCCGAAACGGATTTGCGGCAGCCGGGCACCAGCTCCTCCATCTTGCTGATAAAGTTCTCCCGCCCGGAGGGCAGCACCGCATCGATGGGCGAACCGTCCCGGGCCGTGGTTATGACTCTGAAATTGTCCGGCACCTCGTGCCAGGGTATGTCCAGTCCAAAATCGTCCACTATGATCTTTCGCGCCCCGCCGGGATTTTCCGCGCTGCCCAGCTCGCACATTTCATGCAGCGCAGTTTCGAATTCAAAGCGGCCGCGGCGGAAGCTGGTGGCCACGCCGCCGGGGAGATTGTGCTGTTCTATTAGCAGAGTGTGCTTGCCGGCCTTGGCCAGCCGGCAGGCCGCCGCCAGACCGCCGTTGCCGGCGCCGATGACGACCGCATCATATTTAGGCATACAGATATCCTCCTTCTTTTCCGTGTTGGTAATACCACAGCTGATTACGCCTAAAGTATAGTTAATGTAATAACAAAGTTCAACAATAAGCGAAAATTTCGGCGTTTTTGGTATTGCGGCACCTTTACTTTTGCATATAATGGCGGTAAAATCAAAAACAATTAATGTGGTATTACCAGAAACGTCCCAAAGGGAGGACCGGCTATGGGCTATACGAAGATAAACGCGCTGTCGCTGACGGATCTTTTTGTCCAGCAGATAGAGAACATGATACTTTCAGGCGAGCTGGGAGTAGGGGAGCAGCTCCCGGCGGCGAGGGAACTGAGCGCGAGGATGGGAGTCAGCCGCCCGGTGATATCGGCGGGTCTGGTGGAGCTGGAAAAGCTGGGCTTTGTGGAGATAGTACCCCGGCAGGGCGTCTATGTAAGCGATTACAGACGCAAGGGCACGGTGGAGACGCTGGTGGCCATCATGCGCTACAACGGTGGCGCCATGCGGAAAAACGAGGTCCGCTCGCTTTTGGAGACCAGGGACTCCCTTGAATGTCTGTGCGCAAAACTGGTAACGGAGCGGGCGAAGGACGACGAGCTTGCCGCGCTGGGGCCCATGCTGGACGCCATACGGGACGCGCCGGACTGCGACGGCGCGGCGGAAGCGGTTTTCTGCTTTCTGCATGAGCTGGCGGTGCTGTCCGGCAACGTGCTGCTGCCGCTGATGTACTACTCCTTCCGCTCGGCGGGGGTGTATCTGTGGTCGCTGTACGCAAAACAGAACGGGATAGAGAAGCTCTATGAGCTGAAGCTGGGTTTTTACAGGGCGCTTTTGAACCGCGACGGGGAAGAGGCCCAGCGCCTGACTCACCGTATAATGGACGCCGCAATCGACAACCTGAGTCTCTACGGCTCCTGAAAGGATCTGCAGATTGCCAACAGAGAGAACAAATGGTAATATAAAGACATAAGAACAGCCCTTATGCGGAATAACCGAAAATTTTGGCATGGGGAGCTGCAGCCGGAAGGGGGGGTGAGGGATGAAAGCCGGACGTCACAGCCGGGCGGGAAAAAACAGACTGAGCCGTAAGGTGCCGGAGACCATTATACTGGCGGCGCTGGTCTGCCTGCTGTGCGTTGTCGTATTCAGGCGCGCAAAGCCGGCGCAGGCCGCGCAGCCTTCCGCGGCGCCCGCGCAGACGCTGACCTCGCCGCAGCCTTCTGCGGCCGAGGAATCCCCCGCTTTGGAATTCGCCCCCCGCTGCGTCGACAGTACGGAGCCCGAAAAGCTGCTTAAAAGCACCGGGATCATGGTGGACGGCGCCGCGGCGGACAGCTATGCCGCCGCACAGGGCGAAATTATAGATTTCGGCCAGGGAAAAGAATATACCGAAGCTCAGGGCATAGTCACTTTCCGGGGCAACAATTTCCGGGATACCGCCGCATACGGAACGGCCGATATAACACAGAAAAAATTCGGCGGCAGCTGGTCCGTGCGGTCCGGCTCGCTGAAGGCGCCGGACGGCGCGGTGTGGACGGGCAGCGGCTGGGTAGGGCAGCCGCTCATTATGACCTGGCCCATGGACGTACGGGCGCATATGAACATGTACGACTGGGCAAAAAAGCAGGACAAGCTGACGGAGGTCGTATATGCCACCATGGACGGGCATGTCTATTTTCTGGATCTTGAAACCGGCAAGCCCACCAGGGACGCCCTTAATCTGGGCTATACCTTCAAGGGCGCCGGGGCGCTGGATCCCAGAGGCTACCCGATATTGTACCTGGGGGCCGGATACGACAGCAGCCTGGGCAGATCGCGGGCGTTCATAATTAATCTTCTTGACTGCTCGGTGATGTACGAATTCGGAAACAGCGACAGCTTCAGTCTCAGAGGCGGCCTGTCGTTTTTCGACGGCTCCCCGCTGGTGGACGCGGAGACGGATCAGCTGATATATCCCGGCGAGAGCGGCATACTGTACATCATAAAACTGAACACGTCTTACGACCGGGAAGCAGGAAAGCTTTCCATAGCCCCTTCCAAGACCGTGAAGTGGCGCTATTACGGCACCCGCAGCGCGGGGCGTTATCTGGGCATGGAGGACAGCGCCGTTATATGGCGCGGGCACCTTATTATCGCGGAAAACGGCGGCGATCTTTTCTGCCTTGATATCAACACGCTTAAAGTGGACTGGGTGCAGGACGTTCTGGACGACACCAACGACTCCCCGGTGCTTGAGCTGGAGGACGGAATACCGTATATCTACATCAGCACATCCTTCCATTACGGCTGGCGTTCCACCGGGACAGCGACTATACCAATATGGAAGATTGACGCCCGCACGGGCGAAATAGTCTGGCATACTGATTATACCTGCTATACGGTGCCGGAGGTTTCCGGCGGCGTTCAGGGCACCGTCGCGCTGGGCAAAAACAAGGTGGACGACCTCATATATGTGCCGGTAGCCCGCACAGGCAGCGCCTCCGCGGGCAAGCTGACGGCCCTGTACAAGTCCACGGGCAAGGTGGCCTGGGAACTGGACAGCTACTACGCCTGGAGCTCGCCCGTGGTTGTGTACGACAGCCAGGGAAACGGCTATATCGTCTACTGCACCTGCGGCGGCAGCATATATCTGCTGGACGGCCGGACCGGCGAAAAGCTGGACGTGCGCGACCTGGGCGGCAATATCGAAGCTTCGCCCGCCGTTTACGGCAGCACCGTGGTAGTCGGCACCCGCCGTCAGATGATATACGGCATCAAGCTCACCTGATATTCAGCTGCGTTTGCTTTTGCCGCGCCAGAATGACGTGCGCCGTCCTGCATCAGCAATGGGAAAAGGAGCTGTGAAGATGAGGAGTTTTAACTCCTGCTTCTTCACAGCCCCTTTTGCATATCAGATGAAAATCCGGATCACTTTAAATACTGGCGGTCGTAGTTGCCCTGGATGCATTTTACCATTATTGTCATGACGTCGTTGAACGGTGTGGGTATGCCCAGTTCCCGGCCGTACTTTGAGATCATGCCGTTGAGCACGTCCACCTCGGTCTGGCGATTGTTCATGAGCATATCCTGCGCCATGGACGGATAATAGTCACCCATGTTGTCTATGAAATTTTTCAGGTGCGTGTTCATGAATTCGCCGGCATCGAAGGGGCAGCCTCTGGCCGTGGCCACGGCGCAGCACTCTCCGACCACGCCCTGGAAAAGCTGCATGCCGTACTCGTCCCGGGCAACCTCGAAGATCTTAAGCCTTACAAGCGCGCAGACGGTGTTGACGCAGCAGTTGATTATGACCTTGCGCCATATAAACGGCCAGTCGTCGTCGTGATACTCCGCCCGGCAGCCGCCGGCCGTGAAGACACCGGCAAGATATCGCCCGGCGCCGTCGATGACCTCGTCATGAGCCATGGGGCCGAAATGAGCCAGCAGGCCGTCCACCTCCGTGCTGACGCAGCAGCCCGGGCCGCGGAGAGCCGTGCCCAGAGCTCCGCTGCCCACCAGAATGCGGTCAGCGGGAAAATGCGACATCAGTATGTCGGAATTCCCCAGCCCGTTTATCAGGGAGCAGACCACAGTGTTTTCTCCTATACAGGGCATGGCGCTTTCCACCGCGCCCTCAAGCTGCGTGGCCTTGGTGACGAATATGACTATATCCATCGTGCCGATGCCGTCGGCGGAATACGCGGTTTTGAAGCCGTCCAGATGGTAATGCGTGTCGGGGTAGACAATGAAATCCAGGCCGTCCCTGGCGATCTTGTCCATATGCTCCTTATACCTGTCCACAAGCGTCAGATCCGCGCCGCCCTTCCGCAGGTATCCGGCAAAGACGCTGCCTGCCGCGCCGCAGCCGATCATGGCAATTTTCATGCTGTCCATACCTCCCATAATGATCAGAACGCGCCCTTGACGTATTTTGTGGTGACCGCGCCTGAGGCGGCGGAGGAAACGCTGCCGCAGTATTTCACCAGATACCCGGATTTCACCTTCAGCGGCGGCCTTACCCATTTTTCCATCCGGGATTTTATCACTTCGTCCGGAACGTTCAGATTTATGGTGCGGGAGGGAATATCCACGGTAATGGTGTCGCCCTCCTCGATGACGGCGAACACCCCGCCCTCCATGGCTTCCGGAGAGACATGTCCGATCGCCGCGCCTCTGGTGGCGCCGGAAAAGCGCCCGTCGGTGAGCAGCGAGACTGTCTCGCCCAGACCTCTGCCGACGATGGCGGCGGTGGGGGAGAGCATTTCGCGCATGCCGGGGCCGCCCTTGGGGCCCTCATATTTAATTACCACCATGTCGCCGGGAACGATCTTCCCGTCCAGAATGGCGTTTGCCGCGTCCTCCATATAGGAGAAAACCCTTGCCCTGCCGGTGTGGCGCATCATTTCGGGGCATACGGCGGCGGATTTTACCACGCAGCCGTCGGGAGCCAGATTGCCGAACAGCACGGCCAGGCCGCCCTGCGCGCTGTACGGGTCCTCGGCGGAGCGGATGACGGAGTGATCCAGCACCGGGTGTTCGGGCAGCTGCTCGCCGACAGTCCGGCCGTTCACGGTCATGCAGTCCCCTTTGATAAGGCCCTTTTTGGAAAGCTCGTTCATTACGGCGTATATGCCGCCCGCGCGGTACAGGTCGTCCATATGGTGATGCCCGCTGGGGCTTATCTTGCACAGACTGGGCGTTTCACGGGAGATGTCGTCGAACACGGTGAGAGGCAGCGTCATCCCCAGCTCGTTGGCGATGGCCGGTAGATGCAGGGTGGTGTTGGTGGAGCCGGCGATGGCCATGTCCACGTGTATGGCGTTGATAAACGCGTCCATTGTAAGGATGGAGCTGGGGCGCACGTCTTCGTTAACCAGCGTCACGCACCGCATGCCGGCCCGCTTGGCCAGCGCCAGCCGCTCGCCGTAATAGGACGGCACGGTGCCGTTGCCGGGCATGGCTATGCCCAGGGCTTCGGCCAGGCAGTTCATGGAGTTCGCCGTGAACATGCCGGAGCAGGAGCCGCAGCCGGGGCAGGCGTGGAGCGCGAATTCTTCCTGCTGCGCCTCGGTCATATCCCCGCTTTTAACATGACCCACGGTTTCAATGCATGCGCTGTAATCGGAGGTGTCGGCGCCGTTGTAGCCGGTGGGCATCGGGCCGCCGGACACCACTATGGAGGGAATGTCCATTCTGGCGGCCGCCATTATTGCTCCGGGGATGGTCTTGTCGCAGTTTACGATGAGCACCAGCCCGTCCAGCCCGTGGGCCATGGTCATGGCCTCTATGCTGTCGGCAATGAGCTCGCGGCTGGGCAGGGGGTACATCATGCCCTTGTGGGACATGGTTATTCCGTCGCAGATGGCTATGGCCGGAAATTCCACTGGTACGCCGCCTGCGGAGGCCACGCCCAGCTTTACCGCCTCGGCTACGCCGCGCAGGTGAAAATGGCCGGGGACTATCTCGTTGAAGGTGTTTACGACACCGATAAGCGGCTTGCGGCCGATCTCCTCTGAAAGATGGCCGGTGGCGTACAGCAGCGCCCGGGCGTCCACGTGATCCACGCCGCAGAATATCTTTTCGCTTCTTTTCTTATCCATGGCGCCTCAATCCTTTTCCATGGCGCGCTTTGCGCCGGCAGCGATGTCGTCGACGGAAAGGCCGTAGGCGTCCAGCAGCTCCGCTGCCTTGCCGCTGCGGGGGTACACGTCCCGAAGCCCCAGTCTTATGACCCGGCAGGGATGATAGTGGCAGGCCACCTCGCATATGGCGCTGGACATGCCGCCGTAGATGTTGTGATCCTCCACCGCCACGGCGCAGTTGGTGCGCCTGAGTACGGCGGTGACGCCGGCGCTGTCCATGGGTTTCACTGTGGACACGTCCACCAGCGTTGCGTTTATGCCTTCAGCCTTCAGCTTCTCCGCGGCGGCAATAGCTCTGTCCATGATAAAACCGGAGGCAAACACGGCCACGTCGTCGCCATAATGCAGCACTTCGCGGACCTTGCCGAATTCAAAGGGGGTATCGTCGGGGAAAACCTCCGGCTCCCGGCCGGAGCCCAGACGCAGATATACGGGGCCGTCCTGCTCCATCATGGCCAGGGCCGCCTTGTAGGCCTGCCCGGCATCAGCGGGACAGAGCACCTTTACGCCCGGCATGGAGCGCATTATGCCCACGTCCTCGTAAAACTGATGGGTCACGCCCTCGCGCTCTCCGCCCAGCATACCGCCGTTGAGCCCGATGAATTTTACGTTCAGGCCGGGATAGGCCACAAACGTGCGTATCATCTCGCAGGCGCGCATGGTGAGGAAACCGGCATAGGTAACCACGATGGGCTTCATGCCCGTGGTGGCAAGTCCCGCCGCCACGTCCACGGCGTCCTGCTCCGCAATGCCCACTTCAATGACCCTGTCGGGAAACTCATCCCGGAACGGCACCGCCCTGGCGGCCGCCACGGAGTCTGGGGAGACAATGACTATTTTATCGTCGCCGCGGGCCAACTCCAGAACCGCCCGCATGGCGGCTTCGCGTGTGCTTTTCGTACTCATATCGCACCTCCAAGCGCCTTTCTGGCGATTTCGACTTCTTCGTCGCTGGGCACCTTCTTGTGCCAGGCGTTGTTGTTTTCCATATAAGGCACGCCCTTGCCCTTGACGGTCTTCAGGGCAATATATGACGGCGCGTCGGTGACGGCCTTCGCATTTGCGATTGCTGTGCGGATGGCGCTGATGTCGTGGCCGTCGATGACCTGCACATGCCAGTGGAAGGCTTTCCATTTGTCCTCCACGGGGTACAGGCTGGAAAGATCTGTGACCTTGCCGCCGGACTGGTAGTTGTTGCAGTCGGCGAACACTATGAGATTGCCGGCCTTCTGCTTCGCCGCCGCCATGGCCGCCTCCCAGATCACGCCCTCCTCCTGCTCGCCGTCGCCCACGATGACGTAGACATGGTTGTCTATCTTCTGATAGCGGCAGCCCAGGGCCATGCCAAGGCCGATGGCGATGCCGTTTCCAAGGGAGCCGGACACCGTGTCCACCCCGGGGACCTTGTTCATATCGGGGTGCCCCTGGAGAAAGCTGCCCAGGGAGCGCAGTCCGCCCAGTTCTTCAACGGGGAAGTAGCCCCTGCGGGCCAGCGCCGCGTAAAGTATGGGGCAGGCATGGCCCTTGGAAAGAATGAAACGGTCACGCTCTATCCAGCGGGGGTTTTGCGGATCCAACCGCAGCTCCTCAAAAAACAACACGGCCATAACGTCCGCTATGGACATGCACGGGCCGGGATGTCCGTCGCCCGCGGTGTGTACCGTTTCGACCACATCCAGGCGCAGACGGTTGGCCATGCGCGACAATTCTTCGACAGTCATCTGCATTACCTCCATACAATAATCCTTTTATCATCCGACGTAGGATGTTACAATACTAGCATAGTTGCCGGGCAAAGTAAATAAACCATTGCCAAAAATCAGACGTTTTGTCGCTTTGCGTAAAAACCAACAGCCCGATTTGTGCAGTTTTCAGTGGGGAGCCCACAGGCGGGACGGGTCGAAATTCTGTGGTTAAAGTTGACAGAGCGGTGAGTTTTAAGTATAATTACCTCCGCATAAGTATTGATTTGAGGTGTGGATATGGATTCAACCGACAGCAAACTTGAATATCCCAATCTGCGGAATACATCCGTGGTTGACAGTGTACAGAACTGGATAACCGACCAGATCATAAAGGGCAATCTGTGCCCGGGCGACAAGCTGCCGACGGAATCCGAACTGTGCCAGAATCTGGGGGCCGGGCGCAATTCAGTGCGGGAGGCAATTAAAAAGCTGGAGGCCTACGGCGTCGTTTATATAAAGCGCGCGGAGGGCACCTTTGTCTGCGAAAACTACAATCAGAACATGCTTGACCCGATGCTGTACAATATCATCCTGCGCAAGAACAACTGGTCCGACTTTGTGGACATGCGCCGCACCATCGACATCGGAACATTATATGTGGTCATGCGAGAGATAAAGGACGGCAGCGAGCTGGAACCAGTTAGGAGAGCCCTGAAAGAGCTGGAAACGCTGGCATTGAAAAAGCGGGGCAGCGTGGAAGCGATAACGGACGCCGACTGCAGCTTTCATAACGCCGTCACTGCCATGAGCAGCAATCCCCAGCTGATAACCCTTACGGATTACATAAACAGAATAACCGTTCCCAGCCGCGTGGAAACCGCCAGAGCCGTGATGGAGCAGGGCGAGATGGAACGCTATGTGGAGCTCCACCGTCAGTGGCTGTCGGTGATGGAGCAGGGTGCCTTTGATCAGATCGAAAACGTGGTCGTGGGGCACTACGTGTTTTGGACAAATGTTAACAGCGACTGATAAATACAATATCCGGCACAGATTGCGCCGGATATTGCTGCGTTTATATATAAATATTGTTTGGCGATGACTATACACACAAGCATTTTTGACTAATAATCCTGAACATTTCTTGTTGTAAATGCCGATTTACAGCAGTTGAAGGATGAGTTATTATATATCCAAAACATAGGACGTAGGACGTTGCGCCGGATGCGGAGGACATATGAAGGTTGGACTTGTATATACCAGCACAACACCTGAGCTGATAGCCGATGTGGAAAAGCAGGTGAAGGACCGGCTGGGAAGAGAAGTTGAGCTATACAGCCAGGCCGACCCAAGCATACTTGCAGAGGCCAGAGAGGCCGGACACGTGACGGCCCCTGCGGCAGCCAGACTTGTGGAAATGTTTATGAAGGCTGTGGAGGAAGGCTCAGACGCCGTCCTGAATATATGTTCTTCTGTGGGCGAGGTGGCTGACGCCGCCCAGGACTTGGCAAAATATGTGGGTGTTCCCATCGTCCGCATAGACGAGGAGATGTGCCGGGAGGCCGTGCGCAGGGGAAGCAGGATAGCGGTCATGGCCACGCTGCCCACCACGCTGGAGCCTACAAAAAACACCATCAAGCGCGTTGCGCGGGAGATGGGCAGAGAAGTGGAGCTTATAGATGTGCTGGTGGACGGAGCCTTTGGTCTTGACCAGTCTCAGTTCCGCACCAGAATGTCGGAGTGCGCCGGCACGGTGGCCGACAGAGCCGACGTCATTCTCTTCGCCCAGGGCTCCATGGCATACTGCGAGGAATATATCTCCGACAAATACGGCAAGACCGTACTGTCCAGCCCGCGCTTCGGCGCTGCCGCCCTGCAGGCCGCCCTCGCGGCAAAGGGACTTATCTGACAAGCAAAAAACCGGAAATAAAACAACAAAACAGGAGGAAAGAAAAATGAAAAAGGTTCTTGCACTGGTTCTTGCCCTGTGCATGGTCCTCGCTCTGTGCGCCTGCGGCACAGCGGCCACTCAGACGGCCGCCACCACCGCCCCTGCAGAGGGAGAGAACATCGTCCTCAAGCTGGGTGTTTCCACCAACGAGACCGACCCCCGCACCGTGGCCGCACAGTCATTTGCCGACGAGGTGAAGACCAAGACTAACGGCGCCGTCACGGTTCAGATCTACACCTCCGGCCAGCTGGGCGGCGACGCCGACCTTATCGAGGCGCTGTCTCTGGATTCCGGCACGGTGGACATCATTATCACCGACGCGTCCAATTTCGCCACCTACGAGCCCCAGATGGGCATCTCCGCACTGCCTTTCCAGTTCAAGGACTTCGATATGGCCTGGGCCTTCATGGACAGCGACATTGAAGCCGCGGCCGAAAAAACCCTGCTCAATGACAACATGCGCGTTCTGGCCCATTACTGCAACGGTTTCCGCTGCCTGACCACCTCCGACAAAAAGGTCAGCACCCCGGCAGACATGAAGGGCCTGCTCATCCGCACCCCTGAGAATCCCGTCATCATGGCAACCATGACCGCTCTGGGCGCCAACCCCCAGCCGCTGGCATTCTCCGAGCTGTATCAGGCTCTTCAGCAGGGCACATATGACGGTCAGGAGAACCCCATCCCCGTTATCTACAACAACAACCTCTATGAGGTCCAGAAAAACATAACCATCACCAATCACATCTATTCCGGTATGTGCTTCACCATCGCAGAAAGCACCTGGCAGAAGCTGAGCAAGGATCAGCAGGACATCGTGGCCGCCGCCGCCAAGACCAGCGCCGACTACGACCGCCAGATGAATCAGCAGCAGAGCGAGGATTATCTGGCAAAGCTGCAGGATGCCGGCATGAACGTTATCACCCCGGACCTTACCCCGTTCAAGGAGGCCACTGCCGGCGTCGCCGAGAGCTATCGCGACACCTACGGCACCATGCTGGACGATCTGAACACCTGGCTGACAAGCTACAAGGGCTGAGAGTCCTGACCGAAACCCACACCAATTGCCTGCGGGCGCGGCGCAGTGCGCCGTGCCCGCAGTTTTTGCCACAGGAGGGATGATATGCTTAAACTGCAGCGAGGTATAGATAAAGTAGCCACCGCCGTTTCAGCCGTGCTGTGCGCGCTGATGATGGCAATTCTGGTAATGAATATTATTCTGCGATATACGCCCCATGTGGGCGGCTTTTCCTGGTATATGGAGAGCAGCCAGTATCTGAACGTGTGGTCCATGCTCATTGCCGGCATCGCCATATCCGTTAAGGTGGAGCATCTGAAGGTGGCCGTGATAGACGACCTTACAAAACGCTGGCCGGTGGTGCACATGATACAGCAGACCATCGTGGCGCTGTTCAACGTGACCTTTTATCTGGTTATGGCTTATTCCGGGTATATTTACGCGCTCCGCGCCAGACAGGCCGTGTCCACCATGCCCATTTTTAAAATGGGACAGGTCTATATAATGTTCCCGATTGCCGGAATACTCAGCGCAATATCTGTGATAATCGGCCTTATCATTTATTTGCAGGATTATAAAGGAGGTTTGAACAAATGATAGCTTTTTTGCTGCTGACCTTCTTTGCTCTGATAATTTTCGGCGTTCCCATCGCCATGAGCCTGGGTCTTGCCTCCATAGGCGGGCTGCTGTTCATCGACCACACCAATCTGCTGACCGTGTGCCAGCGCATGTTTGCGGGCATGAACTCATTTGCGCTGCTGGCCATCCCCCTGTACACATTCGCAGGCTTTACAATGTCCAAGGGCGGCATATCCAAGCGGCTTATGGACTTTTGCTATTCCATAGTCGGCAAGATACCCGGCGGCCTGGGTCACGTAAATATACTGGCCAGCATGGTGTTCGCAGGTATTTCCGGATCCGCCGTTGCCGACACGGCCGGAGTTTCCGGCATGATAATGCCGCAGATGGTTGACAAGGGCTATTCCAAGGAGGAATCAGTGGCGGTCACCGCCGTGTCCTCCACCATTGGAATAATCATCCCCCCGTCCATCCCCATGGTGGTCATCGCCGGCATCGTGGGCATCTCCACCGGCAAACTGTTTTTGGGCGGCATCATCCCCGGCATAATGCTGGGCATTGCCCAGATGATAGTCTGCTACTTCCACGCCAAAAGAGACAAGGTGCCCAAGGAAGAGGGCAAATTCGACTTTAAGCTGTTCCTTAGCTGCACATGGAAGTCTCTGCCCGCGCTGCTGATGCCGTTTATTATCGTGGGCAGCATCATCTCCGGCATAGTCAGCCCCACCGAAGCGGGCGCCATTGCCGTTGTGTACGGCCTTATTGCCGGCGGACTCGTCTACAGGGAGCTCAAGTGGGAAGACATAAAATTCGCTTTCTGCGAAACCGTCAAGACCAGCGGACGCATATTCATCGTCATCGGTGCGGCCAGACTGTTCACGGTGCTGCTTACCACAGCGGGCTTTGATAAATGGGTCGCCGCCACAATGCTGGGCTTCACCACCAATCCCACGATGATACTTCTGATAATCCTTTTCATATTCTTCATCGTAACAATGTTCATGGAGTCTATCGCCACTCTGACGCTGTTCATGCCCATCATTTTCCCCATTGCCTTGCAGGTGGGCATAGACCCAATAGTCCTGGGCGTTCTCATTACGGTGGTCATCGGCATAGGCCTTGTCACCCCGCCGGTGGGCATGTGCCTGTACGTGGCCTACGACCTGATGAAGATCCGGGTAAAGAGAGTTATGCCCAGCCTCATTCCGTATATTCTGGTGACCTTTGTGGTCATTGCCATACTCATTGCCGTTCCTCAGCTGATCACTTGGCCCGGCGCGTTTGTCGGATGACGCAGAATCTGTAAATAAAGGGCGCGTTGCAAAACGGAAATGTTTTGCAACGCGCTTTTTTACACGAAACGAAGGAGGAGACATGGGCAGGCAAGCAGCTAAAGACCGGTTTTGTGGAAAACCTCGTATGCGAAAGGAGCCTCCGGCGATGCCGCAGGCCTGGAATGTGGAATATTCAGTTTTGCTTTCTCAGGAGATGCGAATTTCAGAAAGATGCGTTTTCAGCCGCCCGTTTTCGCGCTTCATCCAGTACTTCTTCACGTTGAACGCCAAGCAAAGCAGATACAGCTCCGTATGGACGCTGCGCTTGCCTCTCGTGAGGAACCGCCGGAAGCCAAAATCGTTCTTCAGCAGCGCGAACGCGCCTTCCACCTGTATGCTCCGGCACAGGCGCAGATACACCCCACGCTCCGTCGTGATGTTCGCCTCCGAGACCGCCCGCTTCTCCCACAACTCCCGCTTGAGCTTTAGCTCCTTGGGCTCGTTCATGTCCTGCGCCTGACAGCATTGCGCTCTGTACTCGCAGTCGGTACAGCTCTCGCAGCGGTAATACGCCGTGGTCATGATCTTGCCATGCACA
>Ga0183097_10233_pt1 | contig 164634 bp, 149 predicted proteins | sample BioMet8_FD_128883 | JGI IMG/M metagenome (GOLD analysis project Ga0183097, IMG submission 128883) | Microbial communities from bioreactor (seeded with sewage sludge) at Lawrence Berkeley National Lab, California, USA - Biofuel... | ecosystem: Engineered > Bioreactor > Anaerobic > Unclassified ... | reverse complement strand
ATCGTCTCCACTACCATTACCTTGAACTCCGGCGTGTAGCGCTTATTTGGTATCCCTTTTGGCATAGTAAAACACCCCAATCGTTATTCAGTATATCATACTGTCTAACAATTGGGGTGCAGTTCAACTTCCGCGGTGCTTTTTTTCAGGTTGCAGCGGTGCCGGAGGTTTGCGTTCCTGTGCTACTTGGCGGACCGCCTCCCTGGGGCCCACCGGAGGGACCACCCTGTGGCCCGCCGCCGGAGGGCGGGCCAGACTCCGTGCCACTGTTCGTGCTGCTGCTCGAATCGCTGCCGGTGGAAGTGTCGGAGCCGCTGCTCTGTGAGTTTCCACCCTGGGGACCGCCGCCGGTCATACCGTCGCCCCCGCCCATTCCGTTAGAGGTTTGGGTGCCGGAGGTGGTCGAGACGCCGGACAGCGTGACCTGGACGGTTACATCGCCCGCAGCGACCGTGTAGGTGGATCCCTGGGCCAGGGTAGCCGTAGAGATTGCAGCGGTCTGGTAATCCTTAGACGGGGTATAGGACAGAACCACCTTGCCGCTGGAGTCGGTAACGGTCAGCTCCGTGCCGCCGGCGATGGAGCTGTCGAAGATCACCAGTATGGAGCATTGGGTGGAGCTGTCGCCGAACGCCTCTGCCATACCGGATGCGCCGGCAGCTACTACCGTGCCGCCGCTGATGGTGGCGGTGCAGCCATCGCCGTAGTCCAGTGCGCCGTTGCCGGCGTTGGTGGGACCGTCCACATAGATCTCGCCGCCGGTCACGGTCAGATCGCCGTTGGAATCCAGTCCGTCTCCGGAGGCGTTCACATACAGTGTTCCGCCGGAGATCGTCAGCTGCGGGGTTTCTCCGTCGGAGGAGGTGCCGGCCGCCGTGCCGGGGCCACCCGCAGTGGTGCTGTCGCTGCCGCCGGCGGCGTTCAGTCCGTCGTCGCTTGCAGTGATATGGATTGTTCCGCCGCTGATGTCGATGGTTTCACCCTCCAGTCCCTCATAGGACTTGCTGATGGTGATCGTTCCTCCGCTGACAGACAACGTGCCATCGGCGTGAATTCCGTCATCCCCGGAGGACGCGGTCAGCACGCAGCCGTCTCGGACGGATACATCGCCATTGGAGTGGACAGAGTCGTCAGCGGAATCGATGACATAATTGCCGCCGGCCAGAACCAGCGCGGTGCCGGATTTCAAGGCCTTGGCGCTGTCCGAAGTTGTCTCCGAGGTGGTATTTGCGGTGTCATCCGAAGAGGATCCGGTGGCGGCGGCGGTCTGAACTGTCGCTGCGGTTGTGGCCGCCGGAGTTCCGGATGTCTGGGCGGTAGTCCCGCTGTTCGTCTGACCGCCCCAACTGCCGCCCGGTCCGCCGTTCTGACCGCCGCCGGTGGGGCCTCCATCTGTCTTTGTGCTGGCGTTGGCGCTTCCGCCGCCGGTGTTGACGGTAAAGTCTCCATCGGTGACGCACAGCAGCGTTTCGGCCTGGATGCCGTCGTTGCCGGCGGTGATTGTATAAGTACCGCCCGCGATATAGACGAATCCGAGGGTAGTATCACTGTCATTGTTGGCCTGAATGCCGTCTGTGCCGGCGGTAATCGTATAGGTACCGGAGGCGATCTTGACGCAGTCCTTGCCCCGCAGCCCGTCGCTGACGGAATTCACTGTCAGTGTAACACCTGCCAGCACCAGATCGTCCTTGGACACGATGCCGTGTTTGTAATTGCCGTTTACCGTCAGGGAACCGGAGCCATTCACCGTCAGATCATCGTGGCTGAACACCGCGCCCGTCACTTCATCCGCGGTAGCTTCATCAGAGAAAGTCTCACCGCAGGCGAGTGTATTTGCGGTGTTGTCTGCTACGGTCAGAAAAACTTTATCCGCCTGCTTCACATACACTGCTGCGCTGTCGGAGCATGTGACGTCCGCACCGTTCAGAACGATCTGAACCTTATCCTCGGCGGAGGCGTCCACCACGATCTGGCCGTCGGTCAGGGTGCCGGTCAGAACATAGGTGCCGGCCGTGGTGATCGTCAATACAGATCCGTCCGCAGAGGCGCCGCTGCCGTCTACGGTGATATTGCCGTCCGCCAGAGTCACATGGACCGCGGAGCTGTCGTCCCAGGAGCCGTCCAGATCCTTGCTGCTGAAGCTCAGATCATCGGGACTTACCTCCGAGGACAGCACCAGATCGGTGGTATCCGCCGAGGCGGAGGAGCTGCTAGTACTGCCGGCCGTTGTGCCGCAGCCGGCGGAGAGCGCCAGCAGCAGACCGACCGTCAAAAAGACGCTCCCGACTTTTTTGAAAAATTCCACGAGGTTTCCTCCTTAAAGCTCTGTTTTCACAGTAGAGCGTTTGCCGCAGACGATGTCCAGATTTCCGTTGCGGCAGCGCAGATCGTCCAAAAACGCCTTTTCCCTGGTCTGGTCCTTCAGCGTGACATGATAGGTCAACTTATACAAGCTGCCCATATTGGATGTTTTCACCCGTACCAACTCGGTATTGCTGGTATATTCGCCGAACAAATCGTCAAAAATTCCGGTGTAGTCCAGATTTTCGGGAATGGTGACCACCAGCTCCTTGTCGGCGATTTTGCTTTCGCCGAAGCCGGTGGCGGTATAGAGCACGCTCATCAGGCCCACAATGACCGTCAGGATGGCAGCAATGCCGACATAGCCTGTACCGGTGGCCAGGCCCACTGCCATGGCCAGAAAAACGCTGCTGATATCCTTGCCGTCGCCGGGGACACTGCGGAACCGGACGAGGCTGAATGCCCCGGCCACCGCAACACCGGTACCCAGATTGCCGCCCACCATCGTGATGATGACCTGTACAATTACGGGAAGCAGCGCAAGAGTGATGGCAAACTGCTTGGAAACAGAGTTGCGGAACATATAGATTCCGGAGATTACGGCGCCCAGCGCCAGGGATGCCGCGGTGCAGATTAAAAATTCGCTGGTGGAAATACTGCTGGATGTGATCGATGAAAGAATACTGTTAAGCACAGACGAGCCCTCCTTTTGCCGCAATCTTTACGGCAAGATAATTTTGATATGCGGCGCCATATTTGGAATAGGAAGACTGCTGGATCTCCAGTTCCTCCATCAGCCGCACCAGCCAGATCGGCAGAGCGCCCGGGATTTTCAGCTCCATCAGGTACTGGCCCTTTTCCAGCAGCTCCTCGCCGCCGATGCCGTCCTCCAGCCGCAAGCGCTTCTGCCGCCAGCGGATATTGGTATCAAAGGTTAAACGCAGATCCGGATTTTCCTGGTCCACATAGGCCTCCCGGTCGTAGGAGAGAAACATGACGGGCTGCAGTCCCTCGTAGAACTGCTTGAACCAATCGATCTCGTGAAGAATCTGGCTCTCTCTGACTGGGTGGATGTTGTGGGACAGGTAGCGCTCGGCCTCTGTCAGCGTCATGGGGACGCGGCGTTTATAGACCACGCCGGAGTACTTTTTTTTGATCTCCACAAATACCGTGTTGTTCTGACTCGGGATGCCATAGCTGCGCAGCCGCAGTTTTTCCTTGTATACCGGTTTATCGATGGAGGCACGGATCAGTCGGTAGTCTGGCGTATCATAATAAATGCTGCAGATTGTGCTTTTACAGAACTCATCCGGACGGATGTGCTCCTGAAGCCGCTCCATTAACGCGGTGTACTGCTCTTCGGAGAGGAGATATTTCTGTTCAATTCTCTGGAAAGTCTTTTGACTGTTGTCCTTATTCATCGGTGTTCTCCTTTCAATCGGAAGGGGGAATTTCAGCCCGTTATATTTCTGCCTTTGATATTTAGTATACGGATGAAGTCTAAACAAACCTGAAAAGTTAACTTAAATTTCTTTCAGGTTTTACAAACTCCATATATGGTGTAAATGAAATGCTAAGAACAAAAGTTGCGTTTTGTTGAAAGACAATCTTTCGGAAAATTAAATCGGACGGGAAGACAGCAAGAGGCCGTCCGCGTGTTTACGCGGACGGCCTCATGTATCTGCGAGCAAAACTATAAGCCGGGTTCTGTATTTGACAGTCATCTATCTCGACGTGCTGTTGCCAACACGCTCAAGCCACCCCGGGAGCGGCCGGGCAGGCCATATGCTCCCATACCGGTGTTGCTCCGAATAGAGTTTACAGCGGCGGTCTGTTCCCAGCCGTCGGGTGAGCTCTTACCTCGCCTTTCCACCCTTACCGCTGCGGCAAGCCGCGGCGGCGGTATTTCTCTGTTGCACTTTTCCTAAAGTCGCCTTCGGCGGGCGTTACCCGTTATCCTTGCCCTATGGAGCCCGGACTTTCCTCATGAACGGCCTTTCGGCCTGCACACGCGACTGTCTGTTTTCCTCGCGTTACTTATTCTACTAAAATTAAAACACCTTGTCAACCTCGTAAAAATTCTTTGGTCGGTTGCTATTTAAAGCGCTCTGCGCTATAATTTATCCGTAATTCTGCGGTGTCTCCAAAGGAGAAGGCCGCTATGAAGGAGCGATTCCATGTCCTTAGAGACGTATCTGAATTCGATCCGTGGCAAATCCGTCGCTGTGATCGGAATCGGGGTATCCAATCAGCCGCTGATTGAGCTGCTGGAGAATAACGGTATCTCTGTCACGGCCTGTGATAAAAAAAGCCGGGAAGCCCTTGGCGACACTTCGGACCGGCTGGAGCAATTGGGTGCTGCGCTGCAGCTTGGACCGAATTACCTGAAGGGGCTGCGGCAGGACCTGATCTTCCGTACGCCGGGACTGCGCCCGGACGTGCCGGAACTGATGGACGCGGTGGCACACGGCAGCCGCATTACCTCCGAGATGGAGGTGTTTTTTGAGGTCTGCCCCTGCCCGATCATTGCGGTAACCGGCAGCGACGGCAAGACGACCACCACAACGATCATCGCCGAGCTGCTGAAGGCAGCTGGAAGAACTGTCCACGTGGGCGGGAATATCGGGCATCCGCTATTGGCGGAGGTGGGGGAGATGCGGGCGGACGACCTGTGCGTGCTGGAGCTGTCCTCCTTTCAGCTGATGACCATGACGCACAGCCCCCACATTGCTGTACTGACCAATCTGGCGCCCAACCATCTGGACATGCACCGGGATATGGCGGAGTATATTGCCGCAAAGGAAAATATCTTTACACATCAATCCGCCGGCGATGTTGCGATTTTCAATGCCGATAATTCCATCACCCGTCAGCTCTCAGAGAAGGCCCTGGGGAATGTGCGGCTGTTTTCCCGCCAGGAGGAGATCACAGACGGCGTATTTCTTCAGGGTGACGCAATTTTCTCCAGAAAAGACGGCGCGGAGCGGGAGGTTCTTCGGGTTACGGATATCCGGTTGCCGGGCGTGCATAATATTGAAAACTACATGGCTGCCATTGCCGTAGTGGACGGTCTGGTTCCGGATGAGACCATCCGGGAGTTTGCCCGTACCTTTGCCGGTGTGGAGCACCGCATTGAACTGGTGCGAACGCTGCGGGGCGTGCGGTATTACAACGACTCCATTGCCAGCAGCCCGTCCCGCACCATCGCGGGTCTGCATTCTTTTCAGCAGAAGGTCATTCTGATCGCTGGCGGCTACGATAAGCATATCCCCTTTGACGTACTGGGACCTGAGATCGTGGAGCACGTCAAGCTCCTGATTCTCTGCGGAGCTACGGCGGATAAAATTCGTGACTCCGTGGTGAACGCGCCGGGCTATCGGGCCGGAGTGCCGGAGATCCTGACGCTGACGGACTTCCGCGGGGCGGTGGAGGCCGCCGCCGCGCGGGCAGAAGAGGGAGATATTGTCACGCTCTCACCGGCCTGCGCGGCTTTCGATCAGTTCAGGAATTTTATGGAGCGGGGCAAAACCTTCAAGGAAATCGTGAATGCTCTGGAATAAGCTGAACTAAGGAAAAGCTGTCTTTGCATAGGATACTCTGATAGGAGAGTGCCGCTATGCGAAGATATCACTATGGCTACGGCTGGCATATATCCCGCCGTGCCCTGTTTCGGTTGATCCGGACCCTCAGCGTATTGATCGTGGTCGCGCTGTTGATTGTTGCGATGCTCCAGATGCGCGCTCTGCTGAGTAGAATTGCAACCACCAAGGTTTCCAACACAGTCAATCGGATCGTCACAGAGTCAGTAAATGACGCCATCGACGACGGAGATTTTGTGTATGAGCACCTGATTTCCTTTGAAAAAGACAACGATGGGAAAATCACAGCGGTGAAAAGCAACATGCCGGAATTTAACCGGCTTCAGGCCAAAATCCTCGACAAAGTTTTGGAGCGGATTTCGGATGTCTCCACCCGGGACCTTTCCATTCCTCTGGGAAGTCTGACCGGTTCTACTCTCTTGGCGGGCCGTGGGCCGTTGGTTACGGTCAAAATGCAGTCTGTTGGCTCGTCCACCGCCTGGCTGGAAAACCAGTTTATCTCCGCCGGTATCAATCAGACCAAACACCAGATTCTGCTGCACGTGGACGTTTACGTCAGCATTCTGCTGCCGGGCTTCAGCACAGCCGTCAAGGTGTCCAACTCCTTTGTAGTGGCGGAGACCGTAATTGTGGGGTCTGTGCCCCAGAGCTATACCTATTTCGATTCCAGCTCCACACAGGAGGAGGACGCCAAGGACTATGTCCTAAATGGAAAATAACCCATAAAAATATGTACAGCGGCCCTTATCCGGCCGCGGCAGAACAGAAGGGGAATCACCCAATGGATTATCGTGAAGAGATCATACAGCTGCGTGAGACGCTGAATCGCCACGGCTACCTGTACTATGTGCTGGATGCGCCTACCTTGTCGGACTACGAATACGACCAGCTGAACCGCCGTCTGGAAGAGCTTGAGCTGGCGCATCCGGAAGAGGTCACACCGGATTCACCCACCCAGCGGGTAGGCGGCAAAATTCTGGAGGGCTTTGAACCCTATACCCACGAGCTGCCCCTGGAGAGTCTGCAGGATGTATTCAGTGCCGAAGAGGTGGCAGAGTTCTGCGGCCGTATGGAAGAAACACTGGGAGCACCGGTGGAGTACTCCCTGGAGCCAAAAGTGGACGGTCTGTCCGTGGCACTGGAGTATTTGGACGGCGTGTTCGCCCGGGGCGCCACCCGGGGCGACGGCCGGGTGGGGGAGGACGTGACCGAAAATCTGCGGACGATCCGCTCCATCCCTATGACGCTGCCGGAAAAGCTGCCCCGCTTGATCGTCCGTGGGGAGGTTTACATGGCGCGCTCCGTGTTTGAGGAGCTGAATGCCGAACGCGAGATCAAGGGGGAGCCGCTGATGGCAAATCCCCGCAACGCTGCTGCGGGCTCACTGCGGCAGCTAAACCCCAAAATTGCCGCCAAACGGCATCTGGACATTCAGGTATTCAACCTGCAGCTGGCAGAGGGAATGCAGTTCGCCACTCACGAGGAGACGCTGAACTATCTCGCCAGCCAGCAGTTTAAGGTCATCCCCCACAGAACGGTCACCTCCACAGCGGCTTGTCAGCAGGAGATTGTGGAGATCAACGAGCAGCGCATGAGCTTCCCGTTTGACATTGATGGAGCTGTTGTAAAGGTAAATAGCCTATCAGACCGTGACAAGCTGGGAAGCACCGCCAAATTTCCGAAGTGGGCTATTGCTTATAAATACCCACCGGAGCAGAAGCCCTCCCGCGTGCTGGATATCGTGGTGCAGGTGGGACGTACCGGCGTGTTGACTCCTCGGGCGGTTCTGTCGCCGGTGCATCTGGCGGGTACCACCGTGCAGAGCGCCACGCTGCACAACCAGGACTACATTGCCGAAAAGGACATCCGCATCGGCGACACGGTGGTTGTTCAGAAGGCGGGAGAAATCATCCCAGAGATTGTGGAGGTGGACTTTTCCAAGCGGCCGGAGGGTACCCATCCCTACGAGCTGCCGGAATTCTGTCCGGTCTGCGGGGCACCGGTCTTTCGGGACGTTGACGGCGCGGCTCTGCGCTGCACCGGCGCCGAGTGCCCGGCACAGCTGCTGCGCAACATCTCCCATTTTGCAAGCCGGGATGCTATGGATATTGACGGTCTCGGTCCTGCGGTGATTCAACAGCTGATTGACGAGAAGTTGGTTCAAAATGCGGCGGATCTCTACTACCTCGGTGAGAAAGATTTTCTCCGGCTGGAGCGGATGGCCGCTACCTCCTCCGGAAACGCAGTGGCGGCCATCGAGGCATCCAAAGCCAGGGATCTGAGCCGTCTGCTGTACGCTCTGGGAATCCGACAGGTGGGTGTCAAAGCAGCCAAAGTTCTGGCGGGACATTTTAAGAGCTTCGATGCGCTGGCCGCCGCCTCTCTGGAGGAGTTGACTGAAATCAGTGACGTGGGGGCCATTACTGCCCAGTTCATACTGGACTGGCTCTCATCTCCTCAGTCTCAGGATCTGATCGCCAGGCTGAAAAATGCCGGTGTGCAGATGGAAAGTACCGCCGAGCTGGTGGATGAGCGCTTCTCAGGGATGACCTTTGTGCTTACCGGATCCCTGACCCGCTTTGACCGCAAGACGGCGGAGGACATGATCGAAGCGCATGGCGGAAAGGCCGCCGCTTCCGTCTCCAAGCGTACCACCTATGTGGTGGCAGGAGATGCGGCCGGTTCCAAGCTGAAGAAGGCTTTGGAACTGAATATCCCCATCCTGACTGAAGATGAATTCGCAACGATGCTGGAATAAGCGCAGTGCCGCAGCTGTAAAGCTGCGGCACTTTCGGCTTGAGGAGGTTGGTTATTTGTCAAAAGACGGGTTGATATAATAGACGTTCTTTTCGTCCAGGCGATCTTTCGCCAGCCGAAGACCCTCACCGAAACGCTGGAAGTGAACGACTTCCCGAGCGCGCAGGTAGCGGATGGCATCCGTCACATCGGGGTCGTCGGAAAACCGCAGAATATTGTCATAGGTAACCCGGGCCTTCTGCTCGGCGGCCAGGTCCTCGGTCAGGTCGGCAATCATGTCGCCCTTCACCTGCATTCCGGCGGCACTCCATGGGAATCCAGAGGCCGAGGTGGGGTATACACCGGTAGTGTGATCCACGAAGTAGGCATCGTAGCCTGCCTCCTGAATTTGCTGTTCTGTCAGGTTCTGAGTCAGTTGGTGGACAATGGTTCCCACCATTTCCAGATGGCCCAGCTCTTCTGCGCCATTAAAATGTACATAAGGTTTACTGGATGGCCTCAATTTCAGGATGCCGCGGGAAAAGGATTAGGCTATAAAATCTAAATCGGAATCCAACGCCCAGTCAAAGGCGCAAAACGGAACTGCAGCCTGCGCTCCATATTTGCCGTAAAATCCCATTGAGATACACGTCTCCGATGTAAGATTTTGCTCTCAAAGTTGTCCCAGTCGGATTTATCCAGGAACGTATAGCCACCCATAAGCCCAGCTGTCACCTTTGCGCCAAATTCCACGGGACACCCTGCTTTCCCGCTGACAATGGGACGGATGTGGGGCTGGTCGACACATACGCTGCTTCTGCAAAGCAGCGGGCGACAGGTTCCTCTGCATTGTCAATAACCGGAGCACTTCCTGCGAACATTTTTTCGTTGATTCTGGACCACATCCGGGGAGATGCACTTTTAAACGAGCCATCATGGATGCGTCCGAGGCGATTCCGGGCTGCAGCTCTCAAAGCCGCAAAAGTAATTTTCGTGTCGGTATAGGCTGTTCACCAGCAAGCATTTTCTTCTGAAAGCAAGGTGATCGCCTGCAGACCATGAAACCATAACCGCTCAATTTCTGCGGAATTTTCATTGGTTTCCGGTCAATTCATTCACGTTCATCTGCCCAAAGTATAGGTTTTTAATATGGCAGCTTTGGAAAGATTCTGATCTTTAAATCGGATTTCCGGTAGCGGCCGCCAACAGTCTTGTGATAATCAACGTGGTCTAAAACACTGCGCAGCAGGTCGTTCTTTTCTGTCGGCGTTTTGGCAAGTTCGTAATGATCCAAAACACCCCGAAAGGCAGGAACGATCTCTTTTTTTACCTGTTTGCGCGTGTTTAGTAAATCCAGCGCCGCCTGTATGTTGGTAAGTTGCCCAGACACCTTCTCCCGGCGCTGTGTGAGCTCGGAAATTCGTTGTGCGAAGATTTCCGGGGTGTAAACGCTCTGCTCCACGAGGTCGAAGGCCTTCGTCTCCTGGATGCTGATTTGCTCCAGCTCTTTGAAAAGCTCGATCCTGGCGCTGGAAAGGGAAGTACGTTCCGCAATTTCAGAGATTGTATCCTGTTCTAACGGCATCTGATCAAAATGGGAGAGAAACAGCTTCATGCTCTGCACAATCAGGTGCTCCAAAAGAGCAAGATCAGACCCAACGGTGTGACAGGACGTATAGGGGCAGAGCAGTGTGTCTTTATTGCTGTTCCCACATGGACGCCGTACCATCGTGCGGCCGCACTGATCGCATCGGATTAACCCGGCAAGAGGATTCATCGTGACGCTCTGCTTTGGTCCCGGTCTGTCCGGGTTAAAGTGGAGCAGCTTCTGTGCGAGGTCAAAGCACTCCTGTGTAATCAGAGCCGGATGGAGACCTTTGCTAAGCTTTAAGGCTTCATCCGTCGGCTTAGCCCGGGGACGGGTGCGAATAATTACACCTTCCTGAATTTGCTTTACCTGTGCACGATTTCCCCATCGAACCCAGCCGGCGTATGCAGGATTTCTCAGCATGGACTGAATTGTGGAATTTGTCCAGTCCCGGCCGGAGGGGGAGGGGATATGCAGATTATTCAAACGGCGGACAATCCGAGTGACCCCAAGGCACCGTACTGTGCCGTCGTCGTTTGGAACGCCCACTGTGTACCATCTAAAAATATCCTGAACGACTGCGGAGTGTTCATCCGGCTCAAGTGTCCAGCCTTTTTGCTTTACAAGCTTTACGCGCAGATAGCCGTAAGGAGCTTTGTTAAATGGCCATTTTCCTTCATTCACGGAGGCCATGCGGCCTGCTTGCTGGCGGCGGTTAATGGTCTTATACTCGCGGCGGGACATGTACAGACCAAATTCAAAATACTCCTGATCAAATTCATTGGCAGGGTCATAGGTTTTTGCCGGCGTGATAATCTTCGTACCGCTGAACTGAAACGCCCGCGCCACAATGCCCTGGTCAATGGTGTCGCCGCGGGCCAGACGCTCAATTTCCATGACCAGAACACCCGCAAACCGGTTTGCCTCCACATCATGCAGCAGCTTTTGCATCTGCGGGCGGGAAGTAATGGTTTCGCCGGAGACAACTTCCTCATAAATCTCTGATACTGTGAGATTCTGTAGATCGGCAAGTTCCAAAAGCCTGGCTCGGTGCCGCTGAAGGGTGTCCCCCTGGCCGTAGGCTTCAGCCTCCAGATCTACCCGGGATTTTCGCAGATAAATTCCATATTCTTGAACCATGGCCGCACCTTATAATAGAGTCCGAAAGGACTCCATTACCATTCTCCCGATTATGGGATAAAATAATATCTGCGCTGTGGACTGGTTGAATCACCTATGGCGGGGTTTACCCGACTGTTTTTACCGCGGAGGCTCGGAAAGTATAGACGGGACAAATCAATCCAAATCCGTAAACTGTCTGCCTCCTACACGCTTGGCGCTGTCGTCATTAGCTAAGATCGGTGACATCTTCGCTTTGTCTCTCCGCCAAAACTCTTGGCTTTCGCGGGTCAGGAGCCCACTACATACCAGTCGGGCAAGTTTATCGCCAATGCCACGCCTATGGTGAAGCGCGGTTGCGGTTATCTCCGCTTGGCACTTCTCAATGCCGCACGGCTTGTTGCTATGCGAGACGAAACATTCAAAGACTACATGAATAAGAAAAAATCCGAGGGAAAGCACCACTTGTCGCCATATGTCATGCAGGAAAAAACTTATTCAAGTTATTTTTCATAAAACAGACTCCGTGTTCGTTCCACAAGCCTAAGCCGTCTTTATCTTCACTCCGCCGCTTCCCCAACGGCGGTCGTTAGCATGCACTTTTCTGAACGTCCTCTTTTATCATATTTTGCCATTGACTTCATTTAGTTGATCTCAACTAGCTGACAGACCAACGGCGAAAGCAGCCGGCTTTGCAGCATTTTGGAAGTAAGCACAGCACGTTTTTCAGATCCTTTGAAGAGGCTCTGTTTATATATAAGACGAAAAATCCTGTAAAATGACTGTTTCAAGCTGTCGACTGTTGACTTTTCAAGGCCAATTCACCCAAACAAATCGGTCTCCATCTGATGATGGCATATCAGGTAATCGGCTGAAACGTCCCAACAGGCGTCATGGAAGGGCAATAAAAAGCAAAATCGCCCCTTTGCAGACACATTTCTCTTGGATATCGAGGTATAGGACAATCCAGAGATACCATAAATTGTGTCACAGAAGGAGGCGGGCGATTTGATGGAACGAGACGAGCATACGGTGGCTGAGTATGTCATTGGCGGCTTTTATGTACTGGTTTCAGACGCAGCGTACAGCGGAAAATCTGAACCGGAACTGGAGGCCATCCGGCAGAATGCAAGACAGATCGCCTGGAGCATCTATCTGAAGCATGCAGAAGAAGCATAAGATACATAATGTCAACTGAACAAAGGCTGTTTTTCCTGCAGGACCATCCATAGTGCCAAAAGCGAAAGTAGTCGCAGAAGGGCGCGCTGAATCTTTCTGAGGTTCAGCACCAGAACGGACATGGCTACGCTGCGGGCAATGGTTTGGCGCAGTTTGGTCACGATCAGTCAAGGCCGCACTTGCGCTTGGCCAGGCTGAACCGCCGCTCCACCCACTCACATTCATCCAGGAAATCCTGCGTTTTGTTGCGGATTTCATCCTTCTGGGGCCTGCCCAGAGCGGGGCCGGAGAGGTGGATGCCACGCTCCTTGCAGAACCGTAGATTTTCCCGATTCCGGTAGATCTTATTCGCCAGAATCCGGCTGGGGTAATGCCCTTCCCGCTGGCGAAACCGCTCTGCCATGTCCTGTAGATTACCGGCTTCGTTATAGGCGTTAAAGGAGAAGCGCTCCAATCTGGCCCAGCCGTTTACCACACTGATATCCAATTTCGCTCCAAACTCTACGGGTTTTCCAGCCTTGCCCCGCACAATGGGGCAGAGAAACAGCCGGCTGATGCTGACCATCCAGTCCGGGACCGTGTGACAGAGGTGGTCATACATGTACTTCTGCTGCGCATAGAGCGTGCGGATGGCCGTGAGACGGTCGTTTTTGTACGGTATTCAGAATCATTTCGTTGATCTCTCCCAGCATCTCCGGCGTCAGGCGCCTGCGAAAATACACCATCAGGGGCGGGTCAAAGGGCAGTCTGGAGTCGTCATACCCCGAATAGCTGCAGAAATACTGCAAATACGGGTTCTCCTGAATCCGTTAAGGCCATTTTCTTTGCACCTATTATACCATATATGGGGCGAAAGTCTTGCGCTGCAAGGCACTTTGCATTATTCAGGAGACATTACATAAGCAGGACACGGATCATATCGAACAGGGGAGTCATACTTAACTCTCAAAAAAAATACGCCCCCGAAGGGGCGTACTTTTTACGCATTTATCTATTGCGGAAGCAATCGCTGCAATAAACGGGGCGATCATCGCGCGGCTGGAAAGGAACCTTGCAGGGTCTGCCGCAACCGGCACACACAGCGTCGAACATCTGACGCTCACCACGGTCACCACCACGGTCACCACCACGGTCACCACGAGAGTTGCCCTTACGAGCCATACGGCAGGACTTGCAACGCTGGGGCTCATTGGTAAAGCCCTTTTCAGCAAAGAATTCCTGTTCGCTTGCAGTGAAGGTGAATTCCTGTCCGCAGTCTTTGCAGACAATTGTCTTATCTTGATACATGAGATACCTCTTTAAAAATAGTTCGCTCAAAGGCGATAACATGATGATACGCTATAAAAATGAAAAAGTCAAATAAAATATATGAGAAAAACAAGAAATTATATGCAATTCAAGAAATAAAAGCGCATCGCCGGTGTCCGATACGCCGGAGACGGCGCGGAAAGAGGTTTTGAGGTTTTACAGTGGGCTAATATAATCTCAATTGAACAATAGCCCGAATTTTGTTGACGACCACATTTGGAGTAAAAAACGCAAAAATCTCAAACGGCGTACTGAATCTTCCTGAGATACAGTGCGAGAATGCACATAGCAATGCTATGGCAAATGGTTTCCTCCAATTTGACAGTTATGTGGCCGAGGCTGCATTTGCTTTTGCTAAGCTGTAACGGTGTTCCACTTCTACGCGCTCACATTGATCCGGATCATCCTGCTTTTTGTTGCCCAAATTTGAAGCATTTTGCTGACCATCTGACCGGACTTTCCATGCAGTAATTCGTTTTCACCCGGCGTTGCAGCTGCCGAAACAGGTTGCGCCAAAACTGACAAACAAGCAAGGAGATATAAGCGTGGATCTCATGGCTTGCTTGATGTATATTTCACTGGCGCTAATTCTTCTGTGCCGATATCTGTCAGCAGACCCTTTAGCTCTGCATAGGGCATGGAGTACCGCTGGCTGAGATAGCGAAGGGAAGCACCAAGCTCACCGTCCGGTCCACCATACTGCAACAGACTACGAATGATGGTTAAAAAACCAAGCGGTAGTGGATTTGCAGGAGGTTTTCTGCCTTGTTCCAAGTCGCGTAATCAATGATGGAGTGTGCGGCCTGATACTTTTGCTCCATGGTGGCCTTGTCGGAGCAGATCACCTTCAGGGCAGAACGGATGGACTTTTTCATAACAGTAGGAGTGCCAATCGTGGCGCTCTTTTTTTCAGACCGCTTGATCTGTTCGTCCACGTCGGACAGATGCTGCTGCACTGCTTCCTTTGCCGCTTTGTATTCCTCAACAGTTTCGGCACCGGCAAGATACGCATCACGCAATCTGCCCAGCTTTTTGGCGAGAGAATCACGCTGGGTTCTGAGCGCTGAAAGTTCGTCTTCGCCGCCGTCCCTGATCCGGATCACATCAAAAGAGATCGGGACATCCGTATCCAGGTCGTTTTGAAGGCGCAGAATGATTGCCTGCTTCAAAAGGTCAGAGCTGACATGCTGCGATACCCTGCAGCGTCCGCGCACATAGTTGTTGCACTTCCAATAGCTTGGTTTTGCAAAGATCATGGTGGCGCCGCAGGAAGAGCAACGAATCAGGCCGGAAATCCAGTCCTTGTTGCAGCCTATGGGTCGTCCGTGATACTTCCAAGTCGCCTTGAGCTCGCAGACCCGGGTCTGCGCCTCGTTCCAGGTGTCATCATCGATAAGCGGATCATGGTGGGCATCCGAAAGAACAATACCGGGGTCGTCGAATTCCCGACGGGAACGGCCATTGGGGTTCCAGCGAAGCTTTCCTATGTATACCGGATTCCGGATGATATACTCCACCGTGCGGTTTTCAAAGGGATTCCCACGGTGGGTTCTGACGCCGATGGAATTCAGCCACTTTGCAATGGGATAAAACCCTTCGCCGGAAATAAAGCGCCGGAAAATCTCTCTCACATAGGTGGCCTCCGGCTCGGAAGGAACCAGTATATTATTCTCGACGGAATAACCAAAAGAGGGGATGGACTGCAGCTCGCCGCGCCGGTGCTTTTCCTCCATGCCGCGCTTGACCTCCTCGGCCAGGTTGATGGAGTAGTATTCGTCCATGGCTTCGATCAAAGCCTCCATCAGAATGCCTAGCTTTCCTTCAGCAATCGGCTCGCTGATGGAAAGGACGTCAATGTGCAGTTGCTTGCGAAGTACCGACTTATAAAACACGGCATCGTCCCGATTCCGGGCGAAACGGGAGAATTTCCAAAGAAGAATTGCGTCAAATGGCTTCGGCTTCGATTTTGCCGTTCCGATCAGACGCCGGAAAGCATCACGGCCGGCAACCTTGCGGCCGGAGATCCCTTCATCCATAAATACAAATTCATCCGGTACGATCCAGCCATTGTTCGCGGCCCATTTGCGGATCTCAACCAACTGGCTGGCGGGGGAGAGCTCCGTCTGCTCCTCCGTGCTCACGCGGATATATGCGGCTGCTATTTTGTAATCATCGGCCATGAAATCACCTCAAAAGAGCGGCGCTGGTGCAGCGCCGCTCATAATTTTCAGTCAATTTGCTTTTTTTAATTGCGCGACGTCGCGGGACAGTTTTTTCACGATGGATTCAAGAACATCAATGCGACCGGTGGTGATCTCCATGTCCTCGGCAGTCGGCATCCGGTCAAGCTTCTCGCTGATGCTGTCCAGTTTGTCATAAATACTGCCGATTTTCTGAGCAACTTCATTTTCAAGCAGCAGATTTATCTGCACGGTCTGGTTGGCAAGCTTCTCATCCACGCGCTGCTCCATCGAGGAAAGCTTCTCATCCACACGCTGTTCCAACGCGGAAAACTTCTCATCCACACACTGTTCCAACGCGGAAAACTTTTTATCTATCGCGGAAAACTTTTCATCCTGACGCTGTTCCATGGCGGATAGCTTATTATCCAGGCGGTGATCCTGCGCATCCATCATGCTCTGAAGCTGCGCCACCATTTCCTCGTTCGTCATGTACATCACTCCTTGGGCCTCATTATAGCGGCAGGCATCTTCCCCTGTCAAGGTAAAGCCGGCGAAAGGTTTATTCTTTGCGGAATGCCTTCACGACAACGCCGCCGATGATGGCAAACAGGAAGAAGCAGACGATCAGCCCGATCATGTGTACTCCAATGGAGAAAACAGCGGCGAGGACGCACACCACAATTAAAACGGCCACCGCCACCAGGCTGAAAACGATCTTGAACAGCGTCTTGAAAATAGCGCCCAGGCCCCAGAGGACGCCCCCCAGAATGAAGGAAACCAGTAGAACGGGAAAATACAGTAAAAATAGCATTTTAATTACCTCATTATAATTTTTGCGGTAAAAATTACCGGCTTTTAGTTTATCGTTGCGGAGGATTACACTCAGGGCATGGTTTATATCCTTGTGCAATGGCATATTCAACATTAAAAACATAGTATTCATTAGCGTTTGTAAAGAAATGACAATCAAATTTATGATATAAATGTCCGGAAACAGGAACAAAAACTACATTTTCATCAATAAAGTCGCTTTTATTGGTTAACATGACATTGTCATCTTTCAATGACCTTATCTCTTCGGACATGCTTTCTGCTTCCGATCGTTTATCCTGGTACTCTCTCTTCAAAAGTTGCAATTGATCGTTCATAATTTTTTGGTGGTAAAGTCCAGAATTATACTTCTGATATGACCATATAGAAAAACTGAGTGATATACATAAAAGAACCAACAAACTTAGTGCCGCAATTTTCCATTCAAACCGTTTGCGAAATGCGTAACCGCATTCACAAGTATAAGTTCCTTTTGGAACGAGACATCCGCAGGAGGGGCATGTATAAAATGTTTCAAATTTTCTCTTTTTAATAAGTTTTATGTGAGAAGACTCTGTAGTGTCAGGGTATGTACTGGAAGGATATGAATCTTCAACCTTAGCTGACTCAGAAGCGGTTCCTGACTGGATGTTTGAAAAGGCGGGCATGGTTTCATAAATACGGCCGGATTTATGAAGCCTTGCGATGACATAATTGTAAAAAACTGTACCCCAAAGAATAGCGGGGCTGCCATGGGCGGAATCCTCCATACCAAGTAGGTAAAATATGACACGAAACAGAGCCCATACACAGACCGTGGATAGTATGCAAAATATCCTAAAATCTCGAATTTTGATTGGCCTTTTGCGAAATTTTAAGAGCAAAAGGGAAGGAGCTCCATAGAATATTACAGTGGATAATAGAGCGATCAAAATTGAGATGGCATACTGCATTTTATAGTTCCCACCTTATCTGTGAAATAGGGTTTTACAATATTTTACACAATTCGCCAAAAGATAGCAAGGGTAAATATAGCTAATAGGGGAGCCGCTTCAATAATGAAGCGGCTCCCTCTTCCTTTTTAGGCTTCTTTTATATCGGGTGAAGCTGACGATTTTACCGCTGCCCCTTTTTCAATTTCCAATTCCTCGCGGTAGGACTGAACCTCACGCTCAATCTCGGAGTCTCTGGAAAAAGAATGGCTGATATAACCCAGAACCTTTTCACGAAGATCAATGGGGATTTCAAGGTAAGCCTTCAAAATCCTCAGCTCAATGTCAGAGAAATTGTGAGCACGGACATATTCATCCAAGCTGAACGATTTTTCGGCCTGGAACATGTCACCCTCTCCGGTGCGCAGCCATTCCTCGCGGACATTAAACACAGAACAAAGAAGCTGCAAAAAAGTATTGCCAGGAGAAACTCTATTGTTTTCGATATTGGCCATAACGTCGCGGCTGACTCCGAGTTTTTCTCCGAAGTCTTTTTGCGAAAGATCTACAGCTTTTCTAACCAATCGGATTCTATCATGCACAAAACCATCTCCATTCATGCCTATATTCTAATCAGCTCGAATGTGATTGCCAACACAGAATGAGCACAAAGAAAGGAGACGCACTATGGATACAATTGTAAAGGCCAGTGAGAAAGAGCAACTGGACAAGCTGTCACGGACGATTCAGGAGACCTCACCGGACAAATTTCCGCTGATTGCGGCGTTTCTGGAGGGAATCCGGTTCGCCAGCCTGGGAGAAGGAAAGTCAGCCTGAGGAGGACAGTTATGAGAAAAAAAGCGCCTGCCGGTATGGATGGGCAGGGAATCATTCAGGATGTCGGGGCGCTACTTCCGCAAGTACCAGGAGGAGTCCGAGAGTGTGCGGTTGAAGGAGTAGCGGGATACCTTAATATCGGGTTGACTCCCATGCGGAAGCTGTTGGATAAGCGATTCGACACGGGACAGGAAGCACAACAGAGATTTCCAGAGGCGTACATGCGGCTGATCCACGCCATAGCAGCGGAAGGTGATGGAGGAGCAGGGCTGGACCGCCCAAGACTTCATCCGGGAGTTCGGGAAGAACTACATATAAATATCCCGTCTGATGATGGCCGGTTGGGCGCCGGCCGAAACGTCCGCACAGCCAGTGCGGGGAGCGTCACGGGAACCCGTCGGCACAGGGGAAAATAAGCCGCCCCTTTTCAGATACATTTTCCTTGAAAATAGAACGGCATAGGACAAACCGGAAAATCCATAAGGTAGACGGAGGTGATGAACATGGCACGAAGAAAGCAGGAGCCGATCCGGGTGGAGGCATTTGTGAAGATCAACGGAGAAGAAGTCAACCTTGACACGCTGCCACCGGAAAAACGGAACGAGATCGGCGCAAAGCTGAAAGTGACATGGATGAATGCCATGTTCCGCGGCCAGGCTGAATTTCACGCTGATCTGCCTGATTCACCCACTACATAAGAAAGCGGCCTCCGGGCCGCGCGGGAAAGAGGGACAAGCCCATGAAAAAATGCAGAAAGCCCGCCAGGGGGCAGAAGATCAGCGAGGGGGAGCGGGTGCGGAGCCTGCGGCCCCTCGACAACGGAAACACCGGAACCGTGGTGAAGGCCTCCCACAAAAAGAGCGGATGGATGTTCAGCGTATTGTTTGAGGGCTGGTACAAGGTGGCGGAGCGCCGGGAGGACGAACTGGAGGCGCTGTCATGAAGAGTTTCGCCGAGTGCCTGCAGGAGGCGCGGGCGGAAGCTGCCTTGCGAGAAAACCAGCATACTTCCCTCGCGGGGAAGCCCAGCGATGCGGGCTCCACGCGAGGGAGCCAAGCCGGCGGAGTGAGTGAACTTTGTCCGAAGGACGAAGCGAGGGATACGGAGCATGACTCGGCGACGCTGGGACGGAGAACGGCCGTGGGGATCTTTCTCTTCTGCCTGTTCGCGGTGCTGGCGGCGCTGCTGCTGACCACCGGGACGGTTTCCGCGGAGGAGCCGGGGCCGGAGGCAATTTACATAGAAGCCCCAAACGCTGCGGAGAAGATCACGGAAGCCGCGCCGAATGGCGGAACCCGGCAAAGCGGTATCGAGGGGGATGAAAACGCCCTGATCGAGACGGCACTGATCGGATACGCCGAGGAATACGGGGATGTGATGCCGGAGTGCCGGGTGACCTGGTACACCGCCAGCGCGGTGGAGTGTGGCAAGTCAGATGGCATTACAGCAACCGGATTCAAGGTAATTGAGGGCGCCACCATCGGCGTGGACCCGGGGATAATCCCGCTTTTGAGCGACGTATGCGTGGAATGGCCGGACGGGACACGGGAGTGGTACGTGGCCACCGACACCGGGGTGACCGGGGCGGCGGTGGACATCTACTGTGAGGACGCGGGACGTGCCGTCGCCAACGGCGTGAAGCAGGCAAGGGTGTACTGGGTACCGCCGGGAGCGATCTCATGAGGAAGACGGAGACCATCTTCTGGATTATCTCGTGCGAGGGACACACGGACGCCTGGGTCAACGCGCCGGACTGGCCGCAGGCGACGGTGGCCGCGGCGGAGTTCTGGGGCGTTCCATGGCGGGAGGTGGCCTCCCGCTGTGAGTGCAAGCGGAGAGAGAAAGCGCTGAAAGGCGTCTGCCCGAAGTGCCACCGTTTTTTCTACGGCGGGGCGGAAATCTGCGAGCCCTGCCAGAAGCAGATGGCTGCCGAGGAGCAGAACCTGCGGCAGTATCTGAAAAACAGGTACAAGCACCGCGCCAAAAGGGCGTGACCCGACGACAAGCGGGCGCAAGCCCGGGGAAGGAACTGCGATGATCAACGAAAAACGACTGATGGCCCGGATGCGGGAGATCTTCAAAACCGCCGGATACCGGGTTGGAAACATCATGATGAACGGAACGGAGTGGCTGATCGTCTCCACCGGCGCATGGCTGGTGCGGATACCGGCGGCCGACGTGGGCCGGGAGCTGAAAAGCCAGATCGTACTGCACACCGGCGAGCTGCCGGGCAAGCCGGTCATGGTACAGAAGGACTCCGGCGTTCAGATTCTGGTGGAGGGAGAGCTGCAAAACACAGTGAAGGAGCTGTTTTCCGCGCAGGACAGTCTGGAGACCTGCCACCAAACGCCGCTGACGCTGCGGGGAAAAGAGGTCTGGCAGGACGAGAGCGGGCACTGCTGCCTGTTCAGCGGGGATCTGACGGGGCTGGTGCAGGAGGAAGAGGACGCCCCTGTGGAGCGCCGGATGGGAAACCGGAGTATGATCCTGGACTGCGGCATGGGCTCCGTCTATATGATCGCGTCGGTCAGCCGGCCGGAGGAGCGGGAGCAGCTGGAGCACCTGAGCGGGTACGACTGGACAGGGGGCGGAGACGGATGAAGGAGACCCGCGAGTTCAAAACGGTCCACTTCTGCTGTGGTATTGGTGGCTGCTCGCTTGGAATGCAGCAGTCATCCGGAGAATACAAAGGCGTGAAAGGCACCTTCCGCACGCTTTACGGCGTTGACAATGATTCTGGCGCATGCAAGGCATACAAAGCCTTGACCGGCTCCAAAGCGGTGTGCGCCGATATGTTTGACCGAGAGCAGTACATACAGTTCCACGGTGCGGAGCCGCCCAAAGACTGGCACGCAATCACGCCTGAGGATCTGCGCACATGGGCCGGCGGCAAATATCCGGATGTGATATTTATTTCTGCCCCCTGCAAGGGATTCAGCAGACTGCTTCCGAATGCTGCGGCACAGAAGCCGAAATATAAGGCACTGAACAAACTTGCCCTCCGTTCGATATCGCTTGCAATGGGGGCATGGGGCGATGATCCTCCGGCGGTCATTATGTTTGAGAATGTTCCCGGAATTGAGACTCGCGGGGCGCGGCTACTGGCAGATATCAAGATGCTGCTGGGTATGTACGGATACGTCTTTCACGAAGGGCACCATGACTGCGGGGAGATGGGGGGATTAGGACAGAAGCGTATCCGGTATCTGATGATCGCCCGCAACCCCAAAAAGCTGCCGAGTTTCATTTATCAGCCGCCCAAACTTAAGCACAGGACCATCGGAGATGTGCTGGGGCTGCTTCCGATGCCTGGAGACACAGAGCGCGGTGGGAAAATGCACCGTCTCCCAAATCTGGCATGGAGGACATGGGAACGTCTGGCGCTCATTCCGGCTGGGAAGGACTGGCGGGCACTGAAGGATCTGAACCACACGCCGCAGAACGGGACGTTCCGCATCGTTCCATGGGATGCCACGGCGAACACGGTCACAGCAGAAGCCACGATGCCGAAAAATGCCAGCAGCATTAGTGTGGCGGACCCGCGCTGCACCCCGCATTACAACAACATATTGAAGGTGTGCAGTTGGGACGAGCCGGGCGCAGCCATTACAGGCGGCGGTGGCGTCATGTCCGGCGGATTATCAGTTGCGGACCCACACATCTCAGCAAAATGGAGCGGCGCGGGAAATTTCAAGGTCATGCTGTGGGACGAGCCCGCAAATGCAGTTACGGGCAGCGCCGACATCCATTCGGGAGCGGCGGCCGTTGCAGATCCTCGTATTCCAAACTCGGATGATCGCGGAGTCTGGATCATCATTGCAGCGGACGATACCTGGCATCGGCCCATCACAACGTTTGAAATGGCGATGCTGCAGGGCTTCCCGCAGATCACAAAAGGAAAGCCGTTCGAGCTTCCCGGCAATTCCGACTCCAAGTGGAGGGAGTGGATCGGCAACGCCGTTCCGGTGCAGGCTGCAACGGCCATCGGAAATGCGCTGCTTGCAACGATGCTTCCCAACTATGCAGGGGATTGGCACTGGGACGTAGACGGGAACGACCTGTGGGTGCTTCCCAGGAGCCAAGACTCCGAAAACAACACACAGCTGCGCGTATCTGTTCATGCGGCGGCGGAGAGGATGGGAACAACTTAATAATTTAAGGGGGCAAAAAAAAGTACGCCCCCGAAGGGACGTACAGATTTACGCATTTATCTATTGCGGAAGCAATCGCTGCAATAAACGGGGCGATCATCACGGGGCTGGAAAGGAACCTTACAGGGTCTGCCGCATCCAGCACACACAGCGTCGAACATCTGGCGCTCGCCACGGTCACCACCGCGAGAGTTACCCTTGCGGGCATCACGGCAGGATTTGCAGCGCTGAGGCTCATTGGTAAAGCCCTTTTCAGCAAAAAACTCCTGCTCATTCGCGGTGAAGGTGAATTCCTGGCCGCAGTCTTTGCAGACGATTGTCTTGTCTTGATACATGAAATACCTCTTTTATAATAGTTCGCTCAAAGGCGATGTTTTGATGATACGCTATTAAATTCAAAAAGTCAATGAAATACATTAGGAAAACTGGAAAATAAGTGCAGCCATAGAAAATGAGGTGCCGTCCAGGGTATCCCAGATACCGTGGACGGCGTGATAGAGGTATTACAGAAGACAATATACCGCATTGCGGGCGGATAGTCAAGTGCGAGCCCAAAGTAATCTGATCCTGATTCCGGAGGGCACAGGGATCTGCGAGAAAATTATCAAACTGAACAGATTGGAGACGTTCAATGATTCAGATGGAACCGAGGCCGGAATGCCCGGACATGTTTGATCCGAAGCGGAGTCATAAGACGCACTGGCTGAAAACGCTGCCGCCGCATTTCAGGGCGGTGCAGGAAGGCCGGAAGGATTTTGAGGTTAGGAAGGACGACCGAGGATTCGAAGTTGGGGACATCCTTGTGCTGCAGGAGTACATGCCGGAGCAGGATGCCCGGACTGGCAATGAGATCGTGAAGCGGGTGAAGTATCTGATTCGGGATCCGGAATTCTGCAAAGAAGGCTATGTGGTGATGGGACTGGAGGATGTGAGGACTCCGGAGCGTGCTACCTATTGGGAGAAAAAGAAGTTCGTGGAGGGTCCGCTGCAGGAGCTGTGCCGGGCGGCGGCGGGGCAGGTTGTGAAGCTGGATTACATCGCGGTGGATCGGACCTGCAGAGTGACGGACGAGCGGGTGACGGTGCGGCTCGGCGGCGGGTATCCGCTGTACATCAACGTAGCCGGGAACAGTCTGCTGGCCATCGCGGCGGAAGTGCTGCGGGCGATCTGCTGAGGAGGAGACTATGACGAAAGAAAAAACGAAGCGGATGAGTTCCGCAGGAAAAGGGAGCGCTGAGATGAAGAATACGGGGATTGTCCGACAGCTGGACGAGCTGGGCCGGATCGTGCTGCCGAAGGAGATGCGCACGAATCTGGGCATGGAAGAGCGGGACCCCATTGAGATTTGGGCACAGGGCGACGCCATTCTGCTGCGCAAGTTCCGGGTGGGCTGCGTGTTCTGCGGGAGCGGGAAGCAGGTGCGGCGGTTCATTTATCACAAAGACGCCGGAGAACTGGTTCCGGCGGAAGACGGAAAGGGAATTCCGGTCTGCCGGCGGTGCGCAATGTCGGCGGCGGAGCGCATGGAAGAGACACCCTTTGAGGAGCCCGAAGAGGAGGAAGACCGCTATGGTGGTTGATCGGGACGAGACACTGGGCTGGCTGCGGAAAGAAGCCGGAAGCCTTGCCGGTGAAGTGAATGCGCCTTATCGGAATCACTTGACTTCAGCGGCGGAGCTGATCGAGATGCAGGCCAACGAGCTGGAAGCCCGCGCCCAGCAGGTGAAGGAACTGGAGGTAAGGGCACAGAAGCTGGCCCGGGAATCGGAACATCTGCTGACGCTGCACGCGGAGTGCCTTGTTCCGCAGGAATATCTGGTGGAGGGCGGTATGGCAGCTGCGGGAGAACAGCTGCGCGGCGAAATCATTCGGATGATGATACAGTGCGGGGCGCTGTCCATGGAAATACGGCCGGACATTATACACGGTGGAAAGGTCTGCGCCGGGAAGGCCACGGTGTATGCCCTCAAATCCCCTGTGATGGCGGGAAAGGCCAGCGAAACGGGAGGGGGCGAAGCGAGGGATTTGGAGCTTGCCCCGACGAAGGGGGAAAAGTCATGAAACTTCCGCGGTACTGCCGGGACTGCTGCTTCCGCGCCGGGGAGACCGATGCCTACACCTGCGGGTATGCGCTGATGACCGGCAGAACGCGGATGGCACAGCCGGCCGGGGCCGGGTGTACATACAAAGCGAAGGGGTCGCGGTATCGGGAGGACACGGTGCCGAAGGATCTGCTGACAGCGCTGAAACGGAAGAAGCAACCGCCGAAGCCGGTGAAGAAATGCGTGCTTCCGGCGGAAAAGATGCCGAGGAAAAAGCGGGGCTGCACCAAGATCCGGGAGGCGGCCTGCATGGAGCTTTACCGCACCGGACTGTCGGACGCAAAGATCGCGGCGGAACTGGGCGTGAGCAAGGACGGAGTGACCAAATGGCGCCGGAGAAACGGACTGACGGCGACAAACACGAACCGAAAGGAAGGAGCGGAACAGATGGCAAGTAAAAAGACTATACAGACAGAAGGGGCCGGAAAGAAGAATCCGGAGGTCAAAGGAGAAGCCCCGTGGGGGGACACGGAGCAAGTGCCCGCCCAGAAGCTGCGGGAGTGGGCAAGGGAGATGCGGGGCGAGAAGGAAAAACTCCAGGCGGATCTGGAGAGGGCGACTGCCCGGGGCGATGAACTGGAGGCACAGAATCGCCAGCTGCGGCAGAAGCCTGCGGAGGGCAGCGAGGCGGTCTGCGAGAATGCGGGTCCGGAGATGGCGCTGCCGGTGCTGACGGAGCTGCTGGGAAAGATCGCCCAGGGCTGGCCCACGGCGAAACTGAGCGGGAATCCCGGTGCGTGCCGGGCTCTGGCGCTGCATGTGACATACGGTGGAGACGGAAAGGAGCGGAACGTGGAGGTACAGCTTCTAACCTAAGGCAAAGAGGGAAGCGCGAAAGCGCTTCCCTCTGGGGCTATCCGTGAGGAGAGCGTGCAGAGCAGCGGCGATGAAATGAAAGGGGGGCGCCCCAACGGCGTCAGCCGGAGAGGGGAGATCATGCAGAATCTGCGGAATCCGAAAGAGTACATAGAAAACAACCTCATGATCCGGAACAAGCGAAATCAGATTGTTCCGCTGATTCTGAAGCCGGCACAGGTCAAGCTGTACAGCGCCATCCGGGAGGAACACGCGGCGGGGCGGCCGGTGCAGATCATCATCCTGAAGGCGCGGCAGGAGGGCTTTTCCACGGTGACGGAGGCCATGATGTTCCAGGACAGCGCCACCCGGGAACTGGTGCAGACCTTCATCATTGCCCACCGGGACGACTCCACGGCGAACCTGTTTCACATGAATAAACTGTTTTATGACTGCCTGTCCGCGCCCATCAAGCCCATGCGGAAGAACTCCAACGCGAAGGAGCTGGTATTTGAAAACCCCACCAAAAAAGCCGCTGAGAAGGAGGGGAACCCGGGGCTGCGGTCCAGAATCCGGTGCGTCACCGCCGGCGGCGGGGGAGTGGGCCGAAGCGATACCCTGACCAACGTACACGCATCCGAGTTTGCCTTCTGGCCCGGGGACAAGATGTCCACGCTGACCGGCATCCTGCAGGCAGTCCCCAACGATCCGGACACCATGGTGATTATTGAGTCCACGGCCAACGGCTACAACGAATTCAAGGATCTGTGGGACGGCGCGGTGGCGGGAACCAACGGCTGGAGACCTCTGTTTTTCGCCTGGTTCGAAGATCCGGACTATCAGATGAAGGTGGAACCGGGAACGGAATGGACAGACGAGGAGCGTGAGCTGCGGCGGGTCTATCACCTGACGGAGGAGCAGCTTTCCTGGCGGCGGTGGGCCATCAAGCACAAGTGCAACGGCGATGTGAACTTATTTCATCAGGAATACCCCGGATGCCCGGAGGAGGCGTTCCTGTTCTCCGGGACGCCGTTCTTCAACAACGAGAAGATTGTGCTGTATCTGGCCCAGGCGCTCAAAACCGAACCGGCGGCGGTGGGGGCGTTCTCCTATCCGGAGCCGTCTGCAGAGGGTGGGAAGCCGGTGGGCTGGAAATGGAGGGCCGACCGTCGGACGGGGTACATCAAGGTATGGAAAAAGCCGGAGTCGGGTGTGCCCTACGTGATCGGCGCGGACACGGCCGGAGACGGCAGCGACCGGTTTGTGGCATGGGTAATCGACAACACCACGGGAAAGCAGGCGGCGGAGCTGTGCTTCACCAAGGGCTCCATTCTGTTCACCCGGCAGCTCTATTGCCTGGGGCTGTGGTACAACACCGCGCTGATCGCTGTGGAGACGAACTACAACTCCTATGTGAGCATGAAGCTGGAGGAGTGGCACTATCCAAAGCTGTACATCCGGGAGGAGAGCGTGGACAGCTACACCCACCGCCTGTCCCGGAAGTACGGATTCCAGACTACCAGCAGGACCCGGCCCGTAATTCTGGAAAGCCTGCAGACGATCATGGACGAGGCCCCGGGCTGGGTGGCCAGCGCGGAGACGCTGCGGGAGATGCTGCACTTTGTATACAACGAGGAGCGCCGCCCGGAGGCCGAGGCCGGAGAGCACGACGACCGGGTGATGGCGGCGGCGATCTGCTATTTCTGCCGGAGCCAGCAGACCGCGCAGAGGGCGCTGCCGGGCGGGAAGAAAGTCGAGTGGAGGCCGGACCAGTACGAGGACTATTACAACGCCGACGAAGAAGGAAAGGCGTACCTGATTCAAGAATGGGGCAGTCCATGGTAATGCGTTAATACAAAACCTGCTGTGACGGGTCCATCAAAATATTACTGTAATCGGCGCTCCGGATAAACGTCCCGGCCTCGACACTCCGCGCTCTCCAGTCATACGTTCCGCGCATTTCAATCGGTATTTTGATGCCGGTATCTTCCTGCACAAATAAGGCGCGAAAGATACCTTTCTGGTGATAAGTCTGATTTGGAATGATCGGAACGTAATTATCGGATGGCTCGAAGTCGGAATTGAGCACAATGAACGGCTTAATCGGAATTCTGTAATTGACCCAGCCCAGCAGGCCTTTTTCTGCCTCCGGCGTTAATTCAAACCTGGCTTGCCCCAGAAATTTTCCGGTTTCATATTCAAAAGCGTCTACGACTGGATTTATGATCCGGGTATACATCACGGCATCCACTCCTTTGTGCAAGTATATTCCGTGGTTCGGGGGATGAGAACGCGATGCAGAAGGGCAGACGGCCGAATGGAAACCAGAGTGTCAATGGAACGATAATCACAGCGCGCGGCCTGCCGGCTGCGCCGGGCGTGGAAGCACGTCCGCAGGGTTTCCTCCTGTAGAGACTGCCGGGCGCGTCCTGTTTGCAGGGCGTCCGGCGGAGCTGGCAGACAGATCGATAAAACAGAATTAAAAATGGCGCCCATCATTACAATGAGCGCCATTGAATCGTAAAAATGAGCCGAGTTGCAAACCTCAGCAGTGTTCGTGGTCATGGCCATTATCATTGCCATTATTCTGATTGCAACCTAGCAGATTGCAGATGCGTTGACGTTCGCAGCATACGCCCTGCTTATAGCCTTGCTTACAGCCTTGCTTACAGCCAGCGGAGAATCCGGCATCATAACATTTAGAACATGGGTTCTGGCATCCACAAGATTCCTGGTCATTGCAGCACATAATTTCACCCCTTTCTATCAAGAGGACATTACAGTCTATGCGATCCCGCCGAGTATGTTTCTATTGTGGGGTTGGATTGTACATCGGGGCCCGGCTCTAAGTACAAATAGAGTCTCTGTTTTCTTAAAAAAAGGGCGGCGGGCCGCTTAAAAAGCAGCCCGCAGCCATCAGTCATCGCCTCGCGTTAAATTTTCGGAATAGTCCATCAAGCTCTCAAGGGAATTGACATTTTGGGCTCGCGTGCTGATCTGATCCTGGACATAGTCCTGAAGTCCATCAAAATACTCCTGGGCAACTGGATCGTTCTGCAAAAGAATGTGCAAATCAGGAAACTCCTCCATGAAATCACCTCCCGGATAGTCTTCCCGCAGATCATGGCTTTATGATGGGATTCGCTCTTTCATTGGTCTTTTTGGCCTTGCCTTGGAGTTCAGGAACCGGGGGCACCTCGTTTTTCGGAAAATGCGCCTTATGATTGCTCTCCGTTCCATGGGGCTCTTCCGGGTTCGGACGGCGCATTCCTGCTTTTGCCATATACATCACCTCGGAAACAGTGTTCCCCAATGAGATAACAGCAATGCGAGATTCCTTATTCAATCGCAAAGAACGTACGCGCGTTCTTTGCGGGGCCCTTAAGGGGCTATCTCTAGGGGAAATTACAAGAATATGGGAATTTACCATAGAGGGGCCTGCGGAAACGATGCGCAGGGAAAGAAAAAGCAAGGCGGATCGCGCGGAGATGCGCGACTATGATTTTTATTTTACGCGGGAGGGGATCGGCATGGCAAAGAGCATGGCGCGGATTTACAAGAGCGGGCTGACGGCAGAGATCTCAAAATTCTGGGCGGCGGATAACCAAAAACCCAGATCATCCAAAACCGCAAAGAGTTCCGCCAACAAAAAGGACGCCAACGGCAACCAGGCGATCCGGCAGCTGGCCCGGATCCTGAATGAGAACTTCTGGCGGCGGGATTATCTGCTGACGCTGCACTACGATCCGGAGGGGCTGGAGCGGGTGGGCGGTAATCGGGACGAGGGGGACCGGAAGATGATGCTGTTCGTCCAGCGGATGGTGGGAAAATATCGGAAGCGGGGACTCATCTGCCGCTATGTGGCCATGACCAGCGAAAAGTCCAGCCGCACCCTGGAAAAAGCCCGTCTGCACCACCACATCGTGGTGTCCGGGGATCTGATCTCCAAGCCGGAGAGGAGAGAGGAGTACCTGCTGGCCGGGAAACCCATTAGCCAGGCGTGGGGATTCGGCACCGTGGACTGCCAGCAGCTGCGCGCCGAGGACGATCACACCGGACTGGCCGTGTATCTGTGCCGGCAGGCGGGCTGCCGGGCCAACGAGCGGAGATGGCACCCGTCCCGGAATCTCAGAAAACCGGAGTGGCAGGATGTGGAGCTGACGCGGGAGGGGATTGCCGAGTACAACCGCCACCGGCGCCGCGGAATGCCGCTTTTGAAGCTCAACGCGGACGGCAAGCTGGTGACGCCGCCCAAGTGCAGCACGCTGGAGGACGGCGCGTACATACCCGCCATCGGGACACATTACCTGCGCTTTCTGATGCCGGAATACCGCACCGCGGAGAGAACAACGGAAAAGAGGCGGCGGGACCTGCTGCCGGCGATCCCCGCCGGTCGGAAGGGAGGGGGAACGGCGTGAGCTGTTTCAAGAAGCTGCCGGGGGTGCGGCTCCCGGAACGGAGGCAGGGCCTGATTCGATTCCTGTGCCTGAACATCGAGGAGCAGCCCATGTGGATGCGCCAGAAATTTGAGCGCCTGTGCATTGCGTGTGGGGGCCTGCATCACTGCGCCCTGCGGGAGGTCATGACCACGGAACGCACGGTGGAACAGGTGGGACATCAATACCGCGTTGATCCGGGGACGCTGTATAGACTGCGGAAGGCGTTTTATGAGGCATGGTAGGCGCATACTTTCACATGCGTTCACAGTTTGTTCACAAGGCCGTCGAGAGGCGAAAAACCGGAATCCGTTGCGGGGCAATGGTTTCCGGTTTTGCATTTTCCTGATAACTGAGGGGTACACCCTGCTACACTATTTTCAGGGGGAAGAAAACGCGGCGGAAGGAAGGCGGTGCACTGTGGCGAAAAAGGACTGGACACGGGAGGAGCTTTCCGGGCTGAGCATGGAGCGGCTGGAGCGGCTGCTGAACGACCGGTAGCGTCTGTTCGTGCAGGAGTACCTGCGGGATCTGAACGGGACAAAGGCGGCAATCCGGGCGGGTTACTCCGAGAAGGATGCCGCCAGCACCGCGTGCAAGCTGCTGCGCCGGCCGGAGATCGGGGCGTACCGGGATCGGAAGATCAAGGAAATCTTTGAATCCCGGGGGATCACGCCGGAGTTTATCCAGCTGAGCTGCTTTGAGATCTATTGCCGGTGCATGGAAAAAGAGCCGGTGATGGCGTGGGACACGAAAACCGGGACCTGGCAGCCCTCCGGCGTGTGGCAGTTTGACGCCAAGGGCGCACTGAAAGCCCTGGATCAGCTGGCGACAGTGATGGGCATGAAGCGGCCGGAGGACACGGGGAAGGGCGCCGGCGAGACGGTGGAGACGACAAGGGGGAGAAGGAGTATCGGCAGTTCAGCCGCTGGGACTTTTTAAAGCAGGACGACGCGGGGCAGTGGTACTGGAATGACCGGTTTTTATTCAGCTGTGACAGCTCCGCCCCGCTGGCGGGGGACCGGGAAAAGCTGTGGCAGGAGAACCGCATGAACCTGCAGCAGGGCGCGTATGGACCGCCCGCGGAACTCCAGAGCCTGATTCTGTTTTGGGAGATCATGGAGCGGGAGCACTACCCCATGGCCTCCATCGCCAAGAAAAACCTGCAGGAGCTGCTGGAACAGCAACGGCAGGCACAGCAGGCAGCGATGCAGGCGGCGATGGCGGGCGGAATGCAGACCGAACAGAGCCCAACGGAGCAGAATCCGGCGGCGGAACAGTTTCCAGCAGCGGATCAGACAGGAGGGATTGCGCTATGAAATGCCCCAAATGCGGAATGGATGCGATCATCAGCAATTCGCGGAACGCGGCGGAGGGAGACAACAGCCCGGACACCCAGACCCGGTTCTTCCGGGTGCTGACCTACCGCTGCCGGAATAGGCAGTGCGAGGTCTGCGGCAAGGAGATCGGGCAGGAGCGGCTGGAACAGCCTTTGAGCTGACAGACCGCCGAAAGGCGGAGGCGATAGAAACGCCGGGGCGGCGGAAAAGCCCGGAATTCGGAGGAAAGGAGGACTCACCATGGATCAGAAAGGAAGCTACACCGGCTCCATCAAAAACAGCGGGAGCCAGTTTGTTCAGGCCCCTCTGGGTGGGGCGGATGCCAAGAAGGGCACCGTGAAGCACACCGGCGGAGACCTGCGCCAGGGCACCAAGAGCAGCAAGTAACACAAATTTCTCCCCGACGCAGCCCAGCGAAGCGGGTGCGGAGGGAGAGGAGGGGCAACGGAGCGGCACGAGGCCTGCCCACAGGGCGGGGCGAGCAGAGCGAAGTTTGCCCCGACGATGACGCCAGGGCGGCGAAAAAGCCCGGAGGATATTATTATGGCAATGGATCAGCAGTACGCCGATGTTTTCGGCGAATATGACGACGGCACGGAGAGTGCCGACGAAACCGGTGAAAACGGGCAGGGAACCACCGAACCTGCGGAGGGAGAACCCGGAGACGATTCCGTCACGGGAGACGGAGACCGGGGCGAACCGGCAGCGGAAGGCGCTGCAGGTGACGGACAGGAGGACGCCGCAGGCGACGGCGAGGATGGAGACGGCGGTGACGGCGAAACAGCCGCACAGCAGACGCCGGAGGAACGGCACCGGCAGGCGGCAGCCAGACGGCAGCGGGAAGATGCGGCCCGGGCGGCGGCGGAACAGGCCAGGATCGACAAGGTATACGCCGACATGTTCACCGGGCAGACGGACCCGTTTACCCACAAGCCCATCACCACCGAGGCGGAGTTTAGAGCCTACAAAGCGGCACAGGATCGCCAGAACGAGGAAAAAGCCCTGGAGGATGCCGGGATCAAGCCTGAGGTGCTGGAGCAGCTGGTGGACCGGAGGGTGTCGCAGCATCCGGAGATCCGAAAGGCGCAGGAAGCCCTGGCGGCGGCGGAGGCCGAGCGGGCGAGAGCTGTGGAACAGCAGGTTCAGGAGGCCATCGGCACCCAGCTGAAAGCCATTCAGGCGGTGAACCCGGCGATCAAGTCTCTGGAGGACATCGCGGCCATGCCGACAGCGCCGGCGTTTAACCGGTATGTGCAGCAGGGACTGGGGCTGGAAGACGCCTACTATCTGGCGAACCGGGCCGAGATCGAGAGCAAAAAGACCGCGGCGGCAAAGCAGGCCGCCATCAATCAGACGAGAAGCAAGGGCCATCTGGACAGCGGCGCCGGCGGAGCAGCCAACGCTGTGGTGGTTCCTCCGGAAGAGGTGGAACTGTACCGGGCAATGATGCCGGGCGCCACCGACGAGGAGATCCGCAAGGACTGGGAGAAGTACCAGAAAGCCCTGCGATAAGGAGCGCAGAGCGCGACCGCGGCGGATAGCCGCGTACAAGCGTTCGTGAACCTTGCCGCAGGCCGGATTCACTCCGGCCGTTGCGGTGGAATCAAAACAGGGATCCCGGCGGGCAAGCCCGCTGGGAGAAAGGAGCAGGAAAATGTTTTGCATCAAGAAGATGGACACGGGGCTGAGCGCTCCGTTTGACTACCTGCCGGGAACGGCGGCGGAGGCGATTGTGGCCGGCGAGGCGCTGGTGCTGTCTGCGGGGAAGCTGACCAAGTGCGGCGCCACGGCGACACCCGCGTTTGTGTCGGTGGGCCCGGTGAACGCCGACGGCATCGTGCCGGTGGTGAAGGTGCAGCCCTATATGGAATTCGCCACCACCCTGAGCGCGGCAGGGGCGGCCCTGAATCCGGGCGACAAGGTGACGCTGTCTGCCGACGGTCTGCAGATCACCGCCACCACCACCAGCGGCGTGGCCGCCATTACCCGCATTGACGACACCGCCGTTGGCGGGGCCGTGTGCGTGAGATTCTAAGAGAGGAGCGATTACAATGGCATATTGTACGGTCAGCATTGCGGGGGCGCAGAATGACTCCCGCTTCGGCAAGTCTCAATTCCCCATCAAGTCCTTCATTGAAAAAAAGGGTGAGGGCTTCGAGCAGCAGAGCCTGCTGAAAAATCTGTTTCGGATGGACCCCTCCAGCAATTTCGGTGAGAAGTACACCGGTGAAACCGCCATGGACGACTTCGAGCCCGTGGGCGAAGGCGGAAACTATCCCACCACCGGAACGGAGGAGGGCTACGATCAGACCCTGGTGCACATGACCTGGAAAAACCGCTTTACGGTGACCCGGGAAATGGTGGATGACAACAAAATCGGAGACATGCGCAAGAAGGCGAACAAGTTCATCACCGCCTATGACCAGACCCGGGAGAAGTTCGGCCGGGCGCTGTATGTGGGCGGACTGACCGGAAACACCATGAGCTACGGCGGAAAGACCTTCAAGTGCGGCTCCGCGGACGGCCTGGCGCTGTTCTCCAAGGTCCATCCCAACAAGGTGAACAAGAAAACGCAGAGCAATCTGTACGCCGACGCCTTCAGCCTTGACGCTCTGGGCAAGATGGAGACGGCCATGCAGAACACCAAGGGCGACAACGGCGAACTGCTGAGCGTGACGCCGGACACCATCTGGATTCCCAATGACGCCGTGCTGAAGAACACCGTGTTTGCCGCCATCGGCGCCGACAAGGATCCGGCAACGGCCAACAACGCCTACAACTATCAGTATGGCCGGTGGAACATCATGGTGGACCCGTATCTGACGCTGATGCTGGCTATGCTGGGCATCACGACCTACAAGCCCTGGTTCATGCTGGACTCCAGGTTCCTGACCGATCAGGACGGGGCCGTGTTCCTGGACCGGACGAAGTTGGATGTGACGTCCGTCGTGGACAGCAGCAACGACAACAACATCTGGAACGGGTATGCCCGGTTTACCGGCGGCTTTGTGGACTGGCGGTTCATCGCGGCGGGCGGCGTGACCGGCGGAAGCGCCCTGTAAGGCAAACATACTTAACAGAAAAACGCCCGGGGGAGACGACTCTCCCGGGCGTTCTTGGAAAGGAGCGGCCCTATGAAGTGGGGTGAGCTGAAGCTTCTGACGCTGCAGATCATGTTTTCCAATGATGCCGCCGCGCTGAGCGTGGACGACAGCAATCAGACCTATGTCAACGCCATGCCCGGCGTGGCCAACGCAGCAATTTTGCAGGTGGTGCAGGTGGGACTGCCCATCCGAAAGAAGTTCACCGTGGTTCTTTCCGGAGATGTGACGGAGAGCGTGACGGGAAGCGGATCCCTGACGCTGCCGGTGGCGGATGTGCTCTATAAGATTCCCGTGCCGGACTACTGCGCGGACTTCCGGGCGCTGGATCCGGGTCAGATCTATCTGGAACGCTATGGGGAGTACGGACTGGCGGACGACTGGAGCGTGGAAAACGAGGATACCTTTGTGATCCGCGGCGATACGGCGGGAACCTACACACTGTACTATCTGGCGCTGCCTACGGCGCTCACAGCTAACACGGCGGACGATGCCGATTTGGGAGTGCCGGAAGAGATTACACGGATTCTGCCCCTGTACATGGCAGGAGAGCTCTACAAGGACGACGACATCTCCATGGCGGTACAGTACCGCAACGAGTTTGAGGATGCCCTGACAAAGCTCCAGTATGACCGGCAGCGGCGGCAGGGCGGCGGCTCCGGGAGCTACCGCAACACCACCGGCTGGTGGTAAGGGAGCGCGGGGCGCGACCGCGGCGGGGAGCCGCGTACAAGCGTTCGCGGAGCGAATCTTGCCGCAGGCCGGATTCATTTCGGCCGTTGCGATGCAATCAGAACAGGGCTCCCGGCGGGCGAAGCCCGTTGGGAAGGAGGGAATAACATGGCCACATTCAAAGTGCCGGACGGGCCGGACAAGTACACCTCCGTCCAGGAATATTTCCGGGGCGTGGATCTGAACAACAGCCCGTCCAACGTGGATCCGTCCCGGTCGCCGGCAGCGCCGAACATGATCCGGGATCAGGTGGGAAAGGTGCGCAAACGGATGGGCTACACCACCGTGGCCACGGCGCCCAACGCGGGCAGGATCAACGGCGTGTTTACCCTGGGGGAGGAGCAGCTGATCCACGCGGGAACGAGCCTGTACCGGAGAAGCGGGGCAGAGTTCACCGCGCTCTGCACGGATATGGCGGACACGATTTCCAAGGGATTTGTATTCGACGAGAAGCTGTACCTGCTGGACGGGGTGCATTTCCGGGTGTATGACGGGACCGCGGTGAGCCTGGTCAGCGCGGCGGCGTATGTGCCCACAATCATCATCAGCCGGGCACCAACGGGCGGCGGAACCACCTATGAGGCGCTGAATCTGCTGGGAACGAAGTGGAAGGAGTCCTTTTTGGGGACGGCGTCTGCCACCGAGTATCAGCTGACCACCACAGGTCTGGATGCGACAGCTGTAACGGCGGAAGTGCTGAACAGCAGCGGCGTGTGGGTGACAAAAACCGAGGGGACGGATTTCACCGTGAACCGGACAACCGGCGTGGTGACCTTCACCACAGCACCCGGCGCCCCGACCGTGACGGGGATGGACAACGTTCACATTACGGCGGCCAAGACCCGGGACGGGTATCTGGCCAACATAGACCAATGCACCGTATTCTGCGTTTACGGCGTGGGAGGGGCGGCGGACCGGGTTTTTCTTTCGGGGAACGCCGACAAGCCGGGCTTTGACTGGTACAGCGGCTATGAGGATCCCACGTATTTCCCGGATACCGGATACACCAAAATCAGCCGGGATGGAAGCGCGGTGATCGGGTACGCGGTGCTCTCCAACACGCTGGCAACATTCCTGGAGAACTCGGACGACGGGCGGAACGTACTGGTGCGCCAGGGGAGTCTGGACGACGACGGAGAGGCTGTGTTCAAGATCACCAACACCCTGATCGGGGAGAGCGCCGCGGCGCGGCACAGCTTCGCCTATATGGGCAAGGAGCCTCTGTTCCTGACCCACGCCGGCGTCTACGCCATCACGGTAGAGGATCTGACCGGCGAGAAGTACGCCCAGGAGCGCAGCTTCTTCATTCGGAGCGCTTTGCGGGAGGTGGCTGCGCCCTTTAACGCCTTCGCCTGCGTGTACCGGGATTTCTATGTGCTGGCGCTGGACGGGGATCTGTACCTTCTGGACGGGCAGCAGAAAACCTACGAGAAGAACAATCCGTACAGCACCTATCAGTATGAAGCCTATTTCTGGCCGGGGATCAGCGCCCGGGTGCTGTGGGTGGAAGAGGACGCGCTGTGCTTCGGCCGGGCGGATGGGGCCATCTGCCGCTTTGCCACGAACGTGGACGCACAATCCAGCTACAACGACAACGGCGCGGCCATCGAAGCCTACTGGGAGACCAGCGACTTCGACGGCAAGGTGATGTTCCGGGCCAAGACGATCACGGCCATTGCGGTGCGGCTGGCGGCGGCGGCCCAGACCGGCGTGAAGGTATTCGCCCTGAATAAAGGCATCTGGGCCCAGTGCTACGATGCCGGGAGCAAAGCCCGGTATTTTGATTGGAGCTACATTGATTTTTCCAAGTTCGTGTTCTCCACGGATCGGACGCCCCACACACTGGTGGGGAAGGTGAAGCTGAAAAAGGTGGACAAGGTCCGCTTCCGGCTGCAGAACACAGAGAAAAACGAGCCGTTCGGCATCTACTCCTTCGGTCTTGAATGGAAGGAGCCGGGCGGAAACTACAAAAGGTAGGTGAGACCATGGCACTTCAAAAAATTACCGACGCCCAGATGGACGCGGCAGGCGTCGCCGCGGCGCCGGACATTCTGGAGGGGTCGCCGGCAACCGTCAAGGCGATTTTTGACCGCCTGGTGCGCAGCGTGGTGGCGACAGCCTTCAACGCTCTGGCGGATCAGCTGACGGCGGCGGGGGTGGAATCCCTCGTGCAGCACGGCACAGACAGCATCAAATACATCCGGCTCAATGCCGACGGGGCCATCGAAACCTCGGCGGACGGCAGCACCTGGACAGTCACCGGTTCCTCGGGCCATCTGATCTATGACAAGGACGGGAATTTCATCACCCAGCGGGCGCGGATGAAGTTTGCCAACGCCACGGTGACGGACGACGGAACCTACACGGTGGTAAACGGCATCAAGGGAGACACGGGAGCCACGGGGGCCACCGGCGCCACAGGACGGACGGCTACCATCACCATCGGCAGCGTGACCACCGGCGCGGCGGGCAGCGCGGTGACGCTGGAGAACGTGGGAACGCCCCAGGACGCGGTCTGGAATCTCTCCATCCCGAAGGGTGACAGGGGCGCGGCCTGGTATCCCACACTGGACAGCCTGGGAACCTTAACGTTTGCCCTGTCGGACAGTGCGATTGCACCCCCGGCCTACAACATTCGAGGCCCACAGGGCCCCCAGGGTGTACAGGGAGCCACAGGGGCCAAGGGAGAGCAGGGCCCCCAGGGCGTGCAGGGTACGCAGGGACCGCAGGGGGCAGCAGGCCCGCAGGGAGCCGTGGGACCGGCAGGGCCGCAGGGAGCCCACGGGCCACAGGGAGAAAAGGGAGACGACGGCGCGGACGGAAACAGCTTTATGGTGAAGGATCTGTTTGCCACGCTGGCCGCGCTGAAGGTGGCCCATCCGACGGGAAGCGCGGGAGACGCCTATGCGGTGGGAACCGCTGCCGATAATGTGATTTACCTATGGGGTGTGGATCAAGCAGACTGGAGAGACATCGGAGCCCTTCAGGGTCCGCAGGGTCCCCAGGGGCCGGCAGGTGCTCAAGGACCCATTGGACCGCAGGGTGATACCGGCGCGCAGGGACCACAGGGCGTACAAGGAATTCAGGGACCGCAGGGAACAACGGGGGCACAGGGATCCCAGGGAATCCAGGGATCCGCAGGCGCGGACGGAAAAAGCGCCTATGCATCGGCGACGTCCGCAGGGTACACCGGGACGGAGACGGCGTTCAATGCTTCTCTGGCGGGGATCGACAACAAGGCTGATAAAAAAGTCCCCACAGCGGCGGGGAACCTGGCAACATTGGACAGTGCCGGGAACCTGGGAGACAGCGGGAAAAAACCGGGAGACTTGGCAGCCGCTTCACACACCCACACCAAGAGCCAGATCACAGACTTTCCCACATCCATGACACCGACGGCACACAAGAGTACCCACGCAACCGGCGGGACGGATGCGCTGACGGCGACGGACATCGGGGCGGCGGCGGTAAGCCACATCCATGGCAACCTCACTTCCGACGGTAAAATTGGCGGCGTGGCGTTGGACACTAAGCTGGTTCAGCTGGTATCCGGCGCGCTGACGACGCTGGACGGGACGGCTGTTTCAGGTGGCTTGTGGACAAAATTAGCAGAGTTTACCACGGCGTCAGGGAATCCGGTTAACATTGATATTTCCAGTGCGGTGTGGGACAGGACTAAATACAGCAAGTTGAAAATTTGCTTCGATGCTTGCGTTGATACAAATGTGGATGAGGAATACCTATATATGCGATTTAACAGTGTGTCCAGTAATCGTTATCTCCTATATAGGTATGGATCCAATACTAATTATTCTACGTCCTCATCGGCTATAGGCTCTATAAATCTTGGAAACTTCGGAATGTCTGGGGCGCTCCAGAGCGTAAGCCAAAGGCATTTTGAGATCGATGTCGATTTCGAGTTGGATACAATCAACAGCAGCAACTATTACAATCTCATTGCCTTTGACTGCGTAAGTAATCAGCTGTACGTCGGTGGATCATTTGAAAAGTATCACGTTGGCGGCATGATGACAAATCAAAGCGCAGCAATCGTAGCGCCGCAAACTATGAATCTCATGAGCGGGAAAAGCACAATTTATTTCAAAAATATAACGCTTTTGGGGTGCAGGTAGTGGAAAGGACTGCAACATTTTTGACGCTGAAAGAGGGCATTGCTGTCGTTGAAGAATCTACATTAAATTTGCCGGACGATTATTTTGATTTGTCGCTGGAGGCCGTCCGCGCTGCCAAGCTGGCCGAGCTGGACGCGGCGGCACAGACGGCCATCACCGGAGGCTGTGATGTGGCGCTGGCCGACGGCACCACCGGTCACATCAGTCTGACGGCGGAGGATCAGATCAACCTGTCCACGGCCCAGGCGGCGGTGCAGGCCGGGGCTGCCGGGTACCCCTACCACCTGGACGGCGAGCTGTGCAAGATCTATGCGGCGGCGGACATCCTATCCATGGGCAAAGCGGCGGTGGCTCACATCCTCTACCACACCACGCTGTGCAACCATCTGCTGACCTGGGCGCGGCGGGCCGCGACGGCGGACGAGCTGGCGGGCATCACCTATGGGGCCACGCTGCCGGACGATCTAAAAACCAACATGGAGGCGATCATCAATACGGCGAGTGGGGAGGCGACAACATGATCGCTGACTTCGAAGGTGTGAAACCCGATCCTGACGATAAAGTGATTGCCACCAAAAATAAAACCACGGGGCAAACCGAGTATGTCGTGTTCATGCCGGGGCTTGAGCGGATGATTGCGATCAACGATGGGTGGCAGTTCAATGGCAACAAAAAGGCCCCGACATTCAGCCCGTCTCTGCTGACAAATGGAGGGGCTGGAGGTAGAGAGCGGAGCCACTGCTTTGTCCGTGACGGCATGGTACAGTTCCTGGGCGATTGCTCCCATGCGCTGGCCGGGAAAACGGTGGAACTTCCGGCAGTGAAGGACTGGCCGGAATGAGAGGTGAGAAAAATGCGGCGAGTGCTTAACCACATCCTGCCGTGGATTGCCGGAGGGGCGGTTTACGGGATGCTGGAAGTCCTCTGGCGCGGGCATACCCACTGGACCATGGTGCTGCTGGCAGCGGCGCTGTGCGTCCCCCTGGATCTGGCCAACAACCGCATGCCGTGGGACACGCCCCTGCTGCTCCAGTCCATTCTGGGCGGGCTGACGGTCACGGTGATGGAGCTGCTGGCCGGGCTGGTGCTAAACGTCTGGCTGGGGCTGGGCGTTTGGGATTACTCCCGGCAGTGGGTCAACCTATGGGGTCAGATCTGTGTCAAATTTATGCTACTGTGGTGCCTGCTGGCCGGGGCGGTGATCGTGCTGTTTGACTGGATGGACTACTGGCTTGGCAGCGGGGAGCGGCCGAGATACCGGCTTATTTAAATTTACAAAGGAGAGTGCAATCATGGAGAAGATTACTTATGTGAAAAACGGCGTACTGCTGGCGGCGGCATCCATTGGCAGCGTTCTGGCAAAAGCGCTGGGAGGGTGGGATGCTGCTTTGCAGGTACTCGTTGCGATGATGGCCGCGGACTACATCACCGGGATTCTGGTGGCCGCACTGTGGAAGAAGTCCAACAAGTCGGAGACCGGCGCGTTGGACTCGAAGGCGGGCTTCAAAGGGCTGTGCAAGAAGTGCGTGATCCTACTGCTGATCTGGATTGCCGCGCTGCTGGATCAGACCCTGGGCGTGACCTACACGCGAATGGCCGTGATCCTGTTCTTTGTGGGCAATGAAGGCCTGAGCCTGCTGGAAAACATGGGCTTGATGGGCGTACCCTATCCGGCCTTCCTGAAAAACGCTCTCGAGGCGCTGAAGGATAAGGGAGACCAGGGGAGCGCGGAGAGCGCAGAAAGCAGTATGGGGGCAGGAAAATGAAGCGCATTGAGTTGATCCCGCTGGAGAGGATCGACCGGCTGCAAATCTACATCAACATCCAAAAGAAGTCTATCCGACAGGTGAAGGAGGACGAGGGGGCGGACTACGCAACAAACCTGGTCTACTTCACCGGGGCTTGGAAAGCCACCTGCCAGCTCAAGAGCGGCGGGACGGTGTATGCGCAGGATCCATACAACTATGACGGGTTCGCCTGGGATCAGGGCGGGGACATTGCCATGGTGTCCCTGCCCACCCAGGGCGCAGAGAAGGAGAATTATTTCGCCTGCATGGGCGCCATCGCGGACGGGAAGGCCCAAAAGCTGTATTACCACTCGGATGTGGCGGGAAAGCGGGGAAGGATCGCCTTCGGTCTCACAACGGGCGGGGATCTGCTTTTGTATTGCTCCCATGACGGAACGGACGCCGACACGCCGGAGGGCGTGCGGGACGAGCTGGCGGCCCGCGGAGACGTCGTGAGCGCCGTGATCGGAGACGGAGGCACCAAGGCCGCGCTGATCGGTCCCAACGGCAGTGCGGAAGGCGCGGAGGACGTGGTGCAGAATATTCTGCTGGTCTATTTGAAAAAGGAGACGGACATGAGCGTAAAAACCTATTCCAAGTCAAAAAGCGGCAGTGTGAAGCTGTCGGCAAATTTCAAGGTGTCGGAGTTCGCCTGCCACGACGGCAGCGACACGGTGCTGATCTCGGAGGAGCTGGTGGCGTTGCTCCAGAAGATCCGGGAGCATTTCGGCAAAGCAATCACCATTAACAGCGGCTACCGGACCACTGCATGGAATACCAAAAACGGAGGCGCGCCGAAGTCTCAGCATCTGCTGGGAAAGGCGGCGGATATCACCGTTGCCGGCGTGACGCCGCTGGAGATTGCCCAGTATGCGGAGTTCCTGGGTGCCGGCGGAATCGGGCTGTATCAATCCTTTACCCACATTGATGTACGAGACGTCAGGACGCGCTGGGACAGCCGCACGGGAACCCAGACGGCTGTTTTCGGGTGGCCGGGGTATACGGAGACTACGGAGCTGGAAAAGGCGGTGGACAAGCTGGCCGAGGCCGGGATTATCGACAGCCCGGACTATTGGAAAGCCGGAAGTTACACCGCGAATGCCGTGCAGCTGCTGATTCAGAAGATGGCGGCGGCGGTCAGATGAGAGGAGGAACAAAGCATGTCTGTTGCAGCGGATAGCACTCTGAGTGCGGCGGCACAGCAGAGAATCAAGGAAATTACCCAGGCGGCAGTGAGCGGCAGCAAGACCTGGGCGCAGGCAAACCAGGAAGCCAACGCCGTCCGGTCAAGCGCGGGGGCGAATTATTCCGCCACGGCCAGCGGAGGGACCGTATCCGGCAGTGGAACAGGAACTGTCACACAGTCTTCTGCCACAGGAAAGGCAGCCGCCTCGCCAAGCATCACGGCAGACAGCGGACTGACCACTTCACAGCTGGCGCAAATCCAAAGTTACCGGGATCAGGCCAATAGCGGAAGGATCAACTGGGATACGGCCAACGCGGCGGCTAACGCCGTACGCATGTCTGCGGGCGGGTATACTGTGGATAAATCCGGACAGGCAACTATGTATCAGCCGAAACAGATCGAGTATCCCAGCTATGAGGCGTTTTTGGCCGCGTCTGGGTACGATCAGACGGAAGATAAAATAACAAAATCCATTCAGGCGAGTGTGGACAGCGCAATCTCCGGATACCAGAACCAGATCGACACCACCAACACGGACAGCGCGGAGCTGGCGCGACAGGCGTACATCGCCAAAATGCTGGGACAAAAAAATCTGGATCAGCAGCTGTCCGCCTCCGGCTATGCCGGCGGAATGGCGGACAGCCAGAAGATCCAGACGGAATCTGCATACCAGAACAACCTGACGAGCATCGAAAACCAGCGGCTTGCCACCGTGAAGGAACTGCAGACGGCCATTACCCAGGCGCAGCTGTCCGGAGATCAGCAGACGGCGGAGCAGCTGGCAAGCTATCTCCAGAACCTGCAGAGTCAGTGGAGCAGCTACGTCAACAACCAGAACAGCCTGAATGCGTCCCAGAGTCAATTCGATACATCGCAGGCGGCGGACAACAAGAGCACGGCTTACACCCAGGCGATGAACACCCTCAGCACGGGTGTGATGCCGGACAGCGCCACGCTGGCGGCGGCGGGGATCAACACCACGACGGCCGCGTTGATCCGGAATTACTACCTGAGCCAGGGGGCGGCGAGGACGACCGCGAGTGCTTCCGGGAGTGCAAAAAGCAGCGTTGCCAAGACATCCGGAAGCACTGCGAAAACCACAAGCACAACGGCAGCAGGAACGACAACAGCGGCAACAAGCACAACCGGTATGAACGATTCAGAGTTCACGGCATTTGCAAAAAGTATTGCCGCGATTTTGAGCGCTGGGAAGAGTGCATTGGCGTCAAGCAGAATTACGGCGATTCGAAATAAAATGTCGCAAGCGCAACAAAACACCATCAATGCCTTGCTGGAAAGGTACGGGTACTAAATGAAAACTTTAGACGAACGCTTGGCCGAGATGAAACAGAAAGGTGACCAGAGCAACGGAGACTCTCACAACTCGACAAGTTTGGACGCGCGCCTGAAAAAAATGGAGCGGATGGGAAACCGAAGCAATGGATTGAGTACAACAACCGGGACTGGGGCGCAGAACGCGCCTCAGTCCCTTGCGGCATCCAATGCCGCCCTCACCCACAGCGGACTGACCCGGGACGCGTTCGATTCCCGGGTGCGGTCCAACTACGCGGCGGCGCAGAAGACCGGCGCGCCCGTGCTGACGGGATCCTACGGCGGCGGAGGCGGCCGGGGCGGATTGACACAGGCGCAGATCCAGACCGGCGTGGAGCGGGCGGAAAGCGGAAAGAAGTTCTCCGGAACGGCGGGCGTATTCTCGGCCCCGAAACTGGTGGAAGGCGCGCTGGTGAAAGGAACAGACCAGGCCATGAGCGGTCTGACCAGCACGGCGGACTGGCTGGTGGGGCAGAACATCACCGGAGCTGGAAAGCTGTTGGGGCAGGACTGGAGCAACAACCCCGTTTCCGCCCTGAACCGACGTATGCAGCAGGCAAAAGAGACCAACGAAAATTATTTTGTCGGAAATGTGAAGGCCGGGGGAAAGGCCGCGGCGGCGGTGGACAAATATGGCACCATGACGTCGGCGGCGATCCCCCAGGCGCTTCTGGCGATGGCCACGGCCGGCGGAAGTGCGGCAGAGCAAGGTCTGCAGGCGGCGGCAAACTCCGGAGGGGCGCTGACAACACTCGGAACGGCGGTGAAGTCCGTGGCGAAGGACCCGCAGTATTGGCTCTCCTTCCTTCAGGTGGCGGGCGACAGCTACAAGCAGGCAAAGGCCGACGGAGCCAGTGACACCAAAGCAAACCTGTACGCCATGAGCAACGGCCTGCTGAATGCTCTGGTGGAGGTGGGAGGAGACACCGGAAACGGCGGTATTCAGGATCTGCCGAAGCAGATGCGGGCCGGTGGATCCACGCTGAAGAGCTGGATCTCTTCTATGGTGGAGGAGGGAAAGGAAAACGTCGTTCAGGGAATCATCGAGCGGGGCTTGCAGCGGGTGGTGTATCAGAAGGAAAATACCGCATTTTCTACCAGTGACCAAAATGCCATTCTGAATCCAAAGACGGCCGCTCAGGAGTTTGCCGGTGGTGCGATTGTAGGCGGTATCCTGGGCGGCGGGCAGATCCTCGGGGCAAAGGCTGCAAACGCCATCAGCGACGATATAACGCCAAAGTTAAAAACAGCGGATGAGTTCGAGCTTCAAAATGAAAAAGCCGCCACCGAAGTGACAGAAAAACCCGCAAAAGCAGTGCAGCTCCCTGCGGACGTCATCGCACAGCAAGAAAGAAATGTGGCCGCTTTGGAAAAAGCACTGGAAACACAGCGTGCCATTCACAGAAATCTCTATGCGGAATTTCGAAGTACAGATGCAGAAACAAGAAGGCCCGAACTGCTGGATGAGGCAATGAAAAATAAGAGCGCACTTGCACAGGCAGAGCGCGATTTGCAGATTGCACAAAACCAACTGCAGCGGCTTAAACAAAGGCAAGAGCAAAACGTTTTGGCCCGTGAGGCAAAAGCAAGGGCAATTGCGGAGGAAGCAAAAAAAGAAGTGCAGGCACGGGAAGCCGGTGAAGAAGCAGCACGGAAAGAAGCACAGGCAGCCGCGATTGCCTCCCGATTTAACGGTCGGTTTCTTACCGATGAGGCGATACAAGATATTGAAAAAACCGGTGCATTCCCGCAAAAAACAGCAGCATTGAAAGCTGCATATGAAGAGGCTAAAAACACACAGACACAGATCAGCAGCCTTTGGACGCAACTCAACCAAGCGGATTCGTTGGAGGATAGTATTCGACTAAAAAAAGAAATTGACCGTAAAACCGCCAGGTTGGATGGGCTGGCAAATGCGATCAAGACGGCACAGAAAGGGATGCTGCAACCTGTCAAAAATAGTGTAAAGCAAAATCCCATTGCATCGACTGAATATAAATCCTATCAGGATTCTTTGGCGACGGATCAGAATGCACCAGATCGCATGACGACGCAGGATTACGCCCGGCGTGCAGAGGACGCGCGCCTGAGGAAAATGGAGGCCCCTCCGGAGACGAAAACGGAGCCAGTCAGCCAACAGGACCAGGAGGAGCTAGGAACCCTGCTGAACGGAGGGAAAAAAGCCGAGAAGACCACTGTCACCACCAAAAAGGCGTTCAGCCAGCCCAGGACGGAAAACGCCATGGAGAAGCTGGGGATCAAGGTAGAGGGAGACATGGGAGACTATCGGAACACAGAATTCCTCCGGGAGTCGGAAAAAGCACAGAAAAAGACACAGTGGGCCATTCGGGAGGCAGAAAAACGCCTGGATCCCACCGCGGCGGAGAAGACGTTCGCAAAGGGAATTGCCGGGGGCATTTACTCTGCGGAGGACATTCCGTCCACTATGAACCGAGCGACCGTGCAGGAGCTGGCGGACTACTACGGGGCGGATACTTCAGCCAAGCAGTCCGGCGTGCAGCGGCAGAAGGCGAGAATCCGGGAGCAGGCGGACCAGATGGCGGAGGATTTTTTCAAGGATGCCGACAAATACAAGCCCATCTCCATGCTGAAAATGAATGAGCGGACACCGGAGCGGGTCATGCGGAGCACCTTCGGGGATACGCTGGGCGAGGAGATTAACAACGCCTATATTTATCCGGTACAAAAAAACGAGGCGGAAAAGGTGCGCTTTATCAACCGGATGCTGGACGCGGTACGGACCTTTCAGGGAAACGGCGGGAAAAACAGCCCGCTGACCAAAGAAGAGCGCGCGGTGGTGCAGCAGGTCATGGAGGACCGCTTCGTTCCGGAGACCATTGCCTCCATGGAAATGGGAGGAGACATCCGCTCCGCTGCCGAGAACATCACCAATGGGGAGGACGCCGGGGACGCGGCCAGGGAGTTCAGCCTGTCCCGGGAAGAAAAGGAACTGGCGGAACGGCTGAGCAGATGGACACAGAACCAGAAGATGCTGGAGAGCGGAAAACTGGATCAGACCAAGATCAACAACGCCGCCAAGGCCTACGCGGCGCAGTTCGACCTGTTTTATGAAGGAATCAACGACTTTCTTGTGGCCCACGGATATGAGCCCATTGGCTTCATCAAGGGATACGCGCCCCACATGCAGGGGGTGGACACCCAGAACAAGCTGATTTCCGCGCTGAAGTCTCTGGGGGTAAACACCGAAGTCAGCGAGCTGCCCACCTCCATCTCCGGAATGACGGCGGATTTTAAGCTTGGAAAGAGATGGAACCCGTATTTCCAGAGCCGTGTTGGTTCTCAGACGGATTATGATATCACAAAGGCATATGAAAGCTATGTCGGGTACCTGTCGGACGTACTGTATCACACGGACGACATCGCAAGGCTGCGGGGCGCGGAACGGTACCTCCGGAAGAATTTCGGCTCCGAGGAGCAGGCGGCCGCCATCGACCACGCCGAAGCGGTGCGGAACGCGAAGCCGGAGACGATTGAAACTCTCCTGCGAGACGCGGAGAAGATCAGGGGAAATACCAAGCTCAGCAGCGAGGACACCCGAGCGAAACTGGATGAGTACATCGATGACCTGTACGGAAACATTAAAAACATGAAGAAGTACGGGGAACTGGTCAAGTACCTGGACAACTACGCCAATATCCTTGCGGGGAAGCAGAGCATGGCGGACCGGGGAATGGAGTACACGGCCGGAAGAAAAAGCCTGAACTGGGGAAACAAAGTGATTTCTTCATTTGGACGGGCCCAGGTTTCCGGCAATGTGTCCTCTGTCCTCAACCAGACGGCCCAGCTGTCCCAGATTCTGGCCGAGGCAAAAGGAACATATGTGGCCAAAGCCGCGGCGGATCTGGCCAAAGGCACCGGGGGACGGATCTGGAACATCAAGAAAACGGAGCTGTTCAACCAGAGCGACCTGCTGACCGGGAAAAAGGGCATTGAGTATCTTACGGCAGATGACAGCAAGATCGACCGATACACCGCTGCGCTGTTCAAGCCGGCGGATATCATGGACGGCCTGGTCTCCGCGCTGGCAGTACAGAGCAAATACAATCAGGAAATCTCGCAAGGGAAAGCCCCGGACGCGGCCATGCTGGCAGCGGACAAATTCGCCACGGAAGTCATGGGCTCCAGGATGAAGGGTTCCCGGCCGCTGTCCTTCGAGAGTAAAAAGCCGGTCTCACAGATGATTCACATTTTTCAGGTGGAAGCGATAAACAGCTGGGAGCACATCTCGCAGGATCTTCCGGCCAGATACCGGGGGATCGCCGACCAGTATGGGAAAAAGGCGGCGGCCAGAGCCGTGGCCACGGTGGCAACCAAGGGGCTAATTTCCGCGTTTCTACTGAACCGCATCACCGAAGCGGCTTACGGCGGGACGCCGGCGCCGTTCGACCTGCTGGGATACATCACCAACTTTATCGCGTCGGGGCAGGGAATGAGCACCAACGCATGGCTGAAAAGTCTGGTTGACGCCGGGTGGAAAGCCGCGTTTGGAAAGGCGCTGTTTGCCGGTGACGGCGATGATAAGGACAAGAACGAATTCCGGTGGGGAAATGCCTTTGAAAATCTGGGTTACAATATCCTGAACGATATCCCGTTTCTGCGGAATCTTGCCGGATTGGCTGGCGTGGGCGACCAGTCCATGCCGCTGACGAACATCGCCGACAGCGTGAAAGGTGTGGCCCAGGCAGTCAAGAACGGGGCGAAGCCGGACGAGCTGGCAATGGCGGGACTGGATCTCGGCGCACAGCTCCTGCCTGGGGGACGCCAGCTGCAAAAAACCGCCCAGGGTATTCAGACCATTGCCAACGGCGGGAGAGTGTACGGATACGGAGACAACAAACGCCTGCAGTATCCGGTGACGCTGGACCCGGTGAAAGGTGTGCAGCTGCTGGCGTTCGGAAACTCCGGGGTTTCGGAGTCCAGAGACTTCTACGCCGGGGATCAAAAGGGACTGACACAGCGGCAGACTCAGCTGGTGCAGGGAATGGCGGCGGATGGTGCCGACCGGCGGGAGGTCTATCAGACCATTCAGCAGATCCGGGTAGGGAAGAACACCACACAGAAAATGCAGGCGCTGAACCGGGCCGATCTGAGCGATTTGGAAAAGCTGAAGCTCTATTCCGGCGTGATCGCCTCCGGCGACAGCGGTGTACCGGAGAAGTTCCAGAACCTGATGGGGAAGAGAATGAGCTGGAACCAGATCACGGGGGCGTATACCATGTATCTGAAACTGAAAGACGACGACAATATGAGCGCGGCAGAGAAGGCCACGCGGTTCGCCAAGTGGGCGGATGATACGGGACTGGATGAAACCCAGCGGGCGGCCGTCAAGGACTCCCTGGCATTTTATTCTCAGGCAAAAACAGAGGCCGGACGGTACGACGATTTTACCGCCGGCGGGCTGAAACCGGCCGCGGCGGAAGATCTCTCGCTGAAGCTGAGCCAGATCCAGCCGGAGGCCGGGAACGACCAGGTGACAGACCTGCAGCGGTACCAGACGGTTGTGAACTACGGCTTGAAGGTGAAAGATCAGATGGCCGCGCTGAAAACCATGATGGAAGATACGGAGTATAAGAAACTGAAAACGGCCTATGACGCCGGGGTGTCACCCAAGGAGTATGTGGGCTTCAAGCGCACTACCAGCGGGATTTCCGCGGATCAGGACTCCAACGGAAAAACGGTCAGCGGGTCCAGGAAGAAAAAGATTCTTCAGGCCATCGACGGAATGAATCTTACACGGGATCAGAAAACGGCCCTGTACTACGCGGCGGGGTATAAAGATAGCACGCTGGAAGAGGCCCCGTGGTACTGGGATGTTATGCCGAAGGTTTCCGGCGGAGCAGGGAAGGGGAAACTCACGAATGTAGCACGTTAGGCCGGCTAGTAAAAGCAGCAGACTCAGAGTTCAAAACTTTGAGTCTGCTGCCTTTTGTAAATTAAATTGATATCTTGGAATATTATGGTATAATTTAGAAAGAATCATCTAACGGCGGATAATAGCAATTATAGGATGCTTACCGAAACGAACTAAAAGTGTTGGCAAAATGAACTTTATACCGTGCTAATGGTTAAAAGCAGAAATGGGATGGAAATCATGAGGCAAGATGAATGCTATGTTAAACGATCACTTGAGCAATATTTATCAAAATTTTCTGAGAATATAAAGATTATTGAGGGTGAAGATCCTCCTGATTTTTACGTATTATATAACGGGAAAAAAATTTTGCTTGAAGTTACTCGCGCTGATCCTATTTTCGTCGATGAAAAAGGGGTTGGAAATAGAAATACTAGTGACATATCACTGATAAGATTGTGTAATAAATTGAATGTTGAATTAGGATCAAAAATTGACTCACAAAAAACTCTTTGCTTGTCAATAAACGGTCCAATCAATAATTTTTCAAAATTTAAAAAGTCACTTAATCAAAAAATCTGGTCTATTGTTAATGATAGAAACCAACTTGAAAATTTATATAATGTTCCAGTAAATATTAACATCGAGAATGAATCTATCCAAATTAATATTATTGACAGTACACCAGAAAATAAAAGGATCTGCGGATTTATTGGTGTTGCAAGTAGTAAAAATGTATTTAATATTTGTAGGCAAGCGAGCTTAATACTGGATCAGAGGATCGCAGAAAAAGAGAAGAAAATGGAATACATAAATGGCTTGAAATGGCTAGGAGAAAAGTGGCTTGCAATTTTAAATGACTATTTTCTTGCTTCATCGGAAACATACATTAGAGCTATTGAGGAAAATAAAACGCCCCATACTTTTTCGAAAATTTTATTGGTTGAAGAAGAGTGCCGCGTGACCGAAATATTTAATTCTAGTTTTTAAAATGTGTTAGTACTATAATGACGAAGAAACCGCGTTGGCATTGCAAAGATGCAGCCGGTGTAGGACAAGCCGAAGGGGTACACCATTGGGCTTGCCAACAGCAAATTGCAAAGATTCGAAGCTCGGCCAGTGGCACATCATAGCAATTAACCGAAATTAAGTATCTGAGAAAGTCACGTGTTTTTAGGATAATAGCGCCAAAAGCGCAATGAAACAAATGAGTATGGAGGAAGAGAGGCAAACAGTAAAATGCGTATATTATTGTCAATGGACGGCATTAAGAATATGGATCAGCTGTATACCTGGACGATGGAGCATTCTGAAGAATTCGGAGACTACCGTGAAGAACATTACCATGGTGATATCTACTGCGAGAATATTGTAACGAATGTGTTCAAAGCCCTAACACCTTCAGACTGGGCAAATCAAAGACACCTCGGCTTACGTGAGCGCATTGCAAATGAGACGTTTGCGCTCGCTTCAAAAGTTGGTTCCGAGTACAACATATCCTTCACCATCAGCACTTATAACGGTGAAGCTGCTCGTCTGGAAATTGCCATCACAGCGCCAGAAACGGAGGGGTACGACCAGAAGCTCGAAGATCTGAAAATTGCGCTGAAGGACCAGCTCTTCCCTGACTGGCAGGAATGCACATGGCTTGTGGATGAGCAAGCGGCCACGCTATGTAAAGAAGCCTATGAGAAGGCGTTCACAGTTGAAAACAACCTGAGGGCCCTCGCCAGCAAAGTGCTGATTCACTTTCTTGGTGTGAACTGGATCAAAAAAGCCGGGCTGGAGAAAGATGCTGAATCGGTAAAGAGCCTGAAAGAAAAGTTCATTCAGCGTGTTCCTGAGTTTGACAACATCAATGCGGATTTTCTCTCCATGACGCTTGAAACTTTGGCAGGGGTAATATTTGAGGGTGCTATCTTCAAAGATAATGTTATCTTAAGCCGACAAGATTATGCAAAGGTTCAGGAGATGGGAGCCAAACAAAAGGTCACAGGTGGCAGCGTAGCTGATTATATCAAAGCCCGGCGGACTATAGATAAAAAAATATGGGATGATCTTTTCGTCCCGTACATTGATGATCCGGATGCCTTCAAAACTGCTGCCCACGCCTTCATCGAAGATCGGAATCATGTTGCCCACAGCAAAGTGCTGTCGTGGAGTGCCTATCAGGTAATTCTGAAGGATTTTAAGACTATAGGCTCACTCATCTTATCAGCCGATGCCAAGTTTGAGCGTGAAGAGATAGCAGATGAAGTACTTCAAACATGGGAAGCAGAACATGAAGATGCCGAATACGAGCACGAGTATTATCGTGATCGACTGGCGAGTGAGACCGGGATGGACATACTGGATGAACGTGGAATCAAAGACTGGTTTGATGAAGTTCTGCACGATCTTTTCGATGCCGTCTATCAACGGTATCATTTAGATGTTTGCTATGAAATTTCCGATTTCGCCACACCCACTGAGGGGAAGATCGTTTTCTCGATATCATGCCCGGCAGTGGAGGATGGTAGTGCAAGGATTGATACTATAGCGCAGTATTCTGTCGATGATGACCTCGGCGAAGACAGCACTTGCTATATAGTTGCAAAAGACGGAGCCGGAGATGAGATCTGTAAGGCAGAAGTACATTTCCACAATGGGAATGGCTATGAGGGTGAAGAGTGTATCATGGTAGCCACCGATGGTTCCGAGTATGATACTTCTAAACTGGATGATTTTCGAGATGAACTGTTTGATACCATTGAGTCTTTGAATCCTTATCCAGCAAAGCTTGACGCACTTGCCTACGAGAACAAGGGCGCGGTGCAGTTTGTAGCCGACTTCCCCTGTGAGCAATGCGGAAAGTTTGGCGTATCCGTCGATGAAACTTTCCTACCTATAGGTCGGTGCTGTTATTGTGGATATGAAAATGAACTGGTAAAATGTGAACGTTGCGGCGAATTGGTGGATGCGGATGCGCTTGAGCACGGATTCTGTTCCTCATGCGCTGCCTATATAGACAAGCAGTGAACAAAAAGGAGAGGAGACCCGATGATCCTATATCACTATAGACCATTTGAAAGCGCATTGCTGAATTTGAAAAAGGTACTCTCCATTTTTCTAAGGCAACACCGCACAGAAAACTGCGTGCAAAAAATGTCTCCAAGTGATAAAATTCAGTCATGGATAAACAAATGAGTCTGTCGGCCCTGAACGATGAACTGGCACAGGTGCGGACAAAGAAAAAGGAATTCCTTGAACAGATTGAGCGGATCGTTCCCTGGGGCAAATGGGTCGCCATTATCAAGCCGTGCTACTACAAAGGGGAGCTCGGGAACAAGCCCTATGATCTGGAACTGATGCTGCGGTTGTATCTGCTGCAAAACCTCTATAACCTGTCCGACGAAGCGACGGTTGCCGAGGCCATCGACAGCCGCGCCTTTTCGGATTTCTGCGGCGTGGATTCCAGCAATCAGGTGCCTGACGGCGATACGCTCGGCCGCTTTCGGAATATCCTCGTGCACAATGGTTTGCAGGAGCAGCTGTTTGCACAGGTAGTAAAACTGCTGCGAGAAAAGGGCCTGCTTTTAAAGAAGGGCACCATCGTGGACTCAACAATTATTGCTGCACCGTCTTCTACAAAAAATCAGGAAAAGCGGCGGGATCCAGACGCACATCAGGTGAAAAAGGGCAATGAGTGGCACTTCGGCTACAAAGCGCACGTAGGTGTGGACAAAGACAGTGGTCTGGTTCACACGGTGAAAGTTACAGCCGCGAACGTCAATGACGTCATCATGACTTCAAAGTTATTGACCAGAGAAGAGACGGTTGTATATGGGGACAGCGGCTATCTTGGAGCTGAAAAGCGTGAAGAGGCCATCATCGAAAACCTTTCAGGCAAGCACATTCGTTATAAAATCAATCGTCGTCCCTCGCAGATGAAAAAGGGTTCCACCAGATCGCAAGCTCAGTTAAAGCGCAGAGAGCATGAGAAGTCGTCCGTCCGAGCAAAAGTCGAGCACGTTTTTGGCGTTGTAAAGGGTTTGCTTCGATACCGAAAGACACGATACCGAGGCCTGCAGAAGCAGACCGCAAAACTGAATATGCTGTTTGCGCTGGCAAATCTGATTCTGGCTGACAGACCAAGTCTGGCAGTCTGATTCAGGTTGCGCTTGCGAAGAAAAAGCAAAGATTTTCCACACTGTTTGTCAATATGGGCAGATGGCGTGGATTTTTTATGCCATTGCGCGGTGTTGCCTTAGGCTTTTTTAACCGCTTTCAGCTTGATGAAACCGCGCTCACCGCAGAGGGATACTACGAAGTTCGGAAAAAGGTTCTGCGGATCTTGTATCGTATCAGCGGTAAGGAGGCTGTTTTACAAGGAAAAATCGTGGTATCATGAGAAAAAGAATATCCCGAGGATTTCAGATATGGTTCGAGAGATTTGCAGGGACGAGGTCTTCCTCGCACAGAAGGCGGAAACGGCAACCGAGGCGGATCTGTCGGTGGCGGAAGACTTGTTGGAAACGATGATCGCCCACAAGGACGGTTATGTGGGCATGGCGGCGAACATGATTGGCGTGAACAAGCGCATCATCGCCTTCGACAACGACGGGGCGCACATAGTGATGTTCAACCCTGAAATTGTGAAAAAGTCCGGTCCGAATGATGCGGAGGAGGGGTGCCTGTCCCTCACTGGCACCCGAAAAGCGAAGCGCTGGAAGTCCATTAAAGTGCGGTATCAGAACCCCGCCTTTCAGGAGCGCTTTAAGACCTTCACCGGCTGGACGGCGCAGATCATCCAGCACGAGATCGACCACTGCGAGACAAATTAGAATTTGCTTTGTGTAATGTAAAGTCTTGTTGCGTAATTGTAAAGTGCCTGTGGTGGCATATTGCAAGTCTTTTTACTACAATGGGATCACAAGTGAAAGGGGGATTTCATTATGAAATTATCAGATAAAATTCTTATGCTTAGAAAACAAAGTGGAATATCCCAAGAGGAACTGGCAGATAAACTAAATGTCTCAAGACAAGCAATCTCACGTTGGGAAATGGGCTCGGCGCAGCCTGATGCAAATAATATTTTGCAAATCAGTAAATTATTTAGTGTTACGACAGACTATCTGCTAAACGATGACTATGAAAGCGACAATGATTTACCGAAGGTCAAAAAAGTTAGAGAAGATAACAGTAAGCAAATCCTTATTTATCTGGTCACCTTGGAAGTCATGGTATTAATCATTCAGTTCATGTGCGTATTTATCTTACAAAATACTTTCTTTGCGGGAATGAGCTTCCTCCTTTTTGCCGCAGTGATTGGTGGATTTGAATATGCTTTTCAAAAAAAATCATACGATCGCTCCGATAGGATGGTTCACTTCAGAAGAAAGTTTTATAAGATTTCAGCTTGGCTGGGCTTATATTTTCCTATTAGATTTTTAGCCATGATTTGCATGAGTTTTTACCCTCGTCCGCATTCGGCATTGGTATCGGAAGGTGTGATTTTGGTCATATATGTTGCTGCGGCTTTGCTCATAGACTTAGCAATCGAGAAAGATTATTTGGCCAAAAAGAAATGATACACTGATTTTTGCTGAGCAGTATTTGATGGTGCATAACCGCAAAAGTTGATGATGATATCCTGGGTTAAAAGAAAAACAGTATCTACGAGGAGGTGCGTCATGGCGACGACGGTTGATTACATTGAATTTGTCTGCGAGCAGCTCGCAGGTGCGGGTGCGGTGCACTACCGAAAAATGTTCGGCGAGTACATGGTATATGTGAACGATAAGCCGCTTTTGCTGGTCTGCGACAACACCGTGTTCGAAAAGATTTTGCCGGAGCTGTCTGAGCTAATGTCAGGCGCACAGACCGCGCTACCCTACGAAGGCGGCAAGGAGCATTACATTTTGGATATTGAGGATAAGGAACTGACTCTGACCGTCATCGCAATTTTAGAGCCGATCACACCGCTGCCAAAACCCAAAAAGAAGAGATTAAAATGACACAGAAACAATTTTCAATTGACCATATCTCCGCCGTGCTCTACGGCGAGCCGTCTCAAAAAGCATACCTGTTTATCCATGGTCAATGCGGGTGTAAGGAGGAGGGCTTGGCCTTTACCAAAATTGCCTGCCGTTGGACAGATATCAGCCTCCGCGCCAACAGTATCGGAGCCCATTTCTCCATGCTGGCTTTTGCGAGCGAGGAGCTTCACAAGGCGCTGTTTGTGTCGCCTGTTGTCAACATGGAACGGCTGATCGCCGACATGATGCAGTGGGCGGGCGTCACCGAGCAGGAACTGGTCATTGGACAGTCCTCCTTCACCGGGGAGGGAAACATCCAACGTGAATTTGTGGTTGCCCTATACTCCTTCAGCACCGACACCACCGCAGGCGGCAGGGCCAGCTTGCGGATGGTTCCCTTGGTTTTCGGCGTGCTGAGCTGCAGCACACCCTTCACATCATAGATCTGCTTGTTCTCGTTCAGTACGCCGGTCTTGAAGTCCAGGTCGACCCACTGGAGAGCCATCAGCTCACCGCGGCGCAGGCCGGTGGCAAGGTCCGGGAGGAACAGCTCATAGTATTATACCATATAAGGCACTCTGCATTGTTCAGGACATTAGATATCGACTGGATAGCAGTTTAATGTAATAATCGTCTGCTTGATGCCGTAAACCATTTATTTCATGCGGCTTTGCGAGTTTGTTCTGATGAACACTCGGACCATTCGGAATTTGCGTCGCTGTAATCAAAGAAATGCGACTTGTCCACCCAAATTCAACCCGCAAAAAATTGACCAGATACCCCATTAACGTATATAATCACATAAAAACCCAAGGAAGGTGATCCCCACGCTACGCATTGCCGTCTGTGATGATATGTACGGTGAGCTACAAAGCCTTGTTTCGCTGACAAATCAGTATTTATCTTTCAACAGTATTGTTGCGGAGGTAACACAATTCTCCCACCCCGACGAGCTGCTGACTACCATTGAGGCAGAGAGCTTTCATCTTTACATACTGGATATTGTTATGCCCATGGTGAACGGTTTGGAATTAGGCAGAGAAATCCGCCGCCTCGACCGCGAGGCGCAGATCATTTACGCCACCACCGAGCCGCAGTTTGCCCTCCAGGCATACGCCGCAAGCCCGATAAATTATCTGATCAAGCCTGTGGACAAGCAGCAGCTGTTTGATACGCTGACTCTCGCCATCTCAAAAACAGACCTCACCGAAGAGCAGACATTTGCCGTAAAGACCGCCGACAGTCTACGGATAGTCAAACTCTCAGACATCGCCTGCTGTGAATACCGCAGTCACGCCGTCATCTTCACCTTGGCAAACGGCGAGGAAGTGCTCAGCCGCACTATTCGGGAGAATTATTCGGAATATATTTCGCCTATCTTGAAAAACAGGCATTTTCTGCAGTGCCACACCGCTTTTGTGGTCAATATGTGCCGGGTGGAGCGCTTTTCCAAGGACAGCTTCATGGTGCGCGGCGGCAAAACCGTCCCCATTGCGGCGAAGCAATACGCCGCCGTGCGGGATGCGTATATGGATTATCTGATGGATAGGGGGGACTGAGTATGCCAGCGCTCTTTCCCGATCTTTTGCGGTCAGTTATCACCGATGTGATGCTGGTGCTATTGCTTTCCACCATGGCGACGCCGAAATACAAGAGCAAAGCGGTATATATTATCGCAACCGCCATTATTTTGGCGGCAAATGTCGGCGCCAACTGTTACTTTTATCTGTCGGAAAACTATACTGCCGTATTTTACGTAGACCTTGCGATGCTGGTGGTAATCGGCGTTGTTTTGAAGCCCCTTTTTACCGATAAAATCATGCAGTGGTGCTTCAGCTACATCACAATGGTGAATATCTATGTCACAGTGGTGTTTTTGAGCTACATGCTGGCGGATATCTTTCCAAGCCCGATTTATGGAATGGCTTATTTGCGCCTCATTTTGTTTTCGGCTATTGTATTCGTATTTCACAGGTGGGTGTCGGCGCTTTACCGCAGTGTGCTGGACTACTGGCACATCTACCTGCTGCCCGTTGCCGCGCTGCTGGCCTGTCTTATGAGCTATTTTTTCTTCGGCGATGTCAAGGAAACGATGACGAGCATCCCCCTTTTGTTTGTCATGCTCTTAGGCCTGTCGGTCTATGTGTCCATCATCCACTCGTTTAGAACGATCACAAAGCAATATGCTATGCGCGAGGAAAACCGGAAGATGCAGGCGGAGCGGGAATATCTGCAGCTGGCCGCTGGAACTATGTCCGGGAGACTCAAGCTGATGGAGGAGGTGTCGGCGCAAAACAGCCGCGCTGCCCATGATCGCCGCCACTTCAACAATGTACTTCTGGAGCTTTTGGAGCGGGGAGAAACCGGCGAGGCCGCCGCTTTGCTGCAAAGCCAGAATCAGGCGACGCCGATCATCAGCAAGGTCTACTGTGAAAACCCCGCCGTCAACGCCGCTGTCTGCCATTATGCCGCGCTTGCAGAGCAGGCGGGCATTCCGGCGGAAATTGAGCTGGATATTCCCGACAATACAAATGTTGATGCTCTGGAGCTTTCCATGGTGGTTTCCAATCTGATGGAAAACGCCATTCGGGCCTGCGAACGTCTGCCCAAGAACCAGACACCCTATCTTCGCTTTACCTGCCGAAGCGTTGGGCGGCTGCTTCTGGAGATGGAAAACCCCTGTGCCGAGGGCACTGTACTTGATGAAAACGGGTATCCTGTCGCCCACGAGGAGGGGCATGGCATCGGCAGCAAGAGCGTCCTTGCATTTGCAAAAAAGTATGACGGCGAGCTGCTGTATAAAGTCGAAAAAGGCGTTTTCCGGGTGCGCCTTCTCGTGTGAGAATACAGGAATTTCAGTTTGTCAAGAGTGAATTTTAAGTGAATATCAGTTTTTTAAGTGTAAAAATGAGTCTTTTAAGTGTAAAGGCTCATTTTTCTTTTTTCCATGCTATGCTCTTCGCAGAAATTTGTAGAAAAATCTGTGTGGATTTCTGTGCAATGGAGTGTGATGGCGTGGAAAATCGCAGGCAAGAGGATGCACCACTGAGAACTCCCAATGCCGAGGGCAATGTGTGGCCAAAGCAGGTTTGCCCCGCCTTTGAGCCGAGAGCCGGCGCACCGCCCGGGCTGCGGCAGTGCTGGTACTGCCGCTGCGCCGATTTTCATCTGGACAAGCCCCGCGCGCTGGATGTGGGCGTATGCTGCTGGCCGAAAAGGATTCTGGACTAAAACAAGAGAGGAAATGGATATGAAAGACTTTTGAGCATGGCCTTAACGGTGTGCATGGTGATGACCCTGCTGCCTGCAATAACAATGCCGGCCAGCGCGGCGGACTTCGGCTTTGAAACCATCAATGGCATCACCTTTAAGGTAAACACCAGTGACGCCACCCAAGTAAACTTCGCCGGCAAAACGTGGTATGTGATCGGTGCAAACAGCACAGGCTTGGTCGCCAAATCTGGCTGCATCACCCTTCTTTCACCGACAAACTTAATCGGGACTACGTTTGGTTTGAATTGCAATTATTCAACCAGTAATCTTAAAACAGCCATTGACAATAGTGTTACCTTTTCAACGAAAGAAGCTCAACTTGCCCCATCAATCGGCTTATCAGGCAACGCATCCTATGATACTGCAAAAAGCACCGGCGGGATGTATGGCGATAGTGTTAACGCAACGTTGTGGCCGCTTAGCGACAGTGAGGCATGCTTGCTTAACAATTCGCTTAAAAACAGCAACTATGATTGGTGGCTTCGTTCTCCGGGCAGCGACATCAATAGAGCGGAGTATGTCTTACGCAGTGGCGGTATCTTTCCCGACGGCGCCGATGCGTACTACGGTAGCGCCGGTGTTCGCCCTGCTTTGAGGATTGATTTGTCGTCAACATATCCAGTCCTCTTTGCATCTGCCGCCGCGGGCGGCAGTGTTGCCGCCGCAGATGACAGCAAATTTGTTAAAAACAACGCAACACCGCTCAATCTGCGCTTTAAAATCGATGACCTTCTACCCACTTCCTCCGCATCCATTTCGGCAAGCAACACTGCCCTGACCTACTCTGCCCCCGCAGGCAGTGTGCTTGCGGTTGAGGTTACGGCAAACGGCAATACCTATGTGATGAAAAAAGCAATCTCCACAGCGGTAAGCGGCGCAGCGCTTGATGCTGCCGCCTTAGCCAGATCCAATGGCATCGCCGCCGGCAGCTACACCGGCAGAGCTTGGGTTGAAAAAACAGAAAACGCTGCAGATAACAGCGGGCTGATCGCCGCCATAGCTCCGGTGCCTTTCAGCTTTAACCTGTCTTACACGGCAACAATCACCGTAAACAAAAACGGTGAGGCATGGACGAGCAGCGCGCCGACGATCACCCTGAAAAACGGAACGGATTCGATTTCAGGAACGGTCAGCGGAAACACCGTGACATTTGATAATGTTGATTCCTCAAAAGAGTGGAGCGTCTTGGCGAATGGCGTGGCCACCGGCAAAACGGTATCCGGCTCGGGTCTTACCGCAACGCTGGACTACTATACTCTTTCCGTAAGCGGCGAGCACATGACAGGCGCGTATGTGAACGCCTCCGGAACGACTTCTTATGTGGGGCTTTTGGACTCCACCGTCGCCATTAACGGCGGCACGGCGGAGACCGGCTATGAATGGGATAAGTGGACGCTGGAAAGCGGAGTCACACCCACTTGGACGGCAGCCACGCAAGATCAGACCGCCACCATCAAGGGTGTGGCAAGCTTAACCGCCATGGCAAAGCTCGCCGCACCCACGATAACGGTTACAGGCAAAAACGGAGCGGGAGCAACGACGACCTCCACCAACTATGAGGATACCATCACCCTGACCGCCGCGCCCAGCCATGCTTTGGGCGATGGTGTGACCTATACCTATCAGTGGTACAAGGGGGAAACGGCGGACGGCAACCTGGTATCCGGAGCCACGAATCCCACGCTGCTGCTGCGCAATGTGTCCGACAGCGGTGATTATTACTGTAAAGTCACAGCAGCGAACAGTGAATCTCCGGCACTTGTCTCCTCCGTGACCAGCGCAAAAACCACGGTGACCATCAGCCAAAAACCGGCCGCATTCACTGTCTCCGGCACGAGCCAGACCTATCAGCCGGGTGCGGCGAAGAGCATTACAATAACCGACACGGGAACGAAAAATCTGACCGCAAGCGACTTCGCCGTCAAATACTATAAAGTAGACGAGGACAATAACGTTCTGGCTAGCCAGACCCCGGTGGCGAATGCCATTTCCATGGGACGGTATCTTTATGTGATTGATTTCGCCGCAGCCAGACCTAACTATACCATTACAAGACAGTTTGCTGTCAACGACACCACGCTGCCCACCATCGCTAACTATGACAATGTGGGTTATCTGGACATTAAGGCCGGGACAGAGCAGCAGCAGCCAATCAGCTTTGCGAGCGGGTCGGTCAGCAAGTATGTGGCTGACGGGGCATTTACTAACGTGCTGACCAATCCCAACGGCACCACCGCCGCCTATGCCAGCAGCAACACAAGCGTCGCCACCGTTGCAACTGACGGCACGGTGACCATTAAGGCCGCGGGCAGCTCCACCATCACCGCCACCTCCAGCAAGGACGGCACGTCCCCGGTCTACGCGAGCTTTACCCTGACCGTGACCAAAGAGGCTGTGACCGTGACAGTTCAGGACAAGACGATTCAATACAGCGACGTCATGCCCTACACCGACGGCTCTGCGCTATCCTTCTCAAAATCCATTGATAAGGCAGATTACGTCGCCACCGGCCTGTCCTTCTCCGGCTATACGCAGGGCAAAGGCGCGGGCGAGTACACCGTGATCGCCAAAGGGCTGAGCTCAGACAAGTACAGCTTCACCTATGAAGCCGGTACGCTGACCGTCAATCCCAAAATCCTAACAGCAAGCGATTTCACCGTCACGGCTCAGGACAAGACCTATGACGTGACAAAGGACGCAGCCGTTTCCGCCTCCGTCTCCGGCCTGTACGGCTCAGACTCGCTGGGCGTGACGATTTCCGGCAGCTTTCAGGATGAAAACGCAGGAACCGGCAAGACCGTCAATTACACCATCATCGGTCTGACCGGAACCAAAGCGGGCAACTATGCGCTGCAGGGCGGCAGCATTGCCGGAACCGCTACGGCGGCCATCGGCCAGGCAGCCGTCGCCGTTTCCTGCCAGAGCCAGAGCGTTTCCTACGACGGCACGGCTAAGACCATCCCCCTTACTGCCTATGTGGACGGCAAGTTGTTCACCGGCTACACGGTGACGTATCAGCTGAGCGGTGAGACGGCTACGGCCCAAGCTCCCAGCGCCGTGGGCGTTTACACCATTGGCATCGCTCTCACGGACTCCGCCAATTACACCGCGAACCCATTCAACGCAACTCTGACCATCAAAACCGCCGGACAGGACAGTTTCGATGTCACCGGCGTACCCGACACCGTCACCTACGGCGACCCGGACTTCACCCTGACGGCTGTGGGCAACATGCAGGGAAGTACCGTTACTTACGCGGTGACCTCGGGCGGCGAATCTGTGGCCGTGAATGGAAATACTGTCACGCTCCAGAAACCCGGCACAGTCACCATCACGGCTACCAGCAAACTGGCCGGTTATGGAGACAAGACCAAGACCGTCACCTTTACCGTGAAAAAAAGAGCGGTTAACGTGACGGCGCAAGATCAGACCATGACCTACGGCGACGCGTTCAGCAACGTGGTCAACGGCTATGCCGTGACCGGAGCGGTTGCCGACAACGCTGTAACCGGCACAGCGACCTATACCACCAACTATACGCAAGCCAAGGGTGCGGGCAGCTACCTTATTACCCCCGCCGGCCTGACCTCAGACTACTATAGCTTCATTTATGAGCCAGGAACACTGACCGTTGATCCCAAACCCCTAACGGCGAGTGATTTCACCGTAAGCGTGGCGAACAAGGAATACGACGGCACCACCAGTGCTAACTTTACCATCACCGTCAATACGGTGATTGGCGACGCGCTGGCAGCGGTTTACACCGGTGCGTTCAGCAGTGCAAATGCGGCAGATTCCGTAACCGCCGCCTGCAACATCACCGGAGTCACCGGGTCCAAGGCGGATAGCTATGTGGTGAACAGCGCCATTACCAAAACTCCCGCTGCGAAGATTTCCCCCATGCCCATCACCTTCACCTTCGGAACGACCACCTATCTCTACGACGGACAGCAAAAGGCGGTCACCGTCAGCGGTGTCGACAGCAAAAACCGGGTGTTCTCCGACTTCACCGTGAAGTATGACGATAGCACCACGCCGCCAAGTGCTGTGGGCAATTTTGCTGTCGAAGTGGTTTTTTCTGATGAAGCCAACTACACAACTTCCGCCAACACGGCCACGCTGACCATCACAGAGGGCAACGTTGTGGTCTGGGCGTCCGCAGGCACCAGCCAGAAGTATGACGGCAATGAAAAGAATATCACCGCCATGTCCGCGCCGAATGTACCCACCGTGGTAACCTACTATGCCATTACCGATGAGGGCAAGGTGGGCGACAGTGTGGACGCACCCACGGCCGTCGGCAAATATCTGTATGTGATCACGCAGACAGATGCCAACTATAAAATTAAAAATGCTGTGAGTTTTGTAACCGGTGCGGTGGCCAGCCTTTCCGGCAGCAACTTCGGCATCATGGAAATCGCTGAAAACGTCCAGCCGTCCCTGAGTTTCAGTGATCCGCTCGTTAACAAGACCTACGGCGATACGGCCTTTACCGAGACGCCTGCCGGCGGCGCGGACGGTGCGACGATCACTTATCAAAGCAGTGATACAGACATCGTGACTGTAAACAGCAGCGGAGAGGGCACCATAGTCAAGCCCGGCCTTGCCACCATCACCGCCACCGCCCAAAAAGACGGTTTTGGAGATGTCACAGCCACCTACGCTGTTCAGATAGGGAAAAAGGCGGTAGCGCTGAGCATGGACGCGGAAACGAGTGTGACTTATAAAGGGGAAAATTGGATTATTCCCTATCAGTTGACTGGCGATCTTGATGGGAATAAGCTGAGTGTTTCAGACATCACCTTTACTTACACCGACCAGTCCGACCCAAACAAGCACACACCGAAAAACGCTGGCACTTACCTCGCCATTGCACAGGTTAAAGCGGACAACGAATTTTACACCTCCGGACAGGCCACCGGACTTTTGAAAATCACGCCCGCGCAGCTCACCGTCACCGCAGATGATAAGACCATCACCTATGGCGACATCGCACCGGCCTATACCGTCAGCTACACGCCGCTGGGCGACGACGTGCTCGGATGTCTGGACGGAACCGCCGCGTTCGACTGCGCTTACCAGCAGTTCGACGATCAGGGAACCTGCCCTATCACCCCCTCTGGTCTAGGCTCGGCGAACTATGTGATTACCTTTCACGCCGGAACGCTGACGATTAACCCAAGACGGTCGCCCTGAGCTGGAGCGCAAACAGCCTGCCCTATAGCGGCGCGGCGCAGTCTGTCACCGCCACCGTGGGCGGTCTAGTCAACGGTGATGCGGCGAATGTGACTGCCTATACCGGAAACGCGCAGACAGATGTATCCTCTGCTTATTCCGCCACAGCCTCCGCGCTAAACAACGCAAACTATACGCTTATCGGCAGTGCCAATGTCACCCACAGCTGGAGCATCACAGCGGTCGCGCCCACGCTCACACTGGGCAGTCAGACCTCGTCCAACACCGGCAGTCCCATCGCCATCGGCGCCGCAAAAATAATCGGCGTGGGCAATGACGGCGACATGACCGTGCAGTACAGCACGACCTATACCTATTACACTGACGCGGTCTGCCATATCCAAACTACCACCGCCGACGGTGCGGCTGCAAATGGCGGCGTGCCGAGCAAAAACGGAACCTACTATGTAAAGGCGGAAATTTCTGCCCAGGGCAACTATACCGGCGCAATGGCAATCGCAACGCTGACCATTAACGCGCCTTCTTCCGGAGACAGTGGGGCTTCCGGCGTCGGCAGTACCACTGTCACTGTGCCGGTGATTGGCTCCGGCACCACGGTGAAAACCGATGTGACAACCTCCGGCAGTACCGTCACGGTGAAAGAACCTACCGCTTCCAATTTGGAAAAGGTGGTCGACGCAGCCGCCGCCGACAAGCAACCTGTGGAAATTGGCCTCTCCGCGCTGAGCGGCACGCTGACCAACGTCGTCCTTCCGGCCAACACCATCTCGGCGGCGGGCAAGTCCGCGCAAAGCGAGGGCGTCAGCGGGCTGATCGTTATTGCCCCCAACGGCAACCAAGTCACATTTGATCGCACTTCCACCGCCGCAATTGCAGACATGGCAAATGGAGGAACACTGACTCTCTCGATCAATGAGCGGGCGCTTTCCCAGCAGACAGCAGACGAAACCGCCTTGCTCTCCGGCAGGAGTGCCGCCAACATCTTCGACCTGACCTTAAAGGACAGCTCCGGCAGCGTGGTCAGCGCTTTCGATGGCGGCACCGCAACGGTCATTCTGAAAAACATCAAAATGGTCGGCGACCTCAGCAATTTTGCGCTGTTCCACAAGACCGGCGGCAAGCTGATAGCCCAATCCTTCACCCGCACGGCCACCGGCACGGCAAATGTCTATGACCTGACCATCCCTACCACCGGCTGGTCCAGCTATATTCTGACCTATGACGAGGGCAGCAATCCATTCACCGATGTGGCAAGCGATTCGTATTACTATGATGCGGTGCTCTGGGCTTTGGACAAAGGCATCACAAGCGGTACAACGGCAACGACCTTTGTGCCGGATGCCATCTGCACCCGCGCCCAGGCAGCCACCTTCTTGTGGCGTGCCATGGGCAGCCCGGAGCCGACTGCAACAAGCTGCCCGTTTACCGATGTGGCAGAGGATGCCTATTATTACAAGGCCGTTTTGTGGGCAACGGAAAAGGGCATCACGATTGGCACCAGCAATACCACCTTTAGCCCCGATGCTACCGTGACCCGCAGCCAAACGGTCACCTTCCTGTGGCGCACCGCCGACAAACCCACGGTGACCACGGCCAACGTGTTTGGCGATGTGAACGACGATGCGTACTACGCAAACGCCGTCTTGTGGGCGGTTTCCGAGGGCATTACCTCGGGCACCGGCACCGCAACCTTCAGCCCCGCTGATGGTTGTACCCGCGCGCAGATCGTGACCTTCCTCTATCGCTATTTGAGCAAGTAAACAGCGAACTGAACAATGAAAAGCAGGTGCCTGGGTGTAAAACTCAGCCACCTGCTTTTTGTATTTAATGTCTACTGAATAATGCTGAACCCATTAATTTCAGGCAGCCGGTGGGGATGCATCTGAAAGAAGACAACCGCTGGGTGAAGAAGGCGCAGACCATTCCCTGGCTGGAAATTGAGAAGCGCTATGCGACAGTTTCTTCGCATCGTGTATGGCCTTGCCCACGAAAAAATCCGGGCGGTTTCAGTCGCATTCTGACAGAAAATGATCAAAATTCGGCTGATTTGAAAGCTGAACGGGCCTTACTTAAGAGAAACTTGCGATTTTCGACAAAATATTCATGAACAGAATGATAAAATAAAACTATCAGCCCCACCGGGGACTGTAAATGGATATTAAATACGGCGTGAAGTCAGATCTCGCTTCACCGGGCGCTCCAGACAAAAAAGCGTCCCGCAGCCGCAAAGGCCACAGGACGTTTCACTCCGAATTAAACCCACCCTGCTGCCCGGCGGGAAAAAACGGCGCGGTTATTGCTGAATGGAAAACCGGAAGCTGGTCTCGCTGCACAGATGCTTCCCCGCATGCAGGACAGGGGAGGGAAAAGCATAGCAGGCCATGGCGTTTGGAAACAGCTGCGTCTCCAGGCACACGGCCCCCCTGGATTCGATGCGGGATCCGTTCTTTCCGCGGCGGGGAGCCAGGGAGTTGGCGGTATAAACCTGCATGCCGGGCATGTCGGTTTCCACCGTCAGCTCAATGCCGCTGACGCCGCACCGAAGCACGGCCGCCGGGTTGCCGGACAGCACAAAATTATGGTCATAGCCGCTTCCGCAGGCCAGCTGCGGGTTTTCCTGATCAATCTCCGCACCGATGCGCTTGGGCGTGCGGAAATCGAACGGTGTCTCCGCCACATCCAGAAGACGGCCGGTGGGGAGGCAGCCGGCGTCATTTTCTGTGATTCTGTCGGCAAACACCTGCAGCTCGTGATCGAGAACCGCGCCGCCGCCGGCGAGATTGAAGTAACTGTGATTGGTCAGATTTACGATGGTGTCCTGATCGGTATCCGCCTCATAGCGGATCAGAAGGCGGTTCTGATCGTCCAGTCGGAATGTGACACAGACCTGCAGGTTCCCGGGATACCCCTCCTCCCCGTCGGGGGACAGGCGGGAGCAGACCAGTGCGTCGTCCTTCGGGACGACCTGCCACATCCGTTTGTCAAATCCGACGATTCCGCCGTGCAGGTGGTTGCTGCCGTCGTTGCGGGCCAGGGGGTAGGTTTTGCCGCCAAGCGAAAATTCCGCGCCGCCGATCCGGTTGCCCACGCGCCCGATGGTGGCGCCCAGAAATCCCCCGTTCTGCTCGTACTCCGCAATGGTATCGTAGCCCAGGACCACGTCCACCGTGCCGTCCAGGCCGGGAACACAGAGGGATTGAATGGTGGCGCCATAATCCAGCACCGTCACGGACATTCCTCCGCAGTTGGAAAGCCGATAAGCCGTCACCGAAGCGCCTTGGCGGGTGGTCCCAAACGAGAACTGTGTCACTGCCATGAAAAAACCTCCCCCAAAAGATCAGATGTGATTGATAAAATCCTTGACAAAATGCAGGGCTACGCCCAGCGAGACCGTATGCCGGGGCAATATGCTCAGATGCAGGTAGTCGGCGTTTGGCTCGAAAGTATTGTTTTCCGCTACATATTCCTTCAGCAGCGGAAGATAGGGGGGGAGATACTGGGTCAGAAACCCTCCCAGCACGACGTCGCAGTCCAGCGCCATGCGAATGTTGCTGATCCCGACCGCCAGGTGGCGGAGCACATCGTTCCAAAGTGTTTCATATTCCGGAACATGACGCTCCACACCGGCAAAAAAGTCCTTTAGGGTGATGTTTATGTCGTCACTGATGCGCCGCGCCGAGCAGTATGCCTCCAGACAGCCCCGCTTGCCGCATTTGCAGGGAAGGCCGCCCGGCTCCACGCACATATGACCGAACTCGCCGCTGCGGCGGTTGTCCCCGGCGTACAGATCGCCATTGACCAGAACCGCGCCGCCCACGCCGTTTTCCAGCGACAGATAGGCCATGTTTTTCTGGTTGGCACGCATGAAACACTCCGCGTAGCCGCCGCTGCTGCCGTCGTTTTCCACATGGGTGGGATAGGGAATCATGCGCAGAAGTCCCTGCAGGGTGGTGTCCCGCAGGTGCAGCGTAGGCGCCAGCGTGATGCGGTCACAGTTGGGCGTAATGACGCCGGGAACGGCAATTCCAATCCCCAGCAGCCGGGAGCGCTCGATGTTGTTTTCTTCCAGAAAAACTTCCAGCTCACCCGCCAGAAACGCGCCGAAATCCGGCAGCTGTACCACCGGCGCATGATAGATCTTTTTATAGGCAATCTCCTGGAGCCGCAAATCGGTAGCCACCAGCCGCAGCCGGTTCTCCGTTACGGAGACGCCGATTGCGATGCGCGCGTCCGGCACGATCTCCAGTCCCGCCGCTTTGCGTCCCCCGGTGGAGCGCAGCTCACCGGAGAGCCGCACCAGACCCGCGTCTGTCAGCTCCGTCAGATTCTGATAGACAGTAGGCAGGCTGAGAGAGAGATCATGGGCGAGAGACTGTTTGGAGCAGAAGTCGGTCGCGTTGTACAAATGAAGATAAATACTGCTCCTGGTTTGTCGCCGGCGCTCAGTAATCGTCGATTCCAATTCCATATTACCACCTGAACTTTTAGAAAAGTATTTTACATATATCAGCATTTTAACATAATTCCCGCCGCAGTCAACCGGATTTTCAAAAGGATTATAAAAAATGAAAGAAGAGGGAGGAGGCTTGGGCGAAAAAAGGAGAACGATCCTTGTTTTGAATTTGGTTATACTGCATAGTTTATTATAGGACTTGCAACGCATTATAGACAAATCTGTGGAAAGGAGCGAAAAAGTAATTGACTTTTATAAAATAACTTTATAAAATCAAAAGCGTAGAAGCAAATCTGCTTCGTAGAATAATCCCTCACCCGAGGGCGATAAGGAGAAGATTGACTATGAAAAAGATTCTTGCACTGATTCTGGCAGCCATCATGTCTCTGTCTCTGGCCGCATGCGGTAGCGGCGGCGCATCTTCGTCCGCTTCGGCAGGTTCCGGGTCTGCTTCCGCCAGCGCGGCGACATCCGGAAGCAAGAAAATCGGCATCGCGATGCCGACCAAATCTCTGGAGAGATGGAACCGCGACGGTTCCTACCTGAAGGAGCAGTTTGAAACCGCAGGATATGAAGTAGAGCTTACATATTCCGACAACGACGTCACGCAGCAGGTCAACGACATAGAGAACCTGATCTCTGACGGCGTCAGCATCCTGATCATCGCCGCAATTGACGGCGAGTCCCTGACCAACGTTCTGGATTCCGCCGATCAGGCCGGTATCCCCGTGATCGCCTATGACCGTCTGATCATGAACACCAAGGCAGTCGACTACTATGTCTCCTTCGATAACTACACGGTCGGTGTGCTGCAGGGCCAGTTCGTTGTTGACAAGCTGGGTCTGGATGTGAAGGATACCTCCAAGACATACAACATTGAGTTCACCGCCGGCGATCCTGCGGACAACAATGCCGGGTTCTTCTTCAACGGCGCGTTTGATACGCTCAAGCCCTTCATCGATGCCGGCATCCTGAAAATCGTCTCCGGACAGAGCAAATTTGAGGAAGTCGCCACCGCATCCTGGGACACCACCACTGCAATGAACCGTATGCAGAATATTCTGGCCTCCTACTATTCCAACGGCACGCAGCTGGATGTGGCTCTGTGCTCCAATGACTCCACCGCTCTGGGCGTGACCCAGGCCATTGAGTCCGACTACGCCGGCAAGAACCAGCCCATCATCACCGGACAGGACGGCGATGAGGCCAATCTGGCCAACATCATCGACGGCAAGCAGTCCATGACCGTTTACAAGGCTGTGGCCAACGAGGCCGTTGTCACTCTGGCTCTGGCGCAGGAAATCCTGAACGGCGGGAAGCCCGATGAGAGCCTGACCTCCAAGTTCACCTGCGAGTGCGCCTATGATACCAAGTCCTACAACAACGGCACGGGCATCATTCCCTCCTATCTGCTGACTCCCTCCGTGGTGACCAAGGACAACATCCAGAAGGAACTGGTTGACACCGGTTACTACAAGATGGGTACCAACGGTTATCCTGTGGCAGCGGGCTAAGCATTTGACCCCTGCAGCCTGAAAAGAAGAAGCAATGAAGGAAACGGGCGGGGCAACTTGCCCCGCCCGCTTCCTTACCATCCGGATGAGTTGCAAAATGCACAAGGAGAAAGGAGGGCGTCAGTTTGGAAGATTGCATTCTGGCCATGAAGAACATCACCAAGGAATTTCCGGGCGTCAAGGCGCTGGACAATGTCAATCTGGAAGTGCAGCGCGGCGAAATTCATGCACTGGTGGGGGAGAACGGCGCCGGAAAATCAACTCTGATGAATGTGCTCAGCGGTACATATCCGTATGAGTCCTACTCGGGGCAGATCATATACAACGGACAGGAATGTCAGTTCAAGACGGTCCGTGACAGCGAAAAAATCGGCATGGCCATTATTCATCAGGAACTCGCGCTGATTCCGGAGCTGTCCATCGGCGAGAATATGTTTCTGGGCAATGAGCGGAAGGGCCGCTTCAGCATCGACTGGGACGAGACCTACGCGCAGGCCGAAAAGCACATGAAGCAGGTTGGACTGAGGGATCGGGCCACCACGCTGATTAAGGATATCGGAACCGGTAAACAGCAGCTGGTGGAGATTGCCAAAGCCCTTTCCAAGAACGTAAAGCTGCTGATTCTGGATGAACCTACCTCATCGCTGAACGAGGCGGATTCCAGAATGCTGCTGGACCTGCTTCTCAGTTTCAAGAAGACTGGCATGACCTCCATCATTATCTCACATAAGCTGGCGGAGATTGCGTATGTGGCGGATAAGATCACGATTCTGCGGGACGGATCCACCATCGAGACCATTGATAATTCCGCCAGGAATATCGACGAGGCGCGGATTATCCGCGGTATGGTGGGCCGCGAGCTCACCGACCGATTCCCGAAGCGAAATCGTAAAACCAGCGCCACCCCCGTTCTGGAAGTGAAAGACTGGTGCGTTCACCACCCCGTCTATACGGAGAAAGAGGTTGTCAGCCACGTTTCCTTCCATGTCAATCGGGGGGAAATCGTGGGCTTCTCCGGTCTGCAGGGCGCAGGGCGGACGGAGCTGGCGCGGTCCCTGTTTGGACGAAGCTTCGGCACCGGAATTTCGGGATCGCTGCAAATCAGCGGGAAAGAAGTCAACCTGAAAAATGAGCGCGCCGCCATTGAGGCGGGACTTGCCTATGTGACGGAGGACCGCAAAGACAACGGTCTGGTCCTGATCGACACCATCGCAAGAAACAATTCCATGGCACGGCTGGAGAAAATCTGCAGCAAGCGGGGCGTCATCGACATCGACCAGGAGAACCAGGTGGCAGAGATGTACAGGGAAAAACTGGGAACAAAAACACCGACGGTGCAGCAGAACGTGGGCAATCTGTCCGGCGGCAACCAGCAGAAGGTTCTGCTGTCCAAATGGATGTTCGCTGACCCGGAGATTTTGATTATGGATGAACCCACCCGCGGCATTGACGTGGGTGCAAAATATGAAATTTACTGCATTATGAACGACCTGATTGCTCAGGGTAAATCCATTGTGATGATCTCTTCGGAGCTGCCGGAGCTCCTGGGAATGTGCGACCGGATCTACGTCATGAACGAGGGGCACATGGTGGGCGAGTTTTCTGACGAAGAGGCCACACAGGAGAAGATCATGACAACCATTCTTCAGTCTGATCGAAAAAGAGAGAGCGAGGCATGCTGAGATGATAAAGGAAAAAACGGTTCACGAGCCCGAAGCGCTTTCCGGGGGACGTGCCAGAATGAATTTCGTGTCCCTTTTGAAAAAGTATACGATGGTGATCGCGCTGGTCGTGGTTTTTGCCTTCTTCACATTCCTGACAAAGGGCAAGATGCTTTACGCACAGAACATCTCCAATCTGCTGCTGCAAAACGCCTACGTTTTGGTGATGGCCTGCGGCATGTTGCTGTGCATCCTGACCGGCGGCAACGTCGACCTGAGCGTCGGCTCCACGCTGTGTCTGGTGGCCGCGATTGCCGCGCAGCTGCTGGGGAAGACCAGTCTCAACGCGATTGTGGTGATCCTGATCTGCATGGCGGCGGCCACGGTAATCGGTGTCTGGCAGGGCTTCTGGGTTGGCAACATGCATATTCCGCCCTTCATCTGCACGCTGGCAGGCATGTTCCTGTTCCGCGGTCTGGGCCGTGTGGTGCTGTCCTCCAAGACGGTCAGCATCTCCAACGACCTCTTCCTGAAGATCTTTACTTCCTATGTCACAATCCCCGGTCTGGACAGCGGAAAACTCCACTGGTCCGCGATGGTTGTGGGAATTGTGGCGGCAGTTCTTCTGATTTTCAATACCATCAGCAGCCGAGCCAAAAAGGCGAAAAAGGGCTATGCCATGCCCTCCAAGATCAGTGCCTTTGCCAAGGTGCTGGTTATCGACGCGCTCATTCTTGTCTATTGCTGGAAGCTTGCCAACTATAAGGGAATTCCAGTTATGCTGCTGTGGGTGTTGGGCATTCTGAGCCTGTTCGCTTTCATCACGGCCAAGACCGCCTTCGGCCGCTATTTCTACGCGGTGGGCGGAAACGAAAAGGCCACAAAGCTGTCCGGCATTGATACGCGCAAGGTTTACTTCGCGGCGTACTGCATCATGTCCGTGCTGGCCGGTTTTTCCGGACTGCTGGTGGCGGCCCGTCTGGGCGCCGTCAACGGCGATACCGGTATGTCCTATGAAATGGACGCCATCGGTTCCTGCTTCATCGGCGGCGCTTCCGCATATGGCGGCTCCGGTACGGTACCCGGCATCGTGGTGGGCGCCATTCTTCTGGGGGTCATCAATCAGGGCATGTCCATCTACGGATTGGATAACAACTGGCAGTACGTGGTCAAGGGCGCCGTTCTGCTGATGGCCGTCATCTTCGACGTGGTGTCGAACCACAAGACCGGTAAGGCCGGCTGATTCAGAGGCATCTGCGGGCATCGAAACGGCAGCGGAAGTATGCTCCGGCTCTGCCGGGGCGTCAAGACTTACTTCAGGAGGACTGTCATGTTGTTTATTGGTGTGGATCTCGGAACATCCGCTGTCAAGCTGCTGCTGATGGACGGCGCCGGCAAGATCCTGAAAATTGTCTCTCGGGAGTATCCCATCGCATATCCCCATCCCGGCTGGTCGGAGCAGAACCCGGAGGACTGGCTGCGGGAGACCATGGCCGGTATCCGGGAGCTGACCGCGGACTGCGACCGTTCCCGGATCGCCGGAATCGGCGCCGGCGGACAGATGCATGGGCTGGTGGTATTGGATCGGGAGGACCGCGTTCTGCGTCCGGCAATTTTGTGGAACGACGGACGCACGGCGGAGGAGACCGAGTATCTGAACTCAGTCATTGGGAAGAAGAAGCTCTCGCAGTACACGGCGAATATCGCCTTTGCGGGATTTACCGCGCCCAAACTGCTGTGGATGCGCAGTCATGAGCCCGAGCTGTTCGCACAGATCGAGAAAATCATGCTGCCGAAGGATTATATCAACTATATGCTTACCGGTGTCCACTGCACCGATGTGTCGGACGCCTCGGGGATGCTGCTGCTGGATGTGAAAAACAAGCGCTGGAGTTCGGAAATGATGGATATCTGCGGCGTCAGGGAGTCCCAGCTGGCCAGAATTTTTGAGAGTTATGAGCCGGTGGGGACTTTGAAGCCGGAGACGGCCAAGGCACTGGACCTGCCGGAGAGCGTGGTGGTGTGCGCCGGTGCGGGAGACAACGCCGCGGCGGCGGTGGGTACCGCCACCGTAGGCGACGGGCGATGCAATATTTCGCTGGGTACCTCCGGTACCATTTTCATCTCCAGCCGGAAATTCGGCGTGGACCCACACAACGCGCTCCACGCTTTTGCACACGCCGACGGAAGCTATCACCTGATGGGTTGCATGCTCTCCGCCGCGTCGTGCAACAAGTGGTGGCTGGAGGAGATTCTTCGCACGAAGGAGTATTCTGCGGAGCAGAGCGGCATCACCGATGACCGGCTGGGTCGCAATCCGGTATTCTTTCTGCCATATCTGATGGGAGAGCGGTCTCCCCACAATGACCCCGCGGCTAGGGGCACGCTGATCGGGATGACCATGGACTCCGATCGCACGGACATGACCCAGGCGATTCTGGAGGGCGTGGCCTTTGGCATGCGGGATTCTCTGGAGGTTGCACGCCTGCTGGGAATCGACATCCAGCGCAGTAAGATCTGCGGCGGCGGAGCAAAAAGCCCGCTTTGGCGGCGAATTTTTGCCAACGTCCTGAATTTGGAGATCGATACCGTGGAGACCGAGGAGGGACCCGGGTACGGCGGCGCCATTTTGGCCGCTGTGGCCTGCGGCCGGTACCCCAGCGTTGAGGCGGCAGCCGACTCGCTGGTGCGGGTGAGGGAGACCGTCATTCCCGATCCGGAGATTGCGGCGCGCTATGAGGACCGATATCAGAAATTCCGCCGGATTTACCCGGCCGTGAAGGCGCTGTTCCCGACACTCTATGAGGAAGTCAGGTGAAAACCATGAATCACTACGACACGGAAAAGAAGAATCGGGCCAATCTGCATGCGACGTTGCGGGGCGTGGTGGCGCTGTACCTGATCTACATCGCCCAAAAGCTGGTGAGAAATGTATCCACCGGAACCACAACCATGCCGGCGTGGGCTGCCTGGCTGATCGGGGCCGCGTTTGCGGCGGCGGCGGTCGGCTTCGGCGTCTACGCCTGGCGGGCCTACAGAAAGGATCTGGTCGCGGCCAAAATGTCTGATGAGTCCGAAAGCGAGGAGGATGTGTAAAGCCCGAGGGTCTTCCGACCTGAGGACGTATGCGCAAATCGTTAAAAGAGAAGGGTGACTCCATGAAAATTGAATCTGTGAACGGTCCTGCGTTTGTGCCGTACGGCAAGGTGCTTTCGGGTTATGACACGGCGGAGCTGCTGCGGGTATTGGAGACGGTGACGCCGCTTCCGGAGGGAGTGGAATACGTTCCCTCCCAGCCGGAGCTGGAAGCGCTGCCCGCCGCGAAGGTCCTCATGAACAACGCCTACGGCGGCATGCCGATTCAGCTGGGCTGGTGCAACGGACACAACACAAAGCTCAACTGCCTGGAATACCACCGGGACAGCGAGATCAATCTGGGCACCCAGGACTTCATCCTGCTTCTGGCTCGGGTGGACGAGTTGGACAACAGCCGCCTGGACACAACCAGAGTGCGGGCCTTCCTGGTTCCTGCCGGAATGGCGGTGGAGGTATATGCCACCACGCTGCATTACGCACCATGCTCCGCGAAACCCGGTCAGGGCTTCCGGGTGCTGGTAGTGCTGCCCCGGGGCACCAACGGTCCCAGACCGGAGCTGACGCCGCTGAATGCGGAGGACCGCAGGCTGTGGGCCTGCAACAAGTGGCTGCTGGCCCACCCGGAGAGCAGCGAGGCGGGGCAGGGCGCCGTTGTGGCGCTGGACGGTGAGAATATCGACATTGCCGCCGACATCGCTGCCCGCTGAAACGAGAAAGGAGTGCTGAAAAGCATGCTGACAAATATTCCTGAAGTAAAACTTGGCATTATCGCGGTTTCCCGCGACTGCTTCATCATCTCCCTGTCCGAGCGGCGCAGGGCCGCAATTGTAGAGGCCTGTAAGGCCAGGGGAATGGATCTTTTTGAATGCGGAACCACGGTGGAGAATGAAACGGACATGCTCAAAGCCGTGTCCCAGGTCAAGGACGCGGGCTGCAACGCGCTGGGGGTCTTCCTGGGCAATTTCGGCCCGGAGACTCCCGAAACCCTGATCGCCGCCAATTTTGACGGTCCCGTCATGTACATAGCGGCGGCCGAGGAGACGGGAAAGGATCTGATCAACGGGCGGGGTGACGCGTTCTGCGGGATGCTGAACTGCTCGTATAATCTGGGCATGCGGCATCTGAAGGCCTATATTCCCGAATATCCCGTGGGCACTGCCGACGACCTCGCCGGAATGATTGCAGAGTTCGTACCCATCGCCCGGGCGCTCATCGGCGTTTCCAACCTGAAAATTATTACCTTCGGCCCGCGGCCCCAGGACTTTTTTGCCTGCAACGCGCCCATCCGGGGCCTGTATGAGCTGGGCGTCGAGGTGGAGGAGAACTCTGAGCTGGATTTGCTGGTGGCCTATCAGGAGCATAAGGACGATCCCAGAATCCCTGGTGTCTGTGCGGATATGGCCGGAGAGATGGGCGAGGGGCGCTATTATCCGGAAATGAGCGTGCGCATGGCGCAGCTGGAGCTGACGCTGCTGGACTGGGCGGAAAGCCACAAGGGATCCCGCAAGTATGTGGCGTTTGCCGACAAGTGCTGGCCGGCATTCCCAAAGGCTTTCGGCTTTGAGCCGTGTTATGTTAACTCCCGCCTGGTGGCACGGGGCATCCCCGTGGCCTGCGAGGTGGATATTTACGGCGCCCTGTCCGAGTACATCGGAACCTGCATTTCCGGTGACGCCGTAACCCTGCTGGACATCAACAACTCCGTCCCCGCGGATCTGTATCACGAGGACATTGAGGGGAAGTTCCCCTATCAGCTCTCGGACACCTTCATGGGCTTTCACTGCGGCAATACCCCCAGCTGCAAGCTGTGCGCAGACCGTGCCGTAAAGTACCAGCTGATTCAGCACCGCCTGCTGGAGCCGAAGGACTCCGAGCCGGACTTCACCCGCGGTACGCTGGAGGGGGACATCGCTGACTCTGACATCACGTTTTACCGGCTGCAGTGCGACGCCGAGGGGCAGCTGCGATCCTATATCGCACAGGGCGAGGTTCTACCGGTCAAAACCCGATCCTTCGGCGGCATCGGCGTGTTCGCCATCCCCGAAATGGGCCGCTTCTATCGCCACGTTCTGATTCAGAAGCGATATCCCCACCATGGTGCGGTGGTATTCGGGCACTATGGAAAGGCGCTGTTTGAGGTCATGAAGTTCCTGGGTGTGACGGATATTGCCTACAACCAGCCCAAATCCCTGCCGTATCCCTCGGAGAATCCCTTCGCCTGAGAATATTGAACACGGGAGGTGGCGGCTACGGACCTGGAGACGATTCAGCGGCTGTACGGGGACTATCTGGAAAAAACAGAGGAGCTGGAACGGCAGCGCAAGCCCGGTGACGGGCTGCTGGGAATGGGCGGAGGTCCGGATCAGGACGCGTGCCACGACAAGTTTGTGGGAGATCTGACCGCCGCCATGGAGGAGCTTTCTCAGTCAGGCGCACCGTCCGGCGCTCTGCGGGCCATTCTGGAGTACATGTATGAAATTCCGCTGAGACATCGGGACAATTCGCTGGCCTATTGGATGCTGCTGGCGGTTCAGGGTCTGACTGCGGAGCTGGTTTCCCACTTGGGGGCGCGGGACGCATCGGAGCTGCTGCGCTGGTTCCGGGATGCGTATCCCCGCTTTGAGCGGATGCCCGCTCAGAAGAAGGTGCTGTCCGCACTGAAGGCACGGGCGTAATTCCGGAGTCCCCGTGAGCCGGTGACATGGTACGAGATTCCTGAATATCAAGAAAAACTGACAGCCGAAAATTTTCGGCTGTCAGTTTTTTCGCTTTTTCTTTGAAACCTGACATCGGTGTGCTATGATAAGACACAAAAATGACCGTACGGCGGACAGAATATCACTGAAGGGGAACCGGGCCGCCGCCGCGGCATCTTCCCCGCGGAAAAGAGACCGGGGGATCGAAATGAGATATCTATCATTTAAACAAAAACTCATCCTCATCGGAGTGATCCCGATCATCATTTTGGGAGTGCTGATCGGTTCATTTACCTATCACGATGCAAAAAATATTGTGACGAACTCGCATAAGGCGGTTATTGCCGATACGGTGTACCGAATTGACGTGAATCTCAACACAAGGGTGCGCTATGTCACCGGATCCATTCGCGCCGCCACGGAGGACCGTCTGGCGGAAAACCTGATTCAAGCCCACTATGCCGGCGGGGTCAGTCCCCAGATGACGGCGGAGATGAAGGCCTACTGCGGGAACATGACCCGTGCCTTTGACGCGATCTCTTCCATCAGCGTCATTGCCGACGATCAGCTGCTGTACTCCACGGATCAGAATCAGAGGTTCAACCGCGAGATTGCCGGCGCATATTATCAGAATGCCATCGGAAAGCCGGACAAGATTTTCTGGTCCAATCTGGGGTCCAGCATCTTTTTTAAAGAGAACGGAGAGCGGACGGAGGTTCTGGCGGCCTACGGCGCCATCAAGGGAGACGACGGCAGCGTCATCGGACTTCTGGTGGTGGAATTCCTGCCGAACTCCTTCAACAACCTGCTGCTCCAGAACCAGGAGATTCTCAATTTTCAATACACCTTTATGGTGGACCGCAACGATCAGATCATCTGTGCGGACATCAATGGATACCCAAGCTACTGCAGCATCATCGAGAAGAAATTCAACGAGGGAACCAGACGGTTCGAATTTGAGTGGAACGGCGAGCAATACTATGCCTGCGGCCAATACAACGGACTGACCGGTTGGAAGACGTTTTCGGTGATCAGCGTCCGCAATCTTTTTGCTGATTCCGACGCGCTGAAGGAACACATTGAAATTCTGCTGGTCGGCGCCGTGTCCTTTATGCTGCTGGCGATCTTCCTCATGTACCATTCCATCACCCGCCCGCTCAATGACCTGGGCTGGGCCATGCGGACGGTGCAGGAGGGGAGCTTCGGACTTCAGGTCAAAAATGACCGGCGCGACGAGATCGGCCGGCTGATGGACTCGTTCAATTATATGTCGAATAAGATCGACCTGCTGATTCAGGAGGTTTACGAGGGAAAGCTGGCGCAGAAAAGCGCCGAGATCGAGGCACTTCAAGCGCAGATCAATCCCCACTTTCTCTATAATACCCTGGACTCCATCAACTGGATGCTCATCGACCGGGGGGAGGAGGACATCAGCCGGATTGTCGTCGCGCTGGGAAAGCTCATGCAGTATTGCATCGACACCGACGACGCCCTTGTGATGCTGGAGCAGGAATATCAGTATGTGCAGGACTATCTCTGTGTGCAGAAGAATCGGCTGGAGGACAGGCTCCAGTATTCCATGGAAATTGAAGAGCCGATGAAAAAACGGATGGTTCCCAAGCTGATTCTCCAGCCTTTGGTGGAAAATTCCATCAAGCACGGGATCGAGCCGTTTGACAAACCCGGGCTGATCTCCATCCGGGCATACACCCGGGACGGAAAGGCGAGCATTTCCGTGCGGGACAACGGCTGCGGCATGAGCGAAGAGCAGATGGACGCGCTCCGGAATCCGGAACTTCAGAGCGGAGGACGAACGGGGATCGGTGTCGTAAATGTGGAGCGGCGGCTGAAGCTGTTCTTCGGGGAGGAAAGCAGACTGGTCATCGAAAGCGTCCGGGGTGTGGGAACGGTGATGACCATTGAGATTCCGGAGGGGCAGAACGGAGGGACACTATGAACATTCTCATCATCGATGACGAACCAAAGATCAGAAACGGTCTGACCAAACTCCTGAGTACCCATGAGGGCTGGGCGGTTTCCGGCGCGTTCGCGGACGCGGCTTCCGCTCTCGGTTTTCTCTACGAATCGGAGACGGATGTGATTATCAGCGATATCAAGATGCCGGGAATTTCCGGTCTTGACATGATCTCCCGCATCCGGGAGCGGAACCCCCGGATTCCGATCATCATTCTCAGCGGGTACGGAAACTTTTTGTACGCCCAGCGCGCCATCGAGCTGGGGGTCCGGCGATACCTCACAAAGCCGACCAACACCCGGGAGCTGATCGCCGCCTTGGAGCAGGTGGAGTCCGAGCTCCGCCGGGAGACGGAGGATCTGCAAAACGAAAACTCCGTCACGGTATCCAATCTTCTGGTTTTGCGGGCGGTTCAGTTTCTCGAGAGCCATTACCCGGACCGAATCGGCCTGAAGGATGTGGCCAGTGCCCTCTTTATCTCCCCCAACTATCTCTCAGAGCTCTTCAAGCGGCACACCGGGCAGAATTTCTCCGACTATCTGCTGATGCTGCGCATGGAGAAATCCAAGGCCCTTCTTGCCAATGTGGCCTATAAGGTCTCCGATGTTGCGGGGTTGGTGGGTTTCAGCGATTCACGCTATTTCAGCAGCGCCTTTAAGAGATTTTCCGGCATGACGCCGATGGCGTATCGCAATCTCTGCGCAGGGGGAGAAAAGTAACCCGCAAAAACCGGGGGAAGAGCTGATCTTCTCCCGGTTTTTAGCGGATGGGAGCAAAAAAACGCGCCTACGGTTCTTCAAAATGGATGAAAAAAGGTATTACCGTATGATTTCAAACAAAATCGTAACAGTTACACATTGTATATTCTGCCACAAAAATTAAAATAAAAGCTATAGCAGGCAATGCAGATTGCCAAATGCAAACCGAAGCCCTGAAAAAAGGGCTGCGGTGGAATTGGAGGAGAAAAGAAAATGAAAAAGCGCTCCCTTATTGTGGTCATGTTGCTTCTTGCGATGATCGCCACCCTGACGGGCTGCGGCAGCTCCGCATCGACGAGCCAGGGCTCCGCATCTGCCGCCTCATCGGGCAAGGCCAAGGAGGCCGCCGACTATAAGATCGTTCTGGTTCTGCCCGGCGCAGTCAACGATCAGGGTTGGAACGCCTCCAACTACGCGGGCCTGCAGGCCTGCAACAGCGACCTGGGCACCAACATCGAATACCTGGAAAATGTTCAGTCCGCCGACTTTGAGTCCACCTTCCGGGAGTATGCCGAGCGCGGATATGATCTGGTGATCTCCGCCGGCTCTCAGTTTGACGAAGCGGCTGCAACCGTTGCGGCAAACTATCCCAATACCACCTTTATGGTCGTCAACGGTTCCAACTCCGACCTCGATAACCTGACCCCTGTTTTCCCCAAGGAGTATGAGGCCAGCTATCTGGCGGGCATCATCGCGGGCAACATTTCCACGACCGGCAAGTTCGCCATGATCGGCGGCGAGTCCAATGAGGCCATGGAGCATCTGATGTCCGTGTACGGCAAAACCGCCGTCTCCATCTGCAAGGAGAGAGGCATCTCCGACGCTTCCTACAACCTGGCCTATGCCAACAGCTGGAGCGATGTAGCTCTGGGCAAGCAGATGGGCGAGAGCATGATCGACCAGGGTGCCGACGTGATGTTCACCTATGCCAACGAGCTTGGCCTGGGCGCCATTGATGCGGCCATTGAAAAGGGCATCAAGGTCGTCGGGTATTCCTCCGACCAGACCACCATCGATCCCAACACCGTTGTCGCATCCATCAGCTTTGACTTCGCCGCGATGTACAAGTGGGCCATCGGTGCCTATCTGGACGGGACGCTGAAGGGACACGAGGTTCACGAGGTCGGCATCAACGAGGATATCTTCGTGCCGGTGTTCACGGCCAATGTTTCTCAGGACATAAAGGATCAGGTCAACAACGCCATCACCGACTACAAGGCCGGCAAAGTGGATCTGAAGACCCTGTTCGACAGCTGAACCTGAATCTGTAACTACATCGGCAGTCCGGTGCGGAAGGCTACGGCCAGACGCGCCGGACTGCCCGGAAAAGTGCCTGCGGCCATGCCGCCCCCAAACCGGGCGGCAACGATTGACGAAGCAGGCACTTTCACCATAAGAAGGGGAAATGACATGAGCACTCCGGTTGTGGAATTGAGAAATATTTCCAAATACTTCGCCAAGGTCATTGCGAATAAAAACGTCTCCTTTTCCGTTCAGAAAGGGGAGGTTGTGGCTCTGCTGGGCGAAAACGGCGCGGGCAAGAGCACCATCATGAAAATCCTGTACGGCTTGTATAACGCGGATGAAGGGCAGATTCTCATCCGCGGAGAGGAGCGGTCCGTCCGCTCTCCCAAGGATGCCGTGACCCTGGGGATCGCCATGATTCAGCAGCATTTTTCTCTGGTTCCGACCCACACGGCCACGGAGAATATCATTCTGGGCAACGTGAAGGGAAAAATTGCGCTGAAGCAGTACGACGAGAAGATCCGGACGCTGGCCGAAACCTATGGCTTCGACGTGCCGGTGGATGTGAAGGTCGGCGAGCTGGCCGTCGGCGTTCAGCAAAAAGTCGAGATCCTGAAGGCGCTGTATCTGAATGCGGAGATCCTGATCATGGACGAGCCCACCGCGGTTCTGACGCCCCAGGAATCGGACAGCCTGATGAAGTTCATCCGAAACTTTGCCGCCCAGGGCCACTCCGTCATCTTCATCACCCACAAACTAAAAGAGGTCATGGCTGCGGCAGATCGCATCGTCGTCATGCGGGACGGGGCGGTTGTGGGAAATGTCCTCAAGAGCGAAACCAACGAACATGAGCTGGCAAAACTGATGATCGGCCGGGCGCTGGATGCCGTAACCCGTGCCGACGCAGGCGTGGTGCCGGAAGCGCAGCCCCTGCTGGAGCTGTCCCACGTTTCGCTGACCCGTAAGGGAGAACCGGCGCTGCTGGACGATGTGTCGTTCAGCGTGCATGCCGGAGAGATTTTCGGAATCGCCGGCGTCAGCGGAAACGGCCAGGACGCCGTCTGTGAGGTCATCTGCGGCTCCCAAAAAATCACGGACGGGACGATTACCTTCTGCGGCGAAAATATCCGGGACAAGTCGGTGCGGGAGCGTATCGACGCAGGAATCGGATATGTGCCCGTGGATCGCTACCGGGACGGTCTGATTATGGATATGACGCTGGCGGAGAATATGATGCTCAAAACCAGCTTTGACAAGCGCTGGACGAATCGTGGCTTCCTGTCGCGGAAGCGGCTGAGCCAATACACCGGCGACATCATTCGGAACTATCGGGTGAAGGCCACCGGCCCGGACGAACCCGCCAAGAGCCTCTCCGGCGGAAATCAGCAGAAAATGGTGCTGGCCCGGGAGATCGACGTGGGAACCAAGGTGATTCTGCTCAACCAGCCCGCCCGGGGTCTGGATATGGGTGCCGTGGAGCGTATCCACGCCTCGGTTCTGGAGGAGCGCAAAAAAGGCAAGGGCGTGCTGCTGATTTCCACGGAGCTGTCCGAGATCTTTGAGATGGCGGATCGCATCGCGGTCATGTACAAGGGGAAGATCATGGGAATCTATCAGAACGGAACCCTTTCCACGGAGAAAATCGGGCTGCTGATGGCAGGGTACACCGAGGGAACGGAGGGGACTGAACATGAAGCGTAAAATGGGAGACGTGCTCCTCTTCAATATCGGGGCTGTCATTGTGGGCCTGGTCATCAGCGCCTGCATGCTGTTGTTTATGAAAATCAATCCGCTTCAGGTCAGTGCCCTGGCCGTTGGAAAGATTCTCTCGGACGGTTACACGCTGGGCGAGGTGCTGGTCAAGGCGACGCCTCTGATCTTTACCGCCCTGGCCTTCGCATTTACGTTCAAGGCCAATCTGTTCAACATCGGCGCTCAGGGGCAGTTTTATGCCGGTTCCATCGCGGCGGTGACGCTGTCGCTGCTGCTGGGCGATGTGCTCCCCAACCCAATGCTGATTTTGGTGGTACTTGCCGCCACGTTTGCGGCAGGCGGACTGGTGGGCGCACTCATTGGCTGGGCCAAGGCGCGCTTCAGCGCCAATGAGTTTCTCATCAGCATGATGTCCACCTATGTGGTCTCGGCGCTGATGCAATATCTGCTCCGGACAATCCTCCGGGAGTCCAAGGGTGAATACCTTCAGACGGACCCCATCTCGGCCAACGCCTATCTGGCCACCATCATCCCGGGAACCCGTGTGCATGTGGGCTTCCTGATCGCGATTGCCGCGGCGGTGGGCGTCTGGGTGCTGCTGTATAAGACACCGATGGGCTTCCGGATCCGCGCTGTGGGATGCAACGCCAACGCGGCGGAGATTGCCGGAATCTGCTCCAAAAAAGTCTTTGTCATCGCATTTCTCATCAGCGGCGGGCTTGCGGGCATCGCCGGACTGACGGAGATCAACGGCGTGCAGCACATGCTGCTGCAGGACTTCAACAGCTCCATCGGCTCCCTGGGCATCGGCATTGCGATTCTCGCCAACGGCAATCCCATCGGCGTGATATTTGCCGCGCTCCTCTTCGGCTTCCTGAATGTCATGGGAATCACGATGGGCCGCCTTCCGGGGTTCAACATCCCCTCCAGTATCATCGATCTGATTGAGGGCATCGTGATGATCTGCGTGATCGCCTCTTATTTCCTGCGGAACTATGTGGAGCTCCGGCGGGAGAAAAAGCTGCTGAAAAAGGAGAGTGAGCAGTCATGCTGAATATCCTGTACCGCGCAATTATGATGAGCACACCCCTCATGCTGGGCGCTTTGGGCGAGGTTTACGCGGAGCGCACGGGCATGATGGTGACGGCCATCGAGGGCATCTTCCTCATGGGCGCCTGGGGCGGCTTTGTCGGAACCTACCTCACCGGCAGCACAGCCTGCGGCCTGCTTCTGGCAATGCTCTGCGGACTGCTGACCGCCGCGCTCTACGGCGTGATTACGGTCTATATGCGTCAGCAGCAGATCGTCACCGGAACCGCCATCAATATTTTGGCGGGAGGCTTCTGCGCCTATTTTCAGCGGGTACTGTTCGGCATTCCCACATCACCTCTGAAAATCAGCGTTCTGCCCCGGATTGCCATTCCGGTGCTGTCCAAAATCCCGGTAATCGGTGAGGTTCTGTTCCGGCAGAACATCATGACCTATTTTGCGTTTCTGCTCATTCCAATCTCCTACTTTGTCCTGTTCAAAACCTCGCTGGGGCTGACGCTCCGCTCCACCGGTGAAAATCCGGAGGCCGTGGATGTGGCCGGCATCAACGTGAACCGTGTGCGGTTTTTAACGGTTCTGATGGCCGGCGTCATCGGCGGACTGGCCGGCTCGTTCTATACGGTCGGTTATCTGGGCATGTTTACCACAGGTATCATCGGAGGCCGGGGCTGGATTGCTTTCGCCATCTGCTTCCTGGGCAACTGGAACCCAAAGGGAGCCGTGATCGGAACGCTGGTCTTTGGACTTGCGGACGCCCTGTCTATCTTCATTCAGTCGGTCAGCGGCGGTTCGGCCTTCCCCAATGAGCTGATTATCGCCCTGCCGTATATCCTGACCATTGTCCTCACGGTCTGCCGCAAGAGCTTCAATGTCCCCGCGAAGCTGGGCGTGCCCTACTGCAAGGAGGGCTGAGCCCCTGCGCCCGAGATACGGAAAAAGAAACGAAGCCGGAGCATGTCAAAATGGCACGCTCCGGCTTTTCGCTGCTGTCCCGGGATTGGAACGCTCACTGAGCGGCTGCATATTTTCACCGGCAGGTGCATCATTTTTTGATAGCAATCCGCGCGTTTGTGCGCTATGATGGGAATAAGAAAGTCAACTCCTCCCGGACGGCGCCGTGGAGAGTCGGAGACGAAGGCAATTCCGGCTTTGCTTCCATTGCACCTGTGGGTGGTATTGGATGGCAAGCGCCGGAGACAAAATGAAGCGGGTGATTAGGGACTGTGAAAGGAGAACTATGGAATCGCTGAGAAATAAAAAGGGTTTCATTTGCGATATGGACGGTGTGATCTACCACGGCGATATGCTGCTGCCGGGGGTCAAGGAGTTTGTGGACTGGCTGTATCGCGAAAACAAAAAGTTTCTGTTTCTGACGAATGCCAGCGGGCGCTCGCCAAAAGAGCTCCAGCAGAAACTGAAGCACATGGGGCTGGAAGTGGACGAGAGCCACTTCTATACCAGCGCCCTTGCCACGGCCAGATTTTTGAGCCGCCAGAATCCCGGGTGCAGCGCGTATGTCATCGGGGATCACGGCCTGTTCAACGCGCTCTACGAAGCCGGAATCACGATCAACAACATCGACCCCGATTACGTCGTGGTGGGCGAGGGAAGCAGCTATAACTATGAAAGCCTCTGTAAGGCCGTCCGGCTGGTTCTGGGCGGAGCGAAGCTGATCGGCACGAATACCGATCTCACCGGCCCCACGGAGCAGGGACTCGTCCCCGCCTGCCGCGCGCTGATTGCGCCCATTGAGGCCGCCACCGGGCGGACCGCCTATTTCATCGGAAAGCCCAATCCGCTGATGATGCGCACGGGTCTTCGAATCCTCGATGTTCACTCCGAGGAGGCGGCCATGATCGGCGACCGAATGGACACCGATATCATCGCCGGGATCGAAAGCGGCCTGGATCCCATTCTGGTGCTGAGCGGCGTAACTTCGCGGCACAGTATGGAGCGCTACCCCTACCGACCGCGTCTGGTGCTCAACGGCGTCGGAGATATCGCGGACGAGTCGCACGCGGATGTGTAGTCGTTCTGCCTGCGCGTCAAACACGGACAAAACCCGCTCTTCCATCCCAAGATGGAAGAGCGGGTTTCCTTTCGCTTACAGGTCGGTGGGTTTCTCCCGGTTGAAGTATCAGGGTTTGCCCCGGGAGTGTTTTTATACGCAATGAATTCCTTCGGACAGCCCAAGAGCAAAGCTGCTTCGATGTCGGAAACACGGACATATCCACGCCGATTTCGCCGATGATGGCAATGGCGAAAATAGACTGAACACCCGGAACAGTCGAAACAAGATTGAGCTGGGGCAGATGCTTTTCCGCAACGGACGATATGAGAGATTCCAGATTGAGCTTACAAAGCGAAGACTGTGTTTAAAAGCAAGCGTTCCGTGATAGAGGAAGCGGCTTTTCCGTAAACATTCGAAAACACATCGTCCGGCTTGAGATTGGAAACAGTAAAGCAGTTCTGCGCACGGTTTTTCTTGCCGGTGGTGTAGTTGGGCAGTTTAAAACGATAGCGTACCAAGTCCCAAAACTGCCGAATATCTGGTGGAGGGATTTACCCCATCTGCTGTAGGATTGATGTTCGCAAATTCTTTGTCGTGGCCCGTATTGTCAGCACCAACAGTCAAGGCATTACCACCTGCAAAAGTCATTGCTTCTCGACCCGCTTCCTCAAGCTCAGTGTAACAGAAAACTATAATCTGCGCCACGGCGCAACGGTTTCATCCCGTTTTGTGCCTTGAGCTCAGCGAAAGGAATGGTCATACATATGAAATCATACGGCGTGTCGAATTGAAATGAGCTAGGCTTGCCGGTCTTGATCCAATCTTTCATGGAGATGACCGCGTCGCCTGCCGCCGCACCGATCGTCTCCGCCGCATACCGGCTGTTGCCGGTACCGGTAAAATACAGAATCATGACGGCCTCCTGAAATCTAATAGGCCCGTTGTACCACACCCGCCTTGAAAATCAACGGGCAAAGCAGAGGGAGAGGGCATGCGAACCGTCTTTGCCTTCTGCGGAACCTCCGGATGCCGGGGTCTGCATAACAGTTGTTCTGCCGTCGCATGATTTTGACTTGAATTGTGCGCCGGGACGGAGACGGGATAGCGTTTAAAAGCAGGACTGCCCCAATTGACAGCCCTGCTTTTAGACGCAGCGGAAAAGGCCGTGTCCGGCTCATTGCTATGGCGTGGGGAAAGCGGAATCCTCCTCCGCAGAGAGCTCCAGCAGATGCATGACCGAGACCTCGTAAGCGGTGCGCTCCTGAGAGCCATCGCCGGTGACCTTGGTGTACTGCCGGCTTTGAACCCGTCCCTCAATGGACAGCAGTTCCCCCACCGCCCGCTGGCTGACGGCAATGGCCAGTTGGCCCCAGGCGATGACCGGCAGGTAATCCGCCCGGCCATACCGGCGGGGCACTGCGATCATGAGGTCACAGATGCTCCTGCCCAGCGGTGTCCGCCGCAGGATGGGCGGTTTGCAGAGCGTCCCGGACAACAGAATCCGGTTCAGCGGCTCCGCGGAGACGACCTCGATGGTCATGGCGTAAACTGTCAGCACCAGACGGCTGCCCTCACCGGTTTTGTTGTTGAAAGACCGGAGCTGGCCGCAGACGTGCAGCATCGCATCCGGCACAATTTGGGGCAGCAGGGAGGAGGGCAGCAGGATGGGAAGCGTGTCCGCCTGCCCGGACAGCCGGGGGATTTGCAGGAGGAAGCGATAGAACTGGACTCCGTGGTTCTCGTGGGAGAGGGCGGGCTGACTGGCCGCCGTGCCGCACAGCTCTACCTCATTGTGACCGGTTTCGTTTGTCATACAGTACACCTCGGAAATTTGAATTAAGCTGAAATATTAATACACTGTATGCAGGGCCCGTCCCGGACAGACCTCTTTTCAAACCGGAGATTTCGGTTTATAATAATAGCCACAGTATTTCGGCAGCGGGAGGGATTATATGGCAGGCATCCTGGACTATCTGAACTGGCGCGGCGATCTGACCATGGAGCAATCACCGTTTAATGAGGTGGACAACCTGATTCTGGCGGAGCTGTCCTTTGTGGACTTTGAGGGTATTGTGCCCGCGAGCGGGGAAGGGAAGAGCGTGCGGCTTGCCGATGCGGCGGACGCGTTTTTCAGCCGGCAGGGAAAAGATGCCTCCCAAATCAGCATGGGGGTTCTTGTTCCCGACCAAATCCCCGTTATGCTGAAGAAAATGGCCGCCTGCCGTCGGTTTCAGGATATGCTGCTCAACTGCTTTGTGAATTGGCTGGACGCGGAAAAGGCGGGGCAGTTTGCCGCGCTGACCATTGAGGTGGGGGCCGGTACGGTTTACCTGTCCTTCCGCGGCACGGACGATACCATTGCCGGGTGGAAGGAGGACTTCCTGATCAGCTGCTTGCCTGAGGTGCATGCCCAGAAGATGGCTGTGGAGTATGTCAAGGCCGTAGCCCGCCAGTTTCCGCGTCGCAGGCTGATCCTGGGCGGCCACTCCAAGGGGGGAAATCTGGCGGCATACAGCGGCGTATACTGCCCGGCGTCCATCCAGCGCCGCATCGAGGGCGTTTACAGCAACGACGGCCCCGGCTTTCACGAGGATCTGCTGGAGCTGCCCGCGCATCGGCGGATCGAAGAACGGATTCACTCCATCGTGCCCAAGTCCTCCGTCGTGGGGATGCTGCTGGAGCACGAGGAAAATTACACCGTGGTGGACAGCAATCAGGTGGGGTTTCTGCAGCACGACGGTTTTTCCTGGGAGGTGATGGGCGATCATTTTGTGAAGCTGCGCCAGATCACCAATCAAAGCCGCCTGAACGATCTGGAGCTGACGGCGTGGGTCCACTCCATGCCGGTGGAGCAGCGGGAGAAGTTTGTGGACGCGCTGTTTGCTGTCCTGACCGCCTCCGGCGCGGCGACGCTGACGGATCTGAAGGGGGAGAGCTTAAAGGCCGTGAGCGCCATGGTCAGGGCGATGAAGGAGATGGATAAGAGCACCCGTGAGGGGCTGTTTAAATTCATACGTCTGCTGTTCCGGAGCAATCTCCGCCTGCTGTTGGAGAATATCCAGGAGGAGAGCGGAAAGATCACAGCCGCTCCGCTGAAAAAGTGGAGTCTGGAAAAGAAAAAGGAGGAAGAGACAGAATGAAAGCAATCGTCTATACGTCCGAGACCGGACACACCGCCCGGTATGCGGCGCTGCTGTCCAAAGAGATCGGACTGCCGGCCATGACCTTGCAGCAGGCAAAGAAGGCACTGCGCCCGAAAGACGAGATATTCTATCTGGGCTGGCTCATGGCCGGGGGTGTCAAGGGCTACAAAGCCGCCCAAAAGCAGTTCACCCTGCGGGGAGTGGCGGCGGTAGGGATGGCCCCCGCGCCCAACGGGTCCCTGTGGGACCGCGCCAAACAGGCCGGCGGGACCGTGGACGGTGCCCGGATCTTCTACCTGCAGGGCGGATATGCGGGGGATCGCCTTCACGGTGTCCATCGCCTGATGATGAAGACCATGGAATCGTCGGTGGGCAAGAAGCTGGCCGCGAAAGCAAACCGCACCCCGGAGGAGGATTCCATGCTGTCCCTGCTCCGTGACGGCGGGGATTTCGTCCGGGAGGAAAACCTGTCGGAAATTCTGAACTGGTTTGCCCAGGGCTGCTGAGAGAGCAAAACGGCACATTCCGAAGGGAATGTGCCGTTTCCTTTGGGGCGGGAGTTCAGTCCTGGCCGGGAACCTTGGGCAGCATTGCGAAGCTGGCCTCCAGTTCGGCGTCGGAAGGGATGGTGTCGGACATTTCTCCGTCGTGGAATTTTTGGAAGGCGACCATGTCGAAGTAGCCGGTGCCGGTGAGGCCGAAGACGATGGTCTTTGCCTCGCCGGTCTCCTTGCACTTGAGTGCCTCGTCGATGGCGACGCGGATGGCGTGGCTGCTCTCGGGCGCGGGCAGGATGCCCTCCACCCGGGCAAATTGCTCCGCCGCTTCAAAGACGTTGTGCTGCTCCACGGCCTGCGCCTCCAGGTAGCCGTCGTGGTACAGCTGGGACAGGATGCTGCTCATCCCGTGATACCGCAGACCGCCGGCGTGGTTGGCGGAGGGGATGAAGTTGCTGCCCAGCGTGTACATCTTGGCCAGCGGGCAGACCATGCCGGTGTCGCAGAAGTCATAGGCGAATTTCCCGCGGGTCAAGCTGGGGCAGGAGGCGGGCTCCACGGCGATGAACCGGTAATCTTTCTCACCCCGCAGTTTCTCCCCCATGAACGGAGCGATCAGTCCGCCCAGGTTGGACCCGCCTCCGGCACAGCCGATGATGATGTCCGGGGTGATGCCGTATTTATCCAGTGCGATTTTGGTCTCCACGCCGATGATGCTCTGGTGCAGCAGAACCTGGCTGAGTACGCTGCCCAGCACATACCGGTAGCCGGGTGTGGAGGTGGAGACCTCCACGGCCTCAGAGATGGCGCAGCCCAGGGAGCCGGTGGTGCCGGGATGATCGGCCAGGATCTTCCTGCCGATGTTGGTAGTCTCAGAGGGACTGGGTGTCACCGCCGCGCCGTAGGTCCGCATAACTTCCCTGCGGAAGGGCTTTTGCTCATAGGAGCACTTGACCATGAATACCTTGCAGTCCAGGCCGAAGTAGGAGCAGGCCATGGACAGTGCCGTGCCCCACTGACCGGCGCCGGTTTCGGTGGTCACGCCCTTGAGTCCCTGCTTCTTGGCATAATAGGCCTGAGCGATGGCGCTGTTGAGCTTATGGCTGCCGGAGGTGTTGTTGCCCTCGAATTTGTAGTAGATTTTGGCCGGGGTTTTCAGCTTTTCCTCCAGACAATAGGCCCGAACCAGCGGGGAGGGGCGGTACATCCGGTAATAATCCTGAATTTCCTGGGGGATGGGGATCTCGCGGTGGTCGTTGTCCAGCTCCTGCCGGATGAGCTCGTCGCAGAACACGGGGCGCAGATCCTCGAACCCCATGGCGGCCCCGGTGCCGGGATTCAGCAGCGGAGCGGGCTTTGTGAACATGTCGGCCCGCACATTGTACCAGTTCTTCGGCATCTCGTCTTCTTGCAAATAGATTTTGTAGGGAATGTTGTGGTCGGTGGTCATACGGTGTGCTCCTTTCTAATCTGTTCTCTGTTGAGGAAAAGCGTCTGCTGCTGCCCACGGCGGCCGGAGGGGAGAAACTCCCGCTCCTTACTGTGCCCTGAACGCAACAAAAAAAGACCCTCATCCACAAAGAGAACCAACGGTTCTCTTGGGACAAAAGTCTGTAAACTTCTGCGGTGCCACCCAATTTGGCGATTGCTCGCCCACTCGGCGACGTGCCATCACACGTCTTTCCCTGGTAACGGGGGAAAAGCCCGTCGGTGCCTACTTGCTGTTCGCGTTCGGTCCGCCCTCGACAGTCCATTCGGCAAATTGGCTTCTGCTGCACTCCCACCACCGGCAGCTCTCTGAAAGAACCCTACTCTGCGTACTCGTCTGCGTCATCGGTTTTTCATTTTGAACTTGCGCTGAGTATATACCACGGCGAATCCCACTGTCAAGCCTACAATAAAAGTTCGTACAATTTCCCGAATAGACCGGGATTTTTCAACGGAGGATTGGTAAAAAAAGCGGGTGCGGCCGCGCCTGACGGGTGGCGCGGCCGCCGGATATGTTCAGCCGTTGTTGCGGGAGCATTTCTCCGCGTCGATGGCCAGCACCACCATCAGCGCGCAGAGCGCGTCCCGGGGATCCTGCACGTCGATCACATAGGTGTCCGTCCAGTTCAGAAGCTCTTTGGTAATCGTCGCCACCGGAGCGCCGTCGGATGCGGAGATGGTGTAATCCCACTCCAGAAAGCTCCCGTCCACATGCCATCCGTTGCAGTCGATATCGTACTGGGGGTGAAAGAGTGAAAACTCTTTGGAGAGGGAGCCGATGCATTGATCGCGGAGATAGAGGTCAAATCGGGGCAGGAAAGTCAGTATCTTTTGCTGTACTGTGGCAAGGTGCTCTCCGGAGGCGTTCAGAACGTGGAGGCAATGACCCCATGCCAGCTGTCCCTCCACCGTGTAAACCGTATTGCCCTCCTCGTCATAGATGTCGTAGCTGTCAAACCAGGAAAAAAAACGCTGTTTGAATAGTAATCTCATGTTCGGACTCCTTATTGATATTTTAGTCAACCGAAAATTCCGCGGCGACAGGACAGCGGGTAACGGCCCCATCCGGAAGACTTTGCACAGTTACATACTTCACGATCCGGTATTTGCCTGCCGGCAGCACGCCACAGAAATTTCCCCAATTGAGCTGCAGGGAGATGCCTGCAGCGGGCTGCAGCTCATATAGCTCCATAGTGAAAACACCGTTGACCTGCCGCCAATACCAGGTGTCGTGAAATTTCTGCTGGAGGAAATAGTCAGAACCATATGTAAGAACGGAGGTTCCCCAGTTGGATAGCGTTGCCGCAGCGCCGGCGGCGGTTACGCTGCTCAGGGAGAACTCCACGTCCGCGTCCGGGGAGATCGTCACGGAGGAAATCTGCATCCCACCGTGGAAAGCGGCGTAGATCATGGCGTTCCCCTCCGCGGTATCCAGCGGCTCCGAGGGATTCAGCGCTCCGCTGCCGGAAAACCAAACGCCCCGGGACACGGCCCAAATCGCCGCAGGACGGCCCCACGCGGGGATGGCGGACCACCCGGGGGAAGATTCCGACTGCGGATCGGCTGCAGAGATATCTTCCGAATCCGCCTGTTCATAGCGGTAGAGCATCACCGCCGCCTGCAGCCGGGTAATGGGACTGTCCGGCTGGAAGTGTTGCCCGTCATACCCCTTGGAAATTCCCTGTGTCTTGGCCCAGCAGATGGCTTGATCAACGGAGGAATCCGCTCCCACGTCGGAAAAACCGGCAGTGGCAGTCCCGACGGCGGACGTGCTGTCGGACGTCTGAGCCGTTGCCGTATAGGAGGAATACAGAGAGGTAATCCATTCACCCCGTGTCATGGCGGCACTCTGCGCGGCCTGCGCCGAAGTACCCAGGATGGACGCGCTGAATAAGCAGACCGCGAATACGCAAAAATGTTGTTTCCGTTTCATGTAAACCCTGCCCCTTAATTGATATTATATATGATGCTGAGACGCTTTGCATCCCCAAAATGTTCCGGCTTGACCGCTGGGTTTTGTCTGGGGAGAAGACGGAACAAAATACAAGCATCCCCCGGCGGATTTTTCCGCCGGGAGATGCTTGCGTAATGTTAGCTCAGGCAATTTTCGTCTGCGAGGAGTGAATTTCTTTTGCAATGACAATCAAGCGGCCGTCTTTTCGGGAGTATTCGCAGGTGGAGAGCAGCAGCAGGTGGTCGCTGGACTGCAGATCCGCCTCAATCGGGTACAGGCTCTGACGGCTGCACTGGTTCAGAAAGTTCTGAAAATCCCGGTCGTCCTTCCACTCCGCACAATCTGAGAGATTCAGCGCGGTTGACGCGCCTACCTCCGCGCTGGCCTTGATCACCGCGGCCACCTGATAGATTCCGAATTCCGTCATTGTGTCGAAACGGATCGTGGAGTGCTTCGCGAAAAAGTCCGGATCCTCGTACTTGAGCAGGGCGGAAAACATGGTGCCGTCCTTCATGTTGTGCCCATAGAGGATGACGTTGCTGTCGGCGGAGGAGAGGCCGCACGCTCCGTCCGCAAACGGCACGCCGCAGAAATTGCGCTTTTTCTGAAAGTCACGCTTGAGATAGTAATACGCATCCTCCGGGGTCTGCATGACCGGATAGTCGATGGCAGTGCCGTCAATGCTGATCCAGCCGACGAAGTCGGTGTTCTGCTCCTTGAGTGCTCCGTAAACCTCCTGCGGGGTTTGGTCAGGAACCGGAGAGAAATTCTGCCCGGCCTGATCCTGCGTCCCGGTCTCCGCGGAAACCTGATCCCGAAGCGACTGAAAGGATTTCTCGGCCTGCCGTTTACTCTCATAACTCTGGAGGGTGAAAGCGGCGGAAACCACAAACATTACCCCGAACAGAAGGCACCCGATCATCGCCGCCCGCCGAAGTTTCATTTGGTGTCAAAATGGTCGCGGCGGCGGGGTCTGCAAACGAAGAACAGGCACACGGCAAAGCCCAGCAGCGAGGGAAGGAGGGCGGCAGCAAAGATTTCATAGATTGCGGGGACACCGGTTTTGGGTCCGTAGATGGATGTGCTGCCGCCGGACTGGGAGGAGTGAGACGGATTGTCGGCATCCTTCCCGCCGGCCGGGATGCCATTGTCGCCGATGTCCACTCCGGGGTTATTGGTGGTTGTGCCGGAAGAATTACTGCCCGGCGTAGTGGGAACGGTGGGCGTCGTGGCGGGGATCAGCGCGTTGTAGAAATTCACCTTTGCCCCGCTGACAGTGAGATTGACGGTCTGGGAGGAGGGAATTATGTAGTGATTGACAGTCTGAGCGGTGCTCTTTTCCGCAACGGTGTATGCTCCGACCGGCAGACTGCTGATGAGAATCACACCTGTAGAGTCCGTGGTAAACTCCTTGTGGTACCCGGTGGTGCCGGTGACCACAAAGGTAAATCCGGCCAGAACGCCGTCCTCTGAGGTTTTCTGAATGCTCAGGTTTCCGCGGGGACTATCGCTGGGAATTTGCTTATTCTCGATGACGATGCCGGCGCCGCTGTCGTCTTTCGTGATGACACTGTTGTTCTGATTCACGGTGACGGTATAGGAGGTGTCGGTATTGAGATAGTAGCCGGAGGGTGCGGATAGCTCGGCGATCACATAGGTGCCGTAGGGAACCTGAGTGAAGGTGAAGGACCCGTCGGTTTCGGAGAGCACCGTCCTGTTGTCATAAAGATTTGTCTTGATGAAAGAGGTGGTTCCGGCGGGGAACAGTCCGATGGTGGCGTTTGCCAGCGGCCTGTTCGAATCGGTGATTTTCTGTCCGGTGATGATGCCAAAGGGCTCGTTGGTGAATGCGTTGGCTTGAGTGTTATTGGTGATGACGCAGGCCTGACCGGCAGCAGTGATGGAAAAATCGTGCTGGATCAGGGCACCGGAGCTGTCGGTTTCGGCCAGATAGCCGGTGGGCGTGGTGGTCTCCGTGACATAATAGTTACCTGCCAGGAGCATCAGCGTTCCAGCCTGATTGCTGAGCACCGGCGCGTCCAGCGCATTTGTCACCGGATTCGTCAGCAGGCTGCTGCCCGCCCCGTTTGCGGCGGCGAGGGTATAAGTTCCTGCCGTTCCGCTTTCCGTCAGATAGGCCACCAACGTGTTGGTATCCTTCTGATAGACGGAAAATTCTGCGCCGGAGATCTTGCTGCCGCTGTAGGAGTCGGTCTTGGACAGAGAAACGGTGCCGCGGATGTAGTGATTGGTCAGCACATAGCCGCCGGTGGTTGTGTCCGTGGAAACGTCGCCTCCGGCCATAGCAACGGAATAAACGCCGCCGGAGAGCGTGATCGTCACGGTGACGGAGGCGATGGCTTCATACGCATCCGGCACGGTTTCTTCCAGAGTATAGGTTCCCGCGTCCAAATTGGAGAACGTCACGGTTCCGTCAGATCCGCTGGTGGCCGTCTGATCCTTCAGCTTTGCGCTCTTCAGCGTGAAGGCAACTCCCGCCAGGGCCGCGCCCGTGTCGGTTTTCTTGACGAAGGACAGGGAATAGCCGGCGCTCCCGCCGCCTCCGGGAGTTGCGTTATCCGGCGTGTCCTGAATCCTCTGCTTGACACTGCTGGAGGTGATCACGTTGACGGCCACTCCGCCAATGGTTCCGGGGTAAGAAGTCCCGGCCTTGGGGAACACATAGTAGTAGACGCTGTCGTCCTTTGCATAGCCGCTGGGAGCAGACGACTCTTCCAGCTGGTAGACGACGCCCCTCTTCAGGAAGAAAAAGTTCGCCAGGCCGCTGGAGGAAGTGGTTCGGACTTTGGTCTTGGCGGAGGTATCCCCCACCCAGGTTCCGCTGCCGTCATCCATCATGGGAGTCAGGGTGAACACTGCACCGCTCAGGGGATAGAGGGGTTTTCCGCTGCTGTCCAGCGCTGAGTTGGAGCTGGATTTCAGCACCTGCAGGAAAGGCGCTGTTGTCGCCGTCGCATAGCTGTCGGCGTCAAAACTAACGGCTCCCCCCGCGGTGGATTCGCCGGAACTGGCGCTGTTTCCCCCGTTCCATTTCAGCGTCACGGTATTTTTCATACTGGATGCATCCGCAGTTTCCACCACCAGGGTGTTCAGCGTGATGATCAGAGGGGTGGTCGCATACGCTGCGGGAACGGCAAAGGAGAAACCGGCGGAATTGCGGGTAGTGAAGCTGAGATTGCCGGTGATCTCGGTTCCCTGAGCGGCGGTTCCGCTGGCGGAGACCGTCGCGGAGTAGACGTGCAGGGAGTCGGTATCCAGCTCCAAGCAATCCACCAGCTGATCCGATATCAGCACGTCCGTCATATCGATCTGATCCGGATTGATTACGATGGTCCAGTCGGCGTAATCCACGGTCCCGCTCTCCCCGTAAGACGCGTTGTGGTGATAGGTGCCCGACTTCGCCACCACAGGCGTAGAAAAGGTTTGTGTCGCGCCGTCGCTGACATTGACCGCCTTTGTGGTGAGGTTCTCTCCGGTGGGGTCCACCACAGTACCGGTCAGCGTGCTGTTGTTGACAAGCTGGTGGCTTGCGTTTGTGATAAACACATCACTCCGGTAATGCTGATCCACAGTCGTTGAAAATACAAAGGTGAACTGGTCGCTGATTGTGGAGTCCTCCGGAAGAACCGCGTCGCTTCCGTTGCTGTCAAAGGAAAAGACGACGGCGTCCTTTGAATAACCGCCGGCGCTGGTGCCCGTCGCAGTGGAGACAGTGATGGTCAGGCCGTCGGAAAAGGTAATCGTTCCGGCGCCGTTTGTGACGGTATTGCCGGTAGGAACCACACTCCCGTTGCGGCTCACCGAGAGCAGCGAACCGAAGGTGGTGCCCTCCGGAAGCGCGTCGGTCAATACGGCACCCTTGATGGAGACATGGTTAGGATTCATTGTTACACGCCATTTGACGGAGTGATCGGTGTAATTGTACTCGGAGCCTACGCTGGTGCCGTTCTGCTTCAGTTCTTCCTTGGTCAGCAGGGAGTTGGAGAGGTTTGTACCGACTGAGGAGGTTTTTTCAACACTGTCGCCGTTGATTGTAGCATCAATCGTGGCGCTGTTTGAAACCTTTACCTTATTGGCTTGCTGGCCCAGAAGTGCCGGGTCCACCACGATGGTGTTCAATGTGAGCAGATATACCTCGCCTGCAGCCACATCGCCGAGATAAACGGTCAGGGTGGTCTTGTGTGTGGTGGAGTTTGGGGAAAGCGTGTAATACGGCGTTGAGGAACCCACCGCACCCAGCGGAATATTCGCTGCGGTGGAAGTGCCGGAGGCGGTCTTGACCTGATAGGCCAGGCTGGAAAACACCTGAATTCCGTCGTCCAGCTCGTCCGTGACGGTGGTGGTATTCAGCGCCTTGCCGCAATCATTGATCGTAAATTTCCACGCCATGGTCCGGGAGGCCGGCGTATAACTCCCTGCCGATTTTGTCATGAGTGAGTACGTTGCCGTAGCCTGTTTGTCGATGGTATAGGAGGGGAAGGTTATCGTCCCGGGATCGGAGCCCGAGCCGGAACCCGACCCGGAACCCGACCCGGGGACATAGCCTGCGGTATCCCACAGAATCTTGGCGGAGTTATCCAACGTTCGGTTCGTATATTCTCCCGCACCGGTGAGAGAGACCAGCCTGGTGAGATATTTGATTGTCAGAGGTGCGTTCAGATCCGCGGCCTTCAGCGGGATGATAAGTACGGCCTGGTTGTCGGCGGTTCCGGTTCCGTTGTTGTAGGTATAATAGACAGGGGAGGCAGTGTCCGAGTTGGAATCGTTCGCGCACCCGGTCAGTGTATTCAGATCTGCCACGGTCAGAGCGCTGAAAGCGGTGCTGGCTGAGACCTGGGTGGCAGTGCGCGAATCCCCGTTCACCGTAAAGGACAGGGTGTGCGGAGCGGTACTGTCCTGCGTGTCATACATATGGGTGGTGTCAATATTGGAGATGGTATCCACCAGATACACATGCCCGTTGCTGCTGAAATAGGTATTGGCCTTGATGGTCCACTGATAATAGTCGCCGTTAACACCAAACAGTTGCCCGTTTTTGGTCATGAAGATTCCCTGAAACGGAGCGGTGACCTGATTTGAGGTTGCCAGGGGAGTGGTGGAGCTGCCGCTTTTCAGCGTGGCGGTGTTGCTGAAGGTCCAGCTCACACCGTCCTTGTCGCTCACATACTCCTGATACCAAGCGGCAGTCAGGGCGGTGTTGACGGTCAGAGTAGCGCTGGTCAGCGCGTTGCTGCTGCCCTCATCGTAGGCAGGCAACGTGTAGGACAGAGTCCCGTTTTCGATAGTGTACTCTGTCGGAGTGAGAACGGTATCTCCCAATTTCACGCTGGTGACCTCCATTCCGGCGGGGATGGGGTCACTGATGGTCAGACCGTTTACCGTGGTGTCATCACTGGTGGCCGTTGCCGTAATCGCGTAGCTGAAATTGGGACTGTCGCTGTCCCGATTGGCAATCGCTTTGACCAGAGAGAAGGTCGCGTCAGATGGGTTTGAGCCGGAACCGCCGCCGGAAGGCGTCGCGGTGACGGTGACTACCCCGTCTTTAACGTCCAGCCCCGGGGTGGAGGGGGAGCCGCTGCTGTTTTGAATCTCCAGCTCCAGATTAGCCCTGCCGGAGACGTTGTCACGGTTATAGACGATTTTACTCAGCGAACAGGACACCGTTACAAGATCCGCGTTGTCGCCCGTGCCCACGTCCACGGTGTAACTTCCGATTTTTTCGGAGGGTTCCCCTTCCGCGGCATCGGTCCACAGATCGAAGGTCCCGGTTGCCGGAGCGGTGACGGTGCTGTCCAGCCGCAGGGCGAAGGTGAAACCGATGGGCGGCAGCGTGGTGTCACTCGCCGCCACGCATGCGGCGTCCTGCTCGGCGGTAGTGTTGCCGGCGTCCCCTTCACTCAGAGCTTCCAATACCGGCGTAACTTTTTCTTGCAGATAGCTGCTAGACAGATCGAAGGAGAAGGACAGCGTCAGAGCGGTTCCCGAGGCCGCGGCGTTCAGCTTCAGGGTTGAGAAGGCATCATTCAGATCTGCGGCGTTATCGGAGATCTTTGTCGCACCCTCGCCCAGCAGATCGAGCTGCGTGCTTCCGGCGCCCTGCACCTTCAGCGGGAGGATCTGAACGAGTAACATGAAACATAAAAGGAAGGCTGCTGCTTTTTTCATCTTTTTCAACGAATTCTCTCCTGTTCTTTTTAGGAAGGGAAAACCAACGGCTTGGCTTCCTCTCCCTTGATTTTTCCTTTTTTTCTACTTTTTCCTGAATTTTATGATAGTTGTAATGCTTGTCAGAAATTATTTGATCTGCCGATTAAGTAAAAAAAGTTATTATTTAATAATATATACTGGTTAAGCAGAGAAAGCTTGTTCAACATTTTCGACAGAAGCCGCAATTTTTGAAACGGTGAGGCGAGGATACATCGGTGGAGAATCAAAACGAAAAATAGCCGCCTGTTTGACAAATATGTAACCGAGTGATACTGTACAAATTGAAAAGAAAATATACGGGTGGATTCCCTTTTCACATTTTTTGAGCGGATGTGATATACTTGCGCGAATTGCTGGATGCCTCTTCACAGAGAATCATTGGAATTTTGGAAGTTTTGAGTGTGCAGAAGGGCTGGATCACGTTGACCGAACTTGCTGATCACGTGGAGGCCAGCGAGCGAACCGTCTCTGCGGACCTTTCCGTGCTGCGGCGCCGGTGGGGGCAGAAACTGCGGATTGAAATTTCCACAAAAAACGGAATCAGAATGGGAAATCAGAGTACCGGAATTTTGGGCAGTGTTCTGCTGGATCTTTTTAACGATTCAATGGCGCTGAACTGGCTGAAGGAGATTCTGCTCCATGCTGACAAGGGCACCAAATACTATGAGGAGAAGCTGTTCACAAGCCGTTCCACTCTAAACCGGCTGCTGCCAAAGATTAATAAGGTATTCGCCGGGCAGGGGATGTCGATTCAGTGCAGGAATGACAAATACCGGATAGTGGGTGACAATGAGCTGTTTCTGCGCCAGTTTTTCACGGGTTTTATGCTGGAGATGTACGGGCTGAATCTTCAAAAATATGACGTTGACGTAGATTTGGGCGTGCTGATGCGGATCATTCAGTCGGTTGAAAAGCAAAACCGGAAGTTCTGGTCATACGCCATGATGCCTGGAAACGATATTACCGATACATACCTGATGGCCTTTTTCGTGGTCTCTCTTGTGCGGGAGGAACAGGGATTTGTCATGGCATCCAATGGCTCGGAGGAAACGAGGATCGCCCCGGAGGATCTGGCCTACCTCAAAATCCGGTTTCCGCATGTTACGAAAGAAAGCCTTTGCCCGATCAATCAGTTTATTTACATGATTTATAACGGGTGGGAGTCCGATGCGGAAGAGAAGCTGGTAGCACGGGAGGCAGAGGCGTTTTTTGAACGGCTCTTTGCCCGCACACATATGAACCCCAGCGACGGTACGCGGGAACAGCTGTGTTTTATCCTCAGCAGCCTTTATTTGACGCAGAAAATCCGCCTGAAGAGCACTTCACTGCTGTTTGACCGGATCTATTATTTTTCCCGCTCCTTTCAGCGGTCCAATTCGTTTTTATACCGGATCATTGAAGAAGATTTGCAATTATTCTGCAAAAATGTGCAGTTTGACGTGATGCCCAGGCTGCAGGATATTCTGTTCTGGATGTGCCGGGCCTACCCGGAGCTAAGTCAGTACACCCAGCCAAAGACCGCACTGATCATCAGCGACTTCGGAACCGCTCACGCCGCGTTCCTCGCCTCGGTGATTACATCCTTCTTCAATCGCGGCGACATCGAGGTTCTCCATGTCACTGCCACAACCAGCGCGGATGCGTTTGCCTCCGGCGGGCTGAACCGCTACGATATGGTGATCACCACCGTGCCCGATTTACCGGAAGCTCATCAGAATGTCATTCTGGTGGACGATTATCCAACCAGCGAAAACCTGCTGAAAATTTTTGCGGTGCTTTACTGCTCCTGAACACGCGGAACAAAGCACACGGCGGCCGCACCTTTTTGAGGTGCGGCCGCCGTTTTTTTTCTGGAAAACGCACATTAACGGGAATCGCTGCATACAATGGAAGCCGGATTGGCGGGACTGCCGAAGAATTTCTGCCCGAAGGCGGGGAGGCCCTGGGTGAAGTTTTTAAAAACCGCTGTATCCGTAAAATACTCCTTTAATTTGTCAACAATACTACCACAAATCCGCCGAAATTTCAAGTCTTGTTCCATTTGCCTATCGGGTGTAGAACGAGGGAGAGGTGATTCTATGCAATTTTCAATGGAACCGGCACAGGCGCAGCTGGCCCAGACGATCCGGGAGCTGGCAGCCTGCAATCGGATGAGCGAACGCTACGGTCTCACACTGGCGCCGGGACAGATGCGCTCGCTGGCGGAGCGCCGGTCCGAAGCGCTGCGAAATACCGGCAGGGTGGAGTTCGGCGGAGGAATTCTCCGGGCGCTGATTTACACCTTCTGTGATTCCCCGGATCTCCGACAGGAGGACTACGAAGCCACGCTGACGGAGCTGCAGGATCTGTTTTACTGGTTCAAAAACGAGACGGGGGACAACCTGAGCGACGATGAGCTGCTGCACGCCATGCGCGCTGTCTTTGACCGTGCCCACGGCGCGCTGGAACGTCTGGTTGACACACCGCCGGAGATGCTGTACCGCATCGCCCGGGGAGAGGGTCCGGAGGAGCCGCCCCGCGAGGACGAGGAGGACGGCGATGAATGAGCTGACCCGCTCCGGCCAGCCTCTGACGCCGGAGGAGCAGCTGTCCTTCCAAATCTGGATGTGGCGGCTGCTGGTGCGCCAGACGGCGCTCTACACCATGGGAGACAGCACCTCCGTGCCGCAAAAGACGGCGGAGGAGCTGCTGCAATCGCTGCTGTATACCCTTGGGGCGGAGGAATCCGCGCCGGATCGAATCCGGGAGCTTCTGGCAGCTGACCCGGAGGCGGCGTACGCCAGAGGCGTGCGAGCGCTGGAAAAAAAGTCTGCGGAGGTAAAGGCGCTGTGGGAACAAGTTTGCCTGAGTCTGCCCAACCTGGAAAACCAGTCCCTGCACGACACGCTGAGCAGCCTTCAGGGGCTGTGGAAGCGATACGACCACCGCTATTTTGCGCATCAGATTCCGGCGGATATAGATTATCAGCTCAGCTGTCCGGTGCCGGAGACACTGCAGGGCATGGATTATGTAAATGAGTATCTCCGCCGTCTTTTGGCGGAGAACCGGTTTCTCTGTCGGTTCGCGCCGGATCGGGCAGTCCGCGTGCTGCGCAGCAGCTGCCCGGACTATCGGGGACTGCTCATCAATCTGTTTGAGCCGGTGGCCGTCAACGCCATGGGCCTTGCTCTGATGGGCCGGGACCCCCTGGCACTGGAGATCACAGATGCGGACCGGGAGGCGATCCTGATGAAACTCGGACCCCGGCCCGGCACGGCACTGGCGGCCGCCGTCCGCCATCTCTGCGAGACGCTGGAGATCCGGGACCCGGAGGAACGGCGTTGCCTGGTTCGGCTGGCGGCATCGCTTCCGCCCCGCATGCAAGCCGCACAGGAGCGGGGAGACCTGTCCGCCATCTTCCTGTCACTGGCCGATTACTGAGGAAAGAAAATCGGTTAACTTTGGGCAAATTATGCTTGACAAACGAGAGAATTGTGTTATTGTATTAAAAGAGTAATACAAACGGATGCGGATTGGAGCACTGTCTGCCGATGCGAGCCGAGGCATATCCAAAGAGCCGTGAAGGAGTGATACGGATTTTTTGGATTCCGAGTGCCTGCACCGGAGGAGGAAAGCGCAAAACTGTAAACATTTTGAAAACAGAGTTGGCGGTTTTCTTGACGGAGTGATCCGGCGGCGGTATTCTAAGCGCATCCAAAGCGAATCCTGAAGCAGCCTTTCCATGTGAAAGGACAATTGAGAGAACAAGGTGAAAAAAGATGGAAGCAAAAATCCCCGAAGATGAGCTGACGCAGGAGACGTCTGGCCCTGTGTTCAGCGAGGAGATGACCGTCCCCGCGGAGGAGCCGGTCAAGGTTAAGATCCCTAAAAAGAAGAAAAAACACCGCTGGCTGAAGGTTCTGATCGTACTGGCCGTACTGGGAGCCGCGGCGGCGATTCTGGTGATTCGCACCCGGAACAGCCAAAGCGGACAGGTCAGCAGCGACTATCTGGTGGATGCGGCGGAGCGCCGGGATCTGACGGTCAGCGTGTCGGGTACGGCGACGCTGGAGCCCGCGGATTCCTACAACGTGACGTCGCTGATCTCCGGCGAAATTCTGAGCGCTCCCTTCGAAGAGGGGGATCTGGTGAAAAAGGATAGTCTGCTGTACTCCATTGACGCCAGCACTGCCCAGAATTCCGTCAGCAGTGCGACGATCGGCGTGGAGCAGGCACAGATGAACTACCAGCAGATTCAGGATTCCATGAAACCCTCCGCACCGCAGGCGGGTACCATTGACGAGGTCTATGTCAAAAACGGAGACTCCATTGCGGCAGGCGCCGAGCTGTGCCGGATCCTGACCAGTACGGATCTGTACGTGGATTTTCTGTACGATGCCGATGTGGCGAAGAATTTTTACACCGGTGAGAGCGCCAATGTATTCATCAGCGGATTTGACGGCAGTACCCCCGGTACAATTCTCACGATTTCCAACGCCTCCTTCCTGACCAGCACCGGCCGGAATATGTGCACGGTGCGGGTGAAGCTCACCAATCCCGGTGTGGTGGCCGACAGTCGGACGGGTTACGCCATGATTGCCAGCAACGTGAGCTATGGCACCACCACGATCTCCTATACCGGGACCAGCACGGTGTACGCGGCCGCCAGCGGGACGGTCTCCAACTTCACCAAGCTGGCCGGCAGCAAGGTGGCCCAGGGCGAGGTGCTGTGCTCCGTGTCTTCCGACAGCCTGAGCGTCCAACTGAAAAACGCCAAGCTGGCCATTGAGACGGCCAAACTGAGTGCTTCCACCGCCAAGGACAGCATGGACAACTATACGATTAAATCCCCCATCTCCGGCACCATCATCGAAAAGAAATTCAAGGCTGGGGATAAGCTGGACGTCACATCCTCCGGCACATTGGCTGTGGTCTATGATCTGAGCTATTTGAAAATGGATATGAACGTGGACGAACTGGACATCAGCAAGGTGAAGGTGGGGCAGACGGTCGAGATCACCGCAGACGCGCTGATCGGACAGAGCTTTACCGGCACGGTGGATAAAGTGAGCATCAACGGCACCACCGCCAACGGCGTCACCACCTACCCGGTGACGATCACCATCCGGGATTTCGGCAATCTGCTGCCGGGTATGAACGTCTCCGCGAAGATTCTGGGCGAGACCGCCAAGGATGTTTTGTGCATCCCGCTGGACGCGGTCAGCCGCGGAAACATGGTACTGATTCCCGGGGAAGGGGCCATGAACGCGGACAACACCGGCGTGACGGACGCCTCCAAGGTGGAGGAAAAGGATATCACGCTGGGCCGGAATGACGAGGAGTACATCGAGGTAACCGACGGTCTCTCTGCCGGCGACATCGTACTGGTCAAGAATCAGGCCTCCAGCGCGATGGCAGCCCTCATGGGGGGCTAAACCGTGGAACACCTCATCGAGCTGAAGGACATCTATAAAATCTATCCCATGGGAGACGAGGCCGTTCACGCGCTGGACGGCGTCAGCCTCACCATTGACCGGGGGGAATTTGTGGCCATTGTTGGCCAGTCCGGTTCCGGAAAATCCACGGCCATGAACATCATCGGCTGCCTGGACGTTCCAACCTCCGGCACCTATCACCTGCAGGGGATCGACGTGTCCACCATGGACGACGACCAGCAGGCGGTGGTTCGGAACAAGCTCCTGGGCTTTATTTTCCAGCAGTACAATTTGATCGCAAAACTGACCGTGCTGGAGAATGTGGAGCTGCCGCTGCTGTATGCGGGCATCTCCGCGGAAGAGCGCCGCGAACGGGCCACCCGGTCCCTGGAGCGGGTGGGTCTGGCGGATAAGAAAAAGAATCTGCCCAACCAGCTCTCCGGCGGCCAGCAGCAGCGAGTTTCCATTGCCCGGGCACTGGCTGGCAGCCCGTCGGTCATTCTGGCCGACGAACCCACCGGCGCACTGGACTCCCGCACCGGGCGGGAGGTGCTGGAATTCCTGCAAAAGCTGAACGCGGAGGGGGACACCGTAGTCCTCATCACCCATGACAACTCCATCGCGGTGAAGGCAAAGCGCATTGTCCGCCTGCAGGATGGTCACATCATTTATAACGGGGACTCCCGGAACCCCAGGGCTTTGGTACAGCCCGGCGAGGGCGCCGCAGAACAGGGGGCGGGCGCATGAATTTTGTACAGTCCTTCAAATTGGCGATCAACTCCCTGCGGACCAGCAAGATGCGGTCGTTTCTGACCATGCTGGGGATCATCATCGGCGTGGCCGCTGTCATTGTCATCATCTCTCTGGGCAACGGCATGCAGAATCTGATGAATCAGCAGTTCGACGATATGGGCGCGAACCTGGTCCAGGTACAGGTTATGAGCCGGGGCGACGAGAGTACCCGCACCATCGAGCCGGAGGATATGTACGCTCTGGTGAACAAATACCCCCAGTACCTGTCCGGCGTATCCCCCTATGTGCAGGCCTCCGGCATTAAGGTCCGCAGGGGCAGCACCGACTTTAAGCACACAAAGCTCTACGGTGTCAGCGAGGTTCTTTTCAACAAGGACAGCCAGAAGACCATCGACGGGAAGACCCTCAGTGAGGGGCGATTCCTCCAGTATATCGACGTGGAGCGCAAGCAGAACGTGTGCGTCATCGGCTCATTTCTGGCACAGAACGCCTTCAGCGGCGACGCGTTGGGCGAGACGCTGGCCATTGGCGGAGTGCCGTATACGGTGGTGGGCGTGTTGAAAGAGAGTGCGGATTCCACCGACGGCAGCGGTGACGACCAGATTTATCTCCCCTATAAAAACGCAATGCGGCTCAGCGGCAGCGCAGATGTGAACTTTTATCTGTTCACCAGCACGAGTCGTGACACCGCTACGGCGGCAAAGGGGATCATTGAAAACCGGCTCTACAAGACGTTTCAGGACACCGATTATTATTTCGTTATGACCGCGTCTGAGATGATGGACTCCATGAACACCATGATGAACACCATGATGATCGTTCTGGTGGCCATCGCCGCCATCTCCCTTCTGGTGGGCGGCATCGGCATCATGAATATCATGCTGGTGTCTGTCACCGAGCGGACCCGGGAAATCGGCATCCGAAAATCTCTGGGCGCCAAGCGCAAGGACATCCGCCGGCAGTTTATCATCGAGGCGGGTACCACCTCCGCCATCGGCGGCGTTCTGGGCATCCTGGTGGGCATCCTGATGGCGACGCTTGCGGGCATTGTGATCGGATCGTTCCTGACTGCGCAGATGGGCGGGGGAACGTTCAGTGCCATTCCCACGCCCACCGCGGTAGGAGTCTCCTTCGGCGTATCCGTGGGCATCGGAATCCTGTTCGGCTACCTGCCCGCCAATAAGGCGGCGAAACTGAATCCCATCGACGCACTGCGCTACGAATAAGCTGCCTCAGGAAGAAGAACAAACTGAAACGAAGGGCCTGCCGTTTGGCAGGTCCTTCGTTTCATCATCCGTTATTGCTCCCGGAGTTCGTACAGATCGGTTCGGCGGGCGCTCAGAATCGGCAGCTGCTGCCGCACGGCCTCCAGCCGGGAGAAGTCCAGATCGGCGTACAGCGTGGTCTCCTCTTCGCCGGCGCGGCACAGCACGGTACCCCAGGGGTCCACAGCAATGGAGTTGCCGTAGGCCACATAGGACGCGGACACGTCCCGGGCGGGGGATACCCCGACGGTGAACAGCTGATTGTCCACTGCCCTCTGGCGGAACAGAAGTTCCCAGTGGGCGGGGCCGGTGGTCATGTTGAATGCCGCCGGGACAAACAGAGCCTTTGCGCCGCGCAGCGCCATGCACCGAGCCAGCTCCTCAAACCGCAGGTCGAAGCAGATGCAAAGCCCCATGGTGCCGAATTCTGTCTCGAAGGTAGTGATTCGGTTTCCGGGGGAGAGCGTTTCCGACTCCAGAAACCGCTGCCCGCCGGCCACGTTGATGTCGAACAGGTGGGCCTTCCGGTGATAGGCCAGCTGTCTGCCGTCCCGCCCATAGACGTAACAGGTGTTGTATACGGCTCCGTCCGCCAGCTCCGGAATGGAACCGCCCACAATATAGATGCCGAGCTCCGCCGCAAGCCGCGACAGGGCCGACTGAGCTGTTCCGCCCTGCTCCTCGCCGTAGGCGCGGAAGCATGCGCCGTCGTAAGGACAGCAGAACATTTCCGGCAGCACCGCCGCGTCCGCGCCTGCCGCCGCAGCCGCCCGAATCTTCTCCCGGGCTGTCTTAATATTACGCTGCTTATCCGCTGTTACCGCCATCTGAATTAACGCCGTGCGCATCCGTTCACCTCCTGATATTCCCGCAGTACCAACTCCGTGGTACCGCCGTCGGGGGAGACTGCCAGCCGCCTGACCTTGGGGTGGCGGCCGTACTGCTCCCGGAGAAAGTCCCGCAGCTCCGTGCCGCCGTGACAGCCGTGGATCAGCCGGATCCGGTATAGGCCCGGCGTGGCACGCCGCAGCAGCGCGTCCACCGCAATCTGCGCCTGATATCTGGTTTTGCCGTGGAGATCTGCGGTCAGCACACCGGGGCCCATTTCCATCACCTCATTTCATGGATTGTATCACATCCGATGCTGTGTTACAATTCAAAAAAACAGATAGCATAGGGATGCCTCCGACACACCGGAGCGGCGACAGGCCGTCTCCGCAGATGGGAAGGGCCCCGGCTACCGGCTTGTAAATTAGGGAGGACAGTACCATGGCGGTTTATACACAGACGAAAACCTATCATACCCGGGCCAATATGGGGATGATCGATGTGACGGAGGACTTCCGGCACGCGGTGGAGGAGGCCTGCAAAAAGCATGGCATCTCAGCCGGGACAATCACCGGCTTCACCACCGGAGGGGTGGCGGGACTCACCACGCTGGAGTTTGAGCCGGGCTTGGTCAACCATGACCTGAAGGCGGCGCTGGATGTGTTTTCGCCCTATCTGGATGAGCGGGGCCGGGTGATTCCCTATTGGCACCATGAGACCTGGCACGACGACAACGGCTCTTCTCATATCAAGGCGGCGCTGCTGTCCCCCTTTGTCACGGTCCCTTTTGTGGAGGGAGAGCTCGTCATCGGCCCCTGGCAGAACCTCACGCTGATCGAATGCGATACCCGGGATCGGGTGCGGGATATCGTGTTTCAGGTCATGGGGGAATAGGCGGCGATTGGAAGCAATAACCGTTTTCTGCATTTTCCTTCGTTACGTCACAAAATGCAGTTGCAATTTACGTAAAAGGATGCTATCCTGTGCCTGCAGTTGAATGCTGTTTTTTTAGGCGCTTTTTCGGAGCCGAGGGGTCTTGAAAAAATGTGTGAGGGAAAGAGAAAGAGGGGATCGTTGGTATGGAAAATGAACTGAAAAAGAAGTATGGCCTGCCGACCGCAATTTGCATGGTGGTCGGCATTGTCATCGGCTCTGGTGTCTTTTTCAAAGCGGAAGCCGTTTTGAAGAAGACCGGCGGCAACATGCCGCTGGGCATCCTGGCATGGATCATCGTGGGCATCATTATGATCGTCTGCTCTTATGTGTTTGCAACCATGGCTACCCGCTATCAGAAAGTCAACGGCCTGGTGGACTACGCCGAGGCCACGGTTGGAGACCGCTATGCCTATTGGATGGGCTGGTTTATGGCCACTGTGTATACGCCCAGCCTGGTCTCCGTGCTGGCCTGGGTTTCCGCCCGGTACTTCAGCGTGCTGATGGGCTGGGATATCACTGGCGGCGCCTGCATGACCATCGCCTGCTTCTTTTTGTGCTTTGACTACGCCATGAATGCCCTGTCGCCCAGAATCGCGGGCAGGTTCCAGGTTTCCACCACGGTGATCAAGATGATCCCCCTGGTGCTGATGGCCATCATCGGCACCATTATGGGCCTGACCAACGGCCGTCTGGCGGAGAATTTCTCCACCGCCAGTCAGGCCACCGTCTCCACCGGCAGCGGCCTGATGGCATCCGTGGTGGCGGTTGCTTTCGCCTATGAGGGCTGGGTACTGGCCACCTCCATCAACGCCGAGCTGAAGGACGCGAAGAAGAATCTGCCCCGCGCGCTGGTGGTGGGCTCCTTCATCGTGGTAATTACCTACATTCTGTACTATATCGGCCTGAACGGCACCGTCACCACCGGTGAACTGATGGCGAGCGGCGAGGCGGGCGCAAAGGTCGCCTTCCAGCGGCTGTTCGGCGACGCCGCGGGAACCGGCGTGTTTGTGCTGGTGGTGGTCTCCTGCCTCGGAACGCTAAACGGTTTGATGCTCTCCTGCTGCCGCAGCTTCTACGCTCTGGCCGTCCGCGGACAGGGTCCCCAGGCCGCGGTGTTCAGCAAGGTGGATCCCGCCACCAATATGCCCAGCAACTCCTCTGTGGCGGCGCTGGCGTTCTCCTCCCTCTGGCTGCTGTACTTTTACGGCGCCAACCTGACGACCCCCTGGTTCGGAGAGTTCAGTTTCGACTCCTCCGAGCTGCCTATCATAACGCTGTACGCCATGTATATCCCCATGTTCATCCAGCTGATGCGCAAAGAGAAGGAGCTGAGCGCATTCAAGCGGTTTGTGATGCCCGCTTTGGGGCTCGCAGGCTGCGTGTTCATGGTCTATGCCGCCTTCGTCGGCCACGGCGTGTCCAACGTGCTGCACTATCTGGTGATCTTCGCCGTGTTTATGGTGGCGGGCAATTTCTTCTATAAAAGGAAGCGCGTGTAATCAACCGTTTCCCGAAACGCCCCGACCGGCCGGCCGGGGCGTTTTTTACGGTGCGGGCAGGTCGGCTTTGACTTGCGGAACCGGCGGGTTTAAAATAAAAAAACGAAGACGGAAGGGAGATCCGGAATGGGGAGCAATCAAAAAACGCCGGGCGAGAAACAGCCGTTTGTCGCCTGCAATACGACACTGTGCTACCTGGAGCGGGGCGACGAGTACCTGATGCTCCATCGCGTGAAAAAGGAGAACGACCTGAACCACGACAAGTGGATCGGGATCGGCGGCAAGTTTGAGAAAGACGAAAGCCCGGAGGACTGCCTGCTCCGGGAGGCCCGGGAGGAGACCGGCCTCACACTGACGGATTATCGCTACCGGGGTCTGGTGACCTTTATTTCAGACCAATGGCCTACAGAGTATATGCACCTGTTCACCGCCTCCGGCTGGACGGGAGAGCAGACCGTGTGCGACGAGGGGGATTTGGAGTGGATTGAAAAATCCCGCCTGCTGTCCCTGCCGCTTTGGGAGGGAGATCAGATTTTTCTGAAGCTGTTGGAGGAGGATGCGCCGTTTTTTTCCCTGAAGCTGCAATACGAGGGGGAGACGCTGGTGCTTGCTGTACTGAATGGGAGAACACTGGCGGAAAGGGGAAAGAATTGATGAGACAAAGACTTCTGGTGAGCGCCTGTCTGCTGGGAACCTACTGCCGGTACGACGGTTCCGCCCGTGTAAACTCCGCCGTGCTTGCGCTGGCGGAGCACTATGAGATTGTCCCCGTCTGCCCGGAGCAGCTGGGCGGATTGGCAACTCCCCGGGACCCGTCGGAGCGGTTGGCGGAGAGGGTCGTCACGGACAAAGGGCTGGATGTAACGGACCCGTATCGCCGGGGTGCGGAGGAGACGCTGCGGCTTGCGCGGCTGCTGGGATGCTCCGCCGCCGTGCTGAAAGAGCACAGCCCCTCCTGCGGTCATGATGAAATCTACGACGGGACCTTTTCCCATCGGGTAGTGCCCGGGGACGGCGTCACTGCGGAGCTGCTGCGAAAGAACGGAATCCGAGTCGTGGGCGAGTCCGAGCTGGAGCTTCTGTGAACGTACGGTAGGGCGCGGGAAACCGCTCCCTACCGCGCTTGTGAAATTCAAAGCCGAAAAAATAGACGAATTTTAAAGATTAGCTTGCAATCGGGCCGAATGTCCGGTACAATGTCAAACGATAAACAGAGAGGAGTGGTACTGTCATGCTGTATGGAACTGAGCGGCTGATTATGAAAAAGCACTTCTATTCTCATTTTTATTTTTAGCTTTTGCCGGCAGTTGTGCCGGTATTTTTTTGGGAAAAATTCAGAATCTGCCCGCCGTACTGCAGCAGGATGCAACAATGTGATCCAATTTTGAGAGGAGAAATGATATGAAAGAGAAAAAGACAATTGGACCGGAGCCAATCTATGACGCCCGTACGCTGGGAATGCCAAAAATGCTGATTCTGGGTCTGCAGCATATGTTCGCCATGTTTGGCGCAACGGTGCTGGTGCCCATCATTGTGCAGAGCTATGGTCTGCCGCTGTCAATCCAGACCACCCTGCTGTTTGCCGGTCTGGGAACCCTGTTTTTCCACGCCTGTACGAAGTTTAAGGTTCCCGCCTTCCTGGGCTCCTCCTTTGCCTTTCTGGGGGGTTTTGCCGCTGTGGCAAATCTGAATTCCGGAAAATATGCCGGTATGACCGGCGCGGAAAAGCTGCCCTACGCTCTGGGCGGCATCGTGGTAGCCGGCTGTATGTATCTGGTGCTGGCGGCGCTGTTCAAGGTGGTAGGCCCCTACAAGGTTATGCGGTACTTCCCCCCCGTGGTCACCGGTCCCATCATCATCCTCATCGGCTTGATTCTGGCTCCCTCCGCCGTGACCAATGCCAGCACTTGCTGGTGGCTGGCAATTCTGGCTATCACGATTATCATCGTCTGCAACATCTGGGGCAGGGGCATGGTGAAGATCCTGCCCATTTTGCTGAGCGTGGTCATCTCCTATCTTGCGGCGCTGGCTGCGGGACTGGTGGACTTTTCCCCTGTCGGAACAGCCGGTTTTGTCGGGCTCCAGCCCTTTGCGCTGGCCAAGTTTGATGTGACCGCTATCCTGGTGATGGCGCCCATCTCCATCGCGTCCATGATGGAGCATGTGGGCGATATTTCTGCCATCTCCGCCACCACCGGCCGGAACTTTCTGGAGGACCCGGGTCTGCACCGCACCCTGATCGGCGATGGTCTGGCCACCGCCATGGCCGGCATGTTCGGCGGCCCCGCAAACACCACCTACGGTGAAAATACCGGCGTGCTGGTGCTGTCCCGGGTGTACGATCCCCGCGTGATCCGTCTGGCGGCCATCTATGCGGTGATTCTGTCCTTCAGTCCCAAGTTCGCCGCCGTCATCAGTTCCATCCCTGCCGCTATCATCGGCGGTGTCAGCTTTATTCTCTACGGCATGATCTCCGCCATCGGTATCCGAAACGTCGTGGAAAATCAGGTGGACTTCACCCGCAGCCGCAATCTGCTGATTGCCGCCATCATTCTGGTGTCGGGTCTGGGCTTTAACAGCTGCGGCGGAGTGACCTTCTCCATCGGCGGCGCCGATGTGACGCTGACCGGTCTGGCCATCGCCGCAATTCTGGGCGTGGCGCTGAATGCCATCCTGCCCGGCAACGACTTTGAGTTCGGTAAGAGTGCCAACTCCGATTCCTCCGCCGACCTGGGACACTATTGATTCCTGCCTGCAGCGCAATCGGAAGCACCGCCCGTTTCTTGGAATGGACGGTGCTTCTTGTTTTGCTGGAGGGCTGCATTCCCTCCGCCGGATATCCGGGGATGTCGGCACGATGATACGACGGGTGGGGTGGTTGAATACAACGGCAGACCTTGAAAGCCGGCGGGAACAAAAGCTGGTTCCGCCGCGTCTGACAAAAAGCAACCGAATCGGCACTGCGCTGCCCATCTGCCGGAATTCCGGCTGGAGACCGGTGCGCCCCGTTTACCCGGTTGGCGATCCGCCCAAAGTGAATTTTTTTACAATCCCACAAAATATTAGTTAAAATTCTTGCGCTGCTGTGTTATAATAAATAGCCGCACAGCAGCCCGCTTAAATACAAAGGTATCAGGTGCCGTTTTGCTTCCGCGGTGCTGAGGAGGTCGGTCTTATGAAAAACATTTTATCCTATATTGAACAGGCCGGAGAGCGGTATCCCGACCGAATTGCCCTGGCGGACGAGACAACCGCCTACTCCTATCGGGAATTTCTTCTTCTCGCAAGGCGCATCGGCAGCCGCGTGTGCCTGTTGAACAGGCGGAACCTGCCGGTGGCGGTGTTCATGGACAAAACGCCGGACTGTGCCGCCGCCTTTTTCGGCGTGGTATACAGCGGTAACTTTTATGTGGTGCTGGACAGTCTGATGCCCACGGAGCGGATCAACCGGATTTTTGAAACGCTCCATCCTGCGGCGGTCATCACCGATGCTGCGCATCGGGAGCAGGCGGGCGGTTTTCACTTCGACGGGGATATCATCCTGTTTGAGGAAGCGGCGGCCCAGCCCGTTTCCGAGCCGCTTCTCGCCGCTGTCCGGGATGATATGGTGGAAACGGACCCGCTCTACGCGCTCTACACCTCCGGCTCCACGGGACTGCCCAAGGGCACCGTAATCAGCCACCATGCAGTGATCGCCTATTCTCAGTGGGTGATCGACACCTTTGACATCCGGGAGACCACCGTGTTCGGGAGCCAGACGCCGTTCTATTTCAGCATGTCGGTGACGGATCTGTACAGCACCCTGCGCACAGGGGCAAGGCTGCAGATCATTCCGAAAAAGCTGTTTTCCTTCCCCATGACACTGGTGGAATATCTGAATCGCTTCGCTGTGAATACGATCTACTGGGTGCCTTCGGCACTGTGCATCGTGGCCAACTGGGACACGTTTGCCTATGCCATGCCGGAGCATCTGGAAAAGATTCTGTTCGCGGGGGAGGCCATGCCAAACAAGCAGCTCAACTACTGGCGTGGCCATCTGCCCGGCGCCCTGTATGCCAACCTGTTCGGCCCCACGGAAACCACGGACATCTGCACCTATTATGTGGTGAACCGTCCCTTTTCCGATGAGGAGACACTGCCCATCGGCCGGGTCTGCGACAACTGCCAGGTGTTTGTGGCGGACGAAGCCGGCGCTCCGGCAGACAGCGGGGAGCTCTATGTCCGCGGGCCGTTTCTTGCATCCGGCTATTATAATGACCCGGAGCGAACCCGGGCTGCATTTGTGCAGAATCCGGTCAACACGGCCTATCCGGAAACCGTGTACCGCACCGGCGATCTGGTGGCCTATAACGAACACGGGGAACTGATTCATCTGGGCCGCCGCGATTTTCAGATCAAGCACATGGGATACCGGATTGAACTGGGGGAAATCGAGGCCGGCGTCGGTGCCGCCGAGGGCGTCAGCGCCTGCGTCTGCGTGTACGATTCCGACCGGGACAGGATTATCCTGCTCTATCAGGGTGACGCGAAGCCCGACGCGCTGGCCGAGCAGATCCGCAGCAGGCTGCCCGAATACATGTTCCCCGGTAAAATGATCCAGCTGAAAGCAATGCCATACAACGCCAACGGAAAAATCGACCGTTCCTATCTCAAATCACACTATCAAGAACTGTAGGAGAATTGCCTTATGGATGAAGTAATCAAGATTCTGGAAGAGATTAAGCCGGGCGTGGATTACCGGGCCGAAAAGAATCTCTTTGAAGGGCATATTCTGGCGTCTCTGGAGATCATCATGCTGGTCTCTGCCCTCAATGACACGTTTGACATCAAAATCACCCTTCCTTACATCAAACCGGAGAATTTCCAGTCGGCGGAAACGATCTATGCAATGGTGCAGAAGGTTATGGACGAGGAGTAGAGGAACGGCAGATGGAGTACAATTCGTGGCTGTATGTCCTTCTCTTTCTGGGCTGTACCGTCTTTTTATATTATGTATTCCCACTGCGTATGCGGTGGGGAGTTTTATTGGCGGCCAGCGCGGCGTTCTATCTGTTTGCAAGCCGGCAGCTGATTGTGGTGATGCTCCTGAGCACGGTAATTATTTACTGCGCTGCGCTGGAGCTTGACCGGGGCGAAAAGCGGTATCAGCAGCAGAAGGCGGCGCTGCCAAAGGAAGAGCGGCGACAGGTCAGGGAGAAGCTGGCACTACATAATCGGCATGTCCTGGCTGCGGCCTTAACGGCGGCGTTCGGAATCCTGTTTTTCTTCAAATATTTTAATTTTGTGGGCATGAACCTGAATCTTTTGTTTGGCGGCCTGCGTCTTCCGGCGCACATTCCCGCGCTGCATCTGCTGATGCCGCTGGGCATTTCCTTCTATACCCTCTCCGCGGTCAGCTATCTGGTGGATGTGTCCAGGGGAGCCTGCGAAGCGCAGCGTAATTATGGAAAACTGCTGTTGTTTCTGATGTTTTTTCCGGTCATTACCGAGGGCCCCATCTCCCGCTACGGCCAGTTGGGAACCCAGCTGGAGGAGGGGCATCGATTTGATTACCGGAGATTCTGCTTCGGAATACAGCTGATTGTCTGGGGCTTTTTTAAATCCGTGGTGATGGCGAACCGACTGTCGGCAGTGGTGGGGAATATTTTCTCCACTTACTCCTCCCACAGCGGCTCCGTGGTCATTCTGACGGTCATGATGTACACGCTGCAGATCTACATGGACTTCTCGGGCGGCATCGACATCGCCCGGGGCAGCGCGGAGTTGTTTGGGATCACCCTGGCACCCAACTTTGCCCGGCCGTTTTTTGCCAACTCCGTCAATGACTTCTGGCGCAGATGGCATATCTCCCTGGGCGCCTGGCTGCGGGATTACATCTTCTATCCCATCTCCCTGAGCCACCCGTTTCAGGTTCTGAGCAAAAAAAGCCGGAGCCGACTCAACAACTATTATGCGGCCACGATTCCGGCCCTGCTGGCCCTGCTGGCGGTCTGGCTGGGGAACGGCATCTGGCACGGCGCGGCGTGGAAATATATCCTCTACGGCATGTATTACTACGTCATTATGGCGCTGGGAATGCTGCTGGAGCCTCTTTTTGTGCGGCTTTTGCGTCTGCTGCACCTGAACCGCGAGGGGAAGGGGTACCGTCTGTGGCAGATTCTGCGCACTTTCTGTCTTGTGAATATCGGCATGCTGATTTTCCGCGCGGACACATTGCCCGTCGCCTGGTCAATGTTCCTTTCGATGTTCCGGCCCAATACGGAAGCATCCCCGCGGCGGATTTTCAACGCCCAGGGGCTGCCCTATCATCAGCTGGACATTATCCTGATGGGTGTGGTGCTGGTCTTTGTCGTCAGCATCCTGCAGGAGCGGGGTGTGAGCATCCGGGAATGGATCGCCCGACGGGCGCTTCCCATCCGCTGGAGCATCTATATCGCCGCCGTTCTGGTGGTGATTATCGCCGGTGCGTACGGTCCCGGCTTTGGCGTCGTGGACTTTATCTACGCGCAGTTTTAGGGAGGCACTATGAGGAGCATTAAGCATCGCAATCTGTGGAAAAGTGTCCTGTTCCTTCTGATCCTCTCTTTGATTCTGAGTGCCCTCTCCGCGCTCTCCATTCAGCTGGATCGAAACCCAAACCCTCTGTTCAATTTTTGTGCCCGAGATCTTCTCCAGGAGCCTGAGAATACGATTGATACGCTGGTGATTGGTACCAGCGACGCTTACAGCGGCGTCTCGCCCCTGGTCTGGTGGAATCAGCATGGATATGCCGGTTATGTCTGGGGCGAGCCTGCCCAGCGCATCTATGAGACCCATGAGTATCTGAAGAAAATCTATCAGCGGCAGACCCCCAAGGTCGTCTTTCTGGAGGTCGGAAATGTATATCGGGATCCCTCCGACGGGCTGAATCTGGATTTCATGGTGAAGGCATATCTGGCCGATGTGTTTCCGCTGGTCACCTACCACAGAACCCTGTCCCAGTTCAGCTTTGCCCGCCTGCGGGCGAAGCCCGGCTGCGTCGCCAGAGGGTATCTGATCCGCAGCGGAACGCAGGGTGTTAGTGACCAGACCGGCGGGTACATGAAGCCGGACTCCGCCGCCGGCCCCATCAACTATTTCAGCGCCAGGGAGTTGGGCGCCTGCATTGATCTGTGCCGCTCCCACGGCTCCCAGGTGGTGCTGCTTTCGGTTCCGTCCTTTGCCGACTGGAATATGGAAAAGCATAACGGAATGACGGCATTGGCGAAGAAGTATGAGGTTTCCTATCTGGATCTGAATCTGGAACTGAAGAGTCAGATCAACTGGAAGACGGACACCGTGGACGGCGGAAAGCACCTGAACGACAAGGGCGCGGAAAAAGTCAGCGTGTATTTGGGAGACTATCTTGCCGAACACTATACGCTGCCCGACCACCGCGGGGATTCGGCCTACAGTTCCTGGAACACGGACTATCAGGCCTATGCCGCGGAGATCAAGAAGCTCCGGTGACCCATTCCCACGAACTTTCAAAAGAAGAGGCTTGCTGCACCGGCAGCAAGCCTCTTCTTTTTTGAATGATTGTTTTCCGGTTGTAATGCAGCCAGCCTGTTACTGATGATCGGAGCCGGTGATATAACGGTAGAACGCGGCGTTGACCCAGATCTTGGTGGGCGTGCAGGTCAGGCTGGGCGCGGCGGAGGAGATCTCCGTCTTCACAGCGCTGAGCTTTTCATTTGTGGCAAAGGGGTGGATGGTATAGGACCCGTCCCGGACCACCACGTCGTTGATCTGCGTATAGTTGGGAGAGGGCATCGCATCCTTGGCGCTGTAAAGCGGCTGCCACCATGCACCGTAGATCATTCCTTCGCCGTTGGGATTGGAGTCGCTCTTCTTGGCATAGTCCAGAATCAGCTGATCGAAGGCGGCCCGGTCGGTCTTGGAGGAGAACTCCAGTTCCAGATCATACTCCACGGAATAGCAGAGATACAGGTCGCTGGAAACCTGTTTGACCTGATAGGTGGGAGTGGAGTCGGGAACCTTGCCGTCGTTCCACTCCAGCAGGTACTGATAGACGGAGACCTTGGGCTCCAGCTGGACCCGAGCCACCAGACCGGACCGGTTCAGCAGACCCATCAGCTGGACGGCGTGGGTGATGTCGCTGTGACCATACTGGATGGTGTTCTCGCTGAGGAAGCGGGCGGAGTTGCCGTCATACTTCAGGTTGTAGCCGGTGGTGGCGCCGCTGGTGACGACCTTGACGCCCAGCGCGGTCAAAGTGGGATCGTCAAAGATGGTGAAGGAGTTCCAGGTGGACACCAGACGGGAGGAGATGTCGCTGTCACTGGAGAAGCCGATGTAGTTGCGGCCCTTGCCGGCCGCCTGCACGGCGTTCATCAGGAGAACGGAGGCGGTGTCGCCGTCCAGAGCGGCGGTGAAGTTCACTGTGTTGGGAATCAGGCCCATGTTGATGGCGCAGGCCACATAGGGGGCGTCGGCAGCGGAAATGGTGCCGTAGCGTTTGCAGGCCGCGGCGGCCTGGGCGGCGGTATAGGTGTCCGCCAGTTCAGCCATGTTGGCGGCAGTGACAATTGCCTTGGCCGCGGAGGCGGGAGTCAGCGTGCCGGAGGCGGTGGCGGCAGTGGCGCCAATCTTGGCGAGCGCTGCGTTGAAACTGCTCCAGCTGACGGTTCCGCTCAGGGGAGAGATATCGAAATACTCGTTCAGGTAGGCGGCGTCGTTGGCGGCGTCATTCCCCTCGGTGCCGATCTCCACGGAATTGGTCTTGGAATTCCAGGAGACCGTCTGGCCCAGTGCCTCGCCGATGGCGCGGACGGGAACGTAGGTCGTGCCGTCGTACTGGAAAGCTGCGACGGTATTCCCGGCCACATCGGTGGTTTTGGCGGTGAGACCGTTGAGGCTGATTCCCATTCCGGTGGTTACCTGCAGCGTTTTCCCGGAGGTGGAGGCGGACACGGGAAGGACGAGAATCAGGGTCATGGCAAGGACCAGCAGAAGGGAGACTTTGCGCTTGTTATTCGACTTCTTCATATGCTTTTTCTCTCCTTGAATCAAATTTCCCCGTAGGGACGAGTTCAGCATAGCACACCGGAGAAGCCGTCTCAATGCGTTTCTCAAATTTTGGTGATTTGTCTGCCTGAACCACCCGGAGCGTTCGTATCTTTGTTAATTTTTATGTGAAGTCCCGGACGACGAATGCTGACATCCCGAAGATAATATCCGGCTCTGTTCCGGGGAGAGAGCATGAAAAAGGTGTCCGGCCTGTGGGCCGGACACCTTTTTCATGCTTATGGGGTGGGTTCCAGCGGCTGCACCAAGAAGCGCAGCACGGCGGGAGAATGGGGGTACTGCCGGCAGAAGATCTTGATAATCCGGCATAAAACCTGACAGCTGCTTTCGTAGTTGGCCTGAGGCAGCAGAATGACATACTGGGACACGCTGCATCGGGAGGCGACGTCGCCCCGGCGCAGATTGAGCTGGATCAGATCCCGGAGATTATCCATGCAGCGGTCCAGACTGCGCTTGGTCAGTTCCCCGTCCTTGCCGACTGCAGTCAGCAGCGCAATGTGCACCGCATCTCCGCTGCGGGTTACCGCCCGGGACTGCATCTGGTAGATCACCCGGAAAAAATCGTAGTCGCACATCAGCGCTCCCCGGGGAGCGGAGAACTCCTGCAGCTGCTCCCGAACCGTCTCAAAGCTGACGGCACGGCCGTTTACGGTGCATTCCGCTTCCCGCAGCAGAGCTTTGATTTCAGCAGAAGGCATGGTGCCAAACTCTGAGAACAACAGGCTGCTCAGCTCGTCGTACACCTGAACGGCACCCGACTGATCGCTCTGATCCAAAAGGGCCCGCATCAGATGCCAGTACAGAATTTCGCTATAGGGGTCGATGACAATACCCTGCCGGCACAGCGACACGACCTCATCCGGTCGGTTCCGTTCCTCCAGCAGGGACAGCGCCGTCTGCACGGCATCCGTATAGAGATTGTGATAGTAGTTGCGAATGGAAACAATCCTGGACTCCGAAAACAGCTTGGGCAGAAGCTTTCCCCGATACAGCGCCAGCGCCCGAAGAAGGATGGATAGCTTTTCATCCGGATTCTCCGACGCCTGTGCGGAGTTGCACAGCGCCTCGAATTCGTCCGTATCGATAAACAGCGGAATTTCCGTGTTCCAGGCATAGCTGCCCTTCCGACGGATAACCATCAGGTACCCCAGGTTGTCACCCAGCTGGTTCAGCATGGTGCGCACGCGGTGCAGCATGGTTTTCAGGGCGTTAACCGGATTTGAGCTGTTCGCTTCTTCCCCCCACAGCAGGTCAAGCAACTCCGTCTGTGAGATGGCGCGATCCCGATAGTAGATCATATAGGCCAGCAGCAGCCAGACCTTCCGAGATCGGTTGTCGTTGTCACTGATCTCCAAACTGCCGCTGCGAATGGAGAATTCACTCAGCATCCGGATTTCCAGCCTGTCAGGTCTCATCATCTGAATCCCCTCCCTGATGAAAATAAATACACTAAATTTGTACAGATTCCTTTTAACCGTATCACAATCTCCGGGTGCTTGCAATGACAAAATCCCGGGGAGCCGCTGATTAATGATGCCTTTGCGAAGGATACAGCGTATTGTGCCGTTGGAGAATCGCAAAAACGGCCCAAAAACCTGAAGTTATAAAAAATCGATGGTTGCGAGTGTTTTTTTCAAAAAAACACTTTTTAATTCGACAGGATTTGTTATAATGGAAGTACCAATAATTTCTGATTCTGATGGAAACATCGTCAGGTACTGGAGGGGGCATATCCATGCGAGAACTGTACAGGCGGATGATTCCTGCGTTTCTGGCCGCCGCAATGCTGACCGGCTGCGGTCAGACCGCCCGGCAGGAAACCGTCTCCGCCGGAATTCGGAGCGGAAGAGCGAGTTATGACGACGCGTCGGTGCTTTCTTTTACGGGAACCGAAAGCCGTGCTGCGGCACTTACTGAATCGTCCGCTTCAGCGGAGAGCACGGTGCCAGAGCCCGTGGCTTCGGGAACGAAGGTTAAAAAGAGCGGATCGGCAACGATCGATTATTCCAATACGGGCGACGGCTATGTCATGGCAAAGTATACCGCCTCCACGACCCGGAAATTGAAGGCGCAGGTGAAGGGCCCCAGCGGGATCATTTACACCTATGACCTGACCCCCGGACAGTGGGCGACGTTTCCCCTCTCCGACGAGAACGGCAGCTATCGGGTGACCATTTATGAAAATGTCTCCGGCACAAAGTACGCCATGGTGCTGTCGGAAACGTTCAAAGCGGAGATGACGGATTCATTTGCACCTTTTTTGCGTCCTAACCAATATGTGGATTACTCTGCCGCCAGCCAAACGGTGGCCAAGGCTGCTGAACTGACGAAGGGGAAGACGGAATCTCTGGAAAAGGTAAAGGCAATCTATGGGTTTGTGGTGAACAACTTCACTTATGACAAGCAGAAGGCAGCCGCGGTACAGAGCGGTTATCTGCCGGTGCTGGACACCGTATTGGCGGAAAAGAAGGGCATCTGCTTCGACTATGCCGCGCTGATGACCGCCATGCTCCGCAGCAGGGATGTTCCGTGCAAACTGGTGGTGGGCTATGCCGACACCGTATATCACGCCTGGATCGACGTGTATTCCGACGAGACCGGATGGATCAGCGGCGTCATCTATTTTGACGGGGACAGCTGGAAGCTGATGGATCCCACCTTTGCCTCATCTTCGAAGCAGAGCAGTTCCATCATGAAGTACATCGGCGACACAAGCCACTATACTGCCAAATATATCTACTGAACACGGCTGAGGGCGGGTTGCCCCGCTGCGAACGGGCCGGATGTGCAAGCCGACGATAGTTCCGGCTCAGCCACTCCCGGCCAGCGGGGTATCCTTCTGAAGACGGTACATTCCGAAAAACGGGCGCGGTTTCGCCGCTGCCGGATGGAGTACGGAAAATATGAGCAATAAACTGTTATCCGACGAGTTTCTCTCCTCGCTGTGCATGGAGCTTTCGCTGCTGCTCCATGCCGGAATCGGTGTGGCGGACGGAGTGCATCTGTTGCTGGAGGATAAAATGGACGACGGTGCCCGAGGACTGCTGCAGACCATGGCGGAGCGGCTGGATCAGAACGAACCGCTGTCCCTGGCCATGGAGCAGACCGCCCGGTTTCCGGACTATATGACGAACATGGTCCGGGTGGGAGAGCGATCCGGCCGACCGGAGGAGTCACTGCGTGCACTGTCCCATTACTACGAGGGCCGGGAGCGCCTCTGCCGCCGGATTCGCGGGGCGCTGCTGTATCCTGCGGTGCTGCTGATTTTGATGCTGGTGGTGATTGTGGTGCTGCTGGCAAAGGTTCTGCCGGTGTTCAACGAGGTGTTTGTCTCTCTGGGCGGCACCCTGGCCGGTGTGGCCGGCGGGCTGCTGACGTTGGGTCGGGCGCTGAATGACATCATGCCGGTGCTGTGCGTGCTGCTGGCGGCGGCGGTACTTGCGCTTGCACTGTTTGCCGGCTCTGACACGCTGCGGGAAAAGTGGCTGACCGCATGGCGTTGGCGCCACGGAGACCGGGGCATCGCCCGGGCGGTCTCCACCGCACGGTTTGCGCAGGCGTTGGCCATGGGAATGCAGTCCGGTATGTCGGCGGCGGAATCCATTCATATGGCGGAGCTTTTGGGGGCGGAATCCGCCTCCGCAAAACTGCGCATTCATGACTGTATTTCCCGGCTGGAGCAGGGGAGCGGCCTTGCGGCCGCCCTGCGGGAGAGCGGGATTCTGCCGGCTGCCGAGTGCCGGATGCTGGCGCTGGGGATCCGCAGCGGCTCAGGCGACACCGTGATCGCTGAGATTGCCCGCCGGATGGAGGAGCAAAGCGAGCGGGAGATTGAGAGCCGGGTGGAGCGCGTGGAGCCTACGCTGGTGATTGTCATGTCGGTGCTGGTGGGAGCGATCCTGCTGACGGTGATGCTGCCGCTGATGAATATTATGGCCGCGATCGGGTAATCGGATGCAGACGAGGAAGAAAAAGGGCTGGCTGCACTGGCTGCTGACGGCGGGGACCGCCGCGCTGGCCGTGTGGGCTCTGCTTGCAGCAGTGGCCAATCTGGAGTCCGGCCGCACCGGCGAGGACAGGCGCCAGCTGGAGGAAACCCTCCGCCGGGCGTCGGTGACCTGCTATGCCACAGAGGGCATCTATCCGCCCTCCCTTGCCTATCTGGAAGAACACTACGGTGTTCAGATCAACACAAGGTACTATACGGTATACTATGACGCGTTCGCTGAAAATCTTATGCCGGATATCACCGTGCTGGAAAACGGGGAATGACGCCGCCGGAGAGATGGATTCATGGAAAGACGAATGACAAAATCACATATAGACGGAGTGCTGGTGCTGCTGCTCACCGGCGTTTTTGCCGTGTGCCTCCTGCTGGTTCTGCTTGCCGGAGCCAGCAGCTACCGGAAGCTGACGGAACGGGATGCGGCATCCTTCGAGCAGCGGATCGGCTGCGAATATGTTGCGGCAAAGGTGCGCCACGCCGATACGGCGGACGGTGTCTTCGTGGGTGATTTTTCCGGAAGTGCCGCTGAAGAGGGAGACACCCTGATTCTGACCGAGACCATGGACGGCATCGCCTACTGGACCCGTATCTATTACTACGACGGCTGGGTGCGGGAATTGTACGGCGCAAAGGGGGATTCCTTCGTGCCGGAGGACGGTGAGGAGGTTCTGCAGGGTCAGGCCCTGCACTTTACCCTGCGCTCCGGATTACTGACCGTGACAAATGTGGATGGCTCCGGCGATCTGTCGGAGCTATCGCTGTCGCTGCGCGGCGGAGAGGGAACGGAAGCATGAGGCGGTGGCACTCGCTGGTTCTGATGGAGCAGCTGATCATGGTGCTGGTGTTTGCTCTGGCGGCGGCGCTGTGTCTGCAGGCCTTTGCCCTGGCCAACCGGATCTCCCGGGACAACGCGGTGCGGGATCAGGCGATGCTCCGCGCTCAGACCGCGGCGGAGACGATCAAGAGCTGCCGGGGAGATGGAGCCCGGGCGGCGGAGCTGGCGGGCGGCACTTGGAATCCGTCCCCGGAGGGAACGGCCGACAGCGGTATCTGGCACATTTCCTATGATAAAAACTGGGTCGAAACCCGGGGTGACGCTTTCTATGTGACGGAGACCACCGTCTGTTTGCAGAATCCGTATCTGGGTGAGGCCGTGGTGTTGGTTCAGGATACGGACGGCAGGACTGCCGCTGAATTGACCATCCGGTGGCAGGCGGGAGGAAACGGCGATGCGGGATAAAGAACTGTCTATGGGTACCCCCGCAGTGGGTGGCAGCTCGCTGCTGGTCATTTTTGCCGTGCTCTGCCTGACGGTGTTTGCCATGCTGACACTGTCCACCGTTCGGGCGGATGACCGGTTGGCGGACGCGTCGGTGGATGCGGTTTCCGCCTACTACCGAGCCGACGCGGAGGCGGAGTCCCTTCTCTCCCGTCTGCGGAGCGGTGAGGTGCCGGACGGGGTCGCCGTCTCCGGGGATCTGTACACCTACAGCTGTACTATATCTGATACTCGATTGCTTCAGGTGGAGGTACGGGTAGACGGTAGCTGTTACAGGGTGCTGCGCTGGCAGGAAGAATCTACCGCCGAATGGAATCCGGATACGGGATTGGATGTCTGGACCGGAGAATCGTAAGATATGGGCGCCCCTGTGCGCAGAAGGAGAACCCATGGCAGAACTGATGAGCTATCTGAAGCGGGCGGTGGCCGACGGAGCCTCCGATCTGTTTATTGTGGCGGGCGGGCCGATCAGCGAAAAGCTGGACGGCCGGCTGATCCCGCTCAGTGAGGCACGGACGCATGCCCTGGAGACGGAGCGCCTGATTACCGGGCTCTACCAGCTTGCGGAGCGCCCCATGGAACAGTATCTCCGGCGCAGCGACGATGATTTTTCCTTTGCGGTGCCGGGAATGGCCCGGCTTCGGGTCAACGCATACCGCCAGCGCGGCTCTATGGCGGCGGTGATCCGGGTGGTGGCCTTTGAAATTCCCGATTACAGGGTGCTGGGGATTCCCGAGCAAGTGATGGAGCTGGCGGACGTGGCCCACGGCATGATTCTGGTCACCGGTACGTCGGGCAGCGGAAAATCCACGACGCAGGCATGTATGATCGACCGGATCAACCACACCCGGGACGCACACATCGTCACACTGGAGGACCCCATCGAGTATCTGCACCGGGACTGCAGAAGCATTGTCAGCCAGCGGGAGATTGCCATCGACACGGAGGACTATCTCTCCGGTCTGCGGGCCTGCCTGCGGCAAGCCCCTAACGTAATTTTACTGGGAGAGATGCGGGACTACGAGACCATCCGCACTGCCATGACGGCGGCGGAGACAGGCCACCTGCTGATTACCACACTGCACACCCAAGGGGTGGTGAACACCGTCAACCGCATCATCGACTCGTTTCTCAGCCCTCAGCAGACACAGGTGCGGATTCAGCTGACCACGGTGCTGCATACCGTGGTGTCCCAGCAGCTTCTGCCGGATGTGAACGGCGCGCAGGTGCCGGCGTTTGAGATTATGCACATGACCGGCGCTATCCGGAACATGATCCGGGACTGTAAGAGCTATCAGATCGACAACGTCATCCAGTCCGCCTCGGCGGAGGGAATGGTCTCCATGGATCAGTCGATTCTGGGCCTGTACCGCGCAGGCCGGATTACCAGGGATACAGCTATCGATTACGCGGTGAACGCCGAACAGATGCGCCGCCGCCTGGAATGAAGGGGAGAGGATTTTCCGCACCTGGCGAAAATACGATTCCGTTTTACACAGGCTGCTTTGCACACTCTGTTTTGCCGAATATCCGAATGAAACCGCCGCAATGCGGCCGGTTCCACACGGCATCCTTGTTCAGAGCGGCGCAGCAGAAGGAGGAACAGTGATGCAGCCAAAAAAAGTGGGCAATGAATTTCGAACGACGATCGTCTGTATTGACTCCTATGACAGCGGTATTCCGGTTGGGCGGCTGTTCAACCCCCAGAACAAGGGACCGGTGCCGTTTCACGGCCTGACGCAGTTTCTCCGCCAGATGGAGGACTTGCTGAATGACCTGCGTTTCCCGCAGTCATTCACGGAACTTCGGACGTTTGGCCCGGCCGCTCCGCAAAGGCCCCGGACGGAGCCGGCTGACACCGCGCCGGAGGGGAAGCTGGCCACGTTTTCCCTGAGGGTGATCTTCCGGCAAAATGCCAGCTGGCAGGGAAGCGTCCTGTGGATGAATCAGGGCAGGGAGGAGAGCTTCCGCAGTGTGCTGGAGCTGATCTTTCTGCTGGATGGCGCTCTGAACACCCCAAACTGAAAGAGGACGAAGAGAATCACGCAAAAATTTACGAAGAACCCGCCGGCATTCGGCGGGTTCTTCGCATGATCCGGCGCGTGTCTGGGAAGAATTCCTGGCAATACCAATGAAATCTATGTAATTTGAAAGAAATTGTTTCGGCAATCGATTTTACAAAAAAGATATGTTGCTTTTCATTAAAATGTGGTAGATTAGTAGGGGAGAGGGTATCATCAAAATAGAAAGGTGGAATTTAATGATGCGTAAAACAAAAATTGTATGTACGCTGGGCCCTGCAACCGATCAGGGCAATAACCTTCGGGAGCTGATGCTGGCAGGGATGAATGTGGCGCGGTTCAATTTCTCTCATGGCAGCCACGCCGAGCACAAGGCCCGGCTGGATGCGCTGAAGGCCCTGAGAAGAGAGCTGAATCAGCCGGTAGCCGCCATGCTGGACACCAAGGGTCCGGAAATTCGGCTGAAATCCTTTGCCAGCGGTACCGCCCAGCTCAAAAGCGGCGGCGAATTTACTCTGACCATCGGGGATGTGCCCGGGGATGAGAACCATTGTTCCATCACTTACCCGGAGCTGCCGCAGGATGTGAAGGAGGGGGACTCGATTCTGCTGGACGACGGTCTGATCCGTCTGACGGTGCTGGAGACCACCTCTCAGGACATCCGCTGCCGCGTGGAGAACAGCGGCGTCATTAAAAACAACAAAGGCGTCAATGTCCCCGGCACCCGGCTGTCCATGCCCTATATGAGCCAGCGGGACCGGGAGGATATTCTCTTCGGCATCGAGCAGGGCTTCGATTATATTTCCGCCAGCTTTGTCCGCTCGGCGGCGGATGTGCTGGAGATTCGCCATCTGCTGGACGAGAAGCACTCTACTATCCGCATCATTGCCAAGATTGAAAATCAGGAGGGCGTCAATAACGTGCCCGAGATTCTGTCCGTTGCGGACGGAATCATGGTGGCCCGTGGCGACATGGGGGTGGAGATTGACTTCACCGAGATCCCCATTATTCAGAAGGATCTGATCTTCCAGTGCAACGCCTGCGGCAAGCCTGTTATCACCGCCACCCAGATGCTGGACTCCATGATGGAAAATCCACGTCCCACCCGTGCCGAGATCACCGATGTGGCCAACGCTATCTACGACGGCACCACGGCGATCATGCTCTCCGGTGAGACTGCGGCGGGCAAGTATCCGGTGGAGGCTGTGCGAACCATGAACGCCATCGCCCTGCGGACTGAGGGAGACATCAACTATGCCAAGCGGATGCGCAACGCCGCCGGGGAAAACAGGCTGTCCATTGCCGCCGCAACGGCTCACGCGGCCTGCACTACGGCGGCGGATATCGGGGCGGACGCGGTCATCACCGTCAGCCAAAGCGGCACCACCGCCCGGTTGGTCAGCCGTTTCCATCCGGATACCCCCGTAATTGCCTGTTTGTTGAATGAGCAGGTGCAGCGCCAGATGGCCCTATATTTCGGGGTAACCCCTATCCTGATGCCGTATGCCAACAACACCGACGAACTGATCGAACTGGCGGTGAAAGCGGCGGAACAGGCCGGTTTGGTATCGCAGAGCGATCTGGTGGTGCTCACGGCAGGACTGCCGGTGGGCATCTCCGGCACGACCAATATGATTAAGGTTCATGTGGTAGGCGGAGCGCTGCTGAATGCCGTGGGGATCGGCAGCGGAATTGCCTCGGGCCGGCTGTGCATCTGCCGCACGCCGGAGGAGCTGAAAGAGAAATTTCACCCCGGCGACGTACTGGTGGTGCCCTATACCACCAACGACATGCTGCACTATATGCGGGATGCCGCTGCGGTGATCAGCGAGGAGTCCGGAGTCAACAGCCATGCAGCCACCGTGGGACTGACGCTGAACAAGCCCGTTCTTGTGGGCGCAGCAGGCGCAACCCGGAGACTGAAGGACGGGGAGATCGTATCGGTGGACTGCAGCCACGGCGTTGTCCACGCCATGCCGCAGTAAACACAATCAGAAACGCCAGCACTTTCTATGAGTGCTGGCGTTTCATTTTGCACCAAAGGATAAAGGAAAACTACGTCTGACCGGTTTGATTTCGTGAGGGAAATCTGCCTGATCGGGATTCACAATCCGGATGCAGTTTGCCTCCGCTGCGGCACTGTTCCAGCCCGGAAGGATGAGATTGAGCGTTTTTGCTTCAAAACCCGGTTGTTCAGCATAATTTCTCCAGAAAGGAGTGCTCTTCTCCTCCCAGCTTGTACCCCACCATCGTATCCACATTTACCTGGTGGATGCTGTTGAAAAGGTTGTTTTCCAGATTGGGGTTGTCCCGCTTGAGCCGTTTGATCAGCGTTTTGATCTCCTGCCGCTTGCTTCCTCCGCCGCCGTTGTCGCATACGGTGCAGTTCTCCGTAAAGCGGCAGGCGCACTGGATGAATTCCAGGTCGTTGTAGACGCGCCAGCGGATAATATCCGCCTCCAGAATGCAGTACATCGGGCGGATCAGCTCCATCCCCTCAAAGTTCGTGCTTTTCAGGCGGGGCAGCATCCCCTGAATCTGGGAGCCGTACATCATCGCCATCAGCGTCGTCTCGATCACGTCGCTTTTGTGATGGCCCAGGGCGATTTTGTTGCAGCCCAGTGCCTTTGCCTTGGCATACAGGTGACCGCGGCGCATCCGCGCGCACAGATAGCAGGGGGATTTTGCCGCACTGTTGGCAATGTCGAAGATATTGGTTTCAAACACGGTGATGGGAATATGCAGCAGGGCGGCGTTGGACTCAATTTTTCGGCGGTTGATCTCATTGTACCCCGGGTCCATGACCAGATAGACCAACTCAAAGGGCACCTCGCTGTGCCGCTGCAGCATCTGCATCAGCTTAGCCATCAGCATGGAGTCCTTGCCGCCGGAAATGCACACCGCGATCCGGTCGCCGGCCTGAATCAGTTCATAGCGCTTCAGCGCGGCGACGAACGGCGTCCAGATGGTCTCCCGGTATGTTTTATAGATGCTTCGTTCAATTTTTTCAAAAGGTTCAAGCTCTCTGGACATTGGTTAGCTCCTCGTATACAGATTGAAAAACACGCAGGAAGTCGGTAATCTCCTGCTCCTGCGTTTTTCTGCTCATGCTGATGCGCCAGGACGACAGGGCGTTGTTCCGGTCGCGGCTGACGGCGAAAACGGCGCGGGACGGCGTATTGGGAACCGAGCAGGCGCTTTTGACCGACACGCACACGCCCCGCTCATTCAGTGCCTGCTGAAAGTCCCCGCCCCGCACACCTTTGACGCTGAGATTCAGGATGTGGGGGATTGCCTCCCCGGGGGAGTTGATCCGCACCAGCGGGTATCGCTCCAGCTCCTCCCGAAGGCAGCTGTTCAGTGCTTTCAACCTGCACAGATCCTGTTCCCGGTTCTCCAGGGAGAGGCGGAGCGCCTCCGCCGTGGCGGCGTTCAGCGACACGGTGGGCGTCCCGCTGCGATAGATGGCGTCGCTTCCGCCCCCGTGGATCAGCGGCTCCAACACCAATCCACGGCGTTTGTACAAGGCTCCGCTGCCGCACAGACCGAAAAATTTATGGGCAGAAAAGCTGGCCGAATCGGCCAGCGTCATGTCGAACGGAATTTTTCCCACCGCCTGAGTGGCATCCACATGCAGCCGGCAGTCGGGGTATGAGCGCAGAATCTCACGGATTTCAGCGATGGGCTGGACGGTTCCCAGCTCGCTGTCCACCGCGCAGACAACCACCAGAACCGTATCCCGGCGAAGAAGCTCCCGGAGCTGCTCCGGATCCACTCTTCCGTCCCGCCGCACCTCCAGCAGATCGATTTCATACCCCTGCTCCTGTAAAAAGGTCAGCGGTCCGCTGACGGACGGGTGCTCCAGCGGCGTGGAGATAATGTGCTTACCGATATGCCTGGCGGCGCGGGCAAAGCCCTTGATGGCCAGATTGTTGGCCTCACTGGCTCCGGAGGTGTGGATGATCTCCTCCGGCAGGACGCCAAGCAGTTCCGCCAAAAGGCCGTTGGCCCGGTTCATTTGCTCCGCCGCCTCCAGCCCTGCGCCGTGGTTGGAATTGGAGTTACCGGTACGCTCCGCCTCCTGCAGGGCCTGCAGTACACGCGGGTCTGCCGGCGTGTGCGCCGCACAGTCCAGATAAATCTGTCTCATCAGTGTGATCCTCCTGTTTCGGGAGTTCCTCCGTCCCGCTCCCGCCGCAGAACACGCTGGAGCGACGGGACGCTATGAAGTGGGATTTTGGCACACAGTCATTTTACCACGACAACGCGTTCAGAGCAACCGTTGTATTCGCGCCCGAAAGAACCGGCCGGCGGCCGCAATCACGTTTTGTTTTCTAAGGTCTTTACTTGCGCTTTTGCAAATGTTTTGAATCTGCCTTTTGGCTCGGCAGCTGCGGTTTAATGCTGGCGAAAATCCCGGGCAGATAGACCGGTACACTTTTTAAAGAGTTTGCTGAAATAGTTCTGGTCGTTGTAGCCCACTTCAAATGCTATATCCGCCGTTCGCTTTTTCGTGGTTTTCAGCAGCTCTTTTGCCCTGCTGATTCGCAAAGACGTCAGATATTCAATAAAGCACTGGCCTGTTTCCTGCTTGAAGAGCGTGCTGAAATATGCGGAATTGATATTCACCTGCTGTGCTACGATGGTCAAATCCAGAGAGGGCTCGGCGTAGTGCTGAAGCATGAAGTCCTTGGCCCGTCTGATAATATCGCTGTTCTTACCGCCCCGGCACTGATCTCTCAGCGTAATTGCCTGCGTTGCCAACCCTCGTAATGCCTCCTGGAAATCCGAGAGGCTCTGTCCGCTGTCAAACAGCTGAATGACGTTGGGGATGGAGAGTTTAGAAATCGTGTCCTCATCACAGCCAAGTCCCCTGGTGAAATCCAACACTGCAGTTAAAATATCCAGACAGACATAGGTCAAATAGAGGTGACTCATGTGCTCCCGTTCCAGCTTCTCTGCCATAGATGAGACAAAATCGGGCACATCGCATAAACTGCCGCACTTTAACAGAGTTCGAAACAGTTCTTTTTCGGCGGAAGTATACTGCATACCGGAAAGCACCTGTCTGCACTCCGAAGCAAGAAGAATGGCACTGTCAGGTATTTGGGGGAGCAGATTGACCGCAACCTGCGCAGACAGCATGGAGGTGTAAAGATTGCTGATATGATCGCAGGGAGTTCCAATCATGCCTATGAATTTGGAATGGCCGAATCCGTTTCGGAAGGCGGATTGAATTTCCGATAAATAGGACTGTGCTTTCCCGGAAATTTCCGCTATCTTTGCTCCCAAAATCACGAACTGAAACTGATGAATGCCTTGAGAAAACCAGAGAAAATCGCTGTGCTGTTTGGAAAATGCCCGAATAGCCTGCGTGCAGTCCATAAAGGTCAGGTAGCTGTCTTCGTCCGTTTCTGCCAGCCCCGGCTCATGAATTGTCAAAATGCAGCCGCTATAACAGGCAGCCTCAAGATTCAAGCCAAGCTGCTGTGCTTTCGATGCGATGACACTACTTGGCAAAAAACCGTTGCACAGCTGAGCAAGGAATTTATGCTGGTTTAGCTCCAGAGAGTCAAGGGCCATTTTCTGCAATGAGAGAATTGATTGTTTTTGCTGGCGAGCTTCATCAATCATCTCTGCCGCCCAATCCAGTGTCTTTAGCATGTCGTTTGGCTTCAGCGGCTTTAGCAGATAGTCGGTCACCCCGATTGCCAGTGCCTGCTTCGCATAAGAAAAATCATCATATCCGCTCAAAATGATGACTTTGATTTCCGGACGGTTTGCACGCACAAGCCTGGACAGTTCCAGCCCATCCATAAAAGGCATTTTAATATCCGTAATCAGAACATCCACATCCATGGTTTGAATTTCGTCCCAAGCGTCTTCGCCGTTGGATGCGTCACCGCAGAGGGCATACTTTTCTCCAAACCAGATTTGGCTGGACTTCACATATTCACGCAGCATGTACTCGTCTTCGACAAAATACACATTATACTTCATGGTTTTCCTCCTCAATAAAAGGAACGCGTATGGCCACTGCCGTGCCCTCGTTTGGGCGGCTTTGAATTTGGAGCCGGTAATCATCCCCAAACATGAGCCGCAGCCGCATATCTATATTGATAAGCCCATAGCTTTGGCCGGATCGCAAAATGCCTTCCTGTATTCTTTTCTGCAAGTCAGCAAGCGCACCGCTGTCCATTCCGATTCCGGTGTCGGACACTGTAATCTCAAAAGACTGTCCGTCGGTTTTTCGGGCGCCAATCACAATAAGGCCTCTTACACCCTTAGGGTAGCGTTTGTTTTTGATGCCGTGGTAGATGGCATTCTCTACGATGGGCTGCAAAATAATTTTCGGGAATTTCCCGCAGAGCGTATCGGACGCCACCTCAATCCGATATTCCAAAATATCCTGATAACGCATTTGCATGATGTGCAGATAGCAGGAAACGTGGCTGATTTCTGTATCAAAGGAGATAACATCCATCCCGCTGCGCAGCGTCAGCCGATAAAAATCCGACAAGGAGGCAATCAGATCGATTACTTCGTCTGTCTTGTTGCTCTCCGCTGCCCAGACCGCGCTATCCAGCGTATTGTAAAGGAAATGGGGATTGATCTGAGACTGCAAAGCTCTTAATTCTGACTTTTTCAGATTCTTCTGTTCGTCCACCAGCCGATTGAGTAAATTTTTGATTTCACTCAGCATGACGTCAAAATTGTGGTACAACTCCATGATCTCAACCTGACCGTCAATTTTTGGGATCTCGATATCCAGATTGCCGGATGCCGCTTCCTGCATCAGGCGTTTCAGGCGGAGTATGGGCTGCGCAATATAGTTTGAAAGAAGGATGTTGATGACGGCGATGAACAGGCAGGAAGCCAGCGTCATGACAATGGCGCTGACCCGGATGCGGTACACAGCTTTAAAAATATCATTTTTCGGCGCGACAGAAACTATCGTCCAGCCGGTGGAGGGAAGGCCACTGTAAACAATTAAAGAATCGTTTCCATCAACCGTCCCTTTGGAAATCCGGCTGTCCACAATCTCCTGCATGATTTCTTTCGGCAGGGATGCGCTTTCATCATCGGCAAACAAATTGCTCCCGTCTCTATCCACCACCAGCGTATGGCCGCTTTCGCACGGCTGCGCGCTTTTCAGAATGTCCGCGATAAAGGACTTACTGACAGTGACCCGAAGAATACCGCTGATTTCGTTTGTGCCGATTTTGAAAACCGCCGCTGAAACGGTCAGGGTATCTTCCTCCCAAGTGCGCCCGCACAGAGACTGTGACACGCCCTGTACATGTACGGAACGGGGCTCTGCTGTCACAATTTGAAACTGATCATAGCTGTCAAACGGCTTATCCAACATAAAATAGCCGTTTCGCTCACTGAAACAATGCCCGTTGATCCCAATGGCGCTCATGTCCAGAATATAGGAGTTGCTGGACTGCGTCTGACGGATATTCGTAAAAACCTCTCCCACTGCTTTTGCGTTTTCATATCGCGCATCTGCAGTTTTGCTGTTGAAAAAATTGGAAATTGTATACGAAGAGGTAAAGTTCAGCAGGCGGGACGCCTCGCTGATCACCATGTTCAAATCCGAGTTTACGTGCTGCGCAGTCTGCTCCACCTGCGTTTCCATGCGGGCCTCGGCTTGCTCGGAAGCGGTTTTATAGGCAAAAATATTCATGGCCAGCATCGGCAGCAGTGAAAATACGGTAAATAACAGAGCAATCATCTGTTTGAGGGGTTTCCGCTTTAAATAAGTGAAAACAGACATTGGCTCCTCCTTTACCTGGGGCAGGTTTATTTCCGTATTTTTATTATAAATGAAATCAAAATTATTACCAGATGGTTTTGGAAATGTCCAAAAAAAAGGAATGTTCTTCCAAAAATAGTCCGTATCCGGGACAGATGATTTCTGCTTGAATGCAAAGTATAGGGAACGGCGGTGTTCCACGACAATCGAGGAGGATAGTTGACATGACATTTAGAAAAAGAATGATCTCTTGCCTGCTGCTCAGCTGCATGGTGGCGACTCTGGCAGCCTGCGGACAGAAACCCTCGGGTGCTGCCTCCATCAGCAGTGCCGCCCAGTCCTTGGCGCAGAGCGCGACGGACAGTGAGGGCAGAACCTTTGCAATTGTCTATCCCATCGTTCACCCCTTCTTCGAGCCGATCGGAGAGGACGCCGAGGAATATGCAAAGACCAAAGGCTGGACAGTCATTACCAAAGCTCCTGATTCTTCCAACGCACAGCAGCAGATCGAGATTATGGAGAACCTGATCGCCATGAACGTGGACGGCATTGCGATTGGCCCGACCGACACTTCTGCACTGGTTCCCACCATCGACAAAGCGATTGACAAGGGTATTCAAGTTATTTGCTTTGAGTCTGAAGCGCCTGACAGCAAGGCCGAAGCGTTTATCGGCACCGATAACTATAAGGCAGGCCGCCATATGGGCGAAGTCATCGGCAAGAACCTCAACGGTGAGGGCAAGATCATGATCCTGACCGGTCTGCCCACGCAATGGAGCTTAAACGAGCGCATCCGCGGGATCCAGGAATGTCTGGCCGAAAAGTATCCCAAGATACAGATCGTTGATACCCAGCCCAGCGAAGGCGATCCGCAGAAGGCTGTTACCTGCACTGAGAATATGATTCAGGCTCATGCCGATTTTAATGCCATCGTTGGGATTGATGCCACCGCAGGCCCCGCTGCGATCTCCGTATGGAAGGCCAAGGGCTGGCAGAATGATGATGCCCACATGATCCTGACCTTCGACGATATGCCTGACAACCTGCAGGGTGTTCGCGATGGCTATGTCAAGGCTTTGGTTGCCCAGAGACAGACCACCTGGGGCGTTGAAATTCTGGATACGCTGAATGCTCTGTGTGACGGTCAGTCTGTGGAAACCTACAACGATACCGGCTCAATCGAGATTACGCTTGATACATTGATACATACGTCAACGAGCCGTCCTACGTTGAAAAATAAGATAGTCTGAGCGGCTGCAGCAGATGAGTGAATCCTTACTTGTCTGCTGCGGTCTTTTTAAGGGAGGTATTCTTATGGAACCGAAACACGGGAAAACACTGGAGCGAACGAAGCAGGGAAGTATAAAATCACTTGCAGCGAAACGGGAAAGCTCCATGATTCTGATCCTGATCGTCATTTTTATCGCCATGTCGATTGCGCGACCCGATACGTTTAAAACGGAAGAAAACATGTTTAATCTGCTTAAGCAGATTAGCCTGGTGAGTATCATCGCCATCGGTCAGACTTTCGTTCTGGCCACGGGCGGAATCGATCTGTCAGTGGGTTACTCCCTGGGTCTTGCCGGGATTGCGATGACCTGGTTTTTCAATGCGGGGCTGAATCCGTGGGCGGCGATTCTTTTGGGCATACTAACCAGCGTACTGATCGGTTTTATCAACGGAGCAATTATCACCACGTTTCATTTGCCGCCGTTTATTGTGACGCTGGGTGTGGCCAACGTGGCGCGGGGTCTGACGTATATTATCACAAAGGGGTTCCCCATCGCTATGGACAATCAGTTTGTCATCGCTCTGGGCAATGGCTATTGGGGACCGGTACCCATCATGGCGGTGATTATGATCCTTCTGGTAGCAATTGCGGTGTACTTATTGGGCAGCACGCGCTTCGGAACCCGGGTCATTGCCATCGGCGGCAACGAAACTGCCGCTGTTCTGTCCGGCATACAAGTCAAAAAATATAAAACGTTGGTTTACACACTGACAGGTTTGCTGTGCGGCATCACCGGTGTTATCATGGTGGGCCGTCTGAATGCCGGCAATCCCAACGCCGGCCTCAACTTCGACATGGACTCGATTGCTGCCGCAGTGGTCGGCGGCACGGCCATGGCCGGCGGCGATGCCACCATTGTCGGGACTCTGCTGGGCGCATTGCTGCTGGGGGTTATCAAAAACGCACTGGTGCTGCTAAATGTCAACATGTACTGGCAGACAGTTGTGGTGGGTACGATTATCGTAGTGGTGTGCATTTTTGACAACTATGCCCGCTCCAAGCGGAAATAGGAGGCGCCTTGATGAGTGACATGATCTTACAGATGAAAGGCATTACCAAAAGGTTTCCCGGCGTTGTGGTCTTGAATCATGTGGATTTCGATCTAAAGCGCGGTGAGATGCACGCACTGGTAGGCGAAAACGGCGCGGGAAAATCGACGCTGATGAAAGTTCTCGGCGGCGTTTACCTCCCCGACGAGGGAACCATCCAAATCGAAGGGAAAGAGACCGTGATTGCCTGTCCGTCGGACTCCATCAAAAACAAGGTGGGTGTGATTTATCAGGAGTTCAACCTGGTCCCCACGCTGAACGTGGCGGAAAATATGTTTCTGGGGCGAGAGAAGACCCGCACGCTGGGCCGCCTGCGCAGGGGGGAGATGGAGCGTCAGGCCGGAGAGGCCATGGCGCAGCTGGGCGTTCCCAATTTCGACTTGCGCACCAAGGTGAAATTCATGAGCGTCGCTTTACAGCAGCTGGTGGAAATTGGAAAAGCTGTGTTTGATGATATCGACATTCTGGTCATGGATGAGCCAACCGCCGTGCTGACGGAGAAAGAGACGGAAGGCCTGTTTCAGATTGTGCGAAACCTGAAAGAAAAGGGAATGTCGATTATCTACATTTCCCACCGCCTGGAAGAGGTCATTGCACTGTGCGACCGAATAACGGTTCTCCGTGACGGTAAGATTGTGGAGACCATTGACAACCAGAACCGTGATACCGGAAAGGATTTTATCGTCAGTAAAATGGTGGGACATGAGCTGAGCAATTACTTTCCCCGAAAAACCACAGTGCCCACCAGCGAAGCGGCGCTGGAGGTGCGGCACCTGTCAAAAAGGAATATGTACGAAGACATCGGTTTTTCCGCATATCAGGGGGAAATCCTCGGCATATCCGGACTGGTGGGCGCCGGCCGAACAGAGATCATGAAAAGCATTTTCGGCGCAATCAAACCTGACAGCGGAGAAATTTTTATGGAAGGTCGGCCGGTTTCCATTAAAAATCCAAACCAAGCCAGGCAGGCCGGCATCGCGCTGGTACCTGAAGACAGAAAGCGAGAAGGCGTTATACTGGGCATGAGCCTGCGGGACAATATCTGCCTGCCAAACCATGACAAAATTTGCCGCTTTGGACGCATCAATCGAAAAAAGCGAGATCAGCTTGCGGAGCGGTATATTGCGGATTTGCAGATTCGACCCGCGAACCCAGAGCGTCAGATTCAGAATTTCAGCGGCGGCAATCAGCAAAAGGGCGTCATTGCAAAGTGGCTGGCCGCGGACCCGAAAGTCATGATTCTGGACGAACCCACCCGCGGCATTGACGTAGGAGCCAAAGTTGAAATTTATAATATCATCAATGCACTGGCGGCGCGCGGCACGTCGGTCATTGTTGTCTCCTCTGAGCTGCTGGAATTGCTGGGAATTTGTGATCGGATTCTGGTCGTAAACAATGGCCGGATTTCCGGAGAATTTGGCAGGGAACAGTTCAGCCAGGATACCATTATGCAGGCATCTTTTGATATGGGGGGTAAAGAAAATGAAAGAGTTTAAGCTGTACATCAACAATCAATGGGTCGATTCCGAAGACGGCCAGACATTTGTTTCGTACCATAAGGCAACCGGAGAGGAAGTCAACCGATTTGCCTCTGCAACCGTTGGCGATGTTGAGCGTGCCTGCGCCGCCGCTCGGAATGCGTTTCCCGGATGGTCCGGCATGGATGGCGAAACCCGCAGTGACTATCTGCGCAAGGCTGCGGAGGTCATGAAGCGCCGGCGCCGTGAAATGGCTGAATTTGAGGCCATGGAGACCGGAAAACCGGTATTTGACACCTTTGACTTTGATACCCGCGTTTCGATTTGGGCGTTTGAGTATTTTGCGAACCTGTGCCGTGAGATCAAGGGCGAAGTAATCCCCGTAGGAGATATCAACCAGCGGGACTTCGATTTTGTGACCTATGAACCGTATGGCGTGGCGGCCATCATCGCTCCGTTCAACTTTCCGCTGCATCTGCTTACCCGGAGTCTGGCGCCCGCTCTGGCCGCAGGAAATACCTGCGTGATTAAGGCATCTTCTATCACCCCCACCACTGCCGCTGTTATGGGAGAGGTATTTGAGGAGGCCGGTTTCCCTGCGGGCGTCGTCAACGTTGTACACGGCCGGGGAAGTCTGGTGGGCAATGCGCTGGTCAGCAGCAAGGAGGTGGACGTGGTAGGCTTTACCGGTTCTGAGGCTGTTGGGCGGCAGCTGATGCATTTGTCCGCCGATTCCGCCGTAATGAAGAAGCTGGTGTTGGAACTGGGCGGCAAAGGCGGCGTAATCGTAGAACCCGATGCCGATATCGACATTGCCACCACCTGCCAGATAGAGGGGTTTACCTTTAATCAGGGCGAAGTATGCTGTGCCATGACCCGTGTCATTCTACACGAAGATGTGTATGATGCGTATCTGTCGATGCTCAGAAGCAAATGCGGTCAGATTCAAATCGGAGATCCGCTGAATGATCAGACCCGTATGGGCGTACTGATCAGTGAAGAGCACCTGCGGGAAGTAGATGCCCACGTCAAACACGCCGTGGAACAGGGCGCCAAAGTATACTGCGGCGGTCAACGCTATATGGAGAACGGATGCGACAAGGCCCCGTACTATCCGCCCACCATCCTCACGGATGTGACTCCCGATATGGATGTATGGCGTACAGAGGTGTTTGGACCCGTTTTGTGCGTGTGCAGGTATCGGAATACTGAGGATGCCATTCGTCTGGCCAATGATACGGAATTTGGCCTGGGGGCCAACATTTTCGCCCGGGATCTGCAGAAGGCCTATCAAATTGGCCAGCGTCTCAACGCAGGCTCTGTATGGGTAAACCTGCCGAACGGTATGCATATGGCCTGCCCCTTCGGCGGTAACAAAAACAGCGGAAGCGGCCGTGAATATGGCAGCTATGGCCTGCACGAATATCTGAAGGTGAAAAACAATATGTGGCGGATGCATTGACTGCCATGACAGAAGAGATGATCGGGATCATTGACGGCCATGCTGTTGAGAAAATCGTACTGGAGAACAAGTTCTTAGCGGTGACCGTCCTCAGCTTTGGCGGTGTTATTCAAAGCCTGCGGGTAAAAGATCGGGCCGGTGCATACCGCGATGCAGTGCTAGGATTTTCAAACCTGGAAAACTATATCAATCAAGAATACTACATCGGTACTTTGATCGGTCGCTGTGCAAACCGTATTGGCGGGGCATCTTTTGAAATCGGCGGCCAGCGGGTCTCCTTGGAAGCCAACGAGGGCACCAATCATCTCCACGGGGGGTCCAAAGGGTTTTGGAACGTTCCTTTCGATGTTGTGGAAGTCGGCGAGGATTTTGTTACACTGGGCTACGTCAGCCCTGACGGAGATGGCGGCTATCCCGGTCGATTGGACACCAGGGTTACATACTCCGTTTCCGGAGCTGCGCTGACGCTGGACTATGCCGCTGCCTGCGATCACGATACCGTTGTCAATCTGACACATCACAGTTATTTTAATTTGGAAAAGTCACATACAGGTGACATAACCGGAGAAATTCTGACACTTTATGCAGATCAATTTACGGAAATTGATGATGCCTGCGCCAGCACGGGACGTATACTGCATGTGGAGAATACCCCCTTTGATTTCCGGCAGGGCGATTACATCGGCGATCGCATTTTTTCGCAGGACGATCAGATGCGCAAGGGATCCGGCCTAAATCACAACTATATTCTTGATAAACCGCTGGGTACCTTTGGAAAGGCAGCAGAAGTTGTTTCCTCGGACGGACTGCTGACAATGCGTGTAGAAAGCAGCATGCCGGTGTACAGGTATACAGCGGCAACTATCTGGACGGCAGCCTGACGGGAAAGAACGGTGAGTCCTACTAGCCGTTTGCAGGCCTGTGCCTGGAGACACAGTTTTATCCCGACGCGGTTCGTTTTTCTGCATTTCCCTCTCCTGTTATAAAAAGGGGCCAGCTGTATCAGAAAAAAACCAAATTTACTTTTTCATGAAAGCGCCGTCGTCCGGGATATATTCTTTCGAGGAGCATTGCGTAAACTTCAATTTTTGGACGGCGTAACCATGGTTCTCCGCCCTGCGTTTTAAGGGTTTGAGCATTATTCAGGGGCTGCAGCGGAATGCTGCAGCCCTTCAGTCTGTCGAATAAGCCCAGCCCTTGGCTGTGTTTTTTTGTTTGTGTGCGGTTAAATGGTAAAGAGTGCCCATCCTACCGGCTGCTTTTTTGCCCGCGATATATTCAAAAACCGGTCTGCGCGTCAAGCACAGACCGGTTTTTTCGACAGGCTGAGAGGCTGCAGCCCCTTCCTGCTTATTCTTCAGACTTTATGGATGCTTTCCAGTAGCGTGAGCCATCCCGTTCCCGACATAAAAATCCGTTGTCCACCAGTTCCCTGCGCAGCAGGAAGTGGTCGTCAAAGGTGTGCCAGCGATCACAGATTTCGTTGATTTCCCGCTCTGCGAAGTCGCGGCCGTTGGGGAACTGATCCGCCAGATAAGCCAGCACCGCCACCTTGCGCTGCTGGCGCTGGGGCAGCTGCGTGATTTTCCCCGCCTCGTCCAAAAAGGGCTGGATATTGTTTTTGATCATTCCGAAGCCTCCCCCTGCCCGTGCAGCCACATCTCGTGGAGCGTTTCGATATCCCTTGCAAATTCATCTTCCGTCTGCAGCTCTCCCTTTTTCAGTTCCTCCAGAACCGTAAAGTGAAAGGAATCCGTGCCGTATTGACTCCAAGCGGCTCGCATCCCCGGCTCCGGGCTGAAGCTGCCGGAAACAAAAAATCCAAACCGATTTTTCTGCTCCCGCAGATCGCAGGTGGATTTGAGCCAGCTCTGGCCGTTTCCGCTGCATGAGATGCGGTAGATACCGCCGACAATTTCTCTGTTCTTATATTGGTCTTTCAGCTCTTTTCGCCGATCCATTTCACGTACTCCTTACCGGGGAATTCCCCTTTGGCTTCCAGTATATCGGGTCGGACGGGGAAAAACAACCAACGCAGCGTAGAGTTGGCCGCCGAGGCGAGCGGGCACCCCAAAAATCACACTCCGAAGCGGGGGGAATAAAATGGGCTGTTAACAATTTTAGGAGGAACTGATTATGGCGGATTTTGCAGTAGCCTTGACGCCGCTTCACTTTTTATATCTGATCGGCGTCATCACCATTCTGACCACAATGATTCTCAGGAAAGATACCCCCCTTGTCTGCATTGTGTTTTTGTTCTTCATTGGCCTTGTAGCCAGCGGCACATTGACCGGAGGAATTCAGACCGTATTTACATCGATCCTGTATGCGGCCAAGGAGTTTATGGAAATTATTGCAACCATCGCATTGATTACCGCGTTGTCCAAATGCCTGTCCGAGCTGGGCAGCGACCGGATCATGATGCGATCCATGTCTACAGTGATGAAGAATTCGTATATTTCGTGGTGGGTTCTGGGGATTACCATGCTGATCTTCTCGCTGTTCTTGTGGCCGTCCCCGTCAGTGGCGCTGGTGGGCGCAATTCTGCTTCCCCTGGCGGTGAAGAAGGGACTCAATCCGCTGGCTGCAGCTATGGCGATGAACCTGTTCGGTCACGGCTTCGCGCTGAGCTCGGACTTTGTGATTCAGGGCGCGCCGGCGATCACCGCCTCTGCGGCGGGGATTGATACCCACAGCATCATCGCAGAAGGCATGCCGCTGTTCCTGGTGATGGGAGTCACCACAGTGGTAGCTGCATTTGTCATTAACCGCAGGGGAATGGGCCGGACCCAAAGCGCTGCCGTGACTGCCGAGGGGAAAGAGAGTACCGCAGGCGGATTTCCGCGGGCGGCGATGCTGCTTGCCATTCTGGCGCCGACAGCATTTATCGGCGATGTGGTTCTCATGTCTGTCTATGACCTCAAGGGCGGTGACGCCACCAGTTTGGTCTCCGGCACGGCGGTTGTAGTGTTGGTCGTCGGTGCGGTGAGCGGATTCGGGAAAAAAAGCCTGGAGCGGTTCACCAATTACATTTCGGACGGATTTTTGTTTGCCATCCGAATCTTTGCGCCCGTCATTGTTATCGGCGCGTTTTTCTTTCTGGGCGGCAGCGGGATCACCAACATCCTGGGGGAGAAATACCAGAGCGGGATTTTAAACGACTGGGCCGTCTGGCTGGCCAGCATCACGCCGCTGAACAAATATGTGGTGGCACTGATCCAGATGGTGATCGGCGGACTGACAGGCCTGGACGGCTCCGGCTTTTCCGGACTCCCGCTGGTGGGTGCCCTTGCCAACACGTTCGGCACCGCAGTCAACTGCTCGGTTCCCCTGCTGGGCGCGCTGGGGCAGATTACAGCCATCTTTATCGGCGGCGGCACCATCATTCCCTGGGGATTGATGCCGGTGGCGGCCATCTGCAGTGTGGACCCGCTGGAGCTGGCGCGAAAGAATTTCGTTCCGGTGATGATCGGCTTTTTCTGCACCTTCCTGACGGCGTGCCTGATGCTCTCGTAAGGGGGCGGTACTGTGTGCGGAATTGCGGGATTTTATGACCCGGGAAAAAGCCATCTGGCCGCGCGGACGTACTATGCCGATATTTTGGAGCGGATGAACGCCGTCCAGCATCACCGGGGGCCGGATGACAGCGGAATTCTCCTTGATGACCATGTGGGCCTGGCCCACACCCGCCTGGCGATCATCGACCCGGATAAAGGCCGCCAGCCCATGTCCAGAACCGTGGACGGACGGACCTGGACGATTGTGTACAACGGGGAGCTTTACAATACTGCCGAACTGCGCGCCGATCTGGCCGCCAGAGGCTGGCCCTTTGAAACCAGCTGCGACACGGAAGTGATTTTGGTGGGTGTGATGGAGTACGGAGCGGAATTTGTGAAGCGCCTCAACGGTATTTTTGCCTTTGCCGTTTACGACCCTACGCATGATCGGGTGACGCTGTTCCGGGATCGCTGCGGGGTAAAACCGCTCTTTTATGCGGTTCTGGATGGGGAACTGATCTTTTCGTCAGAGATCAAGGGCCTGTTTGCGTTTCCCGGCATGGTGCCGCGTCTGAACCGACGGGGACTCAACGAGGTATTCAGCATCGGCCCCGCAAAGACTTACGGCGTGGGCGTGTTTCAGGGTGTGGAGGAACTGCTTCCCGGCCATCTGCTTACCGCGTCGCGGGAGGGAATTTCCGCGGAATGCTACTGGAAACTGGTCAGCCGGGTTCATACGGATGATTTTGCGACCACCGTGGATACCACCCGGGAGCTGGTTTTGGACGCCATTCGGCGGCAGATGGTCTCCGACGTTCCCATCTGTACGTTTCTCTCCGGCGGGGTGGACAGCAGTCTGGTTACAGCCGTGTGCGCCGAGGAGCTGAAAAAGCGCGGCGAGCAGATTCATACGTTCTCCTTTGACTTTACCGGAAACAGCCGGAATTTTCAGCCCTCGGACTTCCAGCCGTCTCAGGACCGACCCTATGCGGATCTGGTGGTGGATTATCTGAAAACCGATCACCGGTACCTGGAGTGCGGCACGGAGGATCAGTTTGCCTGCCTGGAGTCCTCCGTGGATGCCCGGGATCTGCCGGCCATGGCGGATGTGGATTCCTCCCTGCTCTATTTCTGCAAAGAGGTCAGCCGGTACAATAAGGTGGTGCTGACCGGGGAGTGTGCCGATGAAATTTTCGGCGGATATCCCTGGTTCCACAAAAAAGAGTGCTTCGAGGCCAGCACCTTCCCGTGGACCATGGATCTGGAGGCACGGAAGGTGCTGCTGCGGGATGATTTTCTGGAATATTTGGGGATGGACGAATACGTGGCAGATACCTATGAGCGTTCGGTGGCGGAAACGCCCCGGCTGGCGCAGGATACGCCGGAGGAGGCCCGCCGCCGGGAGATCGCCTATCTGAATATCCGGTGGTTCATGCAGACGCTGCTGGACCGCATGGATCGCACCAGCATGTTCTCGGGCCTGGAGGCGCGGGTGCCCTTCGCGGATCACCGGATTCTGGAATACGTCTGGAATGTGCCTTGGGAGATGAAGACGAAAGACGGCGTCGTGAAGTCACTGCTGCGGGCGTGCGGAGTTGGTCATCTGCCGGACACGGTGCTCTACCGGAGAAAATCCCCGTATCCCAAAACTTATGACAAGCACTATGAGACGCTGCTCTCGGCGCGGATGCGGGAGATCATGGCGGACTCCGGCTCGCCGGTTCGGCAGTTCCTGGATCCGAAAAAGGTGGAGACGTTCCTCTCCAGTCCCTCGGATTACGGAAAGCCCTGGTACGGGCAGCTGATGGCTGGGCCGCAGATGCTGGCATATCTGATTCAGGTGAATTACTGGATGAAGAAATGGAGCATAGCCCTGCCTGCATAGTCACGGTTCGGGCATGATAAAAATCCACTTCGCTGAGGGCGAAGCGGATTTTTATCTGAGAGAATTTCAACATCAAACATAGAGCGCCCCTCCGATAAGGGAACCTCTGATTTCAATTCGCGGAGGATCAGCGTGCCGATCCGAGGACGATTTCTCCCCCTTTATTTGAAAGAGAGGCATTGTTCATGGCCTCGGTCACGGTCAAGCTGGCGTTTCCAATGGTCACAACTGTCCCGGGATGGATCGTGCCGAGGCAGATAACCCGGCTGAACTCTCCGCTGCGCTGTGACGATGAAATCTCATCCAACTCCCGGCTTGCCGACCGATGTTCGGCCCTGGCAGACTCATAGGTGTTTGAAATTTTTTGAAGCAGCTCCAGTTTTTCCGGCGGAAGGCGGTCTTCCATCTTCAGCTTACGAAGCAGAGAAAGGAGGGGCAGAAGACTTGTAATCTGCTGCTCCAGTTCTGGAATCAGAATCTGAAGTTTTTGCTGGCGCTGCAGGACGGCAGGATCAGTGCCCAGTTGGAGAATGGTTTTCACGTCTGCCGAGGAGCCGATGATCCTCGATTCGATGCTTTGCTGCACCATGCAGCTGCCGCCGATGATCTTCGAGATGCGTCCCTCGGTTTTCAGGTTATGCCCGCAACGAATGCTGCTGTGGAGGATGTACTCCGCCACGATATCACCACGGACAAACACATGGCAGTTTTCAATAAAACGGCTCTTAAGATCTCCTGCGCAGACCAATTCGCTGCCGGTAATTCCGCTATTGAGTCTGATGTTTCCGCCGGCTTTGATGACTGCTGATTCCACTGTGCCGAACACATCCACGTTGCCCTCTGCTTCAACGGAAAAGCCCGGCTGTACCATTCCATGAATGGAGACATTGCCCACGGCGCTGATGTTTCCGGTGGAAAGATCCACGTTTTCTCGGATCACAAGGGTCTCATTTACAGCGATTTTGGCGCCCTGCAGTTCGGCCTGACCATCTATCTTGGATAGAACAGCGGCACCGTCCTCGCGCAGCTTCACATTTTTGCCCAGACAGGTGAAGACCGGAAATGGCTTTCCCTTTTTTTGCGGAATCGGCTCCCCCCGAACGGAGGTACCCTGCGTGCCATCGGTAGGCGGGGTGATCAGCGCGAGTATCTGATCCTGACGAACGTTGTTGGCAAGCTGCAGATCTCGATAATCTACGGTTCCGTTTTGATGCATTTTAGGAGAAAACTCCTTTGGTCCGGTCTCAAACAGGTATTCAATCGTGCCGTTTTCCCCGTGCACAGGAGAATTGCCGGTCGCAATGGGGATTTCAGTGCGATAGACGGGCAGGGCGGCGATTGAACGGAGTGTTTCCAAGTCAATTCCAAACGTAATTCCGTTTTCGGACAAGGTCTCTTCCAAATCCTGCAGAGAAACGTCAGAGCCACCATTCTCTGGTGGATCCAGCAGGAGAGAGGCCGATAGATTTCCCTTGGCGACTGACACATGGACCTGGGTGTCGCGCTTTACTTGCGGGTCATCCAGGGCGGTATCCTGCTGAGGAACTTTTGGGGGGATCATAGCCATGGCGGTGGATCTCCTTTCAGTGAAAGTGGTCGGAACGGTGGAATCTGCTGAAATGCGATTCTATATATAATATTTATCGGCGTTTTAGAAAAATAGTGTATAGAACTATACCGGAATTTTGGGAAAAACTACGAGAAGTCCATCTCGGTGGCTGTATTCCTGTATAATTGTCAATCTGATCCTTCCCCTTCGAGATGAGACAATGTCGGAGCAAAAGGGCGGATTAGACTGGCAAACCAAGTCCGGCGATAATTGACACCATGCTGTGCGGTATGCCATAATAGGGCAAAGAGACGAAGGTCTGCGCACTGGAAAGCATGAAAATGCGGGAACAGCCCACAGGGTGGGAGTCTGAACGGTAAAAATCGGTGAAAACAGGCAAAGGCTATTGCGTTTCGATGCGATGGTTTCAGAGCAGGATGATGTGTTTTCAATGAAGACTGAATTGGTTTGATTGACTGATCAAGAGGGCAGTGGTATGAGAATAAGTAAATTTGGCGGTTTGATTGCGGCGGCCAGTAAGAAGGCGGCGCTGCCGATGCTGCAGATCGGTACGATACCCATTATCAAGCGGATTGTGATTTCCTTTCAGCAGGCCGGTATTTTTCCAATTGTCATCATTACCGGCGTGGATGAGGACGAAGTGAAATACCAGCTGAGCAATTACGGCGTCATCTTTATCCCAAACCAGCAGCCGGATCATCCGCAGCTTCTGGATTCCGTAAAAATCGGGCTGCAATACCTGCAGGGAAAATGTGACCGCGTGGCATTCACCCCGGTCAATGTTCCCATGTTTACCCCGGATACCCTGATCAAGCTGAAGAACACCCCTGGGGATATTGTGACCCCCTCTTATCAGGGATACGGGGGCCATCCGGTCATGCTCTCGGAGGGTGTCATCCCGGATATTGTAGGGTATGAGGGCAGGGACGGCCTGCGGGGGGCCATCCGGTCGCTGGAGAAAAAAAGAAGCTGGGTTCCGGTGGAGGACAAGGGCGTTCTGACCAGCGTGCACAATGAGGAGCAGCTTCAGGCAAGGCTGGCGGAACATAACAATGCAATCCTCCATCCCGTGATTCATATGAGTATTGAGCGGGAAACCGCTTTTTTTGATGCGCGGCTGAAGCTGCTGCTGTTTTTGATTTCCGATACCTGCAATATGCGAAAGGCCTGCAGTGCAATGGCACTGTCTTACGGAAAGGCATGGGACATCATCAACCGGCTGGAAATGGAGCTGGGGTATTCCGTCGTAGAGCGCAGGCAGGGAGGCAAGCACGGCGGAAATACTGTTCTGACCCAGCGCGGAGCGGCATTTCTGCTGGCTTACCAGCAGTTTGAGGAGGAAATTTTCCATTTTACGCAGAGCCGTTTTCAGGAATCGTTTTTGATGACCAAAATCATGTGATAGAATTCTACGAGTTCCTTTGGAGAAGAACTTGCGAACACAGGCTGCCCCCTTCATACTGAACTCAGCATTATTCTTTGAAAAGATGAGCGCTGCGTTCAGTATGAAGGGGGTGCTGTTTTGTTTTACTGTCGCCAAAAGATCTGTGGCCTGATTCTCGCCGCCGGGCTTTCTTCGCGCATGGGAGAGTTCAAGCCGCTGATGCCGCTCAGAGGGAAAACACTGATCGAAAACACGGTGAGCAGCGTTTTGAACGGAGGCGCACAGTCCGTGGTCGTGGTGACAGGGTACCGCGGCACGGAGGTGGAGGCGCTTTTGCAGCGCCGCTACGGAGAGCGGGTTCGCTTCGCCCGAAACCCCGAATTTGCGGAGACGGACATGATGCGCTCCATCCAGATCGGGTGTCTTGCGCTGCCGTCCTGCGACGCCTTCTTTTTGATGCCCGGCGATATGCCGGTGGTGGGTCGGACGACATTTCAAAAGCTCCTGATGGCACGGCCAACGGATGCGCTCAGCGTTGTATTCCCAACACTGGGGGGATACCGAAAGCATCCGCCCTTGGTGGATGCGCGGCTGATTCCGGAGATCCTTGCGTTTCGGGACAGCGGCGGTCTGCGCCGGTTGTGGCGGCAGCATGAGGAGCTGATTCTCACCGTGCCGGTTGACGACGAGGGCGTTTGGGTCGATCTGGATACGCAGCGTGATTATCAGGTATGCAGGCAGACTTATGAATTTGTAAAAGTAGGAGGCAGTGATTGAGCTATGGAAAAAATCAGTCAGTCGGTGGTCAAAAAGGATCATGAGCCGAAAATGTCCGGACACTCTGTTTATGTGGGTGACTATTCCGGCGACGGCGTGCTGTTCGGTAAAATGCTCCGCTCCAAGCTGGCACGGGCAAAGCTGCTGCGTGTGGAGCTCCCGTCACTTCCGGAAGGCTATTACTATGTGGACAAAAACGATGTTACCGGAGACAACAATGTAAATATTGTTCTGGACGATACACCCGTATATGCCAGAGACACCGTGGAGTACATCGGAGAACCCATCGGCATGGTGGTTGGCCCGGATGAGAAGGTGGTTGACAGACTTCTCGCTGAAATCAAAGTTTCCTATGAAGAGCTGGAGCCGGTCCTTGACCTGCGCAAGGCTGACACGGTGTTTTTCGATTATGAGTATCAAAAAGGCGTTTTGAAACAGGCTTTTGCCGAGGCGGATCAGGTCTATCAGGAAGAATTCATGACCGGCTATCAGGACCAGACCTATCTGGAGCCCCAGGGTATGATGGCAGAGCCTGAGGAAAACGGGCATATGTATGTCCACGGCTCCATGCAGTGCGCCTATTATGTCCATGGCGCGGTGATGCGTGCGCTGGGCTGCGGGCCGGGTGAGGTTCACATTCTTCAGGACGTGACCGGCGGCGGCTTCGGTGGCAAGGAGGCATTTCCGTCTATTCTGGGCTGTCAGGTGGCTGTGGCGGCGAAAAAGGCAAACGCCCCTGTCCGCTGCATTTTTAACCGCAGAGAGGATCTGGAATTCACCTCCAAGCGTCACCCGTCCCTGTGTACCTATCGGGTCGCGGTCAAAAACGGCCGGGTCACGGCGATGGATATTGACGTCAAGTTCAACGCCGGTGCGTACACGACGCTTACCCCGGTTGTGCTGCAGCGGGGAATTATCTGCGCCAGCGGTGTCTACAACATTGAAAATCTGCATGTCCATGGGTGTGCGCTGAAAACCAACACCACACCCTCCGGCGCTTACCGCGGATTTGGAGCGCCCCAGACCTTCTTTGCGGTGGAGATGATGATGAATCACATCGCGCAGGATCAGGGCGTGGATTCGCTGCAGTTCAAGGAGGCCCATCTGGTCAAGCAGGGGGATGCCACCTCCACCTCCGGAAAGTATCACTTCCCGGTTCCTCTGCCCGCGATGATTGATGAGATCGATCAGGCCTGTGACCTGCGCAGAAAGCATCTGGAGTACCAGAAGCCGCAGACGGGCCGCTACCGCAAGGGAATCGGCATGTCCGTGTGGTTTCATGGAGCGGGCTTTACCGGCTCCGGCGAGCGCGATCACATCAAGGCGGTCTGCAAGCTGCATAAATACCCGGACGGCACGGTGGAAATTCTGGCGTCCAACGGGGAGATCGGCCAGGGACTCCGGACCACCTTCCCAAAGATCGTGGCGTATGAGCTGAACCTGCCGCTGGAAAAGGTCTATTACGATCACCCTGACACCGCACGCGTGCCGGATTCGGGCCCGACGGTGGCCTCCCGCTCCCTGATGATCGTCGGTGAGCTGCTGCGCCGCGCCGCCATCAAGCTGCGCACGCAGTGGAGAGACGGTGAGGACCAGATTGTAGAGGAGCATTTCAGAGAGCCGGATTTCATGATCCCGTTCTATCTGGATAAATTCCAGGGCGACGCGTACCCCACCTACGCCTGGGGCGTCGGTGCCATTGAGGTGGAGGTGGACACCTATACCGGCACCTCTAAAATTCTGGGAGCCTATGGTTCCTTCGACGTGGGCACGCCCATCGATTACAACATTGTGATCGGACAGATGGAAGGCGGTTACCTGCAGGGCATCGGCTATGCTTCCATCGAGCATATGGACTATGACAGCAAGGGCCGCATCCGCAATAATTCCTTCTCGGACTATCTGATTCCCACTACCAAGGATGTGCCGAACCTGAAGTGCATGCTCCATGTGGAAAAATACCCCGAAGGTCCGTACGGCGCCAAGGGCGCGGGAGAACTGCCGCTGGTAGGAGTGCCCGGCGCGTATGTGGAAGCCGTGGAGCAGGCAATTGGGCACGGCGCAAAGCTGAACCATGCCCCGTTTACGGCAGAGGATACCCTCAGGGTTATGATGAAGGAGGCTGAATAACGATGGATGCAATACGGTTTTTCTTAAACGGCAAAGAAGAATCCTATGAAGGCAGCGCGTCTGACCGGCTGCTGGATGTTCTGAGAGACACCTACCGCACCACCAGTGTGAAATGCGGCTGCAAGGAGGGCGAGTGCGGAGCTTGCTCCGTCCTGATGGACGGCGTTTTGGTGAATTCCTGCTGCGTCGCCATGGGTGCGGCGGAGGGCGCCTCCATCGTCACGATGGAGGGCTTCCGGGATACCAAGCGCTACGCGGTGCTGGATCAGGCGTTTGCAGAGGTTTCCGCCGTCCAGTGCGGCTTCTGCATCCCCGGTATGGTGCTGGCCGCAGAGGCGCTGCTGGGCCAAAACGCCCATCCCACGGAGGAAGAAATCAGGGAAGGGCTTTCCGGAAATCTCTGCCGCTGCACGGGGTATAACGCCATTGTCAACGCGGTATCGATCGCTGCAAAGGAGGGAAATGGACTATGGTAAACGGATACGCAGCAGCGTCCCTGCAGGATGCATTGGACATTCGGGCGGCGCATAGGGTCGTCCCTTATTCCGGAGGAACGGATTTAATGGTGGAAAACCGCCCCGATGTAACCTATCTGTTTCTGAATAAAATTGTGGAATTGAAGCAAATTGCTGTCGATGCAGATTATGTCCGCATCGGAGCGGGCGTCACCTTTACGCAGGCGCTTGCGGACAGCCGCGTCCCCCAGCTGATGAAGGACGCCGTCTCCCGGATTGCCGCGCCCGCCATCCGCAACGCCGGCACCTTCGGCGGCAACCTGGGGAATGGCTCCGCCAAGGCAGACTCCGTGCTGATCGAATTTGTGGCGGATGCAAAACTGCGTCTGCTGTCTGTACGGGGCGAGCGCATTGTGAATGTGGATCAATTCTACCTCGGCCGCAAAAAGCTGGACTTGGCGGACGATGAGCTGATCGCGGAGATCCTGCTGCCCAGAAATGGACTGGAGCAGTATTTTTACCAGAAGGTCGGCGGGCGCAACGCGCTGGCAATCTCCCGGGTGGCGTTTGCCGGTGTGTTTTCTGCGGAGGACGGAAAGATCACGAAGATTGCCGCGGCCTTTGGCGCCGTAGCCGATACCGTGCTGCGGTTCCGGGATCTGGAGGGCATGCTGCTGGGTAAATCCCTGGAAGAGGCGAGGGCGCTGAAAGGCGAGTATCTGAAAGCCTATTCCGACAAAATGGTCCTCACCCGGGGCCGTGTGTCGGCCGAGTATCGGAAAACAGTCTGTATGAACCTGCTGAATGAGTTTTTGACCCGCTTCGGCATTTAACCCAACTCAAAACCGTGTATGGAATTCAACCTGCGCGGATTTCCTGAGAGGAAGAATGAAATGTATACAGTTTGTATCAACGGGAAAGAATACGAGACCGCCCATGACAAAAAGCTGCTGCGGTTCCTGCGGGATGACCTGCACCTGACCGCCACCAAAGACGGCTGCAGCGAAGGTGCCTGCGGAACCTGCACCGTGCTGGTGGACGGCGTAAAAACAAAAGCCTGTGTGGCATCGCTCAGCAAGCTGCAGGGCAAAAAAATACTGACAGTAGAGGGTATCGACCCGAACGAGATGAAAGTCTATGAGCATTGCTTTGCCGAGGCGGGGGCGGTTCAGTGCGGATTTTGCATTCCCGGCATGATCATCTCTGCAAAAAGCCTGCTGGATGTGAATCTGACCCCGACCCGGGCGGATGTAAAGCTGGCCATTAAGGGAAACCTCTGCCGCTGCACCGGGTACAAGAAAATTGAAGACGCCATCCTGATGGCGGCGGAGTTTTTTCGGGAGGGCAAGGCGATCCCACCCGCTCCTGACACGCTGCAGATGAATGAGCGCGCCAAGCGGATTGATGCGGCGGAAAAGATCAACGGGACCGGAATTTTCGCCGATGATATCACGGTGAACGGGATGCTGTACGCCAAGCCCGTCTATTCCAAATTTCCCCGGGCCCGCATTGACCGCATCGACGTCAGCAAGGCACTCCGTCACCCCGAGTGTGTGGAGATTCTGGTCAAGCAGGATGTTCCGTGCAAGAAAATAGGCCACATCAAGCAGGACTGGGATGTGATGATGGGCGTTGGCGACATCACCCGTTATGTGGGCAACGTTTTGGCAGTTGTAGCGACCGACAAAAAGGATCTGCTGGAGGAAATCTGCGCGCTGGTCGAAGTCGAGTATACGGAGCTTGCTCCCATCACCACGCCTTATGACGCGCTCAAGGGAGACGCGCCTCTGATTCACGAGGACGGCAATGTTATGAGCCGCGCCAATCTTGTGCGGGGCAATGCGGATGAAGCCATCAAAAACTCCAAATATGTGGTCACCCGCAAATACAAAACCTCCTGGCAGGAGCACGGCTTTATGGAACCGGAGTGCTGTGTGGCTCTGCCGGAGGGAGACGACGGCCTGCTGATCTACACCACCAGTCAGTCCGTTTATGACGTGCAGCGGGAGTGCGCCCAGATGCTGCAGATTCCAAGGGAGAAGGTACACTGCCACGCCACGCTGGTCGGCGGCGGCTTCGGCGGCAAAGAGGATATGTCCGTGCAGCAGTACGCCGCCCTGATGGCTTGGGTGACCAAAAAGCCGGTCAAGGTCAAGTACAGCCGTCAGGAATCCCTGAATTACCATGTCAAGCGCCACCCCATGGAGATGGAATTCACCACCGCCTGCGATGAAAACGGCAGGCTCACCGGGATGAAGGGTATCATCATCGCCGATACCGGAGCTTATGCTTCGCTGGGCGGACCGGTGCTGCACCGCGCCTGCACCCATGCGGCCGGCCCCTACAATTACCAGAACATCGATATCTTTGGTATGTCGGTTTACACCAACAACGTGGTTTCCGGTGCGTTCCGGGGCTTCGGCGTGACCCAGAGCTGCTTTGCCACGGAAATGAATATCAATCTGCTGGCGGAGATGGCGGGAATTGACCCGTGGGAGTTCCGCCGCCGCAATGCCATTCAGCCCGGTGAAATTCTTCCCAACGGACAGACCGCCGATCCCAATACCAACATGGCCGCCTGCCTTGACGCGGTGAAGGATGTGTTTTACTCCAACCCCTACGCGGGAATCGCCTGCGGCTTTAAGAACTCCGGCACCGGCATGGGCAAAAAGGATATTGGCCGGGTGCTGCTGTCTGTGGAGCAGGGAAAAATTCACATCCGCACCTCCGCCTCCTGCATGGGGCAGGGAATTGGCCAGATGACCCTGACGGAAATCTGTCATGTGACAAAGCTGAATCCCGCGCTGTTTGTTTTTGAAGCCGCCGATACCGTGCGCACCCCAGACTCCGGTACGTCCACCGCTTCCCGGCAGACCGTCATGACGGGCGAGGCTGCCCGCCGCGCCGGTGAAAATCTCAAATGCGCCCTGGACAGCGGAAAGACTCTTGCCGATCTGGAGGGAAGAGAGTTCTTCGGCGAATACTCCGCCCAAACCGACCCACTGGGAGCAATCAAAGAAAACCCGGTCAGCCATGTGTCCTATTCCTATGGCGCGCAGGTCATCGTGCTGAACGAAGAGGGCCGGATCACCAAGGCTGTTTCCGCGTTCGATGTGGGGACGCCGGTTAACATCCAATCCGTGGAAGGGCAAATTGAGGGCGGCATGGTAATGGGCATCGGCTACGGTGTAACCGAAAAGTTTGAGTGTGTGGACGGGTACCCAAAGAGCAAATTCGGAACCATCGGCTTTTTGAGAGCTACGGAAGCGCCGGAGCTGGAGGTTATTCTCTGCCAGCCGAAGGAAGAGGATCAATTGCCCTACTCGCTGGGTGCCAAGGGCTGCGGCGAGCTGTGCATGATTCCGACCGCGCCTGCCTGCGCCCATGCCTATTATCGTCTGGACGGGAAATTCCGACAGAGTCTGCCGTTGGACGACACTCCTTACAGAAAAACCAAGCTTTGATTGGAAGACGATGCGTGAAGCGGCATCGGGACAACAAGAAGGAGCCGGCGAAAGCCGGCTCCTTCTCAGTATTTCCGGGCGAACCTTGTCGTCCGTTTCATTGTTTGAGGTTATGTGAGTAACAGCCGCGCGTAAAACGCGGTCTCATTCTGCGCGGCAACAATTCTTGCCTCACGGAGGAAATCCTCCAGCGTTTCCGGGTGCTCCTGCGCGTTTTTCAGGGCGGCGGCCGCTCCGCCCACAATGCAAAGATACGGCATCCCGCAGGGCAGAATCACTGTCACGCGTTTTGTCAGCTCATAGCAAGTTCGAAAATACCTTCCGAGAGCTTTTCCATGCAGACCGCCTATGTTTCCCTGCACAAAGCAGCCGCCAATAGAAATGGCAGGAAGGGTTTTGACCGTCTGCGCAAGTGCGGGGAGATCCCGTTCGGCTATTCCGATCTGCGCTCCACGGTCATATGCCTCCGAAATGACCCGGAGGCCAATATATTCCAAAGTGCCGGGCTTGACGCGGGGCAGTGCCGCCTGATTGATCCGGCACAATTCCTCCCGATCATTTGCGACAAACCGGCATTTTCCAATGGTGCGCAGAAGATCTTCCGCTGTTTTGCCAGGTGCGGAAAAAAAGATGCGCGCTGCCGCGAACCCAAGGGCGGCGCCATGTTCCGCCTGCGCACAGGATTCCGCATTTATGCCATAGTACGCCGCGGTCTCCTGCGTGCCGAGGTCATCTGAGGAGAAGAGACAGTGATACTCGGGAATGTTTTCCGCTGTCCAAACGGAAGCAATGTCACATTTCATAAAATCTCCGTTTTCCGCTGTATATCTGCTCCAACAGGCGAAAAAGAGCGCTGTTGGAGCAGCGGTCGCAATCCAATCAAAGCCAGCCGTGCGAATGCACCCATCGAAAATCAGCAGACTATCGTTTTAGACCGCTGGAGGACTGTGGCCTGCCTGAATAGTCTTATTATAACATAAAAAGGAGAAAAAGCCATCATCAATGGCGCCAATTGAAGGGCGTTTTTATTGATTGGCCGGGCTGCAGACGGGCACTCTTTGAATCTGCACGGACGAATCAAACAGCAGGCAATTGCCTCAGACCCCGGCGAGAACGCCGCGGACTCCGGCCTAACGCCCTCCGCAGAACATTCCCCATGGCCGGAGAGGGGAGTTCCTTCCTCAAAAAATGCTTCGTCTGGAGACAGCTTATTTTTCCGTGAGACGCACAATGAGCTGTTCCAGATTTTTTACGGTAGTGCGGTTGAGAAAGTGTTCGATTTTCTCGACCTGTTCCAATTCATTGTCGGAATGGTTCAGCGCACATAAAAAACGGTGAATCACCTCATGGCGGTAAAGCAGATAATTTCCTGCCTCCCGCCCTCTTTGGGTCAGATAAATATCCCCATACTTTTCCGCCTGAATAAAACCGAATTGCCCCAGCTGCTGCACCATTTTTGTGACTGAGGAGGCCTTGACATGCAGCATTTTGGACAGATCACTTACCCTGACATATTCGCTCTGCCGTGTCAGGCGGGCAATCATTTCCAGATAATCCTCCATGGCGCTGGTCAGTTCATCGTCTGCGTTCAGCGCATATCCCTTCATTGTATAAAATCCGTCTGAGAGACTCATTTTTTTCACCTCTTCAAAGACCATGCCAATACCTGTAACCATTCACAGCGCATGGAATAACATATTGATAGGAAAGTTTCCTTATCCTAAATTATTCGAAAGGTGTATCTGTTATGAATCAGCAAGTTTGCTTAAATGATATCAGGCCCGGTCAGCATGCAACCGTCCGTGGGCTGCGATCCACAGGGAGCATGCGGCGGCGCCTGTTGGATATTGGACTGATTGAAAACACGGATGTGGAGTGCCTCGGCAGAAGCCCGGGCGGTGATCCCACAGCTTTTTTGATTCGAGGCGCGGTGATCGCGATCCGTTCGGAGGATTGCCGGGATATTTTGATTCACGCATTATAATTGGAGGGATCGGAATGGGCCTGACAAACAGCTCCATCGGGATCAAAGCCGTTGATTCTGGATTGGTCATTCAAAAGCAAACGCCAAGCGATAAGGTGGTTGCCCTGGCGGGTAATCCAAACGTAGGCAAAAGTACGGTCTTCAACGCACTGACCGGCATGAACCAGCATACCGGAAACTGGCCGGGAAAGACAGTCGCCAACGCGCAGGGCTTCTGCAAAACCAGAAAGCAATCCTATGTCATGGTGGATATTCCCGGTACTTATTCCCTGATGGCCCATTCCGCCGAGGAGGAGGTTGCGCGGAACTTCATTTGTTTTGGAGAGCCTGACGCGGTGGTCGTAGTATGTGACGCCACCTGTCTGGAGCGCAACCTCAATCTTGTTTTACAGACTCTGGAAATTTCATCAAAAGTCGTCGTCTGCGTCAATCTGATGGATGAAGCGGCACGGAAACACATCCGAATTGATTTGCCCCTGATTGCAAAGAGACTGGGGGTTCCTGTCGTGGGCGCTGTCGCAAGAAAAAAGAAAAGCCTGTCCGGACTGATGGATGCACTGGATCGTGCCGCGGACGGCAGCAGTGCAGCCGCCCCGCTGCCGGTACGCTATCCCGAAATCATTGAAACAGCAATTTCCAAAATACAACCGCTGATCCGGAGAAAATCCGGCGAAAAACTGAACAGCAGGTGGCTCAGCTTGAAGCTTCTGGACCAAGACGAATCTCTGATCCGGGAAATCAACGCCTACCTCGGCGAAGAGTTTTTGCAGGACGATGAATTGAAAGAGGCTATTTCCCAGGCCAAGAAGGAGTTCCTGCAGCAGGGCATTGACTCCGATCGCTTTAAGGATCTGATCGTATCGGCTTTGGTGAAAAACGCCGAGGACGCGTGCCGAGGTGCCATTACGTATGAAAATCACAAATATGCTGCGTCTGACCGCAGACTGGATCAGATTCTTACCAGCAAGCTTACCGGCTATCCGGTAATGCTGGCCTTGCTGGCTCTGGTGTTTTGGCTGACCATTACAGGGGCCAATTACCCTTCCCAGCTGATAGCACACGGCCTGTTCTGGGTGCAGGACAGACTCACGCAGTTTTTTCAGTATATCGATGCACCCGACTGGCTGCACGGCGTGCTTGTTCTTGGCGTATACCGGGTTGTGGCATGGGTGGTATCCGTCATGCTGCCGCCAATGGCAATTTTCTTTCCGTTATTTACCCTGCTGGAGGACGCGGGGTATCTTCCGCGGGTAGCCTATAACCTTGATAAGCCGTTTCAGCGCTGCAGTGCCTGCGGCAAGCAGGCACTTTGCATGTGCATGGGCTTCGGGTGTAATGCCGCAGGTATTATCGGGTGCCGGATCATTGACTCTCCGCGGGAACGGCTGCTGGCAATTCTGACAAACAACTTCGTACCCTGCAACGGCCGCTTTCCTACGCTGATTGCAATTCTTACCATGTTCTTTGTGGGAACTGCGGGCGGAGCGCTATCCTCGTTGCTTTCCGCAGTACTCTTGACGGCGGTTATCGTACTTGGGGTTGCGGTGACCTTTGCGGTGACAAAACTGCTTTCCAAAACTTTGCTCAAAGGAATGCCTTCCTCCTTTACGCTGGAACTTCCCCCGTACAGAAAGCCACAGATTGGCAAGGTAATTGTCCGCTCCATCTGCGATAGGACGTTCTTTGTGCTGGGCAGGGCAATCTGCGTTGCGGCCCCCGCCGGACTGATCATTTGGCTCATGGCAAACATTACAATCGGCGGTGCCAGCGTCCTGAATCACTGTGCAGCTTTTTTGGACCCATTCGCACAGCTGATGGGGTTGGACGGTGTGATTCTGATTGCTTTTATCCTGGGGTTTCCTGCCAATGAAATCGTCATTCCAATCATCATTATGGCGTACATGGCACAGGGCAGCATTCTTGAACTTGGAAGCCTCGCACAAATGAAGGAATTGTTTGTGGCAAACGGGTGGACCTGGGTCACAGCAATCAGCACCATGCTCTTTTCACTGATGCACTGGCCTTGTTCAACCACGCTGCTGACCATTAAAAAGGAAACGGGGAGCTGGAAGTGGACGGCTCTGGCGGCCGCGATCCCAACGTCAGCAGGCATTATTACCTGCATTCTGTTTGCCGCCGCAGCCCGTATCATCGGATAAGCAGACCTTTTGCTGCACAACTTGATCTCAACACAGAACAAGGCATCGACCAGCCGTTTTGGCTTAGCCGATGCCTTGTCCTTTCGGGCGGCGTCATTTGGCAGAGTGTTTTATCCTGCAAGGGAACAGATCAGCCGCAGTTTTTCGCCAGATAGTCGGCGGCAAATTGCGCATAAAATGCGGTGCCGCGCTTCAGAACGGATTCAGGAACCGTGTAGTGATCGTTGTGATTGGAGGCAGTCAGGCCGGCCTTCTCGTCACGGCTGCCCAGGAAGCCGAACACAGAAGGTACTTTGGAATAATAGGCAAAGTCCTCGCTGCCCATCATCATAGGAAGCTCCTTCATGCTCTCCTCGCCATACAGCTTTGCAACGGCATCATGTGCGATCCTGTTCAGATCCTCATCGTCGTTGATCACGGGCGCGGGATAGTAGTCATATTGCAGCGTTGCCGTTGCACCCATGGCAGTCGCTGTGTTTTCAATGATCTTGCGCATCTTGCCTTCGATTTCCATCCGGAACTCCGGATGGAAGGTGCGGACCGTACCGTACATTTCCGCATGGTTTGCAACGATGTTGAACCGCTGACCGGCGTGCATCTCACCAATCGACAGGATCAGAGGATTGAGCGGATCATTCACTCTGGAGACAAAGGTCTGGAGATTCATGATAATAGAAGCGGAGGCCACCAGCGCATCAACGCCCAGATGCGGCTGCGTTCCGTGAGCGGAGACGCCCTCCACCCTGATGGTGAAGTTATCGCAGCTGGCCATTCGGGGGCCGGACTGCACGTTGATGTAAGGAGCGTCCAGCGTGCCCCAGATGTGCTGGCCCATGATGGCGTCCACATCGTCCAGAATGCCCTGTTCCACATAGAACTCGGAGCCGTGGCAGGTTTCCTCCGCCGCCTGAAAAATTAGCTTGACGTTGCCGCACAGTTCGCTCTTGGTCTCCATCAGAATCCTGGCGGCACCCAGCAGCATGGCAATGTGATTGTCATGCCCGCAGGCGTGCATGACGCCTTTGTTCTCACTGGCAAAGGGAAGACCGGTCTTCTCTTCCACCGGCAGGGCGTCAATATCTGCGCGCAGAGCCACTGTTTTGCAGTGTTCGCCGGCCTTGCCGCCCTTCAAAAGCGCGTAGCAGCCGGGTTTGCCTTCATAGCGATGAACCTGATAGCCCATTTTTTCCAGCTCAGACGCAATGGCGTCAGTTGTGTGGAACTCCTCCCAGGATAGCTCCGGGTGCTGGTGGAACCATCTTCGCTGTTCAATGAGGTAGTTCTCAGCCTTTTCAGCCAATTCTCTGTAATTCATTGTTGTGACTCCCTTCAAAAATGTCGGTCTGTCAGCCTTTTCAGCATTGTCCTTCGTGGTATCCAGCGCAGTTGGTCAACCCTTTGCCGCAGGCCGCACACGGTGCTGCGGCGATCCTGCCGATGCGGTCAGTTTCGGAGATGCCGTCCATGGCGTCTTTGATTCTGTTGACGCTGGCTGAAGTATTGGGCGGCGTCCGGATACCGTCGTGCGGCATCGTCCGGCCCCCGATCAGCGTGACAAAACAGGCAGCGGAAAACAAATATTTTCCGCTGCCTGTCATTCATTGGAGCAAATTACTGTGCGTTGAAGTCCATCGCAACCTGAGTATACAGCATTGCACCGCTGAGCAGCGCGCTCTCATCAACACAATATTTTCCGGAGTGCTGCGGCCAAACTGCATTGCAGGCCTCATTCCGAACACCCAGCAGAGCAACCGCACCGGGAACCTTCTCCATGAAGAAAGCAAAATCTTCACCGCCGGTTGTGGCAGGAGAGGAAACAGGAGCATTTTCAGAGACTACTTTGCGGGCAGCAGCCTGCACAACACACGCCATCTTCTCGTCATTGATGGTGGGAGGAACCAGACGGATGTACTCCAGAGAGGCATCTGCGCGGAATGCCTTGGCGGTATCCTTGGCGATGCGCTCCAGCATATCCGGGAAAGCCTTCCAGACTTCGCGGCTGAAACAGCGGGTGGTACCTTCCAGATGGCCGTACTCGGGAACGACATTCCATCGGGAACCGACCTGCATGACGCCAACGGTAACAACTGCGGGGTCCATGGGAGCAACCTCACGGCTGATTACGGTCTGCAGATTGCTGACGATGGCAGAGGAGACAACCGCTGCATCAATGCACTGATGGGGAGCGGCGCCGTGGCCGCCCTTACCCTTGACCTCAATGTTGAACTGGTCTGCGGAAGCCATGCGGGGGCCGGCCTCACAGGAGATCCTGCCGCTTTCCACATCGGACCAGACATGGATCGCAAAGCAGCCGTCCACACCGTCCAGCGCGCCCGCTTCCACCATGGACTTGGCGCCCTCGGCGATTTCTTCCGCAGGTTGGAATGCCAGCTTGACCGTGCCGCAAAGGTCATCCTTCATATCATTCAGAATATGAGCGGCCGTCAGCATCATAGAGATATGGCAGTCGTGACCGCAGGCGTGCATCACGCCCGGATTCTGACTGGCGAAGGGAAGGCCGGTCTCCTCGTTGACGGTCAGCGCGTCCATGTCACCGCGAATCAGAATGGTTTTACCCGGTTTGGCGCCTTTGATGATTGCCAGAACACCGGTTTCCAATCCGCATTTTCTCCAGGAAACACCGATTTTGTCCAGTTCCTTCTTTACCAAGTCACTGGTATTGAATTCCTTGCCGCTGACTTCGGGATTGGTATGGAAGTGGCGGCGCATTTCAATTTGATAGTCGCCATACTTGGCGGCCACTTCTTTAATGTCCACGATGATACGCTCCTTTGAAAATTACAGCATAGTGGAAAACCAGCCGGCGATGAACACGGAGGTGATGGTGACGGTGGTGAAACCGCCGACGATCATGGACGGGAAAAGCTGACTCATCAGATAATCCTTCTCCTCCTGGTTTTGGGCCAGAGCATCGCAGGTGGATTCGGTGATAATTGCGTCACAGGGGAAACCGTACAGAGCGGTCAGGCCGTTGGCAAAAGCCAGCGGGAAAGACATCTTCAGAACCTTGGCAATCACGAAAGAGGCAACAGCCATGCCAAAGACGCCGACAATAATCAGAACAATCATCGGCAGAATGATGGTTGCCAGCATGGCGGGGGTGCAGTCCTTCAAACCGTCGAACACGTACATCATCAGAGCAAACATAACGATGCCGTAGGAGTTTGCCTTGTGCAGAGAGTTGCGGTCCAGGAAGCCGAGGGTGGTGAAGAGAACACCGAGAACCAGAGCCCAGATCGCGCCGGAAACTCCGGTCAGGGCGCCCAGCTGGGTGGCAAACCACGCAATCAGACCAAGTTTGCCCAGGGTAAGGACCGGTGAATCAAACTTCTGAGGGATGGGGGGGATCAGCGTCTTGCCGGCACCGGAAGAAGTCGCGGCGGTTGCCTTGGCCACGGCGGCCTTGTCGGCAGCGGTCATCTTGGCATCGCCATGGCGATAATTCTTCAGCAGACGGCGTCCTTCCTTCTGCAGGCAGACAGCTGTGATGGGATAGCCTGCAAAGCCCTGAATGCAGTACATGGTGATGGCAAACACGGTAGCGGTCTTCAGTCCGGCAGCAGCCGCTGCTTTCTGCATGGTGGTTGCAGCAACAATACCGCCCGTCAGAGGAGGCAGACCGGCAATGACCAGAGTCTTATCCATGAACAGCGGGCAGACGAACCAGGCCAGAAGGCACATACCGGCCAGACCGACCAGACACACGACAATGGTTTTCCACTGCTCGAGCAGCTGCTTCAGGCTGATGACCGTGCCCATGTGGGTAATCAGCAGGTAAATGCCGATGGTGGAGCCGAAGGGAATCAGCTGGGAAGCGCTGACCATGTCGTGGGGCAGGAAGGTCCAATAGCCCACCAGCATGAAAACGGCGGTGACGAAAACAGAGGGAACCCATGCTTTCGTCATGGTTGAGACGACGTCGCCAATGATGTATGCGACAGCGCAGAGTACGAATGCGAGTGCGAAGTTATACATTTCTTTTCCTCCTAAATTTATTATTCGAGGCCACACACAGCCGGGAATACGGTTTTGCAGTCAGTCATTCAGATAAGCGACCGCGGTGCTTACGAGGGCCGCCATACCATACGGCATAGCCTCCTCTTTCAGAATGCACTTTGGATTGTGAAGAGAGACCAGCTCACCCTCATGTCCGGCGCAGAGAATCATGTAGGTTCCTGGCGTTCCGGTCATCTTGGTGTAATAACTGAAGTCCTCACTGAAGGAAAGCGGATTGTCTATTGCAATGACGCTCTCTTCGCCGAGCTCTCCGCCAACGGCGTTTTGGGCGATCTTCGTCAGTTCAGGATCGTTATAGCAGGCAGGATAACCTTCGTAATGGTTGATTTCGATTTTGCAGCCGGAGATTGACTCAATGCCGCGGGCGATCTGGTAGACCTGATCGTCAACGGTTTTGCGGACAGAATCCACATAAGCCCGCGCAATTCCGCTGAATTTTGCCTCGTCCGGAATGATGTTGGGCGCATCGCCGCTGTGGATGCTGCAGACCGGAAAAATCACGGTTTCCAGCGGATCAACATAGCGGGCGGGGATCTGCTGAAGCAGCGTAACCATCTGGCAGGCAGCCAGGATGGGATCGTGCGTGGTGTGTGGGGCGGAGCCGTGGCCGCCCTTACCCTTGACGGAGACGTCATAAAGGTCCACGGAAGTAGTCAGCGGGCCGCTGCGAAACAGAAACTTGCCAACACGGGATTCGTCCGGATACAGATGCATGCCGATGATTGCATCGACGTGAGGATTTTCCATAACGCCCTGCTCGACCAGCTCTTTTGCACCGCCGGGAAGCGTATCCTCGCTGGGCTGGAAAATCAGTTTGACCGTTCCGCAGAACTGGTCGCGCATTCTGCACAGAATTTCTGCGGCACCCAGCAGCATAGAAGCGTGCATATCGTGGCCGCAGGCGTGCATCGTGCCCGGGATTTCACTGGCAAACGGCAGTCCGGTCTCCTCCTGAACGGGAAGCGCATCAATATCAGAGCGAAGCGCAATACACTTTCCGGGGGCTTTCGTACCTTCGATTATTCCTATGACAGCAGTTGGGCAGGGCGTTTCAATACGGTCGACGCCGTACTCCTTCAGCTTGTCGCGAATAATGCCAGCCGTCCGAACCTCCTTTCGCCCAATTTCCGGATGGCGGTGGATGTCGCGGCGGATCGCAACGATCTCATCAAAGATCTGATCAGCCGCTTCTTTGATCTGATGCATACTCGTGGTATCCCCTTTCCTGGTTCTCGCGGATCCTCTGGCAGATGCTGTCGGTCTGCGGCAAACCTTACAGCTGTAAGACATATATTTCATTATTTTACTTGTTTAAATTGAAAAGTCAACTGGCTATTTAGCCGGATATTATCAAATAATTATCCACGAGGCACTCGGATTTTTGCTTATGAAGGGTTTTATGCTATTTTAACAGTAAAAATGTGCAAAAATAAAAAAATCAGGCTGAGAACTTCGATTCTTTCCGAACCGGCGAATAGAGGGCGAAAAGCATGTCGGAAAAGGGTGCCATTGGAGAAGTCAAGAACCGTGCAGAGTGTGAATACCCAAAATCTGCAGCTTATGCGGCCAGGCCTCTGGCGGCCTGACGATATGTGGCCGGCGGCAGACCGCCGGGGTTCGCAGTATTGATTCGCTGG